>Ga0209793_1000258_pt1 | contig 77364 bp, 77 predicted proteins | sample EBPBio122009_DNA_FD_185863 | JGI IMG/M metagenome (GOLD analysis project Ga0209793, IMG submission 185863) | Wastewater treatment Type I Accumulibacter community from EBPR Bioreactor in Madison, WI, USA - Reactor 1_2/2/2009_ DNA (SPAdes) (version 2) | ecosystem: Engineered > Bioreactor > EBPR >... | reverse complement strand
CACCACCGAGCGCATCTTCACGTCATAGTCGTGAATATCGGTGCCGGGGCGGAACTTGATTTCCTTGATCTCGATGATCTTCTGCTTCTTGCGGGCCTCGGCCTCGCGCTTCTGCGTCTCGTATTTGAATTTGCCGAAATCCATGATCTTGCAGACCGGCGGCACCGCGGTCGGCGAGATTTCCACCAGGTCCAGCCCGGCCTCCTCGGCCATCTGCATCGCGCGGGCAGGGGTCACGACCCCGACATTCTCGCCATCCGCACCGATCAGGCGGATTTCCGGAGCGCGGATGCGGTCGTTGATGCGGGGACCGGTTTCGCGTTGCGGCGGGGCATTGTGCGGTCTGCGGGCTATGGTGGTCGTCCTTTGATGGTTCGTTCTGCGGCGGCAATCTAGGCGAGGGCGGGCATATCTGCAACCCGGATGGCCCGTTCAGGGTCCAGAATTCCGCATGTTTCCGGCGTTTTTCGCCGTGCTGCATTGCAGCACCCTTTTCATTCTCCGGCCAAGCTGGCATATGACCCGCATCCGGGCGCTAGCTCCGGTCATGGGAGTATATGACATGAACAGAACCGTTATCATCGGCGCCATCGTCGTCCTGCTGGCCGCTGGCGGCTACTACCAGTTCAGCTACAAGCCGAAGCAGGAAGCCGAAGCTGCCGCTGCCGCCGCTGCGGTCCAGGCCGAAGCCGACGCCAAAGCCGCCGAAGAGGCCGCCGCCAAGGCTGCCGAAGAAGCCGCCGCCGTCGCCCAGAAGGCCGCCGACGAGGCTGCCAAGGCTGCCGAAGGCACTGCCGCCGCCGTTGAAGGCGCTGCAACCGACGCGGCGGAAGCCGTCGAAGGCGCGGCTACCGACGCCGCCAACGCTGTCGAAAACGCTACCACCGAAGCGACCGGAACGGCCACGGGCGCTGCTGCCGCGCTTGATCCGGCCAATTTCAACGCCGACGCCGTCACCGCGCTGATCGATGGCTCGACCCTTGACGACGCGACCAAGGCCACGCTGAAGACCGCCGTCGAAGCCGCCAAGGCCAACCCGGCGCTGGTCGCCGACACCGTGGCGCAGGTCAAGACCGCGCTCGGCATGTAATCTTCGGCTTCTGCTGAAACCGGAAGGCCGCGAGGGTTGCCCTTCGCGGCCTTTCTCTTTGGGCGGTCAGAGAACCCACAGCCATGACAAAGGCCGCAGGTTCACCCTGCGGCCCGATGGTTAAGACCACATGAACGCGGCCTCGTAACCCATTGAATTTCCAGTATCGGAAAAGCTGCCCGCGCGTGGGCAGTCTCAGATCCCGTCGCCCACGAAAGCCTTTTCGACCACATATTCCAGCGGCTCCGAATTGGCGCCTTCCCGCAGCCCGAACTTCTCCAGCACCGCCTTCACGTCGTGGTTGAAGGCCAGGCTGCCGCAGACCATCGCCCGGTCTTCCTCGGGGTCCATCGGGGCCAGCCCCAGGTCGGCGAAGACCTTCCCGCTGGTCAGGTTGTCGGTGATCCGCCCCATCAGGGGCGAGGTCTCGCGGGTGGTGGTCGGGTAGTAGAGCAGCTTGTCCGCCACCATCTCGCCGATCAGCGGGTCGTCCTTCAGTCCCTCCACCAGCCGCCGCCCGTATTCCAGCTCCGCCACCTCGCGGCAGGTGTGCATCATGATGACCTGATCGTACTTGTCGTAGGTCTCCGGGTCGCGCATCAGGCTTGCGAAGGGCGCGATCCCGGTCCCGGTCGCCAGGAACCAGATCCGGCTTCCCGGCAGCAGCGCATCATGCACCAGCGTCCCCACGGGCTTGGGACGCAGGATGATCTCATCCCCCACCTTGATATGCTGCAGCTTCGAGGTCAGCGGCCCGTCCGGCACCTTGATCGAATAGAACTCCAGCTCCTCGTCCCAGGACGGCGAGGCGATGGAATAGGCCCTGAGAAGCGGCTTCCCGTTCTCGCCCAGAAGCCCGATCATCACGAACTCGCCCGAGCGGAAGCGCAAGGACGCCGGGCGGGTCACGCGGAACGAGAACAGCCGGTCGGTCCAGTGGGTGACGGCAGTCACGGTCTGCGCGTCGGGCAGGTGGGGTTTCGTGCGGGCGTCCATCGTCACAATCTCGTTCATCGTTTCGCCCTCCATAGGCGAGCGGGCCTGCCAAGGGAAGCCTTTCCCCCTGCGGCGAAATCTCGGGTCAATGCGGGGTCAGGCGCGGAGCCGGGCCTGATAGTGGTTCGCCTGCCAGTCGGCGGCGCGGAACTGCCACTGTTCGGCAGGCTGGCGCGCGGCGATCTCGGCCGGAATCTCGGCACCGTCAAAGCCGACCCGGCGCAGCATGGCGTACTGGTCGGCGATCACGGGACCGAAGGCCAGCAGCTGACCGGTGTAGCCCAGCATCCGAAGCTTCCGCGCGATGGTGAAGGCGCGGCCGTCGTTGAAGGCGGGGAAGGCCACGCGGATCAGCGTCAGCTGGCCCAGCCGTCCGACCAGCGCCTGAGGGTCGTCGGTGTTGGACAGGTCGACCGAGGTCTGATCGGTCAGATCGGCCAGCGCGACGATCTCGCGCGCGGGGGCGGGGGTGAAGCCTGCGTCGGTCACGATAACGGTCTGGGAAGCGCTCATGCCGCGTTCTCCTTCGGAACTTTCACGGCCTTGCCGTCGATGAAATGGATGCCGCATTCGGTCTTCTGGCTGCCGCGCCAGCGCCCCGCGCGGGGGTCCTCGCCGGGCTTCACCGGGCTAGTGCAGGGCGCGCAACCGATGGAGGGGTAGCCCTTGGCGACCAGCGGATGCCGGGGCAGGCGGTTCTCGACCAGGTATTCCTCAAGATCCTCGCGGCCCCAATGCGCCAGCGGGTTGACCTTGATGCGGAAGTCGCCCTCGTTCTCGAAAAAGTCGATGGTGCCGCGGTCGGCGTTCTGAAACCGCTTGCGGCCAGTGATCCAGCCGTCGAACTTCGAGAGCGCGCGCTCCAAGGGCTCCACCTTGCGGACGTTGCAGCAGCTGTCGGTCGAGAACTGGTGCAGCGTGCCGTCCGGGTCCTCGAACGCCACCCGCGCCGGGTTCGCCCGGATCGTGCGGATATCGCAGAGATGCAGCTTCTCGGCCAGGTCGCGCTGGTAGTCGAGCGTTTCCTGAAAGAGCATCCTTGTGTCGATGAAGAGCACCGGCGTCTCGGGTGCGATGACGCTGACGAGGTGCAGAAGCACCACCGATTCCGCCCCGAAGGACGAGACCAGCGCCACCCGACCCAGGTCGTCATCCGTCAGCGCATGTTCCAGCACCGCGGTCGCCGAATGATGCTTGTAGCGCGCATTCAGCGTAGCGACCCGGTCGGCGACCGGGCCTTCGTGGCGCCCGTCACGCGGCATCTTGCGCGCCTTCGGCCTCGTAGAGCGCGGATTTGAACGGCTCCATCCCGACCCGCTTGAAGGCCTGCAGGAAGGTCTCTGCCGGTTCCAGCCGCAGGCCCAGATAGGCGCGCAGGATGCGTTCGATGGCGGGCACGATCTCGGTATAAGCGAAGCCGGGGCCGGTCTTTTCGCCGATCACCGCATCCTCGGTGCCATCGCCGCCGAGGGTGATCTGGTAGTTCTCCACCCCCGCGCGGTCCAGCCCCAGAATGCCGATGTGACCGACATGGTGGTGCCCGCAGGCGTTGATGCAGCCGGAAATCTTGATCTTCAGCGGGCCGATCTCGTGCTCCAGCTTCAGCGCGTCGAAATGGGTGGCCAGTTCCTGCGCGATGGGGATCGAGCGGGCGGTGGCCAGCGCGCAGTAATCCATGCCGGGGCAGGCGATGATGTCGGAGAGGAGCCCGACATTGGCGGTGCCGAGGCCCGCCTGCACCAATGCGGCATGCAGCACGGGCAGGTCGGACTTGTGGACATGCGGCAGGATGACGTTCTGCTCGTGGCTGATGCGCAGGTCGCTGTGGCCGTATTTCTCTGCAAGGTCCGCCAAGAGGCGCATCTGGGCCGAGGTCGCGTCGCCCGGCGTCTTGCCGGGGGCCTTCAGGCTGACGGTGACGATGGCGTACTGGTCGTTGCGGTGCCGGCCAAGGTTGGTGTCAGCCCAAGCGCGGAACACCGGGTCGGCCTTGTAGAAGGCGTCATAGCCATCGACGGGAGCATCGCGGAAGGCGGGGGCGGCGAAGGCCTCGCGGATGTCGGCCAGAAGCTTCTGGTCATTGCCGCCGAAAAGCGGGCGCAGGCGGGCGAATTCGGCCTCGACCAGGCGGGTGATCTCGTCCTTGCCGGTCTCGTGGAGCGTGATCTTGATCCGGGCCTTGAACTTGTTGTCGCGCCGGCCGAGCGTGTTGTAGACGCTGAGAACCGCCTCGACATAAGGCAGCAGGTCGGCTTCGGGCAGGAAGTCGCGGACGGTCATGCCGATCATGGGCGTGCGGCCCAGACCGCCGCCGACGATCACCTCGAAGCCCGGCTCTCCGGCGGCATTGCGGACCATGCGCAGGCCGATGTCATGCGCGCGGGTCACGGCGCGGTCGTTCGGCGCGCCGGTGATGGCGATCTTGAACTTGCGCGGCAGGAACTGGAATTCCGGGTGATCCATCGACCATTGGCGCAGCAGCTCGGCATAGGGGCGGGGATCGGCGATCTCATCCGCGGCGGCCCCGGCGAAATGGTCGGCGGTCACGTTCCGGACGCAGTTGCCCGAGGTCTGGATCGCATGCATTTCCACATCGGCCAGCGCCGACAGGATGGCGGGCACGTCGGGCAGTTTCGGCCAGTTGAACTGGATGTTCTGGCGGGTGGTGAAATGGCCGTAGCCCTTGTCCCAGGTGTCGGCGATATAGGCGAGCTGGCGCATCTGGCCGGGGTTCAGCGAGCCATAGGGGATCGCCACCCGCAGCATGTAGGCATGCAGTTGCAGATAGAGCCCGTTCATCAGGCGCAGCGGGCGGAATTCATCCTCGGTCAGCGAACCGTCCAGCCGGCGTTCGACCTGGTTGGTGAACTGGGCGACGCGGGTGCGGACGAAGGCTTCGTCGAAGTCGGAGTAGGAATACATGCAGGTCAGCTCGCGAGGTCGGCTTGCTTGCCGTGGTTATAGTTCGAGGGGCCGCGGGTGCGGAATTCCTCGCGGAAATGGGTGGGTTCGGGGCCGTTCGGGCCAAGCCTGGCATCGGCCAGATATGGGCCGACCACAAGCAGTTTCTGCGCGGCGGCGTGCAGAAGGCGCAGCTGGGCGTGGGCCTCGTCCTCGATCAGTTCGGCCTCGTGATGAAAGGCGGACCAGCGGTCGTCAACGGTCAGATAGACCACGTCGCCCTCGCGCAGGCGATTGGCGGTCACGATCTTCGGCGTGAAGCGGCGGCTCATCTTCGGGGTCCTCGGCCAAGGAATGCTGTCTGGAATATAGAATATTTTCCCATGAAAGGACCAGTGACGCTTGCAGAAAAGGATGCGTGTTCCGATACTGGCGGGGATGAAAACCGCTGTTCCGGGATATGAGGGAAATCAGGAATGACCGCCGCGCTGGACGATCTGGACCGGAAAATCCTGTCCGAACTGCAACAGGATGCCGAACAGTCGCTGGACGAGATCGCGCGGAAAGTGGGGTCCTCGAAGACGCCGGTGTGGAACCGGATCCGCCGGATGCGCGAGCAGGGGGTGATCACCCGGACGACCGCGATCCTGGATGCCGAGGCCCTGGGGCTGGAAGCCTGTTTCTTCGTGCTGATCCGCACCTCCGAGCATGAGGCGGAGTGGCAGCGGCGGTTCCTGAAGGCGCTGCGCGAGCGGCCCGAGGTGCTGGAGGCGCACCGGCTGGCGGGGGACATCGACTATATCCTGAAGGTGCGGGTGAAGAACGCGCGGGCCTATGACACCTTCTACCAGGCGCTGATTTCCGAGGTGCGCATCTACAATGTGACAGCACTTCTCAGCATGGAAGAGATCAAGTCGACCACCGTCCTGCCGGTGTGAGGGGCGGTTTTCAGGCGGAGCGCTGCGCGCAAGGCTTCTGTCTCGTCGTCGGGGCTTGCGCCCTCCTCCTCGGGTGATGGGGGCGCTGCCCCCAAACATTTGGGAAAGAGCAGATCAGCAGTGGAGGCGAAGCTCGCGCAGGCCGTGGAAATGGTAGACCTCTGCATAGGCCGGTTTCGCCGCGAGGGTCAGGGTCGGATGGTGCTGGAAGAGGATCGGCAGGGCGATCTGCAGTTCCAGCCGGGCGAGGGGGGCGCCGACGCAGAAGTGGAGCCCCGCGCCGAAGGTGGCGAGCGGTTTCGGTGGGCGCGACGGGTTGAAGCGGGCGGGCTCGTCCCAGACGCCGGGATCGCGGTTGGCGGCGGCGAGGAGAAGGCCGACCTGCTCGCCCCGGCGGAAGCTGTGGCCCATCACCTCGATGTCCTCATAGGCCCAACGGGTGAACATGTGCAGCGCGGGATCGAAGCGGAGGATTTCCTCGACGGTTCCTTCCACGGCACCGGGGGCGAGGGCGGTCAGCGGGGTGCGGGTTTCGAGGAGCGTCTTCACCCCGTTGCCGATGGTGTGGACGGTGGCCTCATGGCCCGCGTTCAAAAGCAGGATGCAGGTGGCGATCAACTCGTCGGTGGAAAGCTTCTCGCCCTCGCTTTCGGCGGCGATGAGCTGGGTGATCAGGTCATCTGCCGGGCGCGCGCGGCGCTCTTCGACATAGGCGCGCAGGAAGGCGACGAAGGCCTCGGTCGCGGCGACGGCGCGGTCCTCCATCTCGCGGGTGCGGCCGGCCATGTACATGCCGACCATCGCGTTCGACCAGCGCAGGAGGTCGGGGGCCATCTCTTCCGGCACACCGAGGAGGCGGGCGATGATGCGGACGGGCAGGGGCTGGGCGAAGGCCTGCAAAAGGTCGAAGTCGCCATCGGGGAAGGCCTGGGCCAGTTCGTCCGCCAGCGCGGCAATGTCGGGGGCCAGTCCCGCGATCCGGCGCGAGGTGAAGGCGCGCAGCACGAGGTTCCGCAGCCGCGTGTGGCGGGGCGGCTCCAGCTCCAGCATGGAATGCGCCTCGACCGCGTAGAACGGGGAGAGATGGGGCGGGATGACGGGCGGTTCCACCGGTTCGCGCCCGAAGCGGCGGTCGCGGAAGATCGCGTTCACGGCGGCGGAATTGCCGGTGCAGACCAGATCGTAGTCGGTCCAACGGAAAAAGGGGCCCGCGGGGCGGGCGCGTTCGTAGAACGGGTAGGGGTCCTGGACGAATCCCGGGTCCTTGGGCGATTGCGAAAGCTCGATCATCGCCGCGCTCCGCCGAAAAGGCCCTGGGCGACGGCGGCGCCGGTCACGACCACGGCTGCGCCCAGCGTCTGCCACCAGTTCCAGGGGCCCCCCGTCGCGAAGACCATCAGCATGACGTAGAACGGCACCGCATTCATGTGCATCGAGGCGGCGCCGATGCCGATCCGTCCGACCGAGATGATCCACAGGCACTGGCTGACCGCCATCGAGCCCACGCCGAAGATGGCGAGCCCGCCGAATTCGCGCAGGCCGATCGCCTGCCAGTCGGGCCAGGCGCCCCGGATCAGCCCGTCGCCCAGTGCGGCGAGAAGCGCCACCGCGGCGCAGCCCGCCACGGTGATGGTTGTCCGGCCCAGCGGCGAGAGGTCGGGCAGCGCCTTCACCGTCTCGCGCGAGCCCCAAGTGTAGCACAGGACCGAGGCCAGCGCCGCCAGCACGCCCACGCCGAAATCCACCGATCCCTCGGCTCCCCGGACGGCGATCAGCCCTCCCGCGACCGAAAGCACCAGCCCGACGGCAAGCGCCCGGGTGAAGGGGCGCTTGTCGGCGAGGCATTCCAGCAGGGTGCCCACCACCGGCATGATCGCGGTGACGATGGCCACGGTGATCGGGTCGTTGAACTTGAGCGCGATGATCACGAAGAACGAGGCGAGGCCGAGGGTGATGAAGCCGACCCAGGCGCCCCTGGACCAGTTGGCGCCCAGTACCGTCTTGCCGCCGTCCAGCGCCCACCAGAGCGGCAAGAGCACCAGCGCCGCGAGCCCAGTGCGGGCGGCGGTAAGCGCGATCGGCGGCATGTGCGGGATGATCAGATCGGCAGCCGGCAGGCCCGCCGCCCATACCACCATCGAGGCCAGGCAGATCAGGTTTGCGGTCAGAAGCGACCGGCGCGCGACGGGGGAAATGGCTGTCATGGCGAAAGCCTAGCGGTTGGATGGGCGCGGGCTGCTCTGCCAGCGACAGGGAGAGGTCGTCAGGCGGCGGAAAGCACCGCGACGATGGCGCCGAAATCATCGGCCTTCAGGCTGGCACCGCCGACCAGCGCACCGTCGACATGCGGCACGGCGAAGATGTCGGTCGCGTTCGAGGGCTTGACCGAGCCGCCGTAGAGGATGCGGACGCCCTCGGCCTCGGCCCCGATCAACCCGCGCAGCCGACCGCGGAGGAAGCTGTGCACCTCGCCGATCTCGGCCAGGGTGGGGGTGCGCCCGGTGCCGATGGCCCAGACGGGTTCATAGGCCACCACCAGATTCGCCGACGTCGCCCCCAAGGGGATCGAGCCATCGACCTGGGCGCCGATCACGGCGAGGGTCTTGCCCGCATCATGCTCGGCCTCGGTTTCGCCGATGCAGACGATGGCTGTGAGGCCCGCCTCCACCACCGCCTCGGCCTTGGCGCGGACCTGGGCATCGGTCTCGCCATGGTCGGTGCGGCGCTCGGAATGACCGAGGATCACATGGGTCGCGCCCGCGTCCTTCAGCATGGCGGCCGAGATGTCGCCGGTATGCGCGCCTTGCGGTTTCGCATGGCAATCCTGCGCGCCGACCAGCAGGGCCGAGCCTTTCGCGGCCTCGGCCATCTGGGCGATCAGGGTGGCGGGCGGGCAAAGCAGCATCTCGCAGCCCGGGGCCGGATGGGCGGCGATCAGCGCCGCCACCTCGACCAGCGAGGCACGGGTGCCGTTCATCTTCCAGTTCCCGGCGGCGAGCTTCTTCATGCCTGATCCCCTTTGCAGCTGCAGACACGCCTAGCGTGTATGGGGGGAAAGGAAAAGCCGTCAGATCGCGAACAATCCGTCGCGACGAAAGCCGGTCAGGCGGCGGGCGTGTCGCGGAACTTGATCGATTCGCCGCAGCCGCAGGCCTCGACCACGTTGGGGTTGCGGAACTTGAAGCCGCTTTCGACGAGGCCCGTTTCGTAGTCGATCTCGGTGCCGAAGAGGAACATCTGCGCCATCGGCGCGATCATCACCCGGGCGCCGTCCTGTTCCACCACCTCGTCCAGCGGATTGACCGAGGCGACATATTCTATGGTGTATTCCATGCCCGCACAGCCGCCCTTCTTGATGCCGATGCGCAAACCTTGCGACCCCTCGCGCTGCATCAGCCGGGTGATCTGGCGGCTGGCGGCGGGGGTCAGGGTGACGGCGGCTTTGCCGGGAATGCCGAACATGGGGAATGCTCCTTTGCGCCTAACTTAGGGCGTCGCGGGCGGAATTCCAAGCGGGGGCAGCAGGGTCAGGCCCGCAAGCGTCGCATAGGCCAGGATCAGCGCCCAGCCGAACGACGCGAGCGTGCCGATGATCACGTATTCCGACAGCCTGCGGTCGTCCTTTACCGCCCCGAAGCGCAGGATGGATTTCGCGGCGATCAGGAGGCCCACGCCCTGCGCCTGGCCGAAAAGGACGAGGGCGAAGATCAGCCCACGCTCCAGATGGCCGATCACCCGGCCCGCGCCGGGCAGGCTTTTCCCGGCATCGCCCTTGCCGAGATGGGGGGCGAAAGGCTCCATCAGGAGGCCGACCGCAAAGCCCCCCGCGCGGGTGGCAAGGATCAGGCCGGTCAGAACCAGCATCAGCGCGGGCAGGTGGCTGACGGGCAGCGCAGTCTCGCTTGACCAGAGGCCGGTGCCGAGGATGCCGCCGTCCTCGCCGGTGATGAGGGTCCCGGGCGCCCAGAGACCCTGTGCCCAAAGGTCGGGCAGCCAGAGCGTCAGGGCGAGGAGGCTGACGAGGTGCAGCCCCTGGTCGATCAGGAACAGGGTCAGGCCGCCCGCGGCCTTCCAGACGGAGGCGAGGATCAGCTTGCCGACGTCGATGCCGATATGGATCAGCGCAAGGGCCAGAAGCGCAGGATGGACCGAGCCGGTGGCGGCAACGGCGGTGGCGTAGACGATGGCCAGGTGCAGGCCCAGCGCCAGAGGGTTGCGCTTGTTCAGGGCTATCCAGTTGGACTGGAAGACGAAATCGGCAAGCGTGTGGGCGAAGAGGAGGGCGATGAAGGTTTCAGTCATGGAGGGCCCTTGCGCTGAAGTCCTCAGCCAGGAAGGCCTGGATCATCTCTTCCAGCAAGGCATAATCCGCCGATTTCAGCCGCGCGTCGATGGCCTGGCGGGTCACGCCCAGCCGCCGAGCGATGGCTTCGTTCGATTGCCGTTCGTCAGCCGGGCTGTCCGGGTCGAGCTTCAGCGCCATGGCCTCGGCCTGGCCGGTGGTCCAGCGTCCGGCAAGTTCGGCCGCCACGGTGAAGGTCAGCTTGCGGAACCTGTCTATGGCGGGGTGCGGCCCGTCGAGGGCGAGGATGCGGTCGGGCTTCATCTGGTCCAGCGCCCGCCCCGAGGCGGTGAAGGCGGGACCCATGGCGGTGGAAAGATCACGGGCATCGGTCGGATATTCGGCGCCGATCCCCACCGCGATGCGGCAGCCCAGCGCGCTTTCGTCAGCCTTGAGCCGCGCGAGGATCAGCAGGCAGGCCCAGAGACAGTCGCCGGGCCGGACAAGCCGGATCTGCCAGCCGTCGCCCCGGAAGCGGGTGAAATCGGTCTGCGAGCCAAGGGTTGCAGCACATTTGCGGATGATCGCCATCGTGTTGTCGACGGCCTTGGGCGACGCTTGGGTCGACCCGATCAGATCTCCGGTCAGGATGGCGACAACCTGTGACATAGGCAAATGATCTGCCTTGCCTTAAGGAAAAGCAAGGCAATTCTTTTGCCTAATGTGAGTGCAAACCAATTAGCTTGCTTTATAAAAAGGAAAAGCGATTGCCTTGCCTTACATGAACCCCAGTTCCAGCCGGGCCTCGTCGGACATCATGTCCATGCCCCAAGGCGGGTCGAAGGTCATCTGGACATCGACCTGCTTCACCCCCGGCAGGGGTTCCACCGCGTTGGCGACCCAGCCGGGCATCTCGCCCGCCACCGGGCAGCCGGGGGCCGTCAGGGTCATGGTGATCTCGACCTCGTTCTCCTGCCCGATCTCGATCGTGTAGACGAGGCCGAGGTCGTAGATGTTCACCGGGATCTCGGGATCGAAGACCGTCCGGCAGGCCTCGACGATCTGCGGATAGAGCGGATGGTCGGTGGACGAGGGCTTGATGAGCGGCTGGCCCTCGACTGTGGTTTCGGGCCTCACCTCGGTCTGGTCCTGCATGTCTTCTACTCGGCGCCAAAGGATGTTGACGGATTATATAGGGAATGACCGGTCAAGGTCCAGTGCCGCCGGGCCGGGTTCGGGATGGTGCGACGATCAGACCGGTCAGAACGGAATCTCGTCGTCCATGTCGGAGCGGCCACCGCCGCCCCCGGAAGAGCCGCCGCCGTAGCCGCCCCGACCGCCGCCCGAAGCGCCACCGCTACCCTGGCCGCCGTCATCATAGCCGCCCCGGTCGTCATAGCCACCGCCCCCGCCGCCCGACCCGCCATCGCGGCCGCCGAGCAGGGTGAGGTTGCCCGAGAAGGGCCGCAGCACGACTTCGGTAGAGTATTTGTCCTGGCCGGACTGGTCCTGCCATTTCCGCGTTTCGAGCTGGCCCTCGATATAGACCGTGCTGCCCTTCTTCAGATACTGCTCGGCGATCCGTCCCAGCGCTTCGTTGAAGATCGCGACCGAATGCCATTCGGTGCGTTCCTTCCGCTCACCCGTCTGCTTGTCGCGCCAGGTGTCCGACGTGGCGATGCGCAGGTTCACCACCTTGCCGCCGTTCTGGAAGCTGCGCACCTCGGGGTCGCGGCCGAGGTTGCCGATGAGAATGACCTTGTTGACCGACCCCGCCATGCGAATCTCCCTGACTGCTGTCCGGAGCAGACTGGCTCCGGATGGTTAAGAAACCCTATACCGTCCTTTTCGCCCGCCGCAACCGAGCATCGGCGGGGTCGGGAAAACCTGCCATGTCCGGTCTGGAAAATCCGGACGGACAGGGTATAGTCGCGCCGGGTCGCACCGAAGGGTGCGCAAGGGACAGTGTGGATATGCGGATCATCGGCCAGGTTGCGGTTGCGGTGCTTTTGGCGGTTGCGCCGAATGGTGCCGTGGCCGAGGGGCTGAACCTGACGGGCTCGACCAAGTCGCGCACGGCGATCTTCAAGTCGCAGGCCGACCTGATCGACAAGAAGCTGAAGAAGCAATATTCGGGGTCCACCAAGCTGACGCCCAAATACAAGAAGGGCGAGGAAACCGCGGCGGATCAAGGCATTCCCGCCTATCGCGGCAGCTACAAGGGCGAATACCTGGAGGTCGCGAAGGGGGTGGCGCGCAAGCATGGCGTGCCGGAGGACCTGTTCCTGCGGCTGGTGCAGCGGGAAAGCGGCTGGAACCCGGTCGCGGTTTCGGTGAAGGGGGCCACGGGCCTGGCGCAGCTGATGCCCGAGACGGCAAGGCACCTGGGGGTCGACATCAACGATGCCGAGGAAAACCTGGAGGGCGGCGCGCGCTACCTGCGGATGATGTACGACAAGTTCGGCACCTGGGAGCTGGCGCTGGCGGCCTACAATGCGGGCCCGGCGGCGGTGGAGCAGCATGACGGCATCCCGCCCTACGACGAAACCCAGAGCTATGTGAAGGCGATCCTGGGATAGCGGCCGCAGCCCGACTGGACCCTTGGTGATCAAGGCGTTCGGCAGATTCACCTTTGACATCCGGAGCAGGCGGCAGCCGCAACGACCGGTCTTCCCGGCGGCGTTTTCCCGTCTGGAGTCCATCCATACGCGATACATACGCACGGCGGAGCAGGAAAGCGTCAACCATCGCCGCAAGAAAAGCGGGCGTCCCGAAAAGAATTGCCGCGGCGCCTATTCCGCCGCGATCTTGATCACCGGCTCCATCGTTGCCAGCACCTCGCTGCTGAGGTGGCACTTGATCTGGTGGCCCCCCTCTAGCATCTGCACCGGGGGGACTTCCACCTCGCAGAGGTTACCCGGCACCTGCGACTTCCAGCGGCAACGGGTCTGGAACGGGCAGCCCGGCGGCGGGTTCATCGCCGAGGGGATATCGCCTTCCAGCACGATGCGCTTGCGCTCCACCCGCGTGTCGGCAATCGGCACGGCGGAGAGCAGCGCCTCGGTATAGGGGTGGTAGGGCGGCGCGAAGACCTGATCGGTCGTCCCCATCTCGACCACATGGCCGAGATACATCACCATCACCCGGTCCGAGAGATAGCGCACGATGGACAGGTCGTGGCTGATGAAGAGCAGCGTGGTCTTGTTCTCGCGCTGGATGTCCATCAGGAGGTCGGTGACGGCCGCCTGCACGCTGACGTCGAGGGCCGAGACGGGTTCGTCGGCGACCACGACCTTCGCACCCCCGGCGAAGGCGCGGGCGATCCCCACGCGCTGCTTCTGCCCGCCGGACAGCTGGCGCGGCATCCGGTCGGCGAAGGCGCGGGGCAGTTTCACCAGATCGAGAAGCTCCAGCATCCGCTGGTGGCGCTCGGCATCCGATGTGCCGAAATTGAAGATCTCCAGCGCCCGGATGATCTGACGGCCCACCGTCATCGACGGGTTCAGCGTGTCGAACGGGTTCTGGAACACCATCTGCACCTGGCTGACGGTGTCGGTGTTGCGCTTCTGGATCGGGGTCGATTGCACGTTTTCGTCAAACAGCATGATCGAGCCGGAGGTCGCGGTCTCCAGCCCCATCAGCACCTTGGCGAAGGTCGACTTGCCGCAGCCCGATTCGCCGACGATGGCCAACGTCTCGCCTTCGCGGGCCTCGAAGGACAGGGTCTCGTTCGCCTTGACCACCTTCTTGGTGCCGCCGCCGAAGGTGCCGCCGGAGACGGAGTAGTATTTCCGCAGGTCCTCCATCTTCAGGACGACGCGGCCGACCTGAGCCTTTTCCTTCACCTCGCGCGCAGCGGGAGGGGCGGTCCAGTCGATCTCGTTCCAGCGGAAGCAGCGGGTCTCGTGCCGGTCGCTGTCCGGGACCGGGAACATCGGCACTTCGGCGGCGTCGCAGCGGCCCTGCTGGAAATAGTCGCAGCGGGGTCCGAAGTTGCAGCCCGGTGGGCGTTCGTGGGGCAGGGGGAAGTTGCCCGGGATCGAGATCAGCGGCCGGGCGTTCTTGTCGGCGCCCGGCAGCGGGATCGAGCGGAAGAGCGCCTGGGTATAGGGGTGGCGCATCTCGTCGAAGACCTGTTCGACATTGCCGGTCTCGACCGCCTCGCCGGAATACATCACGCAGATGCGGTCGCAGACATCCATCACCAGACCAAGGTTGTGGCTGATGAACAGCATCGAGGTGCCGTATTTCTCGCCCAGATCCTTCACCAGATCGACGATCCCGGCCTCGACCGTCACGTCCAGCGCCGTGGTCGGCTCGTCCAGGATCAGGAGCGCGGGCTTCGCCATCAGCGCCATGGCGATGACGATGCGCTGCTGCTGGCCGCCCGACAGCTGGTGAGGATAGGAATTGATGATCCGGTCGGGGTCGGGCAGGCGCACGTCGGCGACGATCTGGCGGGCAAGTGCCCAGGCGTCAGCCTTCGACATGCCGGAGTGCAGCATCGGCACCTCGGCCAGCTGCGCGCCGACCTTCATCGCCGGGTTCAGGCTGGCCATCGGCTCCTGATAGATCATGGCGATCTCGGAGCCGCGGATATGGCGCAACTCCTCGTCGCTCATCCGCGCCAGGTCGCGGCCCTTGAACTTCATCGAGCCCGCGACGATGCGGCCGGTCTTGCCCAGCTCGCGCATCACCGCCAGCGCGACGGTGGATTTGCCGCAGCCGGATTCGCCGACCAGCCCCATCGCCTCGCCCGCCATGACGGTGCAGGAGAAATCCATCACCGCCGGAATCTCACGCAGGCGGGTGAAGAAGCTTATCGAGAGGTGCTCGATCTCCAGGATCGGTTGCGAGGGTTCCCAGGGGGTGTCGCTGGCGGAAGCTGGCATGGCATCAATCCTTCAGGCTTTCTTCGCGCAATCCGTCGGCAAGGAGGTTCAGGCCGAGGACGAGGCTCATCAGTGCCACGGCGGGCACCACCGCAGGGTGGGGGAACATCGACAGGAGCTTGCGGCCCGCGTTGATGGTGGACCCCCAGTCCGGACTTTCGGGCGAGACGCCGAGGCCGAAGAAGCCCAGCGTGCCGAGCAGGATGGTGGTATAGCCGATCCTGAGGCAGAAGTCGACGATCAGCGGCCCGCGGGCATTGGGCAGGATTTCCCACAGCATGATATACCAGGGGCTTTCGCCGCGGGTCTGCCCCGCCGCCACGTAGTCGCGCGCCTTGATGTCCATCACCAGACCCCGGACGATGCGGAACACACCGGGCGAGTTCACGAAGACCACCGACACGAAGACGTTCAGCATGTTCGGGTCCATCGAGAAGATCGGCCGGCCGATCAGGTAGCGGATGGGATCGGCGTTGAAGGCAAGGCCGGTGTAGGCCCAGAGACCCAGAAGCAGCGTCACGCCGACATAGAGGTTGCGCCGCGGCGGGTTGGTCTTGAAGCGCGAGTTGAAGAGGACCGCGAAGAAGATCACCGGGAAGAGGAAGAGCACCGCAGCGAAATACATCGGGATGCCGGTCTGCACCATCTCGGGCGTGACCAGCAGGTAGAACAGCAGGATCACCGGGAAGGCGAGGACGAGGTTGGCGAGGAAGGACAGCAGCGTGTCCAGCTTGCCGCCGAAATACCCGGCGGGCAGGCCCAGCGTCACGCCGACCATGAAGGCAAAGACCGTGGCGGCGGGGGCGATCTGCAGGACGCGCTGCGCGCCCATCACCATCCGGCTGAAGACGTCGCGGGCCAGGTGGTCGCCGCCGAAGAGATACCAGGCAAAGGCGCCCTCGGTCGGGTTCTTGACCACTGAGCCGGGCATGACGTTCTTCATCCCCGACAGTTGTCCCAGCGGGTCCTGGGTGATGATCGCCGATGCGAAGATCGCGGTGAAGACCCAGAAGAGCACGATGCCGAGCCCGACCATGCCGACGGGGCTGTCCATCAGCTTGCCGTAGAGGCCGAGCCTGCGCTTGAAGCGGATCGACAGGGTGAAGGTCACGATCAGCGCGGCCCAGACCGGCCAGAACCGCAGGGTTGCCCATCCGATGATGCCCTTCGACTGCACGGGCAGGATGAAGCCCGCCAGCGCGATCAGGAGGATCGCGAGCAGGATCAACCCGATCGCCACCTGGGCCACCAGGTCGAGCGTTCTGCCCAGGCCCCGGGGCCGCGCCATGAGCACGGGGCCGGAGGCGGTCTGCGCCGCGGTCCCGGTTGCCCAGGCGGCCAGCGAGACAAGGATGCGCCCGGCCACCGCCACGGCCAGCACGACGGCGGCAATGGTGATGACCGGGACGAGGAATGGGCCAGTTGCGCCGGTCCAGCTGAGGTTTTCCATGCTTCTTTCCTCCTCAGGCCAGACGGATGCGCGGGTTCAGGAAGACATAGCCGATGTCCGAGATCAGCTGCGTCACCAGCACCACGAAGACGGCCACCACCGAACAGGCCAGCAGCATGTTGATGTCGTTGTTGCCGGCGGCCTGCACCAGGGTCCAGCCGAAGCCCTTGTAGTTGAACAGCGTCTCCACGATGACCACGCCGTTCAAAAGCCAGGGGAACTGCAGCATGATCACCGTAAAGGGGGCGATCAGCGCGTTCCGCAGCGCGTGTTTCATCACCACGGTGCGAAAGGGGACGCCCTTCAGCCTTGCGGTGCGGATATATTGCTGGGTCATCACCTCGGTCATCGAGGCGCGGGTCATACGGGCGATATAGCCGATGCCGTAAAGCGCGATGGTCATCACCGGCAGGCCGAAGTTCCAGAAGGTGAGCCCGTTCATGGCGGATGTGGCGGTGCCCTGGAACAGGGTCTTGCCCTCGATCCAGCCCATCTCGTTCAGCCAGGGCGAGATGCCCGCCGTAGCGCTGGCGAAAAGCGCGATGAAAATGACGCCCGAGACATATTCCGGCGTCGCGGTGGTGGCGATGGCGAAGGTGGACAGCACCCGGTCGGTCCGCGACCCCTCGCGCATGCCAGACAGCACGCCGAGGATCAGCGAGGTCGGCACCATCACGATCATCACCCAGAGCATCAGCCAGCCGGTATGGCCCAGGCTGCGCGCCAGCACCTCGCTGACCGGCTGCTTGAAGACGGTGGACCAGCCCCAGTTGCCCTGCAGGACGCCGCAGTAGGAGGGCGGAGTCTGGCCCGCCGGGATGCGGTTCAGGCAGCGCCCCGTCGCCTTGCCGTCGGCGGTGGTTCCGGTCCAGCCGGGCAGCACGCCCAGCCACTCGCCGTAGCGCACCAGCGTGGATTGCGCAAAACCGTTAGAGGCCAGCCAGCTGTCGACCTGCGCGTCGGTCATCCGGGCCGAAGCCTCGGATTTTGCGAGCTTTTCCAGGTTTGGCGGCAGGTTGGTCAGGTAGAAGACCACGAAGGTCAGCACCAAGGCCGTGAGGATCATCACGCCGATGCGGCGCAGTACGAAAATAAGCATGGCTCATCCTTCCCGATGGGCAGGGCAGGTGGGACAGCAGGCCCCACGCGACGGCTGTGCGGAAGGAAGCCCCGCCCGTCAGGCGGACGGGGCTTGGAACCTCAGGCAGTCCAGTGCCACTTGTACTGGTGGTGCTCGAAGGTCGCGTGCATTTCGCAGCCGCCCACTTTCGGATCGGTGTGGCGGAAGAGCGAGCGCCAGTAGGGCTGGATCAGCACGCCCTGCTCTTGCATGATCTCTTCGAGACGCTTCATCACTTCGCGGCGCTTGTCGGCATCGGCGATGGCCAGCGCCTCTGCCAGTTTGGCGTCGAACTCCTCGTTCGAGAAGGCGGTCTCGTTCCAGGCCTCGCCCGACTTGTAGGCCGCCGCCAGAACCTGAACGCCCAGCGGACGCATGTTCCATTCCGTCGCGCTGAACGGATATTTCGTCCAGTCGTTCCAGAAGGTCGAACCCGGCATCACCGTACGCTTGATGTTGATGCCCGCGTCGCGGATCTGCGCGGCGATGGCGTCGCAGGTCGCGGCCTGCCAGTCGTCATCCAGCGAGATCAGCTCGAACTCGAAATCGCCACGGCCAGCCGCCGCGACCATCTCTTTCGCCTTGGCCGGATCGACCGTCAGCGGAGGCAGTTCGGCATATTCCGGGTGGATCGGGCAGACGTGGTGGTTTTCCGCGGGTTTGCCCAGGCCGTTGTAGCCCAGTTCCAGCACCACGTTGTTATCCACTGCCAGCTGCAGCCCCTTGCGGACGTTCACATCCTTGAACTCTTCGGCAAGCTGGTTGAAGCGCACGGCCAGCGTGGCCGCGGTGGTCGCTTCGGACTTGGTCCAGCCCAGACCGTCCAGCTGTTCGATGAATTCGCCGACCGTCTGGTAGGTCGCGTCGATCTCGCCCGAACCGGCCGCAGCCACCCAGGCCGAGGTGTCGGTGCCGAGGTCGAGATATTCGATCCGATCCAGATACGGACCGCCGTAGACATCGGTGCCCCACCAGGGTTCGGCGCGCTTGACAAGAACCGCCTTGACGCCGGTTTCAAAGCTCTCTGGCGCGTAGGGGCCGGTGCCGATCCAGTTCACCGACGGGTCGCCGTTGTCATAGGACTTGTGCATGACCTGGGCCGGATAGTCGGCGCAAGAGGCGATCAGCGCGATGTCGGGTTGCGACAGCTTGAGCTTCAGGGTCAGCGGGTCGATCACCTCGAAGGCATCGGGGCGCGCGGCCTTGGTGGCCGGATCCTGGATACCGGCCATGCGGGCCGACATCGAGTTGCCTTCGACATTGCCGTCGGCCCAGCGGGTGAAGTTGTTCACCACGTCATCGGCGGTGAAATCGTCGCCGTTCGACCATTTCACGCCCGGACGCACCTTCATGGTGTATTCGGTGGCGTTGTCGTTGGTTTCCCAGCTTTCCAGCAGCATGCCGCGGATCGAGCCGTCGTTGTTGTATTCGACCAGGTATTCCTGCCAGCCGCGGGTGAAGTTGGCGATCTGGCTCCAGTCGGCGGTGCGCGGATCCTTCAGCGCCTTCAGTTCCATGCTCATGCGCAGGGTGCCGCCGGCCTTGGCTTCCTGAGCCTGAGCCGGAGCGGAGAGGCCGATGAGGCCGTAGGCTGCGGCTGCCGAGACGCCGAGCGCGGTGGTGCGGGTCAGAAACTCGCGCCGGCTGAGCTTGCCCTCAGCATATTCCGAGGCATACATCTTCGCCGCCGAATGCAGCCCCGCCTCGTGGATCATATCTTTCATCATGGTCTCCCTGTCAGGTTTTTTCTGTTCTTCATGGCAACGCAGAACCCCACGCTTCCAGACCTTTCCGGCCAGTGCCGACCCGATCCTGCAGCCTGCGCGGTTTGCGCATCCCCGTGCCTATTGCGCACCTTTTTCGACGTTGCGTCAACGGCTGGTTTCGACGGTTGAGTTCCAAAAACGACATCGGCGTGTCGATTCCTTTACCTTCCGGACAAAAGCTTCATCCGGCGCGGCGGAAGGCGGTGGGCGATTTCCCGGTCAGATGCTGGAAGGCGCGGGTGAAGTAGGCGGGCGAATTGAAGCCCAACTGCTCGGCGATCTTGCCGACCGGGATGCGGGTTTCGGCCAGGAGTTTCCGCGCCTCGAAGATGCGGCGGTCTTGCAGAAGCTCGCTGGCGGGGCGACCGCAGGCGGCGTTGCAGCAGCGGGTGAGATGGGTGGGGGTGACGCCAAGCGCGGCGGCGAAATCGGCCACGTTCATGCCGGTGCGGAAGTTCCGCTCCAGCAGCGCCGTGTAGCGGGCCACCAGCCGTCGTGTGGCATCCTGCCGCGGGCTTTCCAGGGGGTCTGCCTTGCGGGCCTGACGTTCAAGCCAGACGCCGAGCAGCCCGACATAGGCCTCGGTCGCGCGGTCATGCGCGGGCGTGTCGCTTTCCATCTCGCGCAGAATCGAATCAAGCAGGACGTTCACTTCCTGCTGGGCATGGACCTCGCGGATGCGCAGATGCAGCGGAGACTTCGGCAGAGTGACCTTCGGATCGCGCCCGAAGAAGACGGCGGTGCCGAAGACTTGGGCCCCGGCCTCGAAGCCGTGCATGACGCCGGCGGGGATGAAAACCGCATTATGTGCCGTATAGCCGCGCGTCACCCCCGAGATCGTGATGCGGCCCTGGCCCTTGGTGAACCACAAGAGGCAGGGTTCGGAGAGCGAGCGCATCGCCTCGACCCGCCAGCGACCGCCAGCGGCGAGGCGGGGAATGGCAACGAGGCGCGGAGTGGAAACCGGGGCGGACTTCAGCATTTCGGGGCAGATCCTGTGGCAGAGGCGCTGTCCGACGAAGTAAAGCAGGCCCGCCGGGCCAACCCAAGCGGTTTTCGCGAGGCTGCGACCGAGTTACCCACCGATGTTGCATTATTCTGTGCACAAGCCTGTGGATAAGCGGAAAACCGCTGCAGCTTTCACGCGCAAGTCCCGGTCAGGGAAGGGAAAGCTGGCGCCAGGTCTTCATGTTCGATCTGAACCAGGTCCGCTGCCGCTTGGCATATTGGCGGCTGCCGAGGATGGCGGCAGCCATCGCCTGGCCGAGGCTGATTTCCCCCTTGAGATGCGCGATCAGCTCCGGTCCGCCGATGGCTTTCGACGAAGGACGCCTCGGGTCCCAGCCGGGCAGGTTCGCCTGCGCCTCGTCCAGTGCACCTTCGGTCAGCATCTGCTGAAAGCGGCGCTCGATGCGGGCGTCGAGCCAGGGCACATCGGGCACCAGCACCAGTGCCTTGGCCTTTGCCAGCGGCAGAAGAGGTGCGGGCGTGTCGTCCTGCCACGCCGCCAACCCCCGGCCCGTGGTGCGCCAGACCTCCCAGGCGCGCTGGATGCGGGCCGGGTTCTGCCGGTCGATCCGGGCGGCGGTGGCGGGGTCGAGATCGGCGAGGAGCGCCGCGTGCCCCTCGGCGGCGAGGCGCGCATCGGCCTCGGCGCGGATGGCGGAGGGCGTGTCGGGCACTTCCGCCAGGCCCCGCGTCAGCGCGTTGAAATTGAGGCCGGTTCCGCCGACGATCACCACCGGACGCGCAAGGAGCGGCGCCACGTCACGCAGCCAGTGGCCAACGGAATAGGGCGTCTCGCGGGGGACGTGACCGTAAAGCGCATGGGGCAGGGCGGCCTCGTCGGCGGCGGAGGGGCGGGCGGTCAGGACGCGCCAGTTGGCATAGACCTGCAGCGCATCAGCGTTGACGATCAGCCGACCGTCGCGCGCCGCAAGCTCCATCGCGAGCGTGGATTTCCCGCTGGCGGTCGGCCCCGCGACCAGCACGGGCGCCTCGCGCGAGATGCTGTCGATCCTCACCGCCGATCCCCCGTTGAACCCGTCGCGGTTTTGCGACATTTTGCGGCCCAGTCCAAACACAAAACGATATGCAGGGGGTGCCATGTCCGAAACGGCCACCAAATACAGCCGCGTGATGCTGAAGATCTCGGGCGAGGCGCTGATGGGCGACCAAGGCTATGGTCTGCATCCGCCGACGGTGAACCGCATCGCCGAAGAGGTGAAGTCGGTCCGGGACATGGGGGTGGAAATCTGCATGGTCATCGGCGGCGGCAACATTTTCAGGGGCTTGCAGGGCAGCGCCCAGGGGATGGAGCGGACGACCGCGGATTACATGGGGATGCTGGCCACGGTGATGAACGCGCTGGCGATGCAGTCGGCGCTGGAGGCCCTGGGGGTGTTCACCCGGGTCATCAGCGCGATCCCGATGGACCAGGTCTGCGAGCCCTATATCCGCCGCCGCGCGGTGCGCCACCTGGAGAAGAAGCGGGTCTGCATCTTCGCCGCCGGAACCGGGAACCCCTATTTCACCACCGACACCGCGGCGACGCTTCGCGCGAACGAGATGGCCTGCGAGGCGATTTTCAAGGGGACCAAGGTGGACGGGGTCTATGACAAGGACCCGAAAAAGCACGCCGATGCAAAGCGTTACCAGCATGTCACCTATGACGAGGTGCTGGAGAAGCATCTGGGGGTGATGGACGCGACCGCCATCGCACTGGCCCGCGACAATGCGCTGCCGATCATCGTCTTCAGCCTGGACGAGCCGGGCGGGTTCCGGGGGATTCTGGCGGGGCAGGGGACCTATACGCGGGTGCAGGGCTAAGCCCTTGCGGACGCTGGGTTGATCTGGCCCGGTGTCCAGAGACCGGGCATATTCCTTTGCGCTTCATCGCTTATGCATTCCCCTGCGTGGGCGCGGGAAGTCGGCAAAGTGATAGCGCGTTCCCGACTCGGGCGCGATCCGCGGGTCAGGAGCTTTGGCCTATACCCGGCCCGCGGCGCTCTGCTATAGAGCGCGAAATTGTGGGGGCAGCGCCACCGGGGAAGTGAAGGACCAGTCGCATGGCACATGAAGAGATCGAGATCGACACCGATGCAATCCAGCGCCGGATGGAGGGGGCGATGGCGGCATTGAAGACGGAATTCGCCAGCCTGCGGACGGGCCGCGCCAGTGCCTCGATCGTCGAGCCGATCCAGGTAGACGCCTACGGCCAGATGACACCGATCAACCAGCTGGGAACGGTCAACGTGCCAGAGCCGCGGATGGTGGTGATCAACGTTTGGGACAAGGCGATGATCAGCAAGGTGGAGAAGGCGATCCGCGAGTCGGGCATCGGCATCAACCCGGTGACCGACGGCCCGCTGATCCGCCTGCCGATCCCCGAGCTGAACGAGGAGCGCCGCCGCGAATTGACCAAAGTTGCCGCGCAATATGCCGAAAGCGCCAAGGTTGCGATTCGCAACGTCAGACGCGACGGGATGGACCAGATCAAGAAGGCCAAGGCGCAAGGGATGGGCGAGGACGACCAGAAGTTCTGGTCCGACGAGATTCAGGAACTGACCGACAAGGCGATTGCCGCCGTCGACCGGGCGCTGGAAGGCAAACAGGCGGAAATCATGCAGGTCTGACCTGCAGACGGAGGGCGGCAGGTGTCGAAGGACCTGCAGGTGGGCGTCGCGACGCGACCGGTGAACCACCTGGCGATCATCATGGACGGCAATGGCCGCTGGGCTACCAACCGGGGCTGGGCGCGGCTGGTCGGCCACCGCAAGGGGGCGGAACGGGTGCGCGAGATCGTCAAGGCCGCCCCGGACCTGGGGATCAGGTGGCTGACGCTCTACGCCTTCTCGACCGAGAACTGGAAGCGGTCGACCGAGGAAGTTCTGGGCCTGATGGCGATCTTCGCCCGCTATATCGAGCGCGAGGCGGACCGGCTGGCCAAGGCCGGTGTCCGGATGCGCTTCATCGGCGACCGGGGGCGGCTTGATCCCAAGCTGCAACGTCTGATGGCAGGGATCGAGGCGCGGACGGCAGGGCTGGACCGGCTGAACCTGACGGTGGCGGTGAACTATGGCGGGCGAGACGAGATCGTCCGCGCGGTCAGGAAGATCGCCGAGGCGGCGGCGCAGGGCATCCTCGACTCGCGCCATGTGACGGAAGCGGCCTTTGCCGAACGGCTGGACACCGGCGGGCTGCCGGACCCGGATCTGGTGATCCGCACCAGCGGCGAGACGCGGACCTCCAACTTCCTGCCCTGGCAGGCGGCCTATTCCGAATACGAATTCACCGAGACGCTGTGGCCGGATTTCGGGCCCGAGGAACTGGCTGCCATCGTCCAGCGCTTTTCCAACCGCGAGCGGCGGTTCGGCGGGGTGCTGAAGTGAGGGAGCCTGCGCCGGCGCCGTCCGGCAAATGGGCGGACCTGCGCACGCGCGTCCTGTCGGCCATCGTCATGGTGGCGGTGGGCGCGGTGGAAATCTGGCTGGGCGGCCTGGCCTTTGCGGTGCTGGTCGTGGTGCTGACCGCGGTGATGATCTGGGAACTGGCGGGGATGACCGCGCCTCTCGACCGGCGGCCGGCGCTTGTGATCGCGGGGGCGGCGGGCGTGGCGCTGGTCGCGGCGCTGGTGCTGAAGACCGGCGTCGCCCCGCTGTTTCTGGGCCTGCCCGCGCTGGCGCTGATCCTGACGCCCCGGCGCGACCGTTGGCTGGCGGGGGGCTATGCGCTGGCGATCCTGATCGCAGGCTACGGGCTGGTCGCGCTGCGCGAGGCGGGGGGAACGGCGGCGATCCTGTGGCTGGTGGCGGTGGTCGTCGCCTCGGACGTGCTGGGCTATTTTGCCGGGCGGATGCTGGGCGGGCCGAAGTTCTGGCCTGCGGTCAGCCCGAAGAAGACATGGTCGGGCACGGTGGCAGGCTGGATCGGCGCGGCTTTCGTCGGGCTCGTCTGCGTGGTCTGGACGGGGGCGGACTGGCTGCTGGTGCCGCTGTCGGCGCTGGTGGCGCTGGCTGGGCAGATGGGCGACATCCTGGAAAGCTGGGTCAAGCGGCGGGCGGGGGTGAAGGATGCCTCCAGCCTCATCCCCGGCCATGGCGGGGTGCTGGACCGCTTCGACGCGCTGATCGGCGCGGTGGTCATGATCATGGCGCTGGGGCTGGTGGCGCCTGTCACCGGGCTGTTCGGGGGCTGAGGATTGCGCAGCCTGTCGATCTTCGGCGCGACCGGGTCTGTCGGCGAGCAGACGGTGGATTTGCTGCGCCGCGCGGGCGGGGCCGAGGCTTTCCGGGTGGTGGCGCTGACCGGGGGCCGGAACCTTTCGCGGCTTGCGGACATGGCGCGGGAACTGCGGGCGGAAGTTGCGGTTTGCGCTGACGCCTTGGGACTGCCGGAGCTGCGGGAGCGGCTGGCGGGTTCGGGCGTGGAAGCGGCGGCGGGGCCGGAGGCGATAGCCGAGGCGGCGGACCGGCCTGCCGACTGGGTGATGAGCGCGATCGTCGGCGCGGCGGGGCTGGTGCCGGGGATCCGCGCGCTGCGGCATGGGGCGGTTCTGGCTTTGGCCAACAAGGAAAGCCTGGTGACTGCGGGGCCCTTGCTCATGGCCGAGGCGGCGCAGCATGGCGCGCGCATCCTGCCGGTGGACAGCGAACATTCGGCGATCTTCCAGGCGCTGGTGGGCGAAGACATTGCCGCGGTCGAGCGAATCATCCTGACGGCCTCGGGCGGCGCGCTTCGCGACTGGCCGCTGGAGGCTTTGGCGAAGGCCACGGTCAGCGACGCCCTCGCGCATCCGAACTGGGCGATGGGGCAGCGGATCACCATCGATTCGGCCAGCATGTTCAACAAGGCGCTGGAAGTCATCGAGACGCGGGAATTCTTTGGGGTGGAGCCGGAGCAGATCGAGGTGATCATCCATCCCGAAAGCCTGATCCATTCCATGGTGGGCTACCGCGACGGGGCGATCATGGCGCATCTGGGGGCGCCCGACATGCGCCATGCCATCGGCTATGCGCTGAACTGGCCCGCGCGGGCCGAACTGCCGGTGGCGCGGCTGGATCTCGCCCAGGTGGCGACGCTGACCTTCCGGGCGCCGGACCTCGCGCGCTATCCGGCGCTGCGGCTGGCGCGCGCGGTGATGGCGCGGCGCGGCCTTGCCGGGGCGGCGTTCAATGCGGCGAAGGAAGTTGCGCTGGACCAGTTCCTGGCGGGCGGGATCGGATTCATGGAGATGGCGGGCGTGGTCGAGGCGGTGCTGGAGGCGATGGACGCCGACCTGGGCCGCGAAAATGCCACCATGAGCCTTGAGGATGTGCAGGCCGTGGACCATCTGGCACGGATACGGGCAGCAGAACGGGCGGGCGAAATCGCGCGCGGCAGAGCAGGAGCAGGCAGATGGACATGATTGTGGCGGCCCTGGGGGGCACGGTCTGGACGGTGGCGTTCTTCGTCCTTGCGCTGTCGGTGATCGTCTTCGTCCATGAATACGGACATTACATCGTCGGGCGCTGGTCGGGCATCCATTCCGAGGTGTTTTCCGTCGGCTTCGGCCCGGTGCTGTTCAGCCGCACCGACCGGCGCGGCACCCGCTGGCAGGTCGCGGCGATTCCCTTCGGCGGCTATGTGAAGTTTCTCGGCGACGCGGATGCGTCTTCGGTGCGGCCCGGCGATGTCTCGGGGCTTTCGACGGCAGAGCGGCGGCACACGATGGCGGGGGCGCCGCTCTGGGCGCGGACGGCGACGGTGGCGGCGGGGCCGGTGTTCAATTTCATCCTCGCTTTTCTGCTTTTCGTCGTCGTTGCGTTCGTGACAGGAACCGTTCGTGAAGAGCCCACGGTAGGGAAAATGCATGCGCTGCCGTCAAGCGGCGAATCTTTGCATGAGGGGGACGTCATCCTCGCGCTCAACGGCAAGCCGACCCCCGATTGGAACAGCTTTGGAACGATCGCCGACGATGCCAAGGGGCAATCGACCGTCTCGTACACCGTCCGCAGAGGTGGCGAAGAGGTGACCGTGGTCGGCCCGCATCCAAATGCCGTCATCGTCGGGGATGTGACGATCCGGTCTGCCGCCCTTGATGCGGGCATCGAGATCGGTGACGTTCTCGTTGCTGCAGGTGGCCAGAAACTGCAAGATTTCAACCAGTTGGTGAGTATCATCACAGAAAGCGGCGGAAAACCGGTCCCGCTGACAATCTGGCGCGAAGGAAAGACGCTGGAACTGTCGCTAACACCGCGCCTGCGGGTGGCCCCGGACAATGATACCGGGGAACTGACCGAGCGCTATATGATCGGCTTGGCATCAGGCCTTGTCTTTGAACGCGCGGTCCGCCCCGTCAGTCTGTGGGAAGCGGCAACCGGTGCGGCGAACGCCATGTGGCTGACCACCGAGTCCATGTTTGCTGGCCTCGGCAAAATGTTTCAGGGTATGATCAGTACATGCGGTCTGTCCGGGGCTATCGGAATGGCAAAGACGGTCGGCGACGCCGCTCGCATCGGCATTGATGCGTTTGTCGCTGTCGTCGCGACCCTTTCTCTGGGCATTGGGATCATCAACCTCTTTCCCATTCCGGTCCTCGATGGGGGACATCTGGTATTCTACGCGTACGAGGCCGCAACGCGCCGCAAGCCGTCGGAGAAGGCACTGAAAATTTTGATGACGGTCGGTCTGACGCTGGTTCTCTCGCTGATGATCTTCGCGCTCAGTAGAGATCTGGTCTGCGCATGATCCGGGTATTCTGAGCATCCCGCCTCATACGGCTTTGCCGTGAGGCCACAACATCTTGCAAAGTTATCCACAGCGACCGCAGGCTTTTGACAAAGCTCGGCTTTGTGGGTAGCTATCCGGAAACAGAATGACACGGCGAGGATGCAACATGCGGATGACCCAAAGCGCGGCCAAGGGATGGTCGTTTCGGGCCACGTCTCGGGCGCGTCTGTATGCCACGGCGGTTTTCCTCGGCGCTGCAACGGCTTCGGCGCCCTTCCTCACCCCGGCTTTCGCGCAGGTCTTTTCGTTTTCCAACGTCGAGATCCAGGGCAATGAGCGGGTCGATGCCGCAACCATCCTGAACTATGCCGGAATCAGGCGCGGGCAGGAGGTGTCGGCCGCCCAGCTGAACGACGCCTACCAGCGGATCGTGAACTCGAACCTGTTCGAGAAGGTTGACCTGGTGCCGCAGGGTTCGACCCTGGTGATCAAGGTGGTGGAATACCCGATCGTCAACGTGATCAGCATCGAGGGCAACAAGCGGCTGAAGGACGAGAAGCTGTCCGAACTGATCAAGTCGCAGCCGCGCCGGATCTATTCGCCAGCCCAGGCCGAGGCCGATGCGGCGGCGATCGCCGAGGCCTATCGCGTTGCGGGGCGGCTGGCGGCCAGCGTGACGCCGAAGATCATCCGCCGCAACGACAACCGCGTCGATCTGGTGTTCGAGATCAGCGAGGGCAAGGTCGTCGAGAACGAGCGAATCTCTTTCGTCGGCAACAAGGACTTTTCCGACCGGCGGCTGCGCCAGGTGCTGCAGACCAAGCAGGCCGGCTTCCTGCGCAACCTGATCCAGCGCGACACCTACGTGCCGGAGCGGCTTGAGCTGGACAAGAAGATGCTGACCGACTTCTACCTGTCGCGCGGCTACATCGACTTTCAGGTGCTGGACGCCAGCGCCGAGCTGAGCCGCGAACGGGACGCGACCTTCGTCACCTTTACCGTGCGCGAGGGCCTCTCCTACGACATCGGCAAGGTGACGACGGTCTCCGAGGTCGAAGGGGTGGATGCCGCCGAGTTCGAGGCGGTGCAGAAGATCCGCCCGGGCCAGACCTACAGCCCGCTGCTGATCGACAACAACGTTACCCGGATGGAGACGCTGGCCCTGAAGAAGGGGCTGAACTTCATCCGGGTGGAGCCGCGCATCACCCGCAACCAGCGTGGTCAGGTGGTGGACGTGGAATTCGCCATCATGCGGGGCGAGAAGATCTTCGTCGAACGCATCGACATCGAGGGCAACACCACGACGCTGGACCAGGTGGTCCGCCGCCAGTTCCGCACCGTGGAAGGCGACCCCTTCAACCCGCGCGAGATCCGCCAGGCCGCCGAACGCATCCGCGCGCTCGGCTTCTTCGCGGACGCCCAGGTCAATGCCGACCAGGGCTCGTCGCCGGACCAGGTGGTGGTGAACGTCGACGTCGAGGAACAACCGACCGGGTCCTTGAGCTTCGGCATGAGCTATTCGGTGTCCAACGGGGTCGGTTTCAACATCGGCTTCTCCGAGAGCAACTTCCTCGGCCGCGGCCAGGGGCTGGCACTGAGCATCTCCACCGCCTCGGCGAACCAAAGCTCCAGCTTCAGCTTCACCGAACCGGCGCTCCTGGGCCGTGACCTCCGCTTCAAGGTCAACGGGTTCTACCGGACATCCGAATCGGATTACTCCTACTACGACACCCGCAACATCGGCTTCTCGACCGGGATCGGATTCCCCCTGGGCGACGAGTCCTCGCTGGACCTGCGGATCGGCGTGGCCGAGGACAAGATCTACAACTACACCGGCGATTCGGCGATCCTTGCCGCGGAAGCGGACCGGGGCGCGCTGAAGACCTTCTCGCTGGGATATTCCTACGAATACGACAATCGCATCACCGGGCTGAATCCGAAGGGTGGGGTGCTTCTGCGCTTCGGCCAGGATTTCGCCGGTCTCGGAGGCGATACCGAATATATCAAGACCACGGCGCTGGCGCTGGTCGAGACCAAGGTCTGGAACGAGGAAGTCACCCTGCGCGCGGTCTTCGAGGGCGGCGCGATCACCTCGACCGGCGACAACGTGACCCGCGTGACCGACCGCTTCTTCGGCAACGGCAAGATTCGCGGCTTCGAGCCGAACGGGATCGGCCCGCGCGACCTGACGGCGACCAACAACGACGCGCTTGGCGGCAACATGTTCGCTGTGGCGCGGTTCGAGGCCGACTTCCCGCTGGGCCTGCCCGAGGAATACGGGATCACCGGCGGCGCCTTTATGGATGTGGGCTCGGTCTGGAGCCTGGACAACACCAATGGTGGCGCGGTGGACGACAGTTTCATCCCGCGCGCGACGGTCGGCGTGTCGATCTTCTGGACGACGCCCATCGGTCCCTTGCGCTTCAACTTCAGCCATGCGGTGAAGAAGGAAGACTACGACAAGGAACAGACCTTCGACCTGACGATCTCGACCAAGTTCTGATGATGGCCTGGTGGCGCAATCTCGCGCGCCCCGGGCCCCGGCTGCGGTTGGCCGCGGTGGCGCTGATGCTGGCCGGGCCGGTCCAGGCGCAGGATGGGGTGGCGCCTCTCCTGACGCTGGACCAGGACCGGTTCTTCCTGCAGTCGGATTTCGGCAAGGCCACGATCGAGCGCGAGCGTGCGGCGTCTGTGGTGCTGGAGCAGGAAAACAAGCGGATCGAGGCCGAGCTTGTCGCCGAAGAGCAGGCCTTGACCGAAGAGCGCAAGACCCTGCCGCCCAAGGAATTCGCGGCCAAAGCCGAAGCCTTCGACCAGAAGGTCGAACGCATTCGCGCCGAGCAGGACGCCAAGGTGCGCGAGCTGACCGATACGCGGGACGAGGATCGCAAGGCCTTCTTGAAGGCTGCGGTGCCGGTTCTGGGCGATCTGCTGGGGCAGAAGAAGGCGACGGCGATCCTGGACAAGAACCTGGTGATCCTGTCGCTTTCCGCCATCGACGTGACCGACGAGGCGATCGAGATGGTCAATGCCGCCCTTGCCGAAAAGCCGGTTCCCGCGCCGTGACGCGCCGGGCGATTGCCCATGAACTTGTCTCGACCGGCGCGACTTGCTAGCTAGGCCCCAAGGCAGGACCTTGGGACGCGAAGGGGATGAAGATGGATGCAGCCGCTGTCACGACCGCCGATCTGGATCTGATCCAGCGGATCATTCCGCACCGCTATCCGTTCCTCCTGATCGACAAGGTGCGCGACATCGTGGTCGGCGAGTCCTGCGTCGGGATCAAATGCATCACGCTGAACGAACCGCAGTTCCAGGGGCATTTTCCGGGGATGCCGATCTTTCCCGGCGTGATGATCATCGAGGCGATGGCGCAGACCTCGGGCGTGCTAGTGGGCCTGTCGATGGATCTGGTGGACAAGAATGCCAAGGTCTTCTTCATGGGCGTCGACGGCGTGAAGTTCCGCCGCAAGGTGGTGCCGGGCGATGTGCTGGAGCTGCATGTGACGGCGCTGCGCGGCGGTGGCCGGGTCTGGAAGTTCGAGGGCCGGGCGATGGTCGAGGGCGAGCTTGCCTGCGAGGCCACCTTCATGGCGATGTTCGACGTGGCGAAGGGCTGAGCCATGGCGGTGCACGGCACGGCCGTCGTCCATCCCTCGGCCTTTGTCGAGGAAGGCGCGGTTGTCGGTGAAGATTGCTTCATCGGCCCCTTCGCGGTGATCGGTCCGGAGGTGGTGCTCGGGGCGCGCGTCACGGTGAAATCCCATGCCGTGATCACCGGCTGGACCGAGCTTGGCGACGATTGCACGGTCTGGCCCTTCGCCTGCGTCGGCGAGGTGCCGCAGGACCTGAAATATCAGGGGGAACGCACCCGGCTGGTCGTAGGGGCCCGCACCCGCATCCGCGAGGGCGCGACGCTGAACACCGGAACCGAGGGCGGCGGCGGGGTCACGCGGGTGGGCGACGATGTGCTCATCATGACCGGCGCCCATGTCGGGCATGATGCGCAGATCGGCAACCGGGTGATCCTGGTGAACCATGTGGCCATCGCCGGGCATTGCGTCCTGGGGGACGACGTGATCGTCGGCGGGCTGTCGGGCGTGCACCAATGGGTGCGGATCGGGCAGGGAGCGATCATCGGGGCGGTCACGATGGTGACGAACGACGTGATCCCCTATGGCCTGGTGCAGGCCCCGCGGGGCGAACTGGACGGGCTGAACTTGGTCGGGCTGAAGCGCCGGGGTGTGGATCGGGCCGGGATCACCGCCTTGCGCGCCGCTTACCAGACGCTGGCGCAGGAGGACGGCAGTTTCCTCGACCGCGCACGGAAACTGGCCGAGGAGAGCGACTCGCCCTTGGTCCGCGAGATCGCTGATTTCATCCTGTCGAAATCCGACCGCAGCTTCCTGACGCCCAAGGGCGGCCGATGACTGCTGGCATGAGGACGGCGATCATCGCCGGACAGGGCAGCCTGCCTGCCGCTCTGGCCGCGCGGATGGCCGAGCCGCCGCTGGTCGCCGCGCTGGACGGATCCGCGCCGGAGGGGCTGACGGTGGACCTGCGCTTCCGGGTGGAGCGGCTGGTGCCCTTCCTGCGCGCGCTGGAGCGCGACGGGGTGGGGCAGGTGATCTTCGCCGGCGCCGTGACGCGGCCCCGGCTGGACCCGGCGCTGCTGGACGAGGCGACCGCAACCCTGCTGCCACGCCTGATGGCGGCGATGGCGCAGGGCGACGACGCGACGCTGCGGGTAGTGATCGAGCTTTTCGAGGAATCCGGCTTCTCGGTTGTCGGCGTGGAACAGGTGGCCCCGGCGCTTCTGCCCTCTTCGGGGGTGCTGGCCGGTTCGGTAAGCCCCCGTGACGAGGCGGATGCGGCCCGCGCGGCAGCCATCGTCGCGGCGCTCGGCGCGGTGGATGTGGGGCAGGGCGCGGTGGTGGCGCAGGGCCTGTGCCTGGGGGTCGAGGCGCTGCCGGGGACGGATGCGCTTCTGGCGCAGGTGGCCGGGATCGGCGCGCTCCGGCCCGACCCGGCGCGGGGGCGCGGGGTGTTCTACAAGGCCGCGAAGCCGGGGCAGGACCGCCGGATCGACCTGCCGACCCTCGGGCCGGAGACGCTGCACGGCGTGGCGGCGGCGGGTCTGGCGGGCGTGGTCTTCGAGGCGGGGTCGGTGATCTGCCTGGAGCTGGACGAGATGCGGCGGCTGGCGGGCGAGACGGGGCTTTTCCTCTGGGCGCGGGGATGACCCGCCGGGGCTCATCGCTTGCTTCGCGGCGCTCTTCGCGGGGCGCGCCGCCGCGAAGACCGGTCGAAGACAAGCGATGAGCGGTGCGCTGAAACTCTTCCTCATCGCGGGCGAGCCTTCGGGCGACCGGCTGGGGGCGGCGTTGATGGCGGGGCTCAGGTCGCTCGCTCCTGTGGAGTTCGCGGGCGTCGGCGGGCCGCTGATGCAGGCCGAGGGGATGGAGAGCCTGTTCCCGATGGAGGAGCTGTCGGTGATGGGCATCGCCGAGGTGCTGCCGAAGTACTTCCCCCTGAAGCGCCGTATCCGGCAGGCGGCCGAGGCGGTGCTGGCCAGCGGGGCGGAGGCCTTGATCACCATCGACAGCCCCGATTTCTGCCTGCGCGTCGCGGCGCTGGTCAAGGCGGCGCGGCCCGATTTCCGCACCATCCACTATGTCGCGCCCTCGGTCTGGGCGTGGCGGCCGGGGCGGGCGGCGAAGATGGCGCGGGTGATCGACCATGTGCTGGCGCTGCTGCCATTCGAGCCGCCCTACATGACCGCCGCTGGGATGACCTGCGACTTCGTCGGGCATCCGGTGGTGGCCGAACCGCTGGCCTCGGCGGAGGAGAAGGCGGCCTTTGCGGGGCAGGGGCCGCTGCTCCTTGCCCTGCCGGGGTCGCGGAAGGGGGAGGTGACGCGGCTCGCACCCGTCTTTGGCGAGGTGGTGGCGGGGCTCAAGGCCCGGCACCCCGACCTGCGCGTCGCCCTGCCCACGGTGCGGGGCGTGGCGGGGCTGGTCCGCGAGCTGACCGCGGGATGGGCGGTCGCGCCGGAGATCATCGAGGACCCCGCCGGAAAACGGGGCGCCTTCGCCGCGGCGGATGTGGCGCTGGCGGCTTCGGGCACCGTCTCGCTGGAACTGGCCGCGAATGGCTGCCCGATGGTCGTGGCCTATGACATGCACCCGCTGACCCTGTGGCTCATGCGCCGGGCCGCGCGGATCGACACGGTCACGCTGGTCAACCTGGTCAGCGAAGCCCGCGTCGTGCCGGAATTCATCGGGCCGGACTGCCGGGCTGACCGGATCGCCCCCGCGCTGGAGGCGGTGCTGGCCGATCCCATGGCGCAGAAAGCCGCGATGGCGTTGACGATGGAGCGGCTCGGCAAGGGCGGCGAGCCGCCCGGCCTCAGGGCTGCGCGGTCGGTTCTGGCGGCGCTTCGCCGTTGATGATCGCCAGGACCTGCGGCATCAGCGCCTGCATGTTGTCGTTGATCAGCGCCACGATCCCGGGCTGCTGCGCCGCCGTCAGCTGCGGCAGCTTCGCCATCACCGACTTGCCCTCGGGCGTGGCGTAGAAATCGCGGAGCGCGGTGATCTCGGCCAGGGTCATCATGTCGGCCATGATCCCGGCCTGGTCACGCATGAGCCCGGTCAGCGGCTCGGTGAACGTGTCGAGGTAGAGCTGGCGGATCTTCGCCAGCTGCTCCTCGCTCAGCGTCTGCCCGCCCGCCGCGACCTGCTGCAGGATCGGCTGGTACATCGTCTCGATCATCGCCGGCATGTCGAAGCCCTGCAGGGCCAGCTCGACATATTCGGACGCGACGGCCACCCGCTCCTCGCGGGTTTCGGCGAGGGCGGGCAGGGGCAGCGCCAGAAGCGCGGCCAGAAGCAGGGGTTTCAACGGGTCATCCTTTCCAGATCCAGCCGCCGCCAAAGATGCGGCTGCCTTCGGGGGCGTAGAAGACACAGGCCTGCCCGGCGCTGACCCCGTCCTCGGGGGCCAGAAGCTCAACCTCTGCGGTCGTGGGGCCGGTGGGCCGCAGGATCGCCTCGCGCGGGGGCCTCGTGGAGCGGACCTTGACCTTCAGGTGCCATTCGGGGCGCGATTCGAAGGGGGCGTCGCCCAGCCAGTTGATCTCGCGCACCGGGATGATCCGGGTCGAGAGCGCGGCCTTCGGGCCGACGATGACGCGGCGGCTTTCCGGGTCGAGCCTGACCACGTAAAGCGGCTCGCCCAGGCCGCCGATGCCCAGGCCCTTGCGCTGGCCGATGGTGTAGTGGATCACCCCGCGATGCTCACCGAGGACATTGCCGTCGAGATCGACGATCTCGCCCGGATCGGCGGCGCCGGGGCGCAGTTTCTCGATCACCGCCGCATAATTGCCATTCGGCACGAAGCAGATGTCCTGGCTATCGGGCTTGTCCGCGACCGGCAGGCCGTATTTCGCAGCCAGCGCCCGGGTTTCCGCCTTCGAGGCGAGATGGCCCAGCGGAAAGCGCAGATAAGAGAGCTGCTCGGGCGTGGTCGAGAACAGGAAATACGACTGATCGCGCGCCGGGTCGGCGGCCTGGTGCAGCTCCGGCCCCCGGTCGCCCATCTTGCGCTGGATGTAGTGGCCGGTCGCCATGCAATCGGCCTCAAGGTCCTTCGCCGTGGCCAGCAGGTCCTTGAACTTCACCCGCTCGTTGCAGCGGATGCAGGGCACCGGCGTCGCGCCCGCCAGATAGGCATCGGCGAATTCCTCGATCACCGCCTCGCGGAAGGTGTTCTCGTAGTCCAGCACGTAATGCGGAAAGCCCATGGCCTCCGCCACCCGGCGCGCGTCATGGATGTCGCGGCCCGCGCAGCAAGCCCCTTTCTTCGCCAGCGCCGCGCCATGGTCGTAAAGCTGCAGCGTGACGCCCACCACGTCATAGCCTTCCTCGGCCAGCATGGCGGCGACCACGCTGGAATCGACGCCCCCCGACATGGCGACGACGACCCGCGTCTCGGACGGGGGTTTGGCAAAGCCAAGGGAGTTGAGGGCCAAGTCACGCGGCATGATGGGTTTCCGAAGGGGATTGTCCGGGTTCGGCGGATGATGGGGAATATATGAAAATGCTGTGCACTCTCAATCCCCCGTTTCAGGATTGATTAAGCCTGTTCCGTCATCCTGCCCGAAACCAACGAGGGCACGGTCATGTTTCTCAAGCGCGTCGATGGGCCACGGCAGGTCACCCTGCCGGATGGCAGCATCCTTTCCCGGGCGGACCTGCCGCCCGTCGACACCCGCCGCTGGGTCGCCAGCCGCAAGGCGGTGGTGGTCAAGGCGGTGGTCTACGGCCTGATCCCCGAGAAGGAGGCGCTAGAGCGGTACGGACTTTCGGAGGAGGAGTTCGCCCTCTGGCGCGCGGCGGTGGCCCGGCATGGCGACGATGGCCTGAAAGTCACGGCGATTCAGAAATATAGACAACTTTAAATGGATTAATACTCTCCCTGTGGCATAGTAACTGTCCGTTAACCATTGATCGGCAAAGATGTTAACGATGAACCATCGGAGCGGAGTTTTGAAGAATGCGCATTCTGCTTGTTGAGGACGATCCCACGACCTCGCGCAGCATCGAATTGATGCTGACCCATGCCAACCTGAACGTCTACTGCACGGACATGGGCGAAGACGGGATCGACCTGGCGAAGCTATACGATTACGACCTGATCCTCCTCGACCTGAACCTGCCGGACATGAGCGGGCACGAGGTCCTGCGCCAGATCCGACAGTCGCGGGTGGAAACCCCGATCCTGATCCTCTCCGGCGCGGATGATACGGAAAACAAACTGAAAGGCTTCGGTTTTGGCGCTGACGACTACCTGACCAAGCCCTTCCACCGCGAGGAACTGGTGGCGCGCATCCATGCGATCATCCGCCGGTCCAAGGGGCACAGCCAGTCGGTGATCAAGACCGGGCGGGTCTCGGTCAACCTTGATGCCAAGACGGTAGATGTCGAGGGCAAGGCGGTGCATCTGACCGGCAAGGAATACCAGATGCTGGAACTCCTGTCCCTGCGCAAGGGAACGACGCTGACCAAGGAAATGTTCCTGAACCATCTTTATGGCGGCATGGACGAGCCGGAATTGAAGATCATCGACGTTTTCATCTGCAAGCTGCGCAAGAAATTGGCCGAAGCCACCGGCGGCGACAATTACATCGAAACCGTCTGGGGCCGGGGCTATGTGCTGCGCGACCCTGCCGGCGGGCAGGCGCGGCTTGCGGCCAGCGCCTGACCTTTACTGTCGCGGGCCCGCCGCCTAACGTCGTCCGGCAGGATGGGGGCGGGCATGGTGGAGAAGGCGGTCGAGGCGTTGACGGAAGCCGAAGCGGGGGAGGAGCTGTCCCGCCTGGCCCAGGCCATCGCGGATGCCAACACCGCCTACCACACGCTCGACGCGCCCGAGATTTCGGATGCCGACTATGATGCGCTGAAGCGGCGGAATGCCGCCATCGAGGCGCGGTTCCCCGGTCTGAAGCGGGCGGATTCGCCCAGCGACCAGGTCGGTGCGGCCGTGGCCGAGGGATTCGGCAAGGTCACGCACCGGGTGCGGATGCTGTCCTTGGAAAATGCCTTCGCGGTAGAGGAGGTGGCCGAGTTCGACGACCGGGTGCGCCGGTTCCTGGGCTTCACGGGAGAGGTGGCCTATACCGCCGAGCCGAAGATCGACGGGCTGTCGCTGTCACTGCGCTATGAAGGCGGGGTGCTGGTGCAGGCCGCGACCCGGGGCGATGGCGAGGTGGGCGAGAACGTCACCGAGAACGCGCGGACCATTGCCGACATCCCCCGGCGCCTGACCGGCGACGCGCCCCAGGTGCTGGAAGTGCGGGGCGAGGTCTACATGAGCCATGCCGATTTCGCGCGCCTGAACGAACGGCAGGCGGCGGCGGGTGACAAGACCTTCGCCAACCCCCGCAACGCCGCTGCCGGATCGCTGCGCCAGCTGGACGCGCGCATCACCGCCGCGCGGCCCCTGCGCTTCTTCGCCTATTCCTGGGGGGAACATTCCGCCCCGCTTGCCGCCACGCAGTTCGAAGCGATCCAGCGCCTCAAGTCTTTGGGATTCCATACAAATCCGCTGACCACCCTCTGCGCCGGTCCCGAGGAGATGCTGGCCCATTATGCCCTGATCGAGGCGCAGCGCGCGACGCTCGGCTATGACATCGACGGGGTGGTCTACAAGGTGAACGACCTTGCGCTTCAATCCCGGCTCGGCTTCCGCTCCTCGACCCCCCGCTGGGCCCTTGCCCACAAGTTCCCCGCCCAACTCGCCTGGACCGAGCTTCTGGGCATCGACATCCAGGTCGGCCGCACCGGCGCGCTCTCGCCCGTCGCGCGGCTGAAGCCGGTCACGGTGGGCGGCGTGGTGGTGAGCAATGCCACGCTCCACAACGAGGACTACATCGCCGGGCGCGACAGCCGGGGCGAGCAGATCCGGGGCGGCAAGGACATCCGCATTGGTGACTGGGTACAGGTCTATCGCGCCGGGGATGTGATCCCCAAGGTGGCCGATGTCGACCTGTCCTGCCGCAAGGATGGCGCGCAACCCTATGTCTTTCCAACGGAATGCCCGGAATGCCACAGCCCCGCCCACCGTGAGGAGGGCGATTCCGTCCGCCGCTGCACCGGCGGCCTGATCTGCCCGGCGCAGGCCGTCGAGCGGCTGAAGCATTTCGTCTCCCGCGCCGCCTTCGACATCGAGGGGCTGGGCGCGAAGCAGGTGGAGATGTTCTTCAGAGACGCCTCCCTGCCGGTGAAGACCCCCGCCGATATCTTCACCCTCGCCGCAAGGGACGCCGCCAACCCCCTGCAGAAGCTGAAGAATCGCGACGGTTTCGGCGAAGTGTCCGCCACCAAGCTTTTCGCTGCCATCGAACAGCGGCGGACGATTCCGCTGGACCGGCTGATCTTTTCCTTCGGCATCCGCCATGTCGGCGAAGTGGCGGCGGGGCTCTTGGCCCGGCACTATTCCAGCTGGGAGGCCTTCGAGGCCGCCGTGACCAACGCAACTCCCGGCAGCGCGGAATGGGACGAGCTGACCTCGATCAACGGGGTGGGCGCAGTCATGGCGCAAAGCCTGGTCGACGCCTTCCAGAACCCGGCGGAACGGGCCGCCATCGACGCGCTGGCCGCGCAGCTGACCATCCAGCCGGTTGCGGCGCGGGGGCAGGTGGACAGCCCCGTCGCGGGCAAGACCGTGGTCTTCACCGGCACGCTGGAGAAGATGACCCGCGCCGAGGCCAAGGCCCGCGCCGAGGCCTTGGGGGCCAAGGTCGCGGGCAGCGTCAGCGCGAAGACCGATCTGCTGATCGCCGGACCGGGGGCGGGGTCGAAGGCCAAGGAGGCGGAACGGCTGGGGGTCGAGACCATCGACGAGGATGCCTGGCTGCGGCTGATCGGCGGATGACCCGGCCCGAGGCCCTGTTTCCGCTCTTCGCCGGGCTGGAGACGCTGCCCGGCGTCGGCCCCAAGGCGGCGAAAGCCTTCGAGAGCCTGGGCGTCACGCGGCCGAAGGACCTGCTCTATCTGCTGCCGCATTCCGGGGTCGACCGCGCGCTGCGCCCCTCGGTGCGCGACGTGGTGCCGCCCGCGACCCTGACGGTCGAGGTGGAGATCGACCAGCATGTGCCGCCGCGCCGGAAGGGCGGCCCCTACCGGGTGCATGTCCGCGACCGCAAGGTCGAGTTCCTGCTGGTCTATTTCCACGCCCGCGCCGAGGCGCTGGCGAAGCTTTTGCCCACCGGCCAGCGCAGGCTCGTCTCCGGCAAGGTCGAGCTTTTCGACGGCATCGCCCAGATGGTCCACCCCGACCATGTCCTGCGGGTCGAGGAAGCGCGGGAGATCCCGGCGTATGAGCCGGTCTATCCGCTGGCGGCGGGCCTGACGCAAAGGCTGGTCGGCAAGGCGGCGCAGGCCGCGCTGACGCGGCTGCCGGAAGAGGCGGAGTGGATCGACCCTGCCCTGATGGCGCGTGAGGGCTGGCCGGACTGGTCATCGGCGCTGAAGGCCGCGCATGGGCCGGACGGACCGGGGGCGCTGGCCTTCACCCATCCGGTGCGCCAGCGGCTGGCCTATGACGAGCTTTTCGCGCACCAGTTGACCCTGTCGATCGCCCGGTCCCGCCTGCGCCGGGGCAAGGGCGTGGTGACGGAAGGCACTGGAGCTTTGCGTGCCAAGGTATTGCAAAGCCTGCCTTATGACCCGACCGCCGCCCAGTCCCGCGCGGTGGCGGAGATCGCCGCCGACATGGCCCAGCCCCTGCGGATGAACCGGCTTCTGCAGGGCGACGTGGGGGCGGGGAAGACCTTGGTGGCCTTCCAGGCGCTGCTCATCGCGGTGGAGGCCGGGGGCCAGGGCGTGATGATGGCGCCGACCGAAATCCTCGCCCGCCAGCATTTCGAAGGTCTTGCGCCGCTCGCCCGTGCCGCCGGGGTGCGTCTGGAGCTTCTCACGGGACGCGACCGGGGGGCGGACCGCGCGATGAAACTGGAAGACCTGGCGATGGGACGGATCCCGATCCTGGTCGGTACCCATGCGGTCTTCCAGAAGGATGTGGAATTCAAGGACTTGCGCGTCGCGGTGGTGGATGAGCAGCACCGCTTCGGCGTGGCGCAGCGGATGGAACTGGGCGCCAAGGGCGCCGCGGTGGACGTGCTGGTGATGACCGCGACGCCGATTCCCCGGTCGCTGGCGCTGGCGACGCATGGCGACATGGATGTCTCGGTGCTGGATGAAAAGCCTGCAGGCCGCAAGCCGATCCGCACCGCCATGGTCTCGGTCGAGCGGCTGGACGAGGTGGTCGAGCATCTGCGCAAGGCAGTGGCCGAGGGGCGGCAGGCCTATTGGGTCTGCCCGCTGGTCGAGGAATCCGAGGTGGTCGACTATGCCAGCGCCGAAGAACGCTTCCGCTCGCTGCGCGCCGCTTTGGGCGACCGGGTGGGGCTCGTCCACGGCCAGATGCCCCCGGCCGAGAAGGATGCCGCGATGGCGCGCTTCGTGGCCGGGGAGACATCGGTGCTGGTGGCGACCACGGTGATCGAGGTGGGGGTGAACGTGCCCAACGCCACGATCATGGTCATCGAGCAGGCGGAGAGCTTCGGTCTGGCGCAGCTGCACCAGCTGCGGGGTCGGGTGGGGCGAGGCGAGGCGGCCTCGACCTGTCTCCTGATGTACCAGCCGCCGCTGAACGAGACCGGCGCCCGTCGGCTGACCACGATCCGCGACACGGAAGACGGCTTCCGCATCGCCGAGGAAGATCTGGCGATGCGGGGCGCAGGCGACCTGATCGGCACCGCCCAATCCGGCCTGCCGCGCTTCCGGGTGGCCGACCTGGAACGGCAGGCGAGCCTGATGGCTCTGGCGCAAAGCGATGCGCGCAAGCTTCTGGTCGATGATCCGGACCTTTCCAGGGCACGTGGCAAGGCCGCGCAGATGCTGTTGTGGCTGATGGACCAGGACCGGGCGCTGCGCCTGATGGGCGTGGGTTGAGGGGTAGAATCGCGCTTCGTTCACGAATGTTCTTAAAAAGTTCTTTACAGGGCGTTGAGGATGTGAGAACAATCCGGCAACAGATCATGGAGAACGCGATGAAAGACGCCATGAAGACCCTGCTGAGCCACAGCCCGAAAGGCGTAATGGAGGATCTGGTCGGGCTCGCCGCGCTGTTCGTGATCCTCTTCGCCGTGCTGTCGCTGCCCGGCCTGACTTAAGGTTTCTGCCCCGCGCTCTGTCCCCCAAGGGTGACGGTCCGCCTTGCCTGGCCCACCGTCCGCCATACCAGACGCGCCACTGCCGCCGCCATCCCTTTGGATGTGCGGCGGTTTTTTCTAGGCTGCAGCCTGCGCGGCCTCCATCGCCTCGCAGACCGCTTCCAGCGCCAGCAGGATCGAGGCGTGCCGGTTCTTGTAGTCGCGGGCGGGCAGCAGGACTTCGTAGCCCTGGAACGGCGCGGCGGGGACCGGGCCGCCCTCTTTCAGCATGGCTCGCAGGGCGTCGCGGGCGGCTTGCAGCTCGGGGAGCGTCCGGCCGATCACCACCTCTCCCAGAACGGCCGCCGAGGCCTGGCCCAGAGCGCAGGCCTTCACGTCCTGGGCGAAACCGGCGATGCGGCCGTCCTCCACCACCACATCCGCCGTCACCGTCGACCCGCAGAGGGGAGAGCGCCGCCGCGCCGTGCCCTGCGGGGCGGGAAGCCGCCCGAGATGCGGGATCCCGGCGGCGAGGCCCAGGATGCGGGTCGAGTAGAGCTTGATCAGGTCGCTGTCGCTCATGGCGTTTCCTTGCGTTCCCGCATATGTAGACCCGCGCCGCCCGCCTGCCAAGGAGAAGCCCATGCCCTTCGATCCGGCCACACTGACCTATGATGCGGCGGGGCTCATTCCCTGCGTGGCGCAGGATGCGGCGTCGGGCGAGGTGTTGATGCTCGCCTGGATGAACGCAGCCTCGGTTGTGGCGACCCTGGAGACCGGGCGCGTCACCTACTGGTCCCGGTCGCGGGGGGCCTTCTGGGTGAAAGGGGAGACCTCGGGGCATCACCAGCGGCTGGTGGAACTGCGGCTGGACTGTGACCGGGACTGCCTCTTGGCGCTGGTTGAGCAGGAGGGGCCGGCCTGCCATACCGGGCGGAGGTCCTGCTTCTATACGGCGGTCCGGGGCGGCGAGGAGGTGGAGATCATGGCGCCTGTCCACGCGCGGGCACCTTGAGCGGTGCTGGAAAATCAAGGGCTTGTCCGCGGACGTTAACGATCTGGTAACCCGACCATGCGGCGGATGTCGGCAGGCGTCGCCCCCTCGGCCCGGTATTTCGACAGCGCGCGGGCATCGTCCCGCTTGGCGAGCCGTTTGCCCTGATCGTCGCGGATCAGGTGGTGGTGGTGGTAGATGGGCGTCGGCAGGCCGAGGAGATGCTGGAGGATCACCTGCACCGGGGTGAAGTCGAACAGGTCCTCGCCGCGGATCACATGGGTCACGCCCTGATCGGCATCGTCGAAGGCCGAGGCGAGGAAATAGGCGACGATGTCCTCGCCCTTGCGGGAGAGAACCACATCGCCGATCTGGCGCTGCGCCTGGTCCGGGTCGATGCGGTGACGGCCCGCATGGGTGGGGCCGGTTTCGGTGAAGCCGAGGTCAGCCGCGAGCGCTCGCAGGGCGGCGGCGAGGTCCAGTCGCAGTGCATCGCCTGGCAGGCGGCTGGCCATCGGTCGGCCTCGGCAGGTGCCGGGATAGACGTTGAAGGCCACCCCCTCCTGCGGGGCGACAAGGGCGGCGCGGATGTCGGAACGGGTGCAGGAGCAGGGATAGAGGAGGCCCGTCGCGACCAGGGGCTCCAGCCGGGCGTTGTAGGCGGCGATATGTTGGGACTGGCGGTGGATCGGGCCGTCCCAGGCAAGACCAAGCCAGGCGAGATCGCTCTGGATCAGTTCGTCGTATTCGGGTTTCGAGCGTTCTAGATCGGTGTCTTCCATCCTGAGCAGGAACCTGCCGCCCGCAGCCCGCGCCATGTCATGCGCAAGGATCGCGGAATAGGCGTGGCCGAGATGCAGGGGGCCGGTCGGGCTGGGGGCGAAGCGGGTTACGAACATGCGACCCGGTCCCGGGCCTCACCCGGGACCTCTCCTGTCCATGCGGGTTGATGGCGAGGCCCCGGATCAAGTCCGGGGCGGGGTTTCCCCCGGGGGCCGGTCAGGCGTTCAGCCATGCGGTGAAGGCCTCTTTCGCCCGGTCGGTATAGGCCTTGTAGCGGTCGTGCCGACCCCGGCGGCCACCCTTGGCGTCGATCGGGGGGAAGAGGCCGAAGTTCACGTTCATCGGCTGGAAGGTTTTCGCCTCGGCCCCGCCGGTGATATGGGTGACAAGCGCTCCCATCGCGGTTTCCGGGGGCGGCGGCGGAAGCGCGCGCCCGAGAAGATCGTGCGCGGCCATTTGTCCGGCCAGGAGGCCAATGGCGGCGGATTCGACATAGCCCTCGACTCCGGTGATCTGGCCTGCGAAGCGTATATACGGGCGCGATTTCAGCCGCATCTGCGCGTCCAGCAGCGTGGGCGAGTTGATGAAGGTGTTCCGGTGGATACCGCCAAGCCGGGCGAAACTGGCATTCCCCAGCCCTGGAATCAGCTTGAAAACAGCGGTTTGCGCGCCGTATTTCATCTTTGTCTGGAAACCGACGATATTGTGCAGCGTCCCGAGCTTGTTGTCGCGGCGAAGTTGCACCACGGCATAGGGCTTCACGTCCGGCTGATGGGCGTTGGTCAGGCCCACCGGCTTCATCGGCCCGTGGCGCAGCGTCTCGCGCCCACGGTCCGCCATCACTTCGATGGGGAGGCAGCCGTCGAAATAGCCCGCCGTTTCGCCCTCGTGGAACTCGGTCTTCTCGGCGGCGAGGAGCGCGTCGATGAAGGCTTCGTACTGGTCGCGGGTCATCGGGCAGTTGATATAGGCGCGTCTCTCGTCCTCGGTCTCGCCCTTGTCATAGCGGCTTTGCAGCCAGGCGACCGACATGTCTATACTATCTGTATATACAATCGGCGCGATGGCATCGAAGAAGGCGAGCGCCTCGGCCCCGGTTGCGGCACGGATGCTTGCTGCCAGCGCAGGGCTGGTCAGCGGGCCGGTGGCGATGATCCAGTTTCCGGATGAGGGAAGTTCGGTAACTTCTTCATAGGACGTTGAAATCAGCGGATGCGATTTCAGGCGTTCGGTCACGGCAGCGGCGAAGGGGTCACGGTCGACAGCCAGCGCGCCGCCTGCCGGAAGCCGGTGTTTCTGTGCCATCTCCATCACCAGACTGCCCGCCTGCCGCATCTCCCAATGGATCAGGCCGACGGCGTTGCGTTCGTGATCGTCGGAGCGGAAGGAGTTGGAGCAGACCATCTCGGCGAAGTCGCCGGTGCGGTGGGCGAAGGTGCCCACCTTGGGCCGCATCTCGTGCAGGACAACGGGAACGCCAAGGTTCGCGGCGGCCCAGGCGGCTTCGGAGCCCGCCATGCCGCCGCCGATGATGTGAAGCTGTTCCATGCGGGCGATGTAGCTTTGCGGGGCTGGCGTTGCAAGGAGGGGCGCTGCCCCTCGCGCTGGCGCGCTCACCCCGGGATATTTGCGGACAGAAAATTCGCCTGGCGTTCGGATTCGATTTCGGCGGGCGTCAGCGGGCGACCAAGGGCGGCGGCCTTGAGGAAGAATCCGGGGGCGGGATGGCCATCCGGCGAAAGGCGCTGGCGGAGGAGGGCGGCGCGGAAGGGTTTTCCCTGGGCCGCGTCCTCCTCCATCAGGGCTTCGAGGTCGCGCGTAAGGTCGGCCATGCGCAAACCCAGCGCGCGCGCGAGGTCGCCGTAGGTGATGGTTTCCCCGGCGAACGCGAGGGCCGCGAGGCGGGTTTCAAGGCTTGCGCTGTTCAAGGGCGGTAGCGATGCGTTCGAGAAGGTCGTTCTGGCGCTGTCGCTGAGCGGTCACCTTTCGGCTCATGACGGCCATCACAACGGGCATCGCAGCGATTGCGACGACATAGACCCAGCTCGTCCAGTGCATCATTCCTCTCCCTGATCCGCCACGCGGGCGACCGACACCACTTCCTCATCCGCTGCCACGGCGAAGACGCGGACGCCGCCCGCCGAGCGCGAGCGGAAGCTGACCTGCTCCACCGGGGTGCGGATCGACTGGCCGGTCGAGGTGGCGAGCATGATCTGGTCGGAAAGGTCGACCGGGAAGGAGGCGATGATGCGGCCGCCCCTCGGCCCCGGCGAGATCGCCTTGACGCCCATGCCCCCGCGGCCCCGCACCGGGTAGTCGTGGCTGGAGGAGAGCTTGCCCGAGCCGCCCTTGGTGACGGTCAGGATCAGATCCTCGGCCGCTGACATCTGAGCGTAGCGCTCGGGGGAAAGCTGGCCTGCGGCGACAGTTTCCTCTTCATCGTCGGCCTCGTCCTCGGTGATCCCGGCCATCAGGCGGCGCTGTTTCAGGTAGGCGGCGCGTTCCTCGGGCGTGGCCTCGAAATGGCGGATGATCGACATGCTGACCACATGGTCGCCGTTCGCCAGCCGGATGCCGCGCACGCCGGTGGAGCCGCGCGACTTGAAGACGCGGATCTCGGTGGTGGAGAAGCGGATGGCGCGGCCCGCCTCGGTCACCAGCATGATGTCGTCGTTCTCGTCGGCGATGGCGGCGTTCACCAGCGTGATGCCCTCGGGCAGGCGCATCGCGATCTTGCCGTTGCGCATGACGTTGGTGAAGTCGCTCAGATCGTTCTGCCGCACGTCGCCGTCCGAGGTGGCGAAGACGATCTGCAGGTTGCCCCAGTCTTCCTCGGGCACGTCCACGGGCATCAGCGCGGCGATGGAGATGCCACTTTGAATGGGCAGGATGTTGACCAGAGCCTTGCCCTTGGCGGTGCGGCCCGCGAGCGGCAGGCGCCAGGTCTTCAGCTTGTAGACCATGCCGTCGGTTGTGAAGAACAAAAGCCAAGTATGCGTATTCGCGACGAAAAGCGTGGTGACGACATCGTCGTCCTTGGTCTGCATCGAGGCCAGGCCCTTGCCACCACGGTTCTGGGCGCGGAATTCGGCCAGGGAGGTGCGCTTGATGTAGCCGCCCGAGGTGATGGTGACGACCATGTCCTCGCGCTCGATCAGGTCCTCGTCCTCCATGTCGCCGGACCAGTCGGTGATCTCGGTGCGGCGGGGGACGGCGAAGAGGGCCTTCACCTCGCGGAGTTCGTCCGAGATGATCGCCATGATCCGGTCGCGGCTGCCAAGGATGTCGAGGAAATCCTTGATCCTGGCGGCCAGTTCCTCCAGCTCGTCGGTGATTTCCTTGACCCCCATCGCGGTGAGGCGTTGCAGCCGCAGGTCAAGGATCGCGCGGGCCTGCGCTTCGGAGAGGTTGTAGGTCCCGTCGTCATTGATCGTGTGCGAGGGATCGTCGATCAGGCGGATATACGCGGCGATGTCATGGGCGGGCCAGCGGCGGGTCATCAGCTTCTCGCGGGCCTCTGCCGGGTCGGCGGAGGCGCGGATCGTGGCGACAACCTCGTCGACGTTGGAGACCGCGACGGCGAGGCCGCACAGGATGTGGCTGCGCTCGCGCGCCTTGCGAAGCTCAAAGGCAGTGCGGCGGGCAACAACTTCCTCTCGGAAGGTAATGAAATGGCTGAGAAAATCACGGAGGGTCAGCTGCTCGGGCCGCCCGCCGTTCAAGGCCAGCATGTTGCAGCCGAAACTGATCTGCATGGTCGAGAACCGGAAGAGCTGGTTCAGCACCACGTCGGGCGTCGCGTCGCGTTTCAGCTCGATCACCACGCGGACGCCGATCCGGTCGGATTCATCCGCGATCCCGGCGATACCCTCGACCCGCTTCTCGCGCACCAGTTCGGCGATCTTCTCGATCATCGTCGCCTTGTTGACCTGATAGGGCACCTCGTCGATGACGATGGCCCAGCGGTCCTTGCGGATTTCCTCGATATGGGTCTTGGAACGGATGATGACCGAGCCGCGCCCCTCAAGATAGGCCTTGCGCGCGCCGGAGCGGCCGAGGATCTGGCCGCCGGTCGGAAAGTCGGGGGCGGGGATGATCTCCATCAGCGCTTCCATGCTGATGTCGGGGTTCTCGATCATGGCGAGGGTGCCGTCGATCACCTCGCCCAGGTTGTGCGGCGGGATGTTGGTGGCCATGCCGACCGCGATGCCGCCCGCGCCGTTGACCAGCATGTTCGGGAAGCGGGCAGGCAGGACGGTGGGCTCCTTGTCCTTGCCGTCGTAGTTGTCCTGAAAGTCCACCGTTTCCTTGTCGATGTCCGACAGAAGAAAGGCGGCAGGCTTGTCCATCCGGACTTCGGTATAGCGCATCGCGGCGGCGTTATCGCCATCCATCGAGCCGAAGTTGCCCTGCCCATCCAGCAGTTTCAGCGACATGCTGAACGGCTGCGCCATGCGGACCAGCGCGTCATAGATCGCAGAGTCACCGTGGGGGTGGTATTTCCCCATCGTGTCGCCGACCGGCCGGGCCGATTTGCGATAGGACTTGTCATGCGTGTTGCCGCTTTCGTGCATCGCAAAGAGGATGCGGCGGTGGACGGGTTTCAGCCCGTCGCGCAGGTCGGGGATCGCACGGCTTACGATCACGCTCATCGCATAGTCGAGATAAGCGGTCTTCATCTCGGCCGAGATGTCGACCTGGGGGCCATGCCAGCTGGGGCGCTCCGGGCTTTCTTCTTTCTTGTCAGTCTCTTCCGGGGTATCGGCCATGAGGGCGCGCGCCTTCCTTGCGGGATCAAGATTTAGCAGGCGGGAAGATACACCATCCCAGCTATGGGGTGCAATGGCGGCTGCGGCCAGAGCTGGCAGCCATCAGTGTCGAATGACAAAATATTGTTTTCATTGATTTTTATAATGGGCGTGGCATGATTCTTTGGCAAGGTCCCGGAAAAGGAGGATCGGAATGATCGGGCAAGAGACGGAACTGATGCTGAAGGGCTACGGGTTGACCACGGCAGAGCTTTACTACCGGATGCCGGATTATCGCAATGTTCTCAACAGCTTCATCTGGCAGGAGTATGATCTGGCCCCGGATTACCCCGCGCTTTTCCGCTTCATCGAGTTCTGGCAGGAAAAGATCGAGGGGCCGCTGCATTCGGTACGCTTCACCCATCGCAAGCTGATCGCGCCGGGAGAGTGGCGCAATGTGGTGGGGGAGTTCCGGCTTCACTAACTCGCAACGGCCGCGAGGCATGGCACAGACCGGGGGCGGGTCTCCGACGTCGACGACCCCCCTTCGGTTGGAAACAATCCGCACATTCAGGTCAGGGTTGTGGCGAGCGTATTTACAACGAATCTACGGCGTGTATATACAAACGCAAGATGTTTGAAGCTGACCCCGGCAGCCGACAAGATAAGGGGTCGATGCTATTTCGACCGCGTCGGACGGTCGAACACCTTTTTCCCCATCAGGCTGCCGACAAGATCGACCATCAGCCGCGCGGTCATGCCCCGGTCGTCGAGGAAGGGGTTCAACTCCACCAAATCCAGCGAGGTGACGAGGCCGGATTCGTGCAGGAGCTCCATCACCAGATGCGCCTCACGGAAGGTCGCGCCGCCGGGAACGGTGGTGCCGACGGCGGGGGCGATGGAAGGGTCCAGGAAATCCACGTCGAGGCTGACATGCAGCATCCCGCCCTCGCTGCGGACCAGATCGAGGAATTCGCGCAGAGGGGCGACGAGGCCACGTTCGTCGATCACCCGCATGTCGTTGATGAAGATGTCGCGTTCCTGCATCGCGGCCTGTTCGGCCGGATCGACCGAGCGGATACCGAACATGCAGATGCGGTGGGCGGGGACGGCAAGGGGGAAGGGCGGAAAGGCGTCGAACCCCTCGCGGCCCGCGATATAGGCCAGGGGCGTGCCGTGCAGGTTGCCGGAGCTGGTGGTGAGCGGCGTATGGAAATCGGAATGCGCGTCGAGCCAGAGAAGGAACAGCGGGCGGTTCTGGCGCGCGGCGAAGGCGGCGGCTCCGGCAGCGGAGCCAAGGGCAAGCGAATGGTCGCCGCCGAGGATAATCGGAAAGCCGCCCTGGCTGAGGGCGGCGTCGACCCGGTCCATCAACAGCGCGGCCCAGGCGACGGTTTCGGAAAGATCGTGCACGACAGGATTCGGGCAGGTGACGTCGGGCAGATCGGAAAGTGCAAGGTCGCCCCAATCCTCGACGGCATGACCCTCGGCGGAAATCTCATGCGCAAGGCCCGCGACGCGGTAGGCGGCAGGCCCCATCAGGCAGCCCGCGCGTTTCTGCCCGCTGTCGATGGGGGCGCCGATCAACATGATGCGGGTCATCGCAATCCTTTCTGTCTCAGGCGGCGGGAACGGCGCGGGGGGCTGTCTGTGTCGCTTTCCCGGCAACCTCTGCCTGCGGGACCTTAGCGACGGTGGCCACGAAATGCAGCGAGCGGTCGAAGACCAGCCCGAAGGGCGCCGGATAGATGCCCAGGCTCTGCTCCCAGCGCAGGGGCGCCACGCCGAGGCGGGCGAAGATCGCGGTCCATTCGGCGCGCGTCAGGTAGTTGTAGGGCAGGCGGACATCATGGCCACGGTTGCCGACCCAGTCCATCAGGCGCAGCGTGGGCCCGGCCAGGAGACCCTCGCGCAGGTGGTCCTTGATCACCACGCCGCGTCGGGCGACACGGACGCATTCGGCCAGCACGGCGGCGGGATCGTCGGTATGGTGCAGCACGTCGCAGATGGTGACCCAGTCGAAGGCGCCGTCCGGGAAAGGGATCGTCTGGCCGTCGTAGACCTGGGCCGGAATGGCGACGCTGGGGCGCAGGAAGACGTCGATGCCCTGGAAGCTGGTCTTCGGGTTCAGCTGCATGACGGCCTGGGCGAGTGTGCCGTCGCCACAGCCAACATCGAGGACGCTGCCCCCGGGCAGCTGGTCGGCGATATGTCCGGCCAGGACGCGGATGCGGCGGCCGAAGACCATCCGGGCGTGAAGCGCGTTCAGCGCCTGTTTGGTCATGTCGCACCTCTGGAGCGAGTGTCGGCGGGGGCAGACCTGAAATTGCCAGTCATGGCGTCAAACTCTCTTTTCCTGCGAGGCAGGTTCCTTGGTCCAGCCGCCTCTCCGCACGGTCGGGCGAGACTAGCATCATGCCCAGGCCCATACCAGCCTTCGGCGGGTGGCTGGCGAGGGGTCCAGGAAAGGGGGCGCGGCGGAAGGGCGCAGGGCTTTCGCCCGCCTGCCGGGAGGCCTATCATGGGCGCAACGACAGGAGCATCCGGATGATCGTCGAACTTGGGCATTTCGCGCTGATCCTGGCGCTGATGGTGGCGGTGGTGCAGGCCACGCTGCCGATGTGGGGGGCGCATGTCGGCGACCGGCGGCTCATGGCGCTGGCGGGGCCGGCGGCGGGGCTACAGCTGCTGCTCATCGGCGGGTCCTTCGCGGCGCTGACCTGGGCCTTTGTCGTCTCGGATTTCTCGCTGGCGGTAGTGGTGTCGAACTCGCACACGCTGAAGCCGATGCTGTACAAGGTGAGCGGGGTCTGGGGGAACCATGAGGGCTCGCTCCTTCTCTGGGTGCTGATCCTGGCGATCTACGGGGCGGCGGTGGCGGCGTTCGGGGGCGGGCTGCCGGTGCGGCTGAAGGCGCGGGTGTTGGCGGTGCAGGGGCTGATCGGGGTGGCGTTCATGGCCTTCCTCCTGATCACCTCGAACCCGTTCTGGCGGCTGGCGATGCCCCCCCTGGACGGCGAGGACCTGAACCCGCTGTTGCAGGACCCCGGCTTGGCCTTCCATCCGCCGTTCCTGTATCTCGGCTATGTCGGGCTTTCGATGGCGTTTTCCTTCGCGGTGGCCGCGCTGATCGAGGGCCGGGTCGATGCCGCCTGGGGGCGCTGGGTGCGGCCCTGGACGCTGGCGGCCTGGATCTTCCTGACCATCGGCATCGCGCTGGGGTCGTGGTGGGCCTATTACGAGCTGGGCTGGGGCGGGTTCTGGTTCTGGGACCCGGTGGAGAATGCAAGCTTCATGCCCTGGCTGCTGGCGGCGGCGCTGTTGCATTCCTCGATCGTGGTGGAGAAGCGGGAAAGCCTGAAGGCCTGGACGATCCTGCTTGCGATCATGGCCTTCGGGTTCAGCCTGATCGGCACCTTCATCGTGCGGTCGGGGGTGATCACTTCGGTCCATGCCTTCGCCAACGACCCGGAGCGGGGGATCTTCATCCTGATGATCCTGGGCTTCTTCACCGGCGGCGCGCTGATGCTGTTCGCGGCCCGCGCCGGGGCGATGGAGGCGCGCGGGGTCTTCGCCCTGGTCAGCCGGGAAAGCGCGCTGGTGGCGAACAACATCCTTCTGTCGGTCGCGGCGCTGGTGGTGTTCATCGGGACGATCTGGCCGCTGGTCGGGCAGATGTTGCTCGGGCGCGATCTAAGCGTGGGCGAGCCTTTCTTCAACGCGGCCTTCACGCCCTTCATGGTGGCGCTGGCGCTGATCCTGCCGCCGGGGGCGATGCTGGCGTGGAAGCGGGGCTCCATCGGGCGGTCCTTGCGGGGGCTGCTGCCGGTTCTGGTGCTGTCGGTCGCGCTGGGGTGTCTGGCCTTCGCCATGCAGACCGGGCAGTCGGCGCTGGGGCCGGTGGGGCTGGCGCTGGGGGCCTGGGTGGTCTTCGGGGCGCTGGCCGACCTTTGGGCGCGGACCGGGCGCGGCGAGATTTCGGGGCGGCTGGCCCGGCTCACCCGGCTGCCCCGGGCGGACTGGGGCAAGGCTACGGCGCATCTGGGGCTGGGGGTGACGATCTTCGCCGTCGCGGCGATGCATTCCTGGAAGGTCGAGGACATCCGGGTGGTGCGGCTGGGGGAAAGCTTCCCCTTGGGCGCCTACGAGGTGCGGTTGGACCGGGTCGACGAGGTGCAGGGGCCGAACTACACCTCGACGATGGGCCGGATGACGGTGACGAAGGGCGGGGCGCTGGTGGCGGTGCTGAAACCCGAGAAGCGGATCTATCCGGTGGCGGGGATGCCGACGACCGAAGCCGCCATCGATTTCGGCTTCACGCGCGACCTGTATCTGGTGCTGGGCGACCGGCAGAAGGACGGCGGCTGGGCGGTCAGGAGCTACATCGAGCCCTTCGCCAACTGGCTGTGGGGCGGGGCGCTGCTGATGGCGCTGGGGGGCGGGCTGTCGCTGAGCGACCGGCGCTACCGGGTGGCCGCGGGCGCGCGGCGGGTGCCGGTCGGGGTGCCGGCGGAATGAGATGGTTTGGAAAAGGCGGTGCGTGCAAGCACGCACCCTACGTTTTCGCCCTGTTCCTCGCGGTTGCGCCCGCTTGGGCGGTGCAGCCGGACGAGATGCTCGCCGATCCGGCACTGGAAGCCCGCGCCCGCACGATCAGCCACGACATCCGCTGCCCGGTCTGCCAGGGCGAGACGATCGACGATTCGAATGCCCCCATCGCCCGCGATCTGCGGATCATCATCCGCGAGCGGCTGGTGGCGGGGGACAGCGACGCGCAGGTGGTGGACTACATCGTCGCCCGCTATGGCGAGGGGGTGCTGTTCAACCCGCCCGCCAAGGGGGTGAACCTGGTGCTGTGGCTGGCCGGCCCCGCGCTTCTTCTGGCGGGCATCGCGGTGGCGGTGACGGCGGGACGCCGCCGCAAGGGGACCGAGGTTACGCTGTCGGCAGAGGAAGAGGCGCGGCTGCGCGAGATATTGAAGGAATGACCGAGTGGTGGGTTGCACCCACCCTACATTCGACCGCCCCGTGACGTGGCGTTCGTCTTGGCGTCGGCTGCCCTCTGGTTAGGGTGGCCGGAAACGCGGGAGGGCGGCGCATGGGCGATCTGGTCACGGTCGAGGTCGAGGGCGGTATCCATCGGATCACGATGAACCGGCCCGAGGTGATGAACGCGCTGAACCGCGCCATGCGCGCCGACCTGCTGGCCGCCTTGCGGGCGGGCCATTCCGCCCGGGTCATCGTGCTGACGGCGACGGGGCGCGGCTTCTGCTCGGGGCAGGACCTGTCGGACGCGCAAGGGCTGGATGCCACGGGCTTCGAGACGATCCTGAACGAGGAATATGTCCCGATGATCCGCGCGATCACCGAAGCGCCGGTGCCGGTCATCGCGGCGGTGAACGGGGCGGCGGTCGGGGCAGGGGCCAACCTCGCGCTGGCCTGCGATCTGGTGATCGCCTGCGAAAGCGCGGTCTTCATCCAGGCCTTCACCCGGATCGGCCTGATCCCGGATGCGGGCGGCACCAGCTTCCTGCCGCGCCGGGTGGGCCTGCAACGGGCGATGGGTGCGGCGCTTCTGGCGGAGCCCGTCAGCGCCCGGCAGGCCGAAAGCTGGGGCATGATCTGGGAAGCGGTGCCCGACGACCGCTTCGCCGAGGTGGTGGCGGCGCGGGCGGCGAAGCTGGCGGCCGGGCCGACCGGGGCCTATGCCGCGCTGAAGCAGGCGCTGCGCGGGGCTTTCGACCAATCGCTCGAAACGCAACTGGCGCTGGAGGCCCGGCTGCAGGGCAGCTGCGGGGAAAGCGCCGACTTCCGCGAAGGGGTCGCCGCCTTTCTGGAAAAGCGCCCGCCGCAATTTCGGGGCGCCTGAGGAACCGATCCTGTCGTCCGGCGTTAGGGCTCTGGGGCCGTGTCCGGAGGTGGGGAGGGTCTGCAATGATCTGGGACGATATTCTGGCAACCGTGCTGCGCCGGGGCGTGCGCGACGGCGCGCTTGACCTGACGCTGGCCGACGGCTCGACCCGACATTTCGGTCCGGGCGGCGCACCGGAAGTCGCAGTTACCCTGCACGATCCCGACCTGCCGCGGAAGTTCCTGATGCGGCCGGATCTGGCCATGGGCGAGGCCTATATGGACGGGCGGCTGACGCTGCGCGACGACGACATCCGCAGCCTGATCACCTTCGCATTGCGCAATGTCCGGGGTCGCAAGCTGCCCGTGCCGCTTCCGCAGCTGGCCGCGCTCTGGGCCTGGGCGAAATCCTGGGCGATCTGGAACCGTCTGGGCGTCGCGCAACGCAATGTGGCGCATCACTACGACATCTCGCCCGAGCTCTACGGCCTCTTCCTCGGCGAGACCAAGCAATACACCTGCGCCTATTTCCGCCGTCCCGAGATGACGCTGGACGAGGCGCAGACCGCGAAGATGGCACATATTGGCGCGAAGCTTCTGCTGAAGCCGGGGATGCGCGTTCTCGACATCGGCTGCGGCTTCGGCACTCTGGCGCTGACGCTGGCGCGCGATCACGGGGTGCACGTGACCGGCATCACGCTGTCCCAGGTGCAGCTGGCCGAGGCACGGCAAAGGGCGCGCGAGGCGGGGCTGGAGGGCCAGGTGGAGTTCCGCCTGCAGGATTATCGCCGCGTGACCGAGCGTTTCGACCGCGTGGTCTCGGTCGGCATGATGGAGCATGTCGGCCTGCCGCATCTGCGCACCTATTTCCAGAAGGTCGCCGACCTGATGCCCGAGGATGGCGTGGCGCTGATCCATTACATCGGGCGCTGGTCGCCGCCGAACACCATCTCGCCCTGGTTCAACAAATACATCTTCCCCGGTGCCTATTGCCCCACGATCAGCCAAGCGATGCGGGTGGTCGAGAAGACCGGGCTGATCCTGTCCGACCTCGAGGTCTGGCGCGGGCATTACGAGCGCACGCTGCAGGAATGGCTGAAGCGTTTCGACCGCAACATCGACCGGGTGCGCCAGTTGCAGGATGACCGCTTCGTGCGGATGTGGCGCTACTACCTGCAATCGGCCGAACTGAGCTTTTCCGAGGCCTATCTGGTGATCCACCAGCTGCAACTGGCCAAGGCGCGCGGCACCGTGCCGATGACGCGCGACTACCTGTATCCGGCGCGGAACAGCTAGGCGCCGCGCTTCAGACCCGCGACGCCGGTGCGCGCGATCTCGACCAGGCCCAGCGGGCGCATCAGCTCGGCAAAGGCGTCGATCTTCTCGGGCGTCCCGGTCATCTCGAAGACGAAGCTTTCCAGCGTCGAATCGACCACGTTCGCGCGGAAGATTTCGGCCAGGCGCAGCGCCTCGATCCGGTGCTCGCCCTTGCCCTGGACCTTGATCAGCGCCAGTTCGCGCTGGACCGACGGACCCTCGGCGGTCAGGTCCTGAACGGCATGGACCGGGACCATGCGGGAAAGCTGCGCCTCGATCTGGTCGATCACCGCCGGGGTGCCGCGGGTGACGATGGTGATGCGCGAGCGGTGGCCCGTGTGATCCACCTCCGCGACGGTCAGGCTGTCGATGTTGTAGCCGCGCCCCGAGAAGAGGCCGATGACGCGGGCCAGAACGCCCGGCTCGTTCTCGACGATCACGGCGAGGGTATGGCTCTCCTCGACCTCGGACAGGGCCGAGCGAAGGTCATAGGCGGAATGGCTGGTCGAGCCCTTCTTGATGTTCAGTGCGGACATGGGTCCTACCTTCCGTTGGATGTTTGCATGGGGTCAGAAGCCGATCCAGGCCGGGCGGCCGATGCGGCGGATGAGGGCGTAGATCAGAAGCGGGCCGATGATCCCGGCCAGCGTGCCGAGGATCATGTGCAGCGTCAGGTCGGGGGTGAAACGGGCCAGCACGGCGCGGGTGCCGGCGGAGAAGATGGTATGGGCGAGGTAGATGCCCATCGATGCAAGGCCAAGCCAGGCGAGGAGGCGGAGCGGCGCCGACTGACGACCGGCCGCGAGGATGTGGATCATCGCCAGCGCGGCCAGCGAGAGGCCGATGCCGAGGAGTTGGCGGGGCAAAAGCGTGTGGGGCAGCTGGAAGCTCAGAAGCTGGAGGGCCGCGAAGATCACGGCGGCAAGGGCGAAGGCGAGGGCGCCTGCCGGGCGCCAGCGGGTCTGTCCAAGGGCAAGCCCGGCCAGGAAGGCCCCGGCATAGGTCGCCGCGCCGAAGGTCCAGGGGGTCAGGCCGGGGGTAAAGCTGGAGGCGAGGATCACCACCGCGGCAAGGATCGCCCAGGTGATGCCGGAGAGCGGCCCGGTGACGAACCGGATCAGGGCAAGCGCTGCCAGCTGCTGCAGGAAAAGCGCCCAGAGGAACCAGAAATGGTCGCGCGGGGGCAGGGGCCAGAAGATCAGGCTCTGCCAGCCTTCGACCTGCGCATTGGCATGGTCCCCGGCGGCCAGCCGCGCGGCGGCGAAGAGATAGGTCCAGAGGAGAAGCGGCCAGAGGAGCCGCGTCACCCGGCTGACCGCGGCCTCTCCCAGCGGGCGGCGCAGGGCCCAGGACTGGAAGGTCATGCCGGACAGAAGGAAGAACATCGGCATGTGGAAGTTGTAGATCAGATGGTCGATGGTCTGGAACAGGCGCTGGTCCCCGATCATCCCCGCCGTGTCGAGCCCCCGCCAGGCATGGCCGATCACCACCAGGATGATGCCGACACCCTTGGCGACGTCGAGCGAGAGGTCGCGGGTCTTCCCTGCAGGTTCGGCGGTAAGGGTCATCGCGTCTGATCCTGTGTGCCTGCGACGATGCGGTCCCCGGACCCACGCCCGGGGACCGCATCCGTCACACCAGCACCGCCCCCGACCGGAACGCATCGGCATCGGCGGAGAGCAGCATCTCGTTGTGCGGCTTGCCGGAGGGGATCATCGGGAAGCAGTTCTCGTGCTTTTCGACCAGGCAGTCGAAGATCACCGGGCCGTCATAGGCGATCATCTCGCGGATCGCGTCGTCGAGGTCCTTGGGGTCCTTGCACTGGATGCCCTTGCAGCCGAAGGCCTCGGCCAGCTTCACGAAATCGGGCAGGCTTTCGCTCCAGGACGACGAATAGCGCTCGCCGTGCAGCAGTTCCTGCCACTGGCGCACCATGCCCAGGCGTTCGTTGTTCAGGATGAACTGCTTGACCGGGGCGCGGAACTGCATCGCGGTGCCCATTTCCTGCATGTTCATCAGCCAGGACGCCTCGCCCGCGACGTTGATCACCAGCGCCTCGGGGTGGGCGACCTGCACGCCGATGCTGGCGGGCAGCCCGTAGCCCATCGTCCCCAGGCCCCCGGAGGTCATCCAGCGGTTCGGGTCCTCGAAGCCCAGGAACTGCGCGGCCCACATCTGGTGCTGGCCCACTTCCGTGGTGATGTAGCGGTCCATGCCCTTGGTCAGGGCCTCCAGCCGTTCCAGCGCATATTGCGGCTTGATGGTCTTCTCGGACGGCTTGTAGCTGAGGCATTTCACCGCCCGCCATTCGTCGATCTGCTTCCACCATTGCGCGAGACCGCGCTGGTCGGTCTTCGACCCCCGCGCGCGCCACTGGCGGAGGACCTCCTCCAGCACCTTCGTCACGTCGCCGACGATGGGCACGTCGACATGGATGACCTTGTTGATCGAGGAGGGGTCGATGTCGATATGTGCCTTCTTCGACTTCGGGCTGAAGTCCTTCACCCGCCCGGTGATCCGGTCGTCGAACCGCGCGCCGATGTTGATCATCAGGTCGCAGCCGTGCATGGCGAGATTGGCCTCGTAAAGCCCGTGCATCCCCAGCATCCCCAGCCAGTTCTTGCCGCTGGCCGGATAGGAGCCCAGCCCCATCAGCGTAGAGGTGATGGGGAAGTTGGTCTCGGCCACCAGTTCCCGCAGCAGCGCGCTGGCATGGGGGCCGGAGTTCACCACCCCGCCGCCGGTATAGAGGATCGGGCGCTCGGCCTGTTCCATCAGTTCGACCAGTTGCGCGATGCGGTCGGGGTCGCCCTCGGTCCGCGGCTGGTAATGCGCGACCTTGGCCTTTTCCGCCGGCACATAATCCGCGGTGGCGAATTGCACGTCCTTCGGAATGTCGATCAGCACCGGGCCGGGGCGGCCGTGGGTCGCGACATGGAAGGCCTGGTGGATGGTCTCGGCCAGTTTCGCGGTGTCCTTCACCAGCCAGTTCATCTTGGTGCAGGGCCGGGTGATGCCGACGGTATCGGCCTCCTGGAACCCGTCGGTGCCGATCATGAAGGTCGGAACCTGGCCGGTCAGCACGACGATCGGGATCGAATCCATCAGCGCATCGGTCAAGCCGGTGACGGCATTGGTCGCGCCGGGGCCGGATGTCACCAGCGCCACGCCGGGCTTGCCGGTCGACCGGGCATAGCCCTCGGCCATATGGACGGCACCCTGTTCGTGGCGCACCAGCACATGGCGGATGTCGTTCTGCTGGAAGATCTCGTCATAGATCGGAAGCACCGCGCCGCCGGGATAGCCGAAGACGACCTCGACGCCCTGGTCCTTCAGGGCTTGGATCACCATTCTTGCTCCGGTCATCTGCTTCGTCATTTCCGTCTCCGCCTTTGCGCAACAAAAAGCCCCCGAGGTTTCCTCCGGGGGCGCATGGGAACCACTATGGTCAACCGTCACCGGCCCATGCGCTTCCTTCCTACGATGACAAGAAGTCTGGCCATTGGCCCATTCCCTTCACGTTCGGTCGGAACAGTAGGGGCGGATATGCCGGTCGTCAACCGGATTTGCAATACGAAAATGTCGCATTATGGCGCAGATTTTGAACTTTTATTGCGACAGGCTGTCGCGCTGCGCAACTTTCGCATTTCGGCTGGTGAGACCGGTCACTCCGGGCCATAACAGACCGCGTTCAGCTTGTTGCCGTCGGGGTCGCGGACGTAACCGGCGTAGAACGAAGGCCCATACTGCGGGCGCAGGCCCGGCGCACCCTCGTCCGTCCCGCCATGCGCCAGCGCGGCGGCATGGAAGGCGTCCACCGCCGCGCGGGTCGGTGCCACCAGGCTGACCATGGTGCCGTTGCCCACACTGGCCGGATTGCCGTCGAAGGGCGGGGTGATCCAGAGATGCGGGCCGGGGTCGTCCAGCCCCCAGGCCGCGCTGCTGCCGTCCGGGTCGTAGCCGGCGATCCGGGCATGGCCAAGCGGCGCCAGCGCCGCATCATAGAAGGCGATGGCGCGGGCGAGGTCGCGGGTGCCAAGCGAGATATAGCTGAACATCGGGTGCGATCCCCACCGGCTGATTCTGCCTTGGATTGAACGGCACTGCCCGGCAATCGGGCAATGCCGAAGACACAGGCATTTGCCCTCGGATCATAGTGCCGACAGGGGCGGGTTGAAAAGCGGCGCAGCGGATGACCCGGGGTAAAGGCAGGGTTTTCCGCCATGGCCGCAGATTTGGGTTCTCAAGCCACAGAAGGCTCTCTAGGGTTTCCCGACCAAAGCCCAGCCATGGGTGATCCGACCGGCGGCGGGCAGAACAGTGGAGGAGAACTGTATGGATCGACGCTCATTTCTGACCAAGGCTTCCGTTGGCGGGCTGGCAGCCGGAGCCGCGACGCTCGCAGCACCCGCCATCGCCCAGGAAGCCCCGACCGTGACCTGGCGTGTCACGTCCTCCTTCCCGAAATCGCTGGACACGATCTTCGGGGCGGCTGAAGTGATGTCGAACTATGTGTCGGAAGCGACCGATGGCAAATTCACCCTCCAGGTCTTCCCGGCAGGCGAACTGGTGCCCGGTCTGGAAGCGGCCGACGCGGTGTCATCCGGCACGGTCGAGGCCTGCCATACGGTGCCCTATTACTTCTGGGGCAAGGACCCGACCTACGCGCTTGGCGCGGCGGTTCCCTTCGGTCTGAACGCCAGGATGATGAACGCCTGGTTCTACCACGGCGGCGGCATCGACATGATGAACGAGTTCTACGCCACCCAGAACCTGATCGCCTTCCCCGCGGGGAATACCGGGGTGCAGATGGCGGGCTGGTACCGGAAAGAGATCAACTCGGTCGCCGACCTGCAGGGGCTGAAGATGCGGATCGGGGGCTTCGCCGGCAAGGTGATCGAGAAGCTGGGCGTCGTGCCGCAGCAGATTGCCGGCGGCGACATCTATCCCTCGCTTGAAAAGGGCACCATCGACGCGGCGGAATGGGTCGGTCCCTATGACGACGAGAAGCTCGGCTTCTACAAGGTCGCGCCCTACTACTATTACCCCGGCTGGTGGGAAGGCGGCCCGGCGATCGCGACGATGATCAACCTCGCGAAATGGGGCGAGTTGACCCCGGCCTATCAGGCGATCCTGAAGGCGGGCTGCTCGATGGCCAATGCCGACATGCTGTCGAACTATGACTGGAAGAACCCGACGGCGCTGAAATCGCTGGTCGCCAACGGCGCACAGCTGCGGCCGCTGCCGCAGGACGTGCTGTCGGCGGCCTTCGACGCGGCGAACGCGACCTATGCCGAGGTCTCGGCCACGAACGCGACCTTCAAGAAGATCAAGGACAGCCAGGATGCGTTCCGCCGCGACGCCTACCTGAACGCCCAGATCGCCGAATACAACTACGACGTCTTCATGATGACGCAGCAGCAGGCCGGCAAGCTGTAAGCGCGTCACAGAAAGCAAAGGCCCCGGAGGAAACTCCGGGGCCTTTTCGTTTCACGGGGTGACGACCGGTGCGCCGAGTTTCGGGCCGGGCAGGGCAGGGGCCGTGCCGACGCCGGGGGCGAGGGGGGTAAGGGTCGGCACCTTGATCTCGATGGTCGAAAGGTCCACCTCCGCCCCCTTGTAGTGCATGACCATCGACGGAAAGGCGATGGTGATCCCGACCATCAGCACCTGGATCACCACGAAGGGCACCGCGCCCCAGTAGATCTGCCCGGTCGTGACCCCCGCCAGCCGCGCCCCGGTGATCTTGTCGGTATAGGGCCCACGTGGCGCGACGGATCGCAGGTAGAACAGCGAAAAGCCGAAGGGCGGGTGCATGAACGAGGTCTGCATGTTCACCCCCAGGATCACCCCGAACCAGATCAGGTCGATCCCCAGCGCCGTGGCCGCCGGCGCGAGCAGCGGCACGATGATGAAGGCCAGTTCGAAGAAATCCAGGAAGAAGGCCAGGAAGAACACCAGGATCGAGACCACGATCAGGAACCCCAGCTGCCCGCCCGGCAGCGAGGTCAGCAGGTGCTCGACCCAGAGATGCCCGTTCACCCCGTAGAAGCTGAGCGAGAACACCCGCGCGCCCAGAAGGATGAACATCACGAACGAGGTCAGCTTGGTGGTCGCCAGAACCGCCTGATACATCAGGCTCCAGGTCAGCCGCCCCTTCATCGCGGTCAGGAAGAGCGCGCTCGCCGCCCCCATTGCCGCGCCTTCGGTGGGCGTGGCGATGCCAAGGAAGATCGTGCCCAGCACCAGGAAGATCAGCGCCATCGGCGGCATCATCACGATGATCACCTCTTGCGCCAGCCGCGACATCACCCCGGTCTTCAGCCTGCGGTCGGTGATCGCCACGATGTAGATGATGACCGAGGCGATCAGCGCGCCATAGACATCGGCATCGGCGCCCAGCCGATCGTAAAGCCAGAGATGCGCGGCATAGGCGACTACGCAGGACACTGCCAGCGCCACGATCAGCGAGGGCACGCCCGACCCCAGCGTCCGCGCCTCGGGCGGCAGCGCCGGCATCGACGAGGGCCGGATGATGGTCATGATCAGCACATAGACCATGTAGAGCCCGGTCAGCACCAGGCTGGGGACCAGCGAGCCCAGATACATGTCGCCCACCGACTTGCCCATCTGGTCGGCCAGCACGATCAGCACCAGCGAGGGCGGGATGATCTGCGCCAGCGTGCCCGAGGCGGCGATCACGCCGCTGGCGATGCGGCGGTCATAGCCATAGCGCAGCATGATCGGCAGCGAGATCAGCCCCATCGAGATCACAGTCGCAGCGACCACGCCCGCAGGCCCGCCCAGAAGCGCGCCGACGAAGATCACCGCATAGGCCAGTCCCCCGCGCACCGGGCCGAAGAGCTGGCCGATGGTGTCCAGCAGATCCTCGGCCATGCCGGATTTCTCCAGGATGAACCCCATGAAGGTGAAGAACGGGATCGCCAACAGCGTCTCGTTCGACATGACGCCCCAGAGCCGCGCGGGCATGGTGAACAGAAGCGGCCAGTCCAGCGTGATCGTGTGTTCCGACAAGGGGGCCAGCCAGACGCCGATGGCGAAGAACATGAGCCCGTTCGCGGCCAGAGAGAAAGCCACCGGATAGCCCAGAAGCAGGAAGACGATCAGGCTGGCGAACATGATCGGGGCCATGTTGACGGCGATAAGCTCCAGCATCAGCGCGTCTCCCGTCCGGGCTCGGGGGCAAGTTCGGCCACCGTCCGTGCCATCTGTTCGGCCTCGATCTCGGCGGCTTCATGGGCAGAGATGAAGGGATGCGGGTCTTCGATCACGCCGCGCATGACGGCAATCTTCTTGACGATTTCCGACAGGACCTGGGCGATCAGGATCAGGAAACCCGCGGCCAGGATCGCGCGGGCCGGCCAGATCAGCAGGCCCCCCGCGTTGGTCGAGATCTGGCCGATCTTGTAGGCCTGCCAGGTATAGGGGATCAGCATCCATGTCATCAGCACCACGAAGGGCAGGGCAAAGACGATATGGCCGACAAGGTCGATCCAGTGCTGGGTCCGGCGGCTGAGACTGCCATACAGGATGTCGACGCGGATATGTTCGTTCTGTTGCAGCGTATAGGCCGCCGCCCCCATGAAGGCGGCACCGAAGAGATACCACTGCATCTCCAGAAGCGAATTCGATGACCAGTTGAAAATCTTCCGCACGATGGCATTGCCCGAGCTGACGAGCACCGCCAGCAGGATCAGCCACATCACCGATTTTCCGATCACCTCGTTCACGCGGTCGATCCCGCGTGAGAACGCAAGCAATGCCTGCATCCGATCCCCCTCCCGTTGTCGGCCGCCCTTTGTTCGGCGTGCACGTGCAATTGCTAGGGCATGCGGACGCATCCGCCAAGCACTCAACCGCGGGTAGGGAAGATTCTTGACGTGAGGTCAGGCCGATGCACGATCCTTGAGCTTTTGCCCCACCTCGGCAATGGCGCGGACCACCGGCATGAATTCCTGCCCCAGCGCGGTCAGCGCATATTCGACCGTCGGCGACGAGGTCTCGGCGACGTTGCGCGACAGGATTCCCCGATCTTCCAGCTCGCGCAGGCGCTGGGTCAGCACCTTGGCCGAGATCAGCGGGATCGCGCTGCGCAGCTCCGAAAAGCGATGCGGCCCGCTGGCCAGATACCACAGGATATAGGGCGTCCAGGCCCCGCCGATGAAGGCCATGCAGTCCGTCAGCGGACACATCGGATGGGGCATGCGGTTCTTGCGGCGGATCACGGTCATGGCGGACCTCTCGGGCAGCTGGTTCCGAGATAGTCCTTTCCCCGCGTTACCGCAAGTTACCGCGCCTGTTGCTGCGCGGCTGGCGGCCCGATCAGGTCCCAGCGGTTGCCGAACGGGTCGCGCCAGACGGCGACGCTGCCGTAAGGTTCGTGCCGGGGCGTTTCCTCGAACACCACTCCCGCAGACAGCATCGCGGCATGATCGCGGGCGAAATCGTCGGTTTCCAGGAACAGGAACACCCGTCCCCCGGCCTGGTTGCCGATGGCGGCCTGCTGCACCGCCCCCTCGGCCCGGGCCAATAGCAGCCGCGTCCCGCCGCCCGGCGGCTCCACCGTGATCCAGCGCTTGCGGCCCTGGTCCACATCCTCGACCAGCCGGAAGCCCAGCTTGCCCACATAGAATGCGAGCCCGGCCTCATAATCCGGCACGACAAGCGCGATGGCGGAAAGCCGGGCGGGCATCTAGACCCGCGTGTCGGGCAGGCTGATCCGCGCCACCTGCTCGGCGATCGGGTCGACCGACAGCGGGTGCAGGTCGGCGGCATGGCTGGTCGGATCGCCCATCGCCACCCATTCGCCGGCCTTGTAGATCTCCAGCGCCGAGAAGCCCGCCTTGTAGCCCATCTTCCGGCTGCCCGGCACCCAGTAGCCGAGGTAGACATAGGGCAGGCCCGCCTCGCGCGCGATGGCGATGTGGTCGAGGATGACATAGGTGCCAAGGCTCATCTCGGTCAGGCCCGGGTCGTAAAAGCTGTAGACCATGCTGAGGCCGTCGTCGAAGACATCGGTCAGGCAGACCGCGGCCAGCGGGCGACCCTGTTCGCCGTCACCGGCGGGACGGGTATATTCGATGACCCGGCTCTTGATCGGCGTCTCCTCGATCATCGCGGCGAATTCGAAGATATCCATGTCGGCCATCCCGCCATCGGCGTGGCGGTCATCGAGGTAGCGGCGGAAAAGCTGGAACTGGTCTTCGGTGGCCCAGGGGCTGGTGGCATTGCGCTTGAGCATCGCGCCGCGCTTCAGGATGCGGCGCTGGGTCCGCGAGGGGATAAAATCCGCCACCCGGATACGGGCAGACAGGCAGGCCGAACATTCGGCGCAGGAGGGGCGGTACAGCACGTTCTGGCTGCGCCGGAACCCCTGTTTCGACAGGGTGTCGTTCAGCTTCTGCGCATGTTCGCCCTGCAGCGCGGTGAACAGCTTCCGCTCCATCCGCCCCGGCAGGTAGGGGCAGGGCTGCGGCGCCGTCACGTAGAACTGGGGCGTCAGGGGAAGGGAATGGCGCATCTGCTTTTGCGAAAGTCTTGATCGGGGACGAGCCTAGCAAGGCAAATCGCCCCCGCCAAGGGGCCAGTATGCCCGACAGCGGGCCGAAGATGAAAAGCCCGCCCGTGCGGGGACACGGGCGGGGCAGGGAGCTTGGGCCGGAGGGATCAGTATTCGCCCGGCCGCGCCCCCGGTTCGGCTTTCGTCTCGGTCGCGGCTTCGGCGGCATCCTGCGCGGCGGTGGTGCGGGCGCGCTCATCCATGAAGCTGTCGAACTCGGACTTGTCCTTGGAACTGCGGAGCCGTTGCAGGAAGGCCTCGAACGCCTCCTGTTCTTCCTCCAGGCGGCGCAGCGCCTGCGCCTTGTAGTCGTCGAAGGCGCGGTTGCCGGTCGGCTGGCCCGCGCGCATCGCGTGGCGGCCCCAGGCATGATGGTGGTCATGGTGGCGGCGGTGGCCGCAGGAACGTGCGAACATGTGTTTTCCCCAGATCATATACGCCAGAAGGGCAAGCCCCACGGGCCAGAAGATGATGAAGCCCAGGACCATGGCGGCGATCCAGGCCCATTTGCCGCGCTGGTCGAGCCAGGCTTCGGAGCGGCGGAAGGCGTTGCGGATCCCGCCAGGCCGGGCGGTGTCGGTCGTCGTGTACATCGGCGGGTCTCCAGTTGATGTGAAGATGTTTCACATGATCGAAGATGGCGCACTGCCGCCCCTCCCGCAAGGGGTGATGTGAAGTATTTTTACATGCGCCGGAGACTGGCGTCTTTCCGCCTATCCGGTGAAGGCGGCCGGGGTCGCACCCGTGGCCCGAAGCAACGCCTCGGGACCCACGCGGAACATGTGGCGCGGGGTGCCCGCCGCCGCCCAGACCTCGGCAAAGTCCAGCAGGCGCGGATCGAAGAACGACGGAGAAGGCGTCAGATGCCCCAAGGGCGCCACCCCGCCGATGGCGAAGCCGGTGACCCGCCGCACCACCTCCACCTCGGCCCGCGACAGCGCCTCTCCCGCCAGCGCCGCGGCCTTCGCAAGGTCCACCCGGTTGCCGCCCGCGGTCAGGAACAGGTACAGCTGTCCGCTCTCGCCCTGGAACAGGATCGACTTGACGATCTGGTCTACCGCGACCCCCGCCTCCGCCGCTGCGGCCTCTGCCGTGCGGATCTCGCCTTTCGCCTCGACCGGAGCGGGCGCAATACCCGCCGCCTGCAAGGCCGCCGCGACGCGGGCCAATGACTTCGACATCTCGCCTCCCCTTGTTGCGCCGACCCAACCACCCCGGCTTTCTCCGGTCAATCCGTTGAAGCGGTTGACCCTTCCGTTCCGCCGCAGCAAGGTCGCGGCATGACGCTCGCCGCCCGCATCACCCGCCTGCCCATCGCCTTCGACCCCGCCGCCGCTGCCGACCTGCGCGCCGACCTTCCCGGCTTCGCGCCCGAGGTGATGGAGCTGATGGCCGCGACCGCCGGATGCAGCCCCTATCTGCGCGGGTTGATGCTGCGCGAGGCCGACTGGCTGCGCGCGGCGGTGGAGGCACCGGACGCCGCCCTCGTCACCACCCTTGCCGCCGCCGATACCCTCACCGCCGAGGCGCTTCCCCTTGCCCTGCGCCAGGCCAAACGCCGCGTCGCCCTCCTCGCCGCGCTTAGCGATCTGGGTGGCGCCTGGACGCTGGAACAGGTCACCGGCGCGCTGACCGCCCTTGCCGACAAGGCCGTCCATCTGTCGCTCACCACTCTCGTCGCCGAGGAAATCCGCCGCGGCAAGCTGCCCGGCGCCACGCCCGACGACGCCGCCACCGCCGGGGGCATGGTCGCGCTTGCCATGGGCAAGATGGGGGCAGGGGAGCTCAACTACTCCTCCGACATCGACCTGATCTGTCTTTTCGACGAAACCCGCTATCCGGGCGAAGAGCAGGAGGCCCGCGCCAGCTTCATCAAGGTCACGCGGCGGATGACGGCAATCCTCTCCGACGCGACCGACGGCTATGTCTTCCGCTCCGACCTGCGCCTGCGCCCCGATGCCTCCGTCACCCCGGTCTGCCTGTCGATGGCCGCCGCCGAGGCCTATTACGAAGCCGAGGGCCGCACCTGGGAGCGCGCCGCCTATATCAAGGCCCGACCCTGCGGCGGGGACCTGGCAGCGGGCGAGCGCTTCCTCAAGACCCTCACCCCCTTCGTCTGGCGCAAGCATCTCGACTTCGTGGCGATCCAGGATGCGCATGACATGCGGCTGCGGATACGTGACCACCGGGGCCTGCACGGGCCGATCACGGTCGAGGGCCACAACATGAAGCTCGGTGCCGGGGGCATCCGCGAGATCGAGTTCTTCACCCAGACCCGTCAGCTGATCGCCGGGGGCCGCGACCCGAGCTTGCGCGACCGGACCACGGTCGGCGGGCTGGCTGCCCTGGCCGCGAAAGGCTGGATTCCGCCCGAAGTCGCCAGCGAACTGACAGTGCTCTACCGCGCCCATCGCGAGGTGGAACACCGGCTCCAGATGGTGAACGATGCCCAGACCCATTCCCTGCCGGCCAGCCCCGAAGGCGTCGCCCGAATCGCCGCCTTCTGCGGCCAATCCGAGGATGACTTCCGCCGCGACCTCCTCGACCGCCTCGCCGCGACCGACCGGCTGACCGAGGGCTTCTTCGCCCCCGGCGAGGTGGAGGACGGGCCGGAGCTTTCGGAGGCGTCCCGCAAGATCACCGAGGGGTGGCAGAGCTATCCCGCGCTGCGCTCTGACCGGGCACGGACGATCTTCCGTCGCCTCCGGCCCCGCATCCTGAAGGAACTAGCCCGCGCCGCCAACCCGGACGAGGCGTTGGTGGCGCTGGACGGCTTCCTTGCCGGGCTGCCCGCCGGCGTGCAGATCTTCGCTTTGTTCGAGGCCAACCCGACGCTGGTGGAGCTGATCGTCGACATCGCAGGCTCCGCCCCGGCGCTGGCCCGTTATCTGTCGCGCAACGCCTCGGTGCTGGATGGGGTGATTGGCGGCAGCTTCTGGGGCGACTGGCCGGGGGTCGCGGCCCTGCGCGCCGAACTGGCCGCCCGCATCGTCCCTGCGCCCGACTATGAGGCCCGGCTCGACATGGCGCGGCGCTGGATGAAGGAATGGCACTTCCGCATCGGCGTCCACCATCTGCGCGGGTTGATCGACGGGTTCGAGGCCGGGAAACACTATGCCGACCTGGCGGAAGCCGTGGTGCAGGTGATCTGGGCCGAAGTCACCGCGGATTTCGCGCTGAAGCACGGGCCCATGCCGGGGCGCGGCGCGGTGGTGATCGGCATGGGCAGCATGGGCGCGGCGCGGCTCAATGCGGGCTCCGACCTCGACCTGATCGTGATCTACGATGCCGCCGGGGTGGACAGCTCGGACGGTCCCCGCCCGCTGGCCACGCGTCCCTATTATTCGCGCCTGACCCAGGCCCTCGTCACCGCGCTGACCGCCCAGATGCCCGAGGGGCGGCTTTACGAGGTCGACATGCGGCTGCGTCCCTCGGGCCGCGCCGGGCCGGTGGCGACCAGCCTCTCCAGCTTCACCACCTACCAGGAGACCGAAGCCTGGACCTGGGAACATCTCGCCCTGACCCGCGCCCGCGTGCTGGCGGGAGAGCCGGTGCTGGCCGGAGAGGTCGAGACCTTTCGCCGGGAATTGCTTGCGGCGAAGGGGCGGGGCGCACGGGTGAAACCGGATGTGGCCGAAATGCGCGCGCGTCTGGCCGCGGCGAAACCGGCGCAGGGGGCCTGGGACGCGAAGAACGGCGCGGGCCGGATCATGGATATCGAGCTTGCCGCCCAGACCATCGCGCTCCTTACGGGCAGCCCCGCCCGCAGCGTCGAACGTCAGATCGCGGCGGGAGCAGGCCGCCAACTGCCGGATTCCGACGCGCAAGCCCTCGCCTCTGCCTACAGGCTCCTCTGGCGGCTCCATGCTGCGGCGCGGCTCCTGAGCGAGCGCGCGCTGGAGTGGGAGTCCCTGGGCGAAGGCGGTCGCGCCTTCATCCTGCGCGAGACCGGGGCAGGGGATGCGGATGCGCTTGCCGCCGATCTGGCACGGGCGACCCGGGAAGCAGAGGGCGCCGTGACGCGGCTGGTGGGGAAGACAGATGGGGAGACGGGCGATGGAACTGAGTGAGGCCGATCCGAAAGGCCTGGTGCGGGAAAGCTACCGGATCGAGGGGATCACCCTCGGCGAATGCCGGTCGATCTTCGTCGACTGGGCGCTGTCGATTCCGGTCGGGCGCCCGGTCGCCGATGCGGTGCGGGTGCTGATCGCGACTTATGCCCTGCCCGAGCCCGGCCACCCTATGTCCACCGTGCTGCAGCAGGCGCTGACCCAGCCCGAGGCCCCGCGCCGCCGGGGCGGGCGGATCGGGCGGCAGGGGCTGGCCGGCTAGAGCCTGTCTGACACCGATGGAAGCGCCAGACAGGCTCGGGTTTCCGGGTGGTCGCTGGGTCTTTCGACAGAACCAGACTCCACTTCTGTCGGGCACGCTTCAGGCGCTGCGGGGCAGGGCGGCGGCCTCGCGCGCCAACGCGGTGACGGCGGCCCAATCCCCCTTCGCCATCGCCTCCTTCGGCGCGACCCAGCTGCCGCCGACGCAGAGGATGTTCTTCAGCGACAGGTAATCCGACGCGATCTTCAGGCTGATCCCGCCGGTGGGGCAGAATGTCACCTGCGGAATGGGCGAGCCGATGGACTTGAGGTAGGCCGCCCCCCCGGCCTGTTCGGCGGGGAAGAACTTCTGCACCGTATAGCCCTTCTCCAGCAGGGCCATGATCTCCGATGCCGTCGCCGCGCCGGGGAGAAGCGGCAACCCCTCCTCCTCGCAGGCCGCGATGATCCGGTCGGTCGCGCCGGGCGACACCCCGAACCGCGCCCCCGCCGCCTTCGCGGCCTTCACATCGGCGGGGGTAAGCAGCGTCCCCGCACCCACCACGCCCCCCGGCACCTCCGCCATCGCCCGGATCGCATCCAGCGCGGCAGGGGTGCGCAGCGTCACCTCCAGCGCGGGCAGGCCTCCCGCGACCAGCGCCTCGGCCAGCGGCTTGGCATGGGCCAGCTCGTCGATCACCAGCACGGGAACGACGGGGGCAAGACGGCAGATTTCGGCGGCTTTCTGCGATTGTTCGGCGGGGGTCATATCAGGCTCCTTCAGGCCCCGGCGTCGGGGAGGGGGATAGTGCGGGAGCCTCCGGCGGGGATATTTGTGGCAAAGATGAAAGGGCAAGAGGAAGGGCGGCGGGCGCCCCCATCTCGGGCCGGAGAACCGGGGGAGACGGGGGGCCTTTCACCTTTGGCGGTCATCGGCGTCCCCGCCTGTACCGCACTTGCAACCTACCTGCCGAGTCCTTTCATCTTTGTTAAAATATCCCCGCCGGAGGCAGCGACGGATGTTTCGGGCGCAAGGCCCGGAGCTACAGAACCAAGGCCGCGCCGGTATCGGCGGAACCGGCATGGCGGCGGAAGGCGGCGAAAAGCTCGCGCCCGGTGCCGTGTTCGTTGGCGGACAGGTCCGCCGTCACCGGCGCACGGGTCTCGAAATCGGAGGCCAGCACCGTCAGCGTCCCCGCAACGGCATCCAGTCGCACCACGTCGCCATCGCGAAGCCGCGCCAGCGGGCCGCCCGCCGCCGCCTCGGGCGAGACATGGATCGCCGCCGGCACCTTGCCGGACGCGCCCGACATCCGGCCATCCGTCACCAGCGCCACCCTCAGGCCCCGGTCCTGCAGGACCGACAGCGTGGGCGTCAGCGAATGCAGTTCCGGCATCCCGTTCGCCTGCGGCCCCTGGAAGCGCACCACGACCACGGTGTCCGTGGTGAACTCCCCCGCCTTGAACGCGGCCTTCACCCCGTCCTGCGAATGGAACACCCGCGCGGGCGCCTCGATCACATGCCGCTCCGGCGCCACGGCCGAGACCTTGATCACCCCGCGCCCCAGATTCCCGGTCAGAAGCTTCAACCCGCCCTGCGCCGCGAACGGGTCGGCGGCGGGCCGCACGATCCTGTCGTTCAGGCTGGCCGTCGGTCCTTCGCGCCAGCCCAGACGCCCGTCCTCCAGCACCGGCTCCTGCCGGTAGGCGGCCAGCCCGTCCCCCGCCACCGTCTTGGCTTCGGGATGCAGGAGGCCCGCATCCAGCAACTCGCCGATCAGGAACTGCAAGCCGCCCGCCGCGTGGAAATGGTTCACGTCGGCCAGGCCGTTCGGATAGACCTTGGCCATCAGCGGCACCGCCTCCGACAATTCCGCGAAATCCTGCAGATCCAGCAGCACCCCCGACGCCCGCGCCATCGCCGGCAGGTGCAGCACCAGATTGGTCGACCCCCCGGTCGCCATCAGCCCGACGATGCCGTTGACATAGGCCCGTTCGTCCAGGATCTCGCCCGCCGGGCGGAAGTCGTTCCCCAGAGCGGTGATCGCCGCCGCCCGCTCCACCGCCGCCACCGTCAGCGCCTCGCGCAAGGGCGTGCCGGGGTTCACGAAACTCGCCCCCGGCAGATGCAGGCCCATCAGCTCCATCAGCATCTGGTTGGTGTTGGCCGTGCCGTAGAATGTGCAGGTCCCCGGCCCGTGATAGCTGGCCATCTCGGCCGCCATCAGCTCTTCCCGCGTCGCCCGTCCCTCGGCCCAGGCGTTCCTGACCTTCGACTTCTCGTCGTTCGGGATGCCGCTGGTCATCGGCCCCGCCGGGACGAAGACCGCGGGCACATGGCCGAAGGTCGCCGCCGCCATGACAAGGCCGGGCACGATCTTGTCGCACACGCCAAGATACAGCGCCGCGTCGAAGCAGTCGTGGCTCATCGCCACCCCGGCCGCCAGCGCGATCACGTCGCGCGAGAAGAGCGACAGCTCCATCCCCGCCTGGCCTTGCGTGACCCCGTCGCACATCGCCGGAACCCCGCCCGCGACCTGGCATGTCACCCCTGCCTTCGCTGCCGCCGCCCGGATCAGCTCGGGGTAGCGCTCATAGGGCTGGTGCGCCGAAAGCATGTCGTTATAGGCCGTCACGATCCCAAGGTTCGCCACCTTCGCCTCGGCCAGAGCGCCCTTCGCCGCCCCCATCGCCGCATAGGCATGGGCCTGGTTGCCACAGCTCAGATGCGCGCGCACCGGGCCTTTCGCCACCGCCTTGCCCATCCGCTCCAGATACTGCCCGCGCGAGGTCTCGGACCGCGCGCGGATGCGGTCGGTGACTCGGGCGATGGTCGGGTGAAGGGGCATGGCGTCCTCCGGCATGGGTCTTCGGGCTGCGTATATCAGTATATGTTAGCGCTAACAACCATCATTCGAACCGACGCTTCATCCAGCGCCAAGCTTCGATGGGGCGCGCAACCGCGAAACCGCCCGTCCCGGGAATGTTATCCTCCGCGCCGCAAAAGCCAAGGGTACAGCGCCCCCGCCGGTCGGGTTTTCCACACCGGTCCGCCTTTCGGCGTTGCGCAAGGGTCGCGCTTCGGGGACACTTCCTCAACCTTGCCGGAGCCCTGCCATGCGCCTTGCCGCCCCCATCCTTGCGACCGCCCTGATCCTGTCCGCCCCGCTTGCCCGCGCGCAAGACGCGACGGCAACCGCCGATGGCGCCATGGGGATCATGTTCAACACCTCGATCAGCCTGAACCTGCCGCTGACCGGCACCGACGCCACCGCGCGCCAGGCCGAGGAAGACATCCACCGCCGCAACCTCTACACCCGCTCGGTGGGCGAATGCCGGGTCCTGCTCGACAGCATCGCGAAAAGCTGCGTCATCACCGCGGTCAGCGTCTCGACCCAGACCAACAGCAACCCCGGACAGCCGGATTACCTGTATGCCGCGTCCAACATCACCATGCAGGTCGAGCTGAAGTAACCTTCCGGGCGGGCGCGAAAGCGGCTATGCGGGGCCCTGACCAGACCGGAAGGGGACCCGCATGACTTCGACCGATGACGACGCCGCCACCGCGCCCCGCGCCTGGCCGACCGTCCGCCTGAAGCCCAAGGCCGAGGCGCGGGCGATCCGCCACGGCTTCCCCTGGGTCTATGCCGACGAGCTGGTGACCGACCGGCGCACGCAGGGGCTGGCCCCCGGCGCGCTGGCGGTGCTGGAAGATGGCGAACGGCGCCCGCTGGGCCTTGTCACCGTCAATGTGAAGTCGAAGATCATCGCCCGGATGCTGGACCGCGACCCGGAGGCGGCCATTGACGCGGCCTGGTTCGCTGCCCGGCTGGGCCGTGCGATGGCGCATCGCGCCCGGCTTTACCCGCAGCCATTCTACCGTCTGGTCCATGCCGAATCCGATGGTCTGCCCGGCGTGGTGATCGACCGGTTCGGCGCGGTCGCCGTGGTCCAGCCCAACGCCGCCTGGGCCGAGGCGCATCTTGAAGCCCTCGTTGCCGCGCTTGTGGCCGTGACGGGGGTCGCGACGGTGATCAAGAACGGCTCCGGCCGGGCGCGGGGGCTGGAAGGGCTGGCCGAAGAGATCGCGGTGGTCTGCGGCCCGGCCCCGACCGCGCCGATCCCGGTGCGGATGAACGGGGCGACCTACATGGCCGACCTGATGGGGGGCCAGAAGACCGGCCTCTTCTTCGACCAACGCGAGAACCACGCTTTCGCGGCCCGGCTGGCGCAAGGGGCGCGGGTGCTCGACGTCTTTTCCCATGTCGGCGGCTTTGCCCTTGCGGCGCTCGCAGGCGGCGCGGACTCCGCGCTGGCAATCGATGCCTCGGCTCCGGCGCTGGCGCTGGCGGGGCAGGGGGCGCAGGCCTCGGGATTTGCCGACCGCTTCACGACCCGGCAGGGCGACGCTTTCGAGATGCTGGAGTCGCTCGGGGCCGAAGGTGCGCGCTTCGATCTCGTGATCTGCGACCCGCCGGCCTTCGCCCCCGCGAAACCCGCGCTGGAAGCGGGCCTGCGCGCCTATGAACGCATCGCCCGTCTTGCCGCGCCTCTGGTCGCGCCCGGCGGCTATCTCGTGCTCTGCTCCTGCTCGCATGCTGCCGACCTCTCCGCCTTCCGCAACGCTTCCGCCCGCGGCATCGGGCGCGGTGGCAGGCGCGGGCAGATCTTCCACACCGGCTTTGCCGGACCCGACCACCCGGTCCTGCCGCAACTGGCCGAATCCTCCTACCTCAAGGCGCTCACCTTCCGGCTGGACGGATGAAGGCCGTCCTCGACGCCTGCGTCCTCTATCCCACCATCCTGCGCGAGATCCTGCAGGGGGCGGCAGAGGCGGGCCTCTACCAGCCCGTCTTCTCCGACCGCATCCTGCGCGAATGGGTGCTGGCGACCGCCAAGCTCGGCCCTTCTGCCCCGGCCATCGCGGAGGGCGAGGCCGCAGTCCTCCGCAGCCTGTTCCCCCGCGCGCTGATCCGCGAACAGCCGCAGATCGAGGCCCGCCTCCTTCTTCCCGACCCGAACGACCGCCATGTCCTTGCCACCGCCATCGCCAGCGGCGCCGATGCGATCGTCACCTTCAACGCGCAGGATTTCCCCGGCCATGCCCTCTCTGCCGAGGGGATCACGCGTCGCGACCCCGACGGCTTCCTGTGGGAACTGCAGTCGCGCCACCCCGAGACGATGGCAGGCATCGTCGAGGCTGTGCGCGCCAAGGCCGAGGCGATCTCCGGCCAGCCCGTGCCCCTGAAGGGTTTGCTGAAGCGGGCGCGGCTCTACCGGCTGGCCAAGGCGCTGGGGGCCTGACCGGCGGGGCGCAATCCTTGCCGAAAGATTAATATCCGCGGCCAAGCCTCTGAAATCATTGCGCCGGAACATCTGCCCGCGCGCGGGCACTCACTGCCGCAGGATCAGCTTCCTGCCGTCGAACTCCATCCGGAACTGCCCCAGATAATCCATCCCCAGCAGCGACTGGTCCAGCTCTCCCTCGGTCACGAAGGCCCCGAAATCCACGTTCCGGAACGGTCCCAGTTCGACCAGCGGCAGCTTGACCCGCGCCGTCCGGACCACCCCGTTCGCGGTGTTGGCCTGCCCCATATAGGTCAGGCTGTCCGGGTCGATCCCCAGCCGCTTCGCATCCGCCGCCGCCAGCACCATGCCCGAGGCCCCGGTGTCGACCATGAAGGGCACCGCCGTTCCGTTGATCATCAGTGTCAGATAATAGTGCCCGTCCGCCGCCCGCGGCACCTCGACCGCGCCGTCCTGCGCGACCTCCTGGATCGGCATGATGTCGCGCCGGATGTCCGACCACAGCCCGTAGCCCGCCATCACGCCGACGAAGATCAGCCCCCAGGCCAGCGCCATCCGCAGGGCCTGCCCCATCCGCTGGCGGAACTCGACCAGCACCCAGCCGCCAAGCGCGACCAGAATGATCGCCAGATAGCCCACCCGGGCCAGGGTCTCACCGTCCATCAACGCCTCCGGTTTCGGCAGATATGGGGGCAGGGGGCGGGGATGGGAAGGTCAGCCGATCAGCCCCGTCCCCCGCACCCCGTCGATCACGAACTGCACCGACAGCGCGGCCAGCAGCATCCCCAGAAGCCGGGTGATCACGATCACCCCGGTCCGGCCCAGCATCCGCTCCAGGGGCGGCGAGGCGAGAAGGAAGGCATAGGTCACCGCCATCATCGCCAGCATCAGCCCCAGCACCGCAACCGTCCCGCCCCAGCCCGGCCCCGACTGCCCGACCAGCAGGATCACCGAGGCGATGGCCCCGGGCCCCGCGATCAGGGGCGTCGCCAGCGGGAAGACCGAGGGGTCGTGGTCCGGCTCCGCCTGCTGCCCCTCGCGCCTTTGGGTGCGGCGCTCGAACAGCATGTCGAGCGCGGTGAGGAAGAGAAGGATGCCGCCCGCGATGCGGAAGGCGGGCATCGAGATGCCGATGAAGGTCAGGATCGCCTCGCCCGCCAGCCCGAACAGCAAGAGCAGCGCCGCCGCGATCAGGCAGGCCCGCCCCGCCATCGCCCGCCGCCGCTCCGCCCCCATCCCGCGGGTCAGCGCGATGAAAAGCGGCACGAGGCCCGGCGGGTCGATCACCACGAAAAGCGTGGCGAAGGCGGTGATCAGGAAGGCTGTCTCGGGCATCTTTCCCCCAGCTTTCCGGCAGGGTAGGCGGAGGCCCGGCGTTTGGGAAGCGGAACCTGCGGGACGGGGGCACCCGCAGCCCATTGATTTCCAACCAACGGTCACTCCTGCGGCTGCACCGATAAGTCCAGGGAACCAGGTCAAAGGCAGCGGCATTGCGTGCCTGCGCGCAACAATATTGTATATACAGAACGTATCTCTGTATATACAATCCGTTCAGGCGATAGCCAGGTCCAGCTTCTCCTGAGCGGCGATCCAAAGCCCCTCGGCCTTGTCCAGAGCTTGCATCACCTCTGCGTATTTGGTGTTCCAGGTGGCAAGCTCGCCCTTGCGGGCGTCTTCATAGAGATCGGGATCGGCCAGCTTCTTCGCCAGCTTGTCGCGCATGTCATTCAGCTTTGACAGCCGGTCCTCGCATTTGCGGACCTCGGCCTTTAGGGATAGCATTTCATCCCGGCTTATTTGTTTCTTCTTTTCAACGGGTTTCGCGGCGACCTTCACATCCTCATCGCCCGCCAGCAGCTGGCGGCGGTAGGCCTCCAAATCTTCGGTATAGGGCGTCACCGCGCCGCCTTTGACCAGCCACAGCCGGTCGGCCACCAGCCCCAGAAGGTGCATGTCGTGGCTGACCAGGATCACCGCGCCGGGGTATTCGGTCAGCGCCTCGACCAGGGCCTCGCGGCTTTCGATGTCGAGGTGGTTGGTCGGTTCGTCGAGGATCAACAGATGCGGCGCGTCGATTGTTGCCAGAAGCAGCGACAATCGCGCCTTTTGTCCGCCCGACAGGCGCGCGACGACCGTGTCTGCCTGATCCGCCATCAGGCCGAACCCGGCCAGCCGCGCGCGCAGCTTCGGCTGGCCCTCGGCAGGGCGCAGGCGCATGATGTGCTGCAGGGGCGTCTCGTCCAGATGCAGTTCGTCCACCTGATGCTGGGCGAAATAGCCGATGCGCAGCTTTGAGGACCGGGAAATCCGGCCCTCCGACGCTTGAAGTTTGCCCGCCAACAGCTTGGAAAGCGTTGACTTTCCCTCGCCATTCTTGCCGAGAAGGGCAATCCGGTCATCCTGGTCGATGCGCAGGTTCAGCCGCCGCAGGACCGGCGGGCCGCCATAGCCCACCGCCGCGCCGTCGAGGTTGATGATCGGCGGCGCCAGTTCCTCGGGCTTCGGGAAGGTGAAAACCACCTTCTTCGCCTCTTCCGGCGCGGTGATCGGGGTCAGCTTCTCCAGCATCTTTACCCGGCTCTGCGCCTGCACCGCCTTCGAGGCCTTGGCCTTGAACCGGTCAACGAAGCTTTGCAGATGCGCGCGCCGCGCCTCGACCTTCTTCGCCTCGGCCTGCAAGACGGCGCGGCGTTCGGCCATCTGGCGGGCGAACTGGTCATAGCCGCCCTGCCAGTAGGTGAGCTTGCGGTTGTCGAGATGCAGGATGCCCTGCACGGCCCGGTTCAGAAGGCCGCGGTCGTGGCTGATGATGATGACGGTATGGGGGTATTTCTGCAGATAGCTTTCCAGCCAGAGCGCGCCTTCGAGGTCGAGGTAGTTGGTCGGCTCGTCCAGCAGCAGGTAGTCGGGCTGCGCGAAGAGCACGCCCGCCAGCGCGACGCGCATCCGCCAGCCGCCGGAGAAGGCGGAGCAGGGCATCAGCTGCTCCTCGGCATCGAAGCCCAGGCCCTTGAGAATGCTGGAGGCCCGCCCCTCGGCCGACCAGGCGTCGATGTCGGCAAGCCGGGCCTGGATTTCAGCGATCCGGTGCGGATCATGCGCGGTTTCCGCCTCGACCATCAGGCTGGCGCGTTCGGTATCGGCAGCCAGCACCGTGTCGAGGAGCGAGGTCTCCGACGACGGGACTTCCTGCGCCACGCCGCCGATCCGGGCCCGCTGGGGCAGGGTGATCGCGCCGCCCTCCAGCGCAAGTTCACCGCGTATCAGGCGGAAAAGCGTGGTCTTTCCCGCGCCGTTGCGACCGACGAGTCCGACCTTGTGGCCGGTCGGAATGGTGGCAGAGGCGCCCTCGAACAGAGGGCGGCCTTCGACGTTGTAGGTGATGTCCTCGATCTTCAGCATGGACGAACGCTTGGCCTGTCCGCGCGGCAAGGTCAACCTCTGCCGGACGCCGGAGGCCGAAATCCCGGAAGGCCTTGCGGCCCCGGCAGAAGCGGGTAGCCTTGGCGCGCTGTCCCGCGACCGGCCGGAAGCCAGACGACGGCAGGAACAATCAACGACAGGACAATGACATGCAGATGACTTTCCTTCAGCCCTGGGCACCGCAGATCCG
>Ga0209793_1000253_pt1 | contig 79891 bp, 75 predicted proteins | sample EBPBio122009_DNA_FD_185863 | JGI IMG/M metagenome (GOLD analysis project Ga0209793, IMG submission 185863) | Wastewater treatment Type I Accumulibacter community from EBPR Bioreactor in Madison, WI, USA - Reactor 1_2/2/2009_ DNA (SPAdes) (version 2) | ecosystem: Engineered > Bioreactor > EBPR >... | reverse complement strand
CCAGCGCGAACCTGCTGATGCGGGCCCGTGCCGTCGCCCTGGCCGGGTGATGACAGGGCGGTAGCCTGCCCGAAAACGGCCACAACGGCCCGAAAGAGCAGATCAGAGGGGCCACCAGCAGCCTCATCGGCACCGGATCCGCCAACCCCGGCGCCGCACCCACGAGTTGGCCCATAGATCAGCGCTTCCCTAAGTCTCCCCAGGGTCCCGCTTTTCCGCAGCCGGGGACCCGAACCGGGCGATGTGGTGCCAGAGCTTCTTGAGGTCTTGTGGGTCGTGCCGTGCGGTTGCATGGGCGCGGTCGACGGCGGCGGCGGTGAGGATCCCGTCCCGCGCGAGGCGGCGACCCAGCTCGACGATGTGCGGGCCGCGAAAGTGGGGGTGACGGTCGAGTTCGGCGGTCGTCAGGACACGTCCCTCGTGCCATTCCACCGAGATGCCGAGGTCACGTGCCTGAGTATCGATGCGCGTGCCGCGATGGCAGGGATCGAGCACCAGGGCTTCCACATCGCGGTCGAGGTGGACGATGCCGTGCACGGCTGATCGGTGGCGTCCGCGCGGTACGTTCGCGCCAAGAGAACGGGGGGGTTCGTGACTGATTCAGGCAGGGTTCCGGGCGATTGGGTGGTCGGCGAGCGCCCAGGGCTCGTCACGTGGAACCCACGCGACGGGAAGGTGGTCGACGGTCTGGAAACCGGTCATCCCGGCATCATCAGCTTCCCCAGGGTCGAGGACGTCGAGGTCGTGTGGCTCGGGCTGGAGGGCGCGGAGGTCACCACGTGTGGCTTCTATGACCCCGCGGACCTCTGGGCCCATCAGCCGTCGGAATGGTCAAGGATCGCGGTCGCCTGGGTCCGCCGTCGCTAGGCGATGGTCGCGGGCGGGCCGCGGCAAGTGCCCGTACGTCGGGAGCGGGTGGGCGCTGCATCCATGACGTCCGATCACTCTTTGGGGAAGGTTTGCCCCCGGCCCCGGTGGCTAACGCTCCCCAGAGGCCGTCGGGGCCTGGATGCTTGCCCGCTTCGTGGGCGTCCTCGAGACTGCGTGCGTGGACTTCTTCTGCTATCACCGCGATCGCCGCGGGTCCGGCGACCTACGCATGCAGATGCTCGAAGAACACTGGGCCTACATGGATCGCTACGCGGCGGCGATGATCGCCCGCGGTCCCACCTTCACGACGGACGGGACCCTGACCGGCAGCGTTCACATCCTGACGCTGGATGGACCCGACGCGTCTCGCGCCTTTGCGCTGGATGAACCCGGATATCAGGCCGGGATCTACCGCGACGTGCTCATTCGCCGCTGGCACAACACGCTCGGACGGACGATGTGGGACGTCGGGGTTGATCAGGGCGACCGCGAGTGCTACCTGGTGCTCGGCTTCACTCCCCCACTCGAGGTCGACCCCGCGTCGCCGGCGCCGGGCGGGTCGGTCATCGTCCAGGGGCCGCTGCTGTCAGACGACGGGTCCGCCGTGCTCGGCGCGGCCCTGCTCGTCGAGACCAGCGACCCCCGGCTGGCACGTGATCTGCTCGACGCGGCGACGTACGCGGACGTCGAGGTCCACCGTTGGCGGCCCGGTGGTCGTCCGCGTGGCGGGCGCCCCCACGGTACGCCGTGACGGCGTACGACCCGGACACCAATCTTTTGATCCCCACTTGTCGGTTCTAAAGCGCCCTCTCGCTGCGAGCTGAGTGGGCGAAGAGCCCATAGTGATTCAACTCACTTGGCATGAAATAGCTTCTGGCACACCGCCTTCCGCCATGCGCGCGGAGAGGCTAGGGAAATCGCGTGTGCGAGAAGCGGATAGACGACACCATTGCCATCAACGGCACTGGTCATTAGTGTGTTCGATCACTAGAATCGTACACATGATCCCCACTGGTCACCGCACTCCCGATGCGGCGGACCCGGCGCCAGTCGCGCCGCCGGTCACGGCACACGATGTGCGCGTCCTGGTGGCTGGGCTGGCGGTGCTCGGCCACTCCAGCGGGGTTGAGGCGTCGGCCAGCCGAGACATCCGAGCGGACGTGGCGGCGTTGGATGTAATGGCGGCGCTGGAGGCGCTGAAGTCGGCGGCCTGCGCGGCGCAGGCGCGGCTGGCGGTTCACGTGGACCTGGTGCGGCGCCAGCACGAGGCCGCAATGGGCGTGCCCACCGACAAGCGTGGCCGCGGGGTCGCCGGCGAGATCGCGCTGGCCCGGCGGGAATCCCCGCACCGCGGGTCCCGGCTGTTGGGGCTGGCCAAGGCGCTGGTGAACGAGATGCCGCACACGATGGCCGCGATGACCCGCGGCGAACTCAACGAATGGCGAGCCACCCTGATGGTCCGCGAGACCGCCGTGCTCGAGCGCCAGGACCGAGCCGCGGTGGACACTGAACTCGCCGACGAGCTGCCCACTCTCTCCGACCGTCAGGTCGCCGCCCGCGCCAGGGCCATCGCCTATCGGATCGACCCCTCCAGCGCCCTCAAGAGGGGCCGACACGCCACCTCGGAACGGTACGTCGCGATCCGGCCGGCGCCGGACACGATGGCGATCGTCAGCGCCTATCTGCCGGTGCGCGACGGGGTGGCCTGCTACGCGGCGCTGCGCCGGCACGCCGAGACGCTCAAAGCCGGCGGTGCTGAACGGTCCCTGAGCCAGCTGATGGCCGACATCTTCATCGAACGCCTCACGGGGCGGACCCCAGCGGTCGGGCCCGACATCGAGATCGCCCTGATCATGACCGACCAGGCGCTCTTCGGGGCCGGCGAGTCGCCGACGAACCCCGCCACCGAGTCGACCGGCCCCACGCCGGATTCACCAGCATCCGCGCCTCCCACATCGACGCCACCAGCGTCGGCGCACCCCAAGCCCGCTCCCCCGCAACCTGCACCCCCGAAGCCCTCGTCCGAGCCGGCCATCCGGCCCACCATCGCCGACGCCCCTGAGCAAGAACCGGCATCGCTCGTTGGGTATGGCCCGATCCCCGCGGCCTTGGCCAGGGAGTTCATCCGCAGTGCGGAGGATGGCGACCGAGCCGCTGGAGCGACGGCGGCGGCGCGGGCCGCCAAGATCTGGATTCGGCGGCTTTACGCCGATCCCGTCACCGGGGTCCTCACCCGGATGGACACTCAACGCCGGCTGTTCAGCCCGGCGCAACGCAGATTCCTGGTCTACCGCGACCAGTACTGCCGCACGCCCTGGTGCGGCACCCCCATCCGCCACGCCGACCATGCCACGCCCCATGCCAATGGCGGCCCCACCAGCATCGACAACGGCCAAGGTCTTTGCGAACGCTGCAACCACACCAAGGAGGCCCCCGGATGGACCGCCCGAGCCGATACCGATCGAACCGTCTCAACCACGACGCCGAGCGGAGCCACCTATCGAAGCAGGCCGCCCGCCCTGACCCCATCGGGGGCGCGAGCCGAATCCGCCCCGGCCGATTGGCGCGACAGCGCCTGACCGTGCCTCACCCAGCAGCGGCCCCCGGCACGATCACGCTGACACCGAATCGACCGAAGTCACGGTCGAAGCTGGCCACCCTGGCACCATGCTCAATCGCCAGCGCGGCGATATGGGCGTCGTTCGTCAGATTCCCGGCCATCCCGGCTCCTCGAAGCAGCCCGGCGAAGATGGCCGCGTGCCGAGCCGTTGGGTCAACGATGGTTACCGAAGGATGGCTCAACCAGACATCGATCGAGGCCAATGCCTCGTCGAGGGTGAAGGGCGACGGGAAGACCCGCGGGTGCGTGGTGATGCGCACAAACGCCAGGATGGTCAGCCACGGCAACCCGAGGATCTCCGGGCCCGCCGACGCCTCCTCCAGCCATCGGCGCGTCGCTGCGTAGTGGACGCTTGTCGTGTCCGCCGCATGGATGAGCACATTGGCGTCGACGGCCACCATGTCCTCAGCGCCCGAGCGCCAGGTCTCGACGAATCCCCTCGTCGTCCAGGTCGCCCGCAAGCTGGTTCGCTTTGGTGAGGTCAACGAAGGCTGGACCGAGGTCCCGAGCAGGGGGTCGGAGCGGCAGTCGTCCCGCCCCACCCAGATGCTCGCGCAGTGCATCGTTGACTGCCGTCTTGAAGCCCCCTTTGCGAGCCTTCATATCGCGCTCCATCAAAGGGCCTCAGAAGCCCAGGCGGTGCAGCTGCTTGGGGTCGCGCTGCCAGTCCTTGGCCACCTTGACGTGCAGGTCCAGGTGCACCCGGTGCCCCACCAGCTCCTCGATCCCGGCCCGGGCGCGGGTGCCGACCTCCTTGAGCCGCGCGCCACCCCGACCGATGACGATGGCCTTCTGGCTGTCCCGCTCGACGAACACGTGCACCCGCACGTCGGTGAGCGGCTTGTCGGCCGGCCGTCCCTCCCGCGGTACGACTTCCTCGACGACGACCGCCAGGGAGTGCGGCAACTCGTCCCGCACTCCCTCCAGCGCAGCCTCGCGCACCAGCTCCGCGATCATCACGATCTGCGGCTCATCGGTCAGCACGTCATCCGGATACAACTTCGGCGACTCGGGCAGGCGCGCCGCCAGCTCCCGGCGTACGACGTCGACCTGGTCGCCCCGCGTCGCCGAGCACGGGATGATCGCGTCCCAGCTGCCCAATTGATCCACGGCGATCAGGTGCTCCGCGAGGCGGCCCCGGTCCACGAGGTCGGCCTTGGTCGCCAAGGCGAGCACGGGGGTACGCCGAGCCCGCTGCAGATCCGCCAGCTCTCGAGCGATGAACTGATCCCCCGGGCCCGGCTTCTGGTCGGCGGGCAGACAGAACCCGACCACGTCGACATCGAGCAGCGTGGCGCGAACCACGTCGTTGAGCCGCTCCCCCAGCAACGTGCGCGGCCGGTGCAACCCGGGGGTGTCCACCAGGATCAGCTGGCTGTCCGAGGTGGTCGAGATTCCCCTGATGGCATGCCGGGTCGTCTGCGGCTTGCTGGACGTGATCGCCACCTTGCTCCCGACCAGGGCGTTGGTCAGCGTCGACTTGCCGGCGTTGGGCCGACCGACCAGGCAGGCGAAGCCCGCCCGGAAATTCTCCGCCGGGACCTGGGTCATAGCTCGTCCTCCTGTGCGCCGGAATGGGTCGGAACCCGGTGAACGAGCACCGTGGCGATCCGGTGCCGTCGACCTGACATCCGCTCGGCCACCAGCGCCAGCCCGTGCGCCTCCCCCGCGGACCCGAGGATCGGCACCCGACCGATCGCCTTGGCGAGCAGGCCGCCGACCGTGTCGACGTCCTCCTCCTCGAACTCCATGTCGAACAATTCGGCCAGATCATCGACGTGCATGGTCGCATCGACCCGATAGCCGCCATCCGGCAGCTCCTCGAACTCCGGGGTCTCCCGGTCGTACTCGTCCGCGATGTCGCCGACGATCTCCTCCAGCAGATCCTCGATGGTGACCAGCCCCGCCGTACCCCCGTATTCGTCCACCACGATCGCCATGTGGGTCTGGTCGCGCTGCATCTCCCGCAGCAAGGCCGCCACCGGCTTGGAATCCGGCACGAACGCCGCCGGCCGCATCACCTCGGTGACGGCTTGCGTGACGGACTCCGGTACGTCGTAGGTGCGCTGCGCCACGTCCTTGAAATACAGCAGCCCGACCGGGTCGTCGGCGTCCTCCCCGATCACCGGCACCCGACTGAACCCCGAGCGCAGGAACAGCGAGGTCGCCGCCCGCAGCGTCCGCTCGGTCTCGATGGTCAGCATGTCGGTGCGCGGCACCATCACCTCGCGGACCAGGGTGTCCCCCAGCTCGAAGACGGAGTGGATCATCTCCCGCTCCTCGTCCTCGATGAGCTGGTTGTCCCCGGCGAGGTCGACGAGGTCGCGCAGCTCCGCCTCGTTCTCGAAGGGCCCGTCCCGATAGCCGCGGCCCGGCGTGACGGCGTTGCCGACCGTGACCATGAGCCGGGCGATCGGCCCGAGGATCCGGCGCAGCCACACGACGTACGACGCCGCCAGCAGCGAGACCGGGACCGCGTGCTGCCGTCCGAGCGTCCGCGGACTCACCCCGACCAGCGCGAACGACGCCACGCTCATGACGAGGATCGAGGTGCCGAGGATCTGCCACACCTCCTCGAAGATCTGGCCCATCGCCAGCGTCGCCAGCACCGCCGCCGTCGTCTCCACCGAGATGCGCACGAACGCCAGCGTGGACAGATAGCCGGCGCTGTCAGCCAGGATCGTCACCAGCCGGTCCGCGCCCCGCCGCCCCTCCTGGGCCAGGTCGCGGGCCGCGTGCAGACTGACCCGCCCCAGTGCCGCCTCCGCCGCCGCAAGCAGGAAGGTCAGGACGAGGCAGGTGAGGAAGGCGCCGATGAGCTGGGCGAGCATGACGGGGGCGGGGCCGGCCGGGTCAGTGATCTCGGCCGCGCCCGGCGAGATAGGTGAGCAGCAGCGTGCGCTGTAGCTCGAACATCTCCTTCTCGTCCTCCGGCTCGGCGTGGTCGTAGCCGAGCAGGTGCAGGATCCCGTGCGTCACGAGCAGCAGCAGCTCCTCCGCCGTCGTGTGCCCCGCGGTGGTGGCCTGGGCCGCGGCGACGTCCGGGCACAGCACGATGTCGCCGAGGATGCCCTCCGGTCCGACCTCGCCGTCCCGGCCGGGCCGCAGCTCGTCCATCGGAAAACTCATGACGTCGGTCGGGCCGGGCAGGTCCATCCATTGCACGTGCAGGTTGGTCATCGCGTCCTCGTCGACGCAGGTGATGCACAGCTCCGCCCGCGGGTTGACGTGCATGTTCCCCAGCACGTAGCGCGCCAGCTCGATCAACTCGTCCGCGTCGACCTTGTGGTCGGTCTCGTTGAGGACCTCGATGCTCATCGTCGCTCCCTGCCCGCATTCTGGGCCGCGTCCCAGCGCCCGTAGGCCTGCACGATCTCGCCGACGAGGCGATGCCGTACGACGTCCTGCGCGGTCAGCTCCGCGAAGTGGATGTCTTCGACGTCGGTGAGGATATCGCGCACCACCCGCAGCCCCGACTGGATGCCGCTCGGCAGATCGACCTGGGTGACGTCGCCGGTCACGACGATCTTGGAGCCGAACCCCAGCCGGGTCAGGAACATCTTCATCTGCTCCGGCGAGGTGTTCTGCGCCTCGTCGAGGATGATGAACGCGTCGTTCAGCGAACGCCCCCGCATGTAGGCCAGCGGGGCCACCTCGATCGTGCCCGCCGCCATCAGCCGCGGGATCGACTCGGGGTCGATCATGTCGTGCAGCGCGTCGTACAACGGCCGCAGATAGGGGTCGATCTTGTCGTTGAGCGTGCCCGGCAGGAATCCCAGCCGCTCCCCCGCCTCGACCGCCGGGCGGGTCAGGATGATCCGGTTGACGGCCTTGGCCTGCAGCGCCGCGACCGCCTTGGCCATCGCCAGATAGGTCTTGCCGGTGCCGGCCGGGCCGATCCCGAAGACGATGGTGTGGGCCTCGATGGCGTCGACATACCGCTTCTGCCCCACCGTCTTCGGCCGGATCGTGCGGCCCCGGTTGGAGACGATGTTCATCGTCAACACGTCGGCCGGCCGCTCCCGCACGTGCTCGCGCAGCATCCGGATCGAGCGCTCCACGGCGTCCCGGTTGAGCTGCTGGCCAGTGGCGGCGATCGTGAGCAGCTCGTCGAGGAGCCGTTCGGCCAGGTCCAGCTCCAGCTCCGGCCCGAGCAGGTGAATCTGGTTGCCGCGCACGAAGATCTCGACGCTGGGCAGGTTCCGTTCCATCGTGGCCAGCAGCTGATCGTGCGGCCCGAGCAGGGCGACCATCGGCACCGATGGCGGCACCACCACGACGCGGCTGGGCTGGCCGGTCACCTCGGCCGGCGGGAGGGGCTCGACGGGGCGGGGGGCTGCGCCGTACGACGGGTCGGGCGCGCGGAACTGGTCGCTCATGAGGACCCCCAGTGTACGGGGGCGCAGAGCGGGCCGAGGACGGCGGCGATGGCCGCGACGTCGGCGTGCCGGCCGTCGGCGATGCGGCAGATGAGGTCGTACGCCTCGTCGTTGGTCGCCGTCAGCCGCACCCCGTTCACGCCGAGGAAAGCGATCAGGGCAGCGAGGCCCAGCCGCTTGTTGCCGTCGACCAGGGCATGGTTGGTCACTACCGAATGGACGAGCGCGGCGGCCTTCTCCAGCAGAGTCGGATAGGCCTCCCCATCGGCGAAACCTGCCGCAGGGCGAGCCGCGGCCGCAGCCAGCAGCCCCAGGTCCCGGACCTCCGGGGGCGCACCGAGGGCCCGGGTCGCCACGTAAAGCAACTCGTCGACAGTGAGGTAGATCATTTCCCGAGGCGCTCGAGCGCTTCCGCGTACCGGGGCAGCTCCGAGTGAAGGACGGAGTCCAAGAGAGTACGCCGAGAGGTCCGCTCGACGTACTGGCGAATGGCCCGGACCACGATCTGCTGCTGCGAGCAGCCCTCGAGCGCAGCCTGGCGCTCGAGGGCTGCCGAGTCCTCACCCGTCAAACGAAGCGTCATGGCCATGGTGCCGATGATACCAGTGGCGGTATCATCGGCACCATGACCAGCTGCGCCCGGTGCGTCCTTAGCCGGTCGGTGTGATGGGAAACCTCGACGTGGGGGTGAGCTGCGGTGGCCGTGTCGGACACGCCCCGAGCGTTCCCGGGGACACATTGAACACGCTGAACGTTTGGCCGCCATTTTCGTCCGCGGAGGGATTGCGTCTGGGTCCCCCTCCGGAGGTTTGAACGACGACGTTCGAGCCCAGAGTTGCGGCCGTCAGACGGTCGGCGATCTTGGCGACGGTGCCATTGGTCAGATCGAAGTAGAGCGTGGTTCCGTCCATCGTTGGCAGCACCATGCCATGAGCGGCCATGATGGGAAGGTTCTGAGCCTTGGTCTCGATGGGGCGTTGCCAGATCAGGGAGGGCGTGCCGTCATTGGGACCGAGATAGTAGATCTCGGTCCAGTCCTCGTCCAGATAAGCGACCCCACCGTCCCGACCGAACGCGACCCAACGCCTGTCCCGCAGGTCAGCTATTCGCTGGGGGACAACCAGCGGCTTCCCCTGCAAATCCACGTAATCACGCCACCCGTTCTCCCCGCTCACGAGCCGCGTCAGAGCGAGACCACCGTCGATGAAATGCGCCCCACTATAGGGGCCGCGCAACAGCACGCGGGTTTCCTTCGTCTTCAGATCGCTGATCATCACGTCGGTGCTCGTCCGGTCCTTACCCCGGATCCACCACGCGAGGCCATCCCGGAGGCCGAACGACTCCAGCGGCGTATTCGGCACCGGCCCTCCTGGCGGGGCCGGCGCATTACCGCCGACCGCCCAAGAGGCCCAGGAGGACAGGTCGTGAGCCCGCACCGAGAACTCCATGCGACGCTCGTCGCTAACCAGTTCCTTTTCAAGGACGTAACGCCCGTCGAAAGCGGAGTAGGACCACGACTCGTTCGTATAGGTGCTCAGTTGCTTCTGCTCACCCGTGCCGATATTCCAGACCGCCAGACCCGGGCGCGCGGCGCGCACCTTTGCGAACGGAATCCACCCGTCCGCGTTCATGCCACCGACCGGCGCCATGTAGTCCACACCCTGATCGGGGGACACGCGCAGCGTGTTGAGGACAATCCCAGAAGGAACGGCTACCTCACACGCGGGACGCTCCAGCCACCAGCCACGATCCCCAGCGACGGACGGTGACTGAGCGGATCCTGCGATGCTGACCTGGCCGGGGCTACCGTCGCTTCCGGTTCCAGAGCCAACCCCGCCCGAACACGCAACAGTGCTCGCGCCAACGAGCAACCCCAAGAGAGCCGGGCCGAGCCTTCTCATGGTCACCAGACATACCCGCGATCGCCGTTAAGCACTGTCAACGTGCCCGTGTTCACGCGAGAGTACCGGGGAACTTGCCAACCCCAGCTGACCACGCTGTTCGCCGCCGGATCAGTAACGAAGATGGTGTCATCGCGAGTGTCATAGCCATGAATCGTGTAGATGTGCTGTAGACCGCCCGGGCCGACTACCGACGGATGACCCGGCAGCCTCGGCGCCTGCCCTACGGCGTAGTCGACTTCAGCCACATTTCCCACCACTGCATAGCCCGCTGCCGTGTCGGACATGACTCGCGCCCTGAAGTTGCTGACATCTACTCCCGACGGCATGCCGGGAACGGTGACAGGGTAGTATCGTCCGGGACGTGCGTAAAGGTACATATACGAACCCATCACGTCCGCCAAAGGGTAGTAGGAACGTCCCACGTCTGGCGCATAGTAGTCCAGTGCGACTCCAGACCAAGCAGTTCCTGCAGTTGTTGTCTTCAGTCGGAATGCTGCCTCACTCTGCTGCCGATAGATCCCCATCAGAGCGAGGGCTTGAACAACCGACGCTGGGCCGCACCAATATGTGGTTTGCTGTGGTTGTTGAGTCTGTCCCATGATAATCGACACGGGAAGACCGGGGCCGGGATCGACTGCGGCGGGTGCCAGCTCCCTGGTGTCGGCAATCCGCCCTTTTCCTGCGATCTGATGCTCCGCTAGGAACCGACGGTACTGGGCTTGCGCTTGGGCGTCCTTTTGGTTTGCCTTCTCCTGAATGTGTTGTGGGATCGGCACGTGCGGATCCGTGTCACGGAAGATCTTGCGTTGCGACGGCGGTGTCGGATCGCCATTGTCCCCAGCGAAAGCCGGCAAGGAAGTCGCCGGGGTGCACAACAGTGCAGCGACAACGCCCGTGAGAACCAATCTGCGCAAGCTTCTTGCCATGTCGACCTCCGAGACTGAGACGGACGGCTGACGGGACCGCCAGGTATTCCGATCATCCGCTCCCCCCCCGCCACGTCATGATGGACCCGACCCAGTTTTGAGACCTCGGTCACCATCGCGCCGACCGGGTGCGTCGGCCAACTTACGCCCGGCGAGACGAGGTCACCGGATACGAGCGGCCCCGTGCGTCAGTGGGCGGCCGAGAGGCAGAACTCGTTGCCCTCGGGGTCGGCCATGACCGACCACTCCAGGCCCCATTCGGCGACGTCGCGGACGTGGGTGGCCCCGAGCGCCACGAGCCGGGCGACCTCGGCCGCACGATCGGCGCAGGCCAGGTCGAGGTACATCCGGTTCTTGGCCGTCTTCGGCTCGGGGACGGCGAGGAACAACCAGATCGGCCCGGCGCTCGCCGCAGGGTCCGTGCCCAGCGCCGGGTAGCCGATCGAGCGCATGTACAGGTTGTCGCCGGGGTCGACCTCGCGATCCAGCACCGCGGCCCAGAAGCCCGCGACCGTGGCCGGGTCGGTGCAGTCGAACGTGATGTTGCGCAGCGTGCTCATGGTTCCTCCTGGATGGGTGCTTCAGTGATGCGCTCGGCGCCGACTCGGACCGCCCGGTCCGCGACCGGCCAGCAGATCTCGGTGAGGTAGTCCGGCGGGTCGGCCTCGCCCGGCCCGACGAGATAGCGTTCCCGGACCGGACCGGGCGCGATGTCCGCGTGTCGGGCGGCCCACGCCCCGAGCAGCGCATACGCCCCGCCGATCTCGTCGTACGGTCCCCGGTGCGTCAGTGTCGCCACCGAGACCCCAGGCAGCTCGATGACCTGCGCCCCCGACCCGGCGGGGACGCTCACCGGCCCCTGGACCGGGACGGCCGCGGTGATGGGAGCCGGGCCGTCGAGGTACTCCGTCGGGTGGACCCCCGAGGGCGGCCCCACGACCGGCGCGCCGAGCCGCTCGGCCAGGGCGTAGAGCCGCGCGAAGGCGGCCCCGAAGAAGGCCGCGAAGTCGGCCGGCCCGACGTCTTGACGCACCGCGAGCGCGTGTTCGTGCGGCAGCGTCCGGATCCGCGCCGGGGTGTGCGCCTCGGGAGCGCGGCCGGCGTCCAGGGCGGCCGCGACCAGGCGTTCGGCGTCCGCGAGCCGGTCCTGGAGGCGCCGTTGGTGGGCGCCGAGCAGGTCGGCGGTCAGCTCCGGATCCCGAGCGGCGACGATGCGGGCGACGTCGGCCAGCGGTACGTCGAGGTCCCGCAACCGCCTGATGACCAGCGCGTCCGCGAGCTGGCCGGGGTCGTAGGCGCGATAGCCCGTGAGCGGGTCCACCGCGCTCGGCACGAGCAACCCGTCCGCGTGATAGGCCCGCAGCGCCTTGACCGAGATGAGGCAGGCCCGCGAGAAGGCGCCGATAGGCATGCTGGGCGTGGCGCGCGCCGAGTCCGGGCCGGTGGGCTGCCCTGGCGTGGTCATGCGATGAGTCTGCCGGTCTCCCCCGGGGGGAGAGTCAAGCCCCGCAGGTCAGCGGGGTCAACGGGCTGGGGGTGGACCGTACGGCGCGGGCGCGACGCGTCAGGCCCGCCAGCGGGTCGCCGCGAGGACCACGGCCAAAGCCGCCGGTCCCGCGCTTCCCGAGCGCAGCACGGTGTCGCCGAGCCGTACGACGGCTGCCCCCGCCGTCTCGAGCACGGCCAGCTCCTCGGGGGCGATGCCACCCTCGGGTCCCACGATCAGCAGGACCTCAGAAGCTGCGGCGACGTCGGCCGCCGCGAGCGGGAGGGTGGCGGACTCGTACAAGACGTACGCCGTGCCGCCGCCGGCCACGCACTCCCCCACCCGCGCCGCCAGCGCCGACGTGGCCAGCACCGCGGGCACCGCCGGCAGCGTCGCCCGGCGCGACTGCTTGGCCGCCGCCGAGGCGACGTTGCGCCACTTGCGCAGCGACTTCTCGCCCCGCTCGCCTCGCCAGATGACGACGCTGCGGCCCGCCTGCCAAGGCACGATCTCATCGACGCCCAGCTCGGTGGCGGTCTCCACAGCCGCCTCGTCGCGGCCCTCCTTGGCCAGGGCCTGCACCAGCACGAGGCGGGGTAGGCCGGGCGCAGCGTCGCGCACCGACTCGATCCGGGCGGTCAGCTCACCACGGCCCAGCCCGGTCACGACCGCGCCGGCCAGCAGGCCGCTGCCGTCGGCCAGCAGCACCGACTCGCCCACCCGCACTCGGCGTACGGTCACCGCATGGTGCCCCTCCGCGCCGTCCAGCACCAGCTCGTCGCCCACCACTGCCCCGGGCGACCCCGGCGACCCGGCCAGCGCGCCCGGCGACAGCCAGAACAGCGGCGCGGTCACGGAGCGAGCACCCCCTACTTGCCGAGGAAGGCGTCCCGCATGCGGCCGAAGAAGCCGCCGCTCCCCCCGACGTGGGCCAGTCGCCCGACCGGCTTGTCCTCGCCGCGCGCCAGGGCCAACTCGCGCAGCAGGTCCTCCTGCTCGGGGGTCAGCCGTGTCGGGGTGCGCACGTCGAGGTGGATGATGAGGTCGCCGCGACCGCTGCCGCGCAGATGGGTGACCCCGAGACCGCGCAGGGTGATGACCTCGGCGGGCTGGGCACCCGGGGTGATGTCGATCTCCTGCGGGCCGTCGAAGGTGTCGAGGGTGAGCTGCGTGCCGAGCGCGGCTGCCGTCATCGGCAGCTCGGCGGTGCAGTGCAGGTCGTCGCCGCGGCGCTGGAAGCGGTCGTCGGGGGCGAGCCGGACCTCGACGTACAGGTCCCCGGGCGGGCCGCCGCCCGGTCCGACCTCGCCCTCCCCGGCGAGCTGGATCCGGGTGCCGGAGTCGACGCCGGCCGGCACCTTGAGGGTGAGGGTGCGGCGGGTGCGGACTCGGCCGTGCCCGGAGCACTCGAAGCACGGGCTGGGGATCACCGAGCCGTAGCCCTGGCAGGCCGTGCACGGGCGGCTCGTCATCACCTGGCCGAGGAAGCTGCGTTGCACCTGCTGAACCTCGCCGCGGCCCCGGCAGACATCGCACTGGCGCAGCTGGGTGCCCGGCTGGGCGCCCTCACCGTGACAGGTGCCGCAGGTCACGGCCGTGTCGACGTGCAACTCCTCCTCGCCGCCGAAGACCGCCGTGCGCAGGTCGACCTCGAGCGGCACCAGGGCGTCCTGACCGCGCTGCCGCCGCGACCGCGGACCGCGTTGTGCGCTGGCCGCCCCACCGAAGAAGGCGTCCATGATGTCGCTGAAGCTGAAGCCCTGCCCGAAGCCGCCGGTGGCGCCGCCGTAGGGGTCCGAGCCCATGTCATAAGCGCGCCGCTTGTCGGGATCGCCCAGGACGTCGTACGCCTGGCTGACCTTCTTGAACTCGGCCTCCGCCTCCGCGCCGGGGTTGACATCCGGGTGCAGCGTGCGCGCCTTCTTGCGGTAGGCGCGCTTGACCTCCTCGGGGCTGGCATCTCTGCTGACACCGAGATCGGCGTAATAGTCGTTCACGAAGGGCCTTCCGGGCGGGTTGGCGCGTTGCAGCGGCTGGTCGGGTTATGAGGTGAGCATCGTGCTGACGTACGTCGCGACGCTGCGCACGCAGGCCATCGTGGTCGGATAATCCATCCGGGTCGGACCGAGCACGCCCAGTCCGGCGACCACATTGCGCCCCGCGCCGTAACCGGTGCTGATCACGGAGGTGCCGGCCAGTCCGAGGTGGGGATTCTCGTGGCCGATCGTGACCGCCACACCGGTGCCCGGCAGGGGCTGCGAAGCGAGCGTACCGAACAGCTTGAGCAGCACGACGTGCTCCTCCAGCGCCTCCAGCACCGGGCCGATGGACAGCGGGAAGTCGGGTCCGAAGCGCGCCAGGTTGGCTGTGCCGGCCATCACGACCCGCTCCTCGCGCTCTTCGGCCAGGGCATCCTCCAACGCCTGGACGACGAGCCGGGCGAGGTCGCGGCGCTCCGGGGCCAGCTCGTCGGGCAGCGAGGCGAGCCGCGCCGCCACCTCCGGCAACGGCCGGTCGGTGGCGTGGGTGTTGAGCCGGCCGCGCAGATCGGCGACGATCTCTTCGCCGCTGGGGCTGCGCAGCTCGCGCCCGGCCTCCAAGATGCGCTGCTCGACCCGACCGGTCGCCAGGATCAGCACGACCATGAGCTTGGTGTCCCCGATAGGGAGTAGCTCGATGTGCCGGACGGTGCTGCGGGTCAGCGACGGATATTGCATGACCGCGACCTGGTGGGTCAGCGAGGCGAGCAGGCGGACGGTCCGGTCCACCACGTCGTCCAGGTCGATGGCGCCCGACAGGAACTCGGCGATCGCCGCCCGCTCGGCCGCGGACAGCGGCTTGATCTCGGAGAGCCGGTCCACGAACACCCGATAGCCGGCGTCGGTGGGAATCCGCCCGGCGCTGGTGTGCGGCGCCGTGATCAGCCCCTCCTCTTCCAGGGCGGCCATGTCGTTGCGGACCGTGGCGGCGCTCACGCCTAGGGCGTGCCGCTCCAGCAGGGCCTTGCTGCCCACTGGCTCCGACGTACGCACGTAGTCCTGCACAATCGCGCGGAGCACCGTCATCCGACGCTCGTCGCTCATCACGGCCTCCGTTCGTCGCCTCGATCCCCGGACCGACACGCTCGGTCTGGCACTCGGACCTATCGAGTGCCAGTCTACGATGCCAGCCGTGAACTCACGCTATGGGTCCGACCCGCTGGCCGGCGATTGGCGCGCCCCGCGGGGCGGCCGGTCCGTCCCGACGGAGGCCGAGCCGGGGCTGGTCGTCGAGGAGGCGACCACCGGCTGGTGCGGCGCGATCGTGGCGGTGGAGAAGGCCGGCGGGATGTACGTCGTGCACCTGGAGGACCGGCGCGGCGCCGTGCGGGCCTTCCCGCTCGGGCCGGGATTTCTGCTGGAGGGGCGGCCGGTGCTGCTGACCCCACCCAAGGCCGCCGACCGGGCGGCCCTGGCGGCGCGTCAGGCGGCCGCCGCACGGACGGCCAGCGGATCGCGCGCCGTCGCGGGCGCGCCGGCCCGGGTGGCCCGCGGCTCGCGGCTGCTGGTCGAGGGCCGCCACGACGCCGAACTGGTCGAACGGGTCTGGGGCGACGACCTGCGGATCGAGGGCGTCGTGGTCGAGCTGCTCGACGGGGTGGACCATCTCCCGGCGTACGTGCGCTCCTTCGCCCCCACCCCCGACCGCCGCCTCGGCGTTCTGGTGGACCACCTCGTCGCGGGGAGCAAGGAGTCCCGGATCGTGGCCGAGGTCGCGGGGCTGCCGGGCGGGGCGTGCGTCAAGGTGCTCGGACATCCGTACGTGGACGTGTGGCAGGCGGTGCGGCCGGAGCGGCTCGGGCTGGCGGCGTGGCCCACGATCGGACGCGGTACGTCGTGGAAGCACGGCATCCTGGCGCACCTGGGCTGGGCGCACGAGACGCAGGCCGACGTCGCGCGGGGCTGGCAACGGATCCTGGCCACGGTGCGCAGCTACGCCGACCTGGAGCCGGCGCTGCTCGCCCCCGTCGAGGAGCTGATCGACTTCGTCACGGTCGGCGGGCCGGCCGGCGCGTGAGCACCGCCCCGGCTCGATCGGTACGGCCCGTCGCCCGGGGGTGGCAGGCTGACGGGATGGGCGTTCACTTGCAGACCACCGAGGTCGTCGCGGTCGTCGCGACCATCGACGCCGGCGTGCCGCAGGTGCTCACGATCGGCGCCGCGGCGGGGGTGCCCGCGTTGCCCAGCGGGCCGTTGCTGGCCGACCACCGGTCGCTGCAGGCGGGGCTGCGCGCCTGGGTGGAATCCCAGACCGGGCTGCGGCTGGGGTTCGTCGAGCAGCTCTACACCTTCGGCGATCGGGAGCGCGCCGGGGCGCATCAGCGGGTGATCTCCGTGTCGTACGTCGCGCTGGCCCGCCCGCAACCACCGTCCCAGGACTCGGCGCGCTGGCGCGGCTGGTATGAGCTGCTGCCCTGGGAGGACCGGCGCTCCGAGACGTCCGACGCGGTGGTGGCGGACCTGCGGGGCGCCCTGCACGGCTGGGCCGACGCCGCCGCCCGGCCCACCGTCGCCGACGACCGGCGGGCCCGGATCCGGCTGGCGTTCGGCGCCGACGACCGGGCCTGGCGACCCGAGGACTGCCTGACCCGTTACGAATTGCTGTGGGAGGCAAGCCTGCTCGCCGAGTCCGGGGCTGCCGGACCGGGCCCGGTGGGCACCGGCCCGACCACGGTGAGCACCGGCCCGGCCATGCTGCACGACCACCGCCGCATCGTCGCGACGGCGATGGCGCGGCTGCGCGGGAAGCTGCAGTATCGGCCGGTGGTCTTCGAGCTGCTCCCGGACGCGTTCACTCTCGGCCAGCTGCAGCAGGTCGTGGAGGCGCTGTCCGGGACCCGGCTGCACAAGCAGAACTTCCGGCGCCTGGTCGAGAGCGAGGACCTGGTCGAGGAGACCGGCGAGCGGACCACCGAGACCGGGGGCCGCCCCGCCCGGCTGATGCGGTTCCGGGCCGACGTGCTGTCCGAGCGCCCCTCGGCCGGGCTGCGCCTTCCCCAGCCTCGCCAGCGCTGAGGAAGCGCTCCCAGCGGGAACCGCCGATCCGGCTAGGTCTCCTCCGGGGCGAACTGGACCAGGAACCGCTGCTGATCCACGTCGCTGAACAGCTCCAGACCGGGGGTGGCCAGCACGCCGATGACGTCGACCAGATGCGCCGCGTCGGACCCCACGATCTGCGGGTGCAGATCCTTCAGCCCGTCCAGCAGGTCGGGCCGAAAGACGGTGCCGCGCCGATCCTGGAACACCGCGGCATAGCAGATGTCGGACTCGACGAGTTCCTGGAAGAAGTGGCTGCCGTAAGACAGTTCCGGGGTGAACTCCCCGGCCGTATAGGTGGTCTCGCACAGCGCCGTCACCGCGTTGAGGTCCGTGAAGTGGGCCGGCACACCGAGCGAGGGGGTCGAGGTGCCCCACCGGCCCGGGCCGATGAGCAGCGCCGACCGAGATCCGATCCACCGGTTGATGCGCCCGATCGCGCGCGCCACGGCGTACCGGTCCTTCTCCCCCAGCGCGAGGTAGCGATCCGGACGCACGAACACCACCAGATCCAGCGGGATCCGCGCGTTCCCCCCGAGGAAGGTGCCGGTCGTCGCGATCAGGGCGCGGTCCACGTCGAGGTCCGGCACGCCGAGGCTCGCGCCGGCGCGGCTGGTCTGCAGCGGCCGGCATTGCACGAGGTTGACCTTCATCGAGCCGGCCGCATCGAGGTTGACGGTGAACTCGATGTCCACGGGATAGTCGTAGGCGGCGGCCAGCGTGCGCAGGATCTGGCGGAGCAGGTCGGGGAACGCCGTACGCCGCAGCAGGCCGGCGAAGTCCACCGCCTCCGGGGCCGGGCCCCGCCGGCCGAGTTCCCGCAGCCGGCGCGCCGCCGCCGGATCCGGGCTGGCCAACAGGTCCCACGGAATGCCACCGGCGCGCTCCCGCACCCGGTGCAGCGGCAGGGTGACCAGCGCGTTCTCGGTGGCGTCGAGGAGGTCGACGCGGCGCTGGGAGTACTTGCCGAGATCGTCGGCGCCGACTGGCGACAGGCTCGGATCGGCCAGCGCCACGATCCGGGCGTAATCTCCGCCGGTCCGATCGACCGCGCGGGTGCCCAGTCCCACGACGAGGCGCGCCATCCCATGGTCGGGCAACCCCGGCTGCCAGACGTAGGCGCTGGAGGAGTTCGCCACCCCGGCCGCCGCCGGCAGGAACCAATCCCCGTGCTGATCCCCGGAGATGCGCTGCACGAGGATCGCCATCTGCTCATCGAGGCCGAGCAGGCCGCGGTCGTCGCGATAGCGCAACGCGGGCTCGCTGACGACGCTGGCGTAGACGAACCGTACGGCGTCCTCCAGCGCGGCCAGCCGCTCGTCGGGGGTGCCGCGATTGGTCAGCAGCACCGAGTCGTACTTGCCCGCGAACGCATTGCCGAAGTTGTCCTCCAGCAGCGAGCTGGACCGGACGATGATCGGGGCCTGCCCGTAGTACTCGAGCATCTCGATGAACTGCTCCCGCACCGGCCACGGGAACGATCCGCCGGGCATGAGGCGGTGCAGCAGCGAGGCGGTGGCAAAGTCGTGCCCGGCCTTGTGCGCGGTCCACATGTCCCACCAGCCGTTGCCGACGAGGAAACTCTCGAAGACGTCGCTGCCGATGTAGAACGAGTCGTGCGGCTCCAGGACCTCGGCAAACGCCCCGGACCCGCTGTGCTCCAGGATGGCCCGGGCGGTGAGCATGCCGACGCTCTTGCCGCCGATCCAGCCGCTGCCGATCTGCCGTGTGGCGACCGCCAACAGGTCGGTCAGTCGCAGATGCTCCCGGCACAATTCGGTCATCCGGCCGCCCTTGCCCACCAGCATGGCCAGCAGCTTGTCGCGGGCCGCGTCGGCTGTCGCCGCGTCGGCGTCCAGGGCGTTCCAGGCCTCCTCGATGCGCAGCCGCCACGGGTCCACCGGATCCGGGCGGCGCACGAGGGTGGCGAACAGCGCCGTGGTGGCCGCCGAGGAGGTGATCGAGATGGCCTCACCGCCGTCCAGGCGGTGCGGGAAGAACATCGTCGGGGAGTAGCGCTCCCAGACCTTGAGCGGGTGGACGTACAGCTGCCCCTCGATGCGGTGCAGGTCCAGCAGCAGCTGGGTGGTCTCCCGGATCCCGGCCACGGTCGCTCGGGTGTGCCGGTCGCGCAGCAGGGCGAAGTAGGCGATGGTGTCCAGCTGGAAGAGATAGGGGCAGGTCGCCTTGAAGAAGTTCATCACGCGCAGATCCGAATGCCATTCGGCGTGCAGGTCGGCCAGCGGGTCGAAGACATAGAAGCCGAGCGGGCCGACCTCGCGCAGCGCCTCGTGCACGGTGACCGCGAACCGTTCGAAGCCCATGGCCGGGTCGATGAGGATCGACTCCAGCCCGTCCAGGGGCTCGCGCTGGCCGAACCGCACGTGTACGAGCCGTCGGCCGTCGGCGCGGGCCTGGGCGACGAACGGACGCAGCACCGTGAGGTAGTCCTCCACCGAGTCGACCCGCCACACGACGTTGTCGCCGAGGCGCAGGCCGTCGATGGTCTGGTCGAGCCCGGCGTTGCCGGTGCTGGCCCGCTCCGCGTCCGCCATGCCCTCACCCTGGCGGGCCGGGCAACAGGTGGCAACCCATCCGGCGCGCCGAATCCCCTTCGCTAGCGTCGGAACACGACCTGACCTGACGCGCCCGATCCGGCGCCCATGCCGGTCTTGACGGGCTCGCCGGAATAGATATGCTCACTCTCAGCATTACTCCAATGCTCAGTTCGGCGACCCAGCCCTGGAGGTCCGATGACCGTCACCACCGCCCGTCCGATGCCCAGCCTCGAGGAGCTGTACGCCCGGGTCAGCAGCGTGATCCCGCCCGTCGAATGGGCCACGATGGCCGACGATGTGGCCGCGATCTGGGAGCTGAAGGCCGCCAAGAACGCCGTCGTCCTCGCGCACAACTACATGACGCCGGAGATCTTCCACGGTGTCGCGGACGTGGTCGGCGACTCCCTGGCCCTGGCCCGCGAGGCCCAGTCGGTCGACGCGGACGTGATCGTCCTGGCCGGTGTGCACTTCATGGCCGAGACCGCCAAGCTGCTCAACCCGGGCAAGACCGTGCTGGTCCCCGACCCGCTGGCGGGCTGCTCCCTGGCCGACGGGATCACCGCGGACGACGTACGGGCACTGCGCGCGGCCCACCACGGCGTGCCCGTCGTCACCTATGTGAACACCTCGGCGGCCGTGAAGGCCGAGTCCGACGTGTGCTGCACCAGCGGCAACGCCGCGCGGATCGTGGAGAACATCGCCGCCGCCACCGGCAGTCGGCAGGTGCTGCTGATCCCTGACCAATATCTCGCCGCGAACATCGCCGCCCAGGTCGCGCCGCTGGGGATCGAGATCCTCACGTACGCCGGCAGCTGCGAGGTCCACGAGCGGTTCACCCCCGCCGACCTGCGCCAGATCCGCGCCGACCACCCCGGCGTGCAGATCCTGGCCCACCCCGAATGCCCGCCCGAGGTCGTCGCCGAGGCCGACATGGCCGGCTCGACCGCGCAGATGCAGAGCTACGTCGAGCAGCACCGCCCGCGCCGTGTCGCGCTCATCACCGAGTGCTCGATGAGCGACAACATCGCCGCCGCCAACCCCGACGTTGAGCTGATCCGGCCCTGCAACCTGTGCCCGCACATGAAGCGCAACTCGTTGGCGAAGATCCGCCGGGTCCTGCAGACCGGCGCGAACGAGATCCACCTCGACCCCGCCACCGCCGACGGCGCCCGCCGTGCGGTGCAGCGGATGCTCGAGCTGAGCTGAGCGGAGACCGCCATGGACATCGCCACCGTCACCACGCTCGCGACCCTCGCCGGCCGGCCGGTCGTCGTCGGGGCCGGCCTGGCCGGCATGGTCGCCGCGCTCGACCTGGCCCCGATCCCGTGCGTGCTCGTCACCGGCGGCGCGTTGGGCGTCGACTGCGCCAGCGACTGGGCCCAGGGTGGCCTGGCCGCCGCGGTCGGCCCGGACGACGACGTCGACATGCACGTGGCCGATACCCTCGCCGCCGGCGCCGGGTTGTGCGACGAGGACGCCGTACGCCGCATCGTCGCCGCCGCCCCCGCGGTCGTCGAGCACCTGGTCGCGCTGGGAGCCCGCTTCGACCGGTACGACGATGGCACGCTGCGCCTCGGCCTGGAAGGGGCGCACTCCCGGCACCGCATCGTGCACGCCGACGGCGACGGCTCCGGCCACGAGATCACCCGTGCGGTGGCCGACGCGGTCCGGGCGGCCGACCACGTCACGGTGCTGGAGCACACCGTCGCGCGGCGTCTTCGGACCGCCGACGACGCCCCCGGCGCCCCCATCGTCGCGATCGAGCTGGCGACCGCCGCCGGAACCACGATCCTGCCCACCGACGCGGTCATCCTGGCCACGGGCGGGGCCGGCGCGCTGTTCGCGCACACCACGAACCCGCGGGGCTCGTGGGGCAGCGGGCTGGCGCTCGGGCTGCGCGCCGGGGCCACCGCCCGCGACCTGGAGATGGTCCAGTTCCACCCGACCGCGCTGGCCGTCGGCGGCGAGCTGGGAGCGCCGATGCCGCTGGTCAGCGAGGCGGTCCGCGGCGAGGGCGCGCACCTGGTCGACGATCTGGGGCGGCGGGTCATCGACGACGACCTGGCTCCTCGCGATGTCGTCAGCCGGGCCGTCTGGGCGCGGCTGGACGCCGGGCGCCGGGTCTACCTGGACACCCCCCGGGCCCTGGGTACCGCCTTCCACGCCGAGTTCCCCACGATCACCGCCAAGTGCGCCGCCGCCGGACTCGACCCGGCGACCGACCTGCTGCCGGTCCGCCCGGCCGCGCACTACCACATGGGTGGCCTCGTGGTGGACGCCGACGCCCGGACCACGGTGCCCGGGCTGTGGGCCGTCGGCGAGGTCGCCAGCACCGGTCTGCACGGCGCGAATCGGCTGGCCAGCAACTCCCTGCTGGAAGCGGTCGTGACGGGACGCGCGGCGGCGGCCCAGGTGCGCGGCATGGCCGTACCGGCTACCGCCAGCACGACCGCTCACGACCAGGCCGTTTGGCACCATGGTGCCAAAAGAGCAGGTCACGACCGGTCGCGCGCGCAGGCGACCCCCGCCGCGACCGCAGGGCAGGCGCCGCGGCCGGCCGACCGGGCGCTGCTGGACCGGACCTGCGGCGTCCTGCGCGACGAGGTACGCCTCACCGAGGCCGTCCGCACGCTGCGCCCCGGCGCGCAGGACGACAACCCCCGCCTGCTCGCCCTGCTGGTGGCCTGGTCGGCGCTGCTGCGCACCGAGTCCCGCGGCGGTCACACCCGCACCGATCACCCCCGCGCGGCGGCGCCCCGCCACCAGGACCTCACCCTGGTCGACGCGCTCGCCCAGATCGACACCTTCCTCGCCGGGCACGACCTGGCCACCATCGCAAGGAGCGCCTGATGCTCGACCTGCAGCTCGAACCCACCGTCCGCGCCGCGCTACTGGAGGACCTCGGCCGGGCCGGGGACCTGACCACCGACGCCATCGTTCCGGCCGATCAGATCGGCACCGTTGCGCTGGTGGCGCGTGATGCCGGCGTCGTGGCCGGTACGTCGTGTGCCCGCCTGGCCTGGACCCTGCTCGACCCACGCGTCGTCGTGCGCATCGACCTGCCCGACGGCAGCCCTCTCACCCCGGGCTCGGTCATCGGCGAGGCCCACGGGCCCGTGCGCGCCCTCCTCACCGGAGAGCGCGTGGCGCTGAACTTCCTCGGCCACCTCTCCGGCGTCGCCACCGCCACTGCGACCCTGGCCGCAGCAGTAGCCGGCACCCGCGCCCGGATCTGCTGCACCCGCAAGACGACGCCGGGGTTGCGAGCACTGGAGAAGGCCGCCGTCGTCGCTGGTGGGGGCGTCAACCACCGGTTCGGACTGGACGACGCCGTGCTCATCAAGGACAACCACATCGCCTTCGCCGGCTCCATCACCCAGGCCGTGCGGGCGGCCCGCGAGCACGTCGGCCACCTGGTCAAGATCGAGGTCGAGGTCGACAAACTCGATCAGCTGCGCGAACTGCTGGCCATGCCCGCCCGCGCGGGGGCCGACGCGGTGCTTCTCGACAACATGGGACCGGACCTGCTGCGCGAGGCAGTGACCCTGGTGGACGGGCGATTGATCACCGAGGCCAGCGGCCGGGTCACTCCCGAGAAGGCGGCTGCTCTTGCCGCAGCGGGCGTGGATCTGATCTCGGCGGGCTGGCTCACCCATTCGGCAGCCGTATTGGACATCGGGTTGGACTTCGTCGGCTGAGCGACCACCTCAGGACGCGGAACCGGGGGTCCAGTGCGGGTCACGGCCGAGGGCACCCACCAGCCGGTGCGATGCGGGGGCATCGTCAGCGACGGCAAGGGGCTGGCCGCAGATGCCCTCGGCGTGCAGGGCCGGCCCCAGGCTGACAGCCCGGCCAGCATCTCCTGAGACTCAGATTCGTCAAGGGACGATGCCAGGCCATCGGATCCGGCCAGGTCCCACCCGTGAATGACCAGGTCCCAGCCGTAGAAGTCGGCTATGGTCGCGCCGATGGTGGTCGGGCCGATGTAGCCCACAAAGGCCGGTCGGCGACCCCCGGCTGAGTCAGCGCGGCCTCCATCGCCACCCGGGGTGCCGCCCAGGCAGATCCCGGGTCGGCGCTGTCGGGCCGATCGCCGAGATCCACACCATGACCGGCGAGGAACTCCCGCTGGGTGTCGATGTCGTGATCGAAAATGTCGGCCGTGGTCCAGCCGGCGCAGGGGGGTCGGCGCGGACCAGTCCGCTACGGCTCAGGTCAGGGCTTCGAATCGAGCCGCGCGGGCCGGGAACGGGGTGTCGGTGATGTCCATGTCCCGATCCTGAGGGCGTGCCAGAGGTGCCGTCTCGTGATCAGAGACAGCTGCACAGGTGCAGCGCGACACGGGAAGGGCGACACAGGAGGGTACGGGTGAACCAGCGGCCGATGCGTGGCCCGGCCTTGACCCGGGATGGCATCGATGCGGCTCACCTGACCGGCCGACCCGCACCGAGCCCGCCCATCCTGCGCTATCCCCAGGGTCTGCGCAGGCTGCTGACCTGGTCAGTCGCTATTGGGTGCCAGTCTGGCAGCTCGCCACCCCGCAACGCCGGCGGACCCTGCAATACCCGGAGTGCCTCGTCGTGGTGGCCGACAGCTACCAACGGTTCTATGGCCTGGCCTCGGGGCTGGCCGAGATCACCCTGAAGGACTCCGGCTGGGTGCGCGTGCCGTGACATGAGAAGTACCATTGACCTGCAAAGGTGTCGATTGTCTAGGTCGATATCGGCAGGAACGAAGGGGCATTTCCCAGGGTGAATAGTCGAGGTCACTACGCCAGACCATCAGCACAGCTCACAGGCCTGCCGTAGTCAGAAGGGCGCCAAAGTGAACCGAATCGGGCCGGAGGGGTTCGCCGAACTGGCCGCACGCTGTCACCAGTCCTCGACGGACCTCATGCGTGGAACACGACGCCCACCGGAGCCGACATTCCGGCTCAGTGTCGTACCCACCTGCCACAATCACGTCACACACACGGCAACGGCGCCGGTGACACCGACGCCGCCACCCGATGAAACATGCGTGGGCTAACCTTTGGCCGGCGGAATTCGTAGCTTCCCAAGCTCTGTACGGCCATCCTTGTCGTACAGCGTGATGTCTCGGCTGTCGCTGGCTCCAGCAAGACCGCGCGTCGGCTTCATGAGATCGATCGCACGGGCATACAATATTTCTCCGCTCGGACCAGTTGCCGTCAGTTTAGATATGGCCACCCACTCTGGAAATTCGCCTAGTTCTGGCGCGTCGCGCATGCTCCCATATGTCTCAGAATGCGCATTCATGGGGAAAGCGCTCTTCCTCCCAGACTTGGCCTGGGATCCAGGGGCTTGCGGGAATGCGGCATTGTTCACGGATGCACCCGTCGCAACGTCTCCACCGGGGATGGGCGCCAGCGGCGGGGGCAGAAGTGTCTTGCCTGGGGTTGACGGAGATGCTGACGCTGGCGGTGAAGCGGAACTCGACAGTGTGGTTGTTTCTGAAGTAATTCCGATGGCGCCGGCGTTTGCGGTGATCGCAAAGGTGATTGCCCCCATGCCAAGGAAGGCGAGCGAAGCGTTGCGCCAAGAACGGGGTTTAAGCATGGCTGATCCTTCTTGCTACGAGAACGCGGCCGGGGACAGTGGGGCGTAGACCCACCCAGATGGGTCGAACGATCCATTGATTGCAACTTCGACGAAAATGCGCGAGGTCATCTTGTTCCAAGGGGCGGCTTCGTACAGAGCAAACGCGCCGTAATAGTAGCTTGGTGGAACCCACAAGTTAGTTCGACGAACGTCGCTCAGGATGGTTCCGCCGGCGCTGTCATATAGGTACATGTGGAAGAGATAAATCTGTGGCACTGTGGTTCCCACAGCGTAGCTGTCGCCCCCAAATGTATAGGTGTATGTATACGGCGGCGCTGCCAGCGCGACGTAGTCAAGGCAGGAGCGAGCCCTGAAGCCCACGCCATTTACATACTGGGTGTTCGAGTAGTTCGAACAATGGCTCCAAGCATTGGCTGACTGGGCTCCCCCGAGGAGGACCAAAACGGAAATGATTGCAGCAAGTAAAAGCCGGGAGCGTCTGTGCATGATCTACTCCTAGTGGGCAGAAGAGATAGCTGCATCGCGCGGCCTCGTCACGAGGATGCGCTGACTCACTTCTACACCTGTGCCTGCGTGCACACAAGGACTGAGGGGCAAATGTGTACTAAAGTCGAACCACCCTTGGAAGCTGAACAGTCGTCCTGATTTGGCGGGCTAAAGTGCCCTACTAAGCATCTTTCGGCAGCTGAAGCAGCCGACTTAGGTTTCCTGCGGTTCTGACGCGCCAGGGCGACGTCATGTGCCGTCCAGCCTGGGGGATAGTGCTCAGCTCGACGTACCGGTCGGTGAGCTCGGTCAATCCGCGGCCCCACAGCAACCGGCCGGCAGCGGGGGTGAGCATGGCGCCGAACGCTCCGGGTAAAACCTCAGCAGGACCAGCGCTCCAGCGCGGCCGACTCGATCAGCGGGTGGTGGTAGGCGATCCAGAACTGGCGACCGTTGCTCCAGGCGAGCGTCTGAGTGGGCCCGCACAGGCAATCGTCGCTGTGATCGTGGGCGATCACATCGTCCGGGATGGCGTGGATGGTCACGGGGCCCTCATCGACAGGACGCGAGTCGTGCTGAGCCCGAGGTGAGTTCGCGTCCCGATCTGTTACCGGCATCACGTGCTGTCGAGCAGCCGATGAACGACCGTGTCCGCCAGCAAGCGCCCCCTGGTCGTCAGGACGATCCGCCGTGCGTTCGCCCCTGGACCACCGACTCCGAGCGCCCGCGTCGCGACCGTCCCCTCGGACAGGAGTCCCCCACGCAGCGGCGCCTTCGCGATGAGACCGTCGTCGCGCAGGCCCGCCACGGCCCGGCGCCCCTCCGGCCGCAGGGTGTCCACCGGCAGACCCTCCGCCAGCCGGGAGCGGAGCAAGACCTCCTCGTCGTAGCGCTGATCCCTCGTCAGGATCTCGCGACCTTGCCCGGGCGAGGCCCCGGCAAGCAGCCGCTCGGCGTAGGCCCGCGGGTGCCGCACGTTCCACCAGCGCACCCCACCGATGTGGCTGTGCGCGCCCGGCCCCAGCCCCCACCACGGGCCGCCCCGCCAATACCCCAGGTTGTGCCGACAGACCCCGGCCGGGGTCGCGGCCCAGTTGCTGACCTCATACCAGGCGAATCCCGCCGCGGCCAACAGCTCGTCCGCCAGCTCGTACTTGTCCGCCGCGTCGTCGTCGTCCGGCGCGGCCATCTCGCCGCGGGCGGCCCGACGCGCCAGCGGGGTGCCCTCCTCGACGACCAGCGCGTACGCCGACACGTGGTCCGGTGTCATCGCGAGGGCCGCTTCGACGCTGCGCCGCCAGTCCGCCAGCGACTCCCCCGGCGTCCCGTAGATCAGGTCGACACTGGTCGCCAGGCCGGCGGCGCGGGCGGCCGACACGGCCGGACCGACCGCCGCCGGGTCGTGGGTCCGGTCGAGCCTCGCCAGCACGTGCGGCACCGCCGACTGCATCCCCAGGCTGACCCGGGTGTACCCCGCCGCCGCCAGGTCGGCGAGCACCCTGGCGTCGACCGTGTCCGGGTTGGCCTCGACGGTCACCTCGGCGTCGGGGGTCAGCCCGTACGTCGTGCGCGCCGCGGCCACGATCCGCCCCAGGTCACGAGCACTGAGCAGGGTGGGCGTCCCGCCGCCCACGAAGATCGAGGCGACCGGGCGAGCGGACCCGCCCAGCACGCGCGCGGACAGTTCCAGCTCGCGCAACAGGACCTCGACATAGGAACCGGGATCGGTACCCGGCGACTCGCCGCCGGCGCCCGCGCCGGCCAGGGCCTGCTCCCCGGGCACGTAGGTGTTGAAGTCGCAATAGCCGCACCGCACCCGGCAGAACGGGACGTGCACGTAGAGGCCCATCGCCGCCGCCCCGGCGAGCCGGCTGAGCGCGTCCGCGGGCAGCCTCCCGTCCCGGGGGACGGGATCACCGGGAGGGGGTTGCGAAGGCATCCGGTCAGTGTCTCAAACGGGGTCTCAAACGCGGTCTCAACCGCGGTCATCCGCGGTCTCAACCCGCGCGTCCCAGGGCAGCTACGGCGGTGGTGCGCAGCCCCCAGACACGCCCGCGACCGTACCGCCGGAAACGGCGCGTCCGGCGGTACGGCCACGGTTGCCAGGGATGACCGGGGAAGGGTCAGTGCACGCTTTCCCGCTCCGCGTCGCTCATGTCCTGAGCCACGCCGTGCGAGGACAGCAGGGTCTCCGGGACGTCGTCGCCGTCGTCGAACTGCACCTCGTGGTGCTCGGCCTCGGCCGCCTCGGGCGCGTCCTGCTGGTAGGCATCCCCGGCCGCCAAGTCCTCGGGGGCGTCGAAGGCCTGCTCGGTCTCCCGGTGGGCCTCCTCGACCTGGTCCCGGAAGGCTGCGATCCCGGGGATCGCGGCGAGCGCGTCGTCGCCGACCCCGGTGCCGAGCCCGAACGTGGCCAACATGCTGCGCACGTTGCTGAGCTGGCTGGTGATCGAGTCGCGGCGCGCCATCGCGGCGGCCAGTTCCCGCTCGGACTCGCGGCGGATCCGCTCGGCCTGGGTGCGAGCCGTCTCGACCATCTCGTGCGCGGTGTCCCGGGCCTCGACGAGCCGCTGGGCGGCCTCGCTGGAGGCGTTGGCGCGCTCCTGCTCGCCTTCGAGGCGCATCTGGCTGACCCGCTCGGTGACCCGGCGCAGCTCCTCCTCCTGCGCGGCCATTTCGCCCTGGAACTCACGGGTGGCCTTCTCGCGGCGCTGACCCAGCGTGCGCTCGAAGTCGGCGGCGGCCTCGGCGGCCATCGCCCGCTGCCGCTCGAAGTAGGCCTCGGCCTCCTCCCGGCGCGCCGCGGCGTCACGGACGGCGTCGTCGACGATGGTGGCGGCATTCTCCTTGGCCTCGATCAGCGCCTGCTCGGCGTCGGTCTCGGCGCGCTCGCGCACCTCAGCGGCATACTGCTCCGCGGACCTGCGCAGGCGCTCGGCCTCACCGCCGGCCTCGTCACGGATCCCGGCAGCCTCACCGGTCGCCTTGGTGAGCAGGGAGGCGGCCTCCGCCTCGGCCAGGCTCAGGATCTGCCCGATCCGCTTGCCGAGGTGGATGAACGAGGACTCGGCGTCCAGGTCGGCCCGGTACTGCTCGATCTTGGCCTGGGCCTCGACCAGCTTCTGCCGCAACTCATCCCGTTCGGTGGCGGCGTCGGCCGTGCGGGACTCCAGGCGGGTCTGCACGTCGGCGACGCGGCGGCGCAGGTCGTCTCGCTCGGCCTGCATGGAGGCCAGCTGGGCCTGCACCCGGGCGCTTTCCTCCCGGGCGTGGGCGGCACTCTCGCGCACCGACGCCAGGGCGGCCTCGACCTGCCCAGGGTCGAATCCTCGAAAGACGGTCGCGAACTGCGAAGTGGCGGTGTCGGTGCTCATCGGATCTCCTCGGTGGCGGTGGAGGGGGTCAGTTGGGGGATCTTGGGCCGGTCGTCGTCGGCGGCCCCATCAGGGTGGCGGGCGTGGTGCTCGGGTGCTGGTGCGGTGGCCTGGTCGGGCGGTATCCCCGACCCGGAACCCGTGAGGTCGACCATCGGCACGGCCGGGAACGATTCCGTGGTCGGCTCTGACACCAGCGCCGCGTCGGAGCCGTCGAGATGGTCCGGACCGGCGGCCTGCGGACCGGGGTCGCCGTCGCTGTCGCTGTCCCTGTCGGGATGGGACTTCGCGTGCGCGGCGACAGCTTCCGCGGCGGCCCGATCGGCGGCGGCTTTGGCCGCGGCGACCTCCGGCACGCTGAGGGCCTCGATGACGGCGTGCAGATCGCCGAGCTGACGCGAGATGTCCTCGCGCTGCGCGGCCAGCGCCGCGACCTCGTCGCGGGCCCGCTGGGCGTGCGCCTCGGCCTCGCTGCGCACTTTTTCCGCGCGCTCCTGGGCCGCGTGGGACAGGCGCATGATCTCCTCGCGCGCCGTGCGGTGGTATTCGTAGGCCTCGCGGTGCAGCCGCTCCGCTTCGGCACCCGTGCGGTCGCGCACGATCTTGGCGGCTCGCTCCGCTTCCTCGACCCGCCGATCGGCGCGTTCGCCGATCTCCTCGGCTCGAGATCGGGCGTCGGCCACGAGCCGCTCCGCGTCTCCGCGGGCTCCGGCGAGGATCACGTCGGCTTCGGTGCGGGCCGCCGACAGCGCGGCACCCGCTTCGTCCCGGCGCCGGCTGGCGTCCGCCTCACCCTGCGCGATCAGCTCGGCGGACCGCGCCTTGGCACTGGTCAGCAGCACCACGACGCGCTCGCGAACGGTGTGGGCCCGCTTGCTCAACTGGTCGTGGTGCGTCCGGTTGCGGACCTCCATCTCCGCTTGCGTCTGTTCCTTGAGGTCGGCCGCCGTGCGGGTGGCCCAGCTCAGGTGCTCCTCGGCCTGGCGCATCACGGTAGCGGCGTCTGCCTCGGCGCGGTCGGCGCGCTCTTGGGCCTGGGCGTCGGCTTGATCGGCGACGGCCCGGGCCGCCGCTGCGGCGGCCTGCTCCCGGGTCGCCAGCTCCTCCAAGCGGCGGGCGATCTCAGCGTCGGTCTGCGAGCGAAGCCGGTCCCGTTCCGCGGCGGCCTCGCTGTTGAGGCGCTCTACCTCGGCCTGCCCGGCGGCGACGGTGACCTCGGCGGCGCGGCGCGCCTCGTCCTCGCGGGCCGCGGCGGCGCGCTCGTGCTCGGCGGTCTCGGCAGCCAGTCGAGCGCGCAGCTCTTCGGCCTCCTGCAGGGCCCGCGCGACGATCCCCGCGGCCTCGTGCTCGGCGCCCTCCCGACGTCGCCGCGCGTCCTCCTCGGCGATCTGCATCGCTTCGTCGGCCGTCTTGGCGGCCTGGGATTGGACGATCGAGGCCTGCGCGACGGCGTCGCTGATCAGAGCCTCGACCTCCGCGCGCGCCCGCGCACGGCTCTCTTCCTCGTCCAGGCGTGCGCGGGCGATCCGGTCCTGCGTCTGCCGTAGTTCGTCGGCCGCCACCGCGACGTCGCGGCGGGTCTGTTCGGCCTCCTCGCGTACGGCGGCAGCCTGTGACTCCGCTTCCGCTCGGACCGCGTCGGCCAATGCCTGGGCCCGCGCAAGAATCGTCAGCGTTTCCCGCACACTGCCATCGACCACATCCATCCCGTCTTCGAATGGGGGCGCGTCGCCGGCGACAGTCATGGGGCCAATCATGCCCTAGCCGAGAGCCCCTTTGATACACGCGAAATGCCTTGTCAGCCAGGCAATTTCTCGGACGCACGTCTTGGACGTCGGACCAGGAAAAGGTCTTTGACCGAGCGGCCGGCGGCGATTCCCTTCCGTTCGAAGCGGGTCATTTCCCGCCCTTCGAAGCGGGGGGAAAAGCCATCGTGAGGATTGCCCAGCTCGGGGGTTGCCGCGGCTGCCCGAAGCATCTGGGCGGCGTACCCGTCCCAGTCCGTGGCGATCCGGACCACCCCGCCGTCGACGAGGACCCGGCTCGCATCCGCCAGGAAGGCCGCGGTGACCAGGCGCCTCTTGTGGTGCTTGGCCTTGGGCCAGGGGTCCGGAAAGAACACCCGCAACTCGGTGACCGACTCCCGCGGCAGTCCGGTCCGCAGGAACGCGGCGGCATCGGCCGGCAGGACGAGGAGGTTGCCCAGCCCCAGACGATCGGCCCGGATCACGGTCTTGGCGACGCCGGGCCGGTACACCTCGACGCCGAGGTAGTTCCGGTCCGGGTCGTTCGCGGCCGCCGCGACCAGCGACTCTCCGGTGCCGGACCCGATCTCGACCACCAGGGGGGCCACCCGCCCGAACGCGGCCACGGCGTCGAACCGCCAGGCCGGGTGCAGCGAGGCGTCCCGATCGAGCCGATCGGGGTGAACCAGCAGCGCAGCGTGGCGCGCCGTCCAGGCCCGGGCGATCTTGGGATGCACCCGCCCATCCCGGCGCGCGAACGAGACCACCTCGCGACGTACCCCCCTGGGGGGAGCGGTCACTTCTTGGTCTCGATCTCGTCGCTGGACAGGGCGGCGATGAAGGCTTCCTGGGGGACCTCGACGCGGCCCACCATCTTCATCCGCTTCTTGCCCTCCTTCTGCTTCTCCAGCAGCTTGCGCTTGCGGCTGATGTCGCCGCCGTAGCACTTGGCCAGCACGTCCTTGCGGATGGCCCGGATCGTCTCGCGGGCGATGACGCGGCTGCCGATCGCGGCCTGAATGGGCACCTCGAACTGTTGCCGCGGGATCAGCTTGCGCAACTTGGTGGCCATCGCCACGCCGTACGCATACGCCTTGTCCTTGTGCACGATCGAGGAAAACGCGTCGACCTGTTCGCCCTGCAGCAGGATGTCGACCTTGACCAGGTCGGCGCTCTGGTCCCCGTCGGGTTCATAGTCCAGACTCGCGTAGCCCCGCGTCCGCGACTTCAGCTGGTCGAAGAAGTCGAAGACGATCTCGGCCAGCGGCAACGTGTAGCGCATCTCGACCCGCTCGGGGGACAAATAGTCCATCCCGCGCAAGGTGCCCCGGCGCTGCTGGCACAGCTCCATGATCGCCCCGATGTAGTCGCTGGGCGCCAGGATGGTGGCCCGCACGATCGGCTCGCGGACCTCGGCGATCTTGCCGTCGGGGAACTCGCTGGGGTTGGTCACCTCGACAACGCGCCGGTCCTCCAGCGTCACGTCGTACTCCACGTTCGGCAGCGTCGAGATCAGGTCCAGCCCGAACTCGCGCTCCAGCCGCTCCCGCACGATCTCCAGGTGCAGCAGGCCCAGGAAACCGACCCGGAAGCCGAACCCGAGCGCGGCGGAGGTCTCCGGCTCGTAGACCAGCGCGGCGTCGTTGAGTTTGAGCTTGTCCAGGGCGTCGCGCAGCAGCGGGTAGTCGGTGCCGTCGATCGGGTACAGCCCGGAGAACACCATCGGCTTGGGGTCGCGGTAGCCACCCAGGTCGTGCTGGGCCGGCTTGGCCTGGTTGGTGACCGTGTCACCGACCCGGGACTGGCGCACGTCCTTCACGCCGGTGATGAGGTAGCCCACCTCACCGACGCCGAGTCCGTTGCACGGCTCCGGCTCGGGGCTGCTCACCCCGATCTCCAGCAGCTCGTGGGTGGCTCCGGTGCTCATCATCAGGATGCGCTCGCGGGGGTTGAGATTGCCGTCGACGACCCGCACATAGGTGACCACGCCGCGATAGGTGTCATAGACCGAGTCGAAGATCATCGCGCGGGCGGGGGCGGCCGGGTCGCCCTCGGGATGCGGGATCCGTGCGACGATCCGGTCCAGCAGTTCGGCCACGCCGTGCCCGGTCTTGCCCGAGACGTGCAGCACGTCGCCGGGGTCGCAGCCGATGAGGCCGGCCAGTTCCTCGGCGTACTTCTCCGGCTGCGCCGCCGGCAGGTCGATCTTGTTCAGGACCGGGATGATCTCCAGGTCGTTCTCCATCGCGAGATAGAGGTTGGCCAGGGTCTGGGCCTCAATGCCCTGGGCGGCGTCGACCAGCAGGACAGCGCCCTCGCAGGCGGCCAGGCTGCGGCTCACCTCGTAGGTGAAGTCGACGTGGCCGGGGGTGTCGATCATGTTCAGGCAGTACGTCGTGAGCGCGCCGTCCTCGGCGCGAGCGGAAGGATCGACCACCCGCATCGCCCACGGCATCCGCACCGCCTGGGACTTGATGGTGATGCCGCGCTCGCGCTCGATGTCCATCCGGTCCAGGTATTGCGCCCGCATCGCCCGCTCGTCCACGATCCCGGTGATCTGCAGCATCCGGTCGGCGAGCGTGGATTTGCCGTGGTCGATGTGGGCGATGATGCAGAAATTGCGGATCATCTCCGGCGGCGTCGCGTGCGGGGGCAGCGCGGTGCGGGCCATCGGTGCCACGTGCGGGGTTCCCTTCGGGCGGACATCGGTGCGACGGTTGTACGCCGGGTGCGGGTGAGGCCCCCACGGGGCCGGCGGATCACTGCCCATCATCCCACGTCCGCGCCGGGGCGAGGTGCGCGCCGTCGGGCAGGAGTGCTCGCGCCGTCGGGGTCCCGGCCGCCCACGCGGCACACTGGTCGGGATGAACGTCGACGCGCTCCTGATGTCCATACCGCCGGCCGGGGTCTACGCGGTGGTCGCCGTCGTGGTCGGCCTGGAATCTCTCGGCATCCCGCTACCGGGTGAGATCACCCTCGTCGCGGCCGCGATCCTGGCCTCGCATCACGAGCTTGCGGTCGCGCCGTTGTGGGTTGGCCTGGCCGGCGCGGCGGGCGCCATCATCGGTGACTCGATCGGCTACGAGATCGGTCACGCCCAGGGCTGGCGTCTGCTCAAGGCGGTGCGGCGCCGCTTCCCCAAGCACGTCAACCCGGAGACGTTGGCGTTTGCGACGTGGACGTTTCACCGGTACGGGCCGCTCGCCGTTTTCGGCGGCCGGTTCGTGGCCCTCCTGCGGATCCTGTCCGGGCCGCTGTCCGGCACCCTAAAGCTGCCCTACCGGGTCTTCCTCCCCGCGAACGCCCTCGGCGGCCTCGTCTGGGCGCTCGGCACCACATACGCGGTCTACTACCTCGGCCAGGCGGCGCAGCACGCGTTGAAAGAGGCCGCCTGGGCGGGACTCGCCGCCTTCGTCGTCGCCGCCCTGGCCGCCTCGACGCTGCTGCGGCGGAGCATGGACCGGCGAGTTCACGCCTTCGCGGCGACCCACCCGGACGAGGTCCGCGCGGCCGACGAGGCGAGTCGGGCATGAGCCGCCCACCTCTGCTGGACGCCGTCCTGTCGCGGCTACGTGCCCGCATGGCCGGGGCGCGCCACACGCCGGCCCCATCGGGTGCCGCGCCGTTGCCGAGTCTGCGGGGTCCCTCCGCGACCGTCCGCGGCGGCGTCTACCCCGGGGACTTTCACGGCCCGCTGCACCCCACGTACGACCCGCATGACGACGATCGCGCCGACCCGGGCGAGGTGGTGTGGGCGTGGGTGCCGTATGAGGAGGACCCGGCGAGGGGGAAGGATCGGCCGGCCCTGGTGGTGGGCCGGGACGGCGAGTGGTTGCTCGCTCTGCCGGTGACCAGCAAGGACCACGACCGGGACGCTGATCAGGAGGCGGCCGCGGGCCGGTTTTGGGTGGACCTCGGCACGGGCGGCTGGGATGCTCGCGGGCGGCCCTCGGAGGCGCGGGTGAACCGGGTGGTGCGGCTCGCCCCGGACGCCGTACGCCGTATCGGCGCGCGCCTCGACCGCACCCGCTTCGACGAGGTCTGCGCGGCAATGGCCCGCCACCGATGACATTGGGCGCGGCGCTCATGGCCGCGTTGTCTGCCGAGTGGGCACTCGAGTGGGCACCCGAGTGGGCACCCGAGTGGGCACAGTCCCTGTCGCTATCACGTCAAGTTCAGCACCCACACCCGCGCCCACCTGATCAGGGGTCGAGTCCTGCTGGCCCACGACGTACCGGGACAACCGAGCGGACCCGGACCACCCACCCCCAGGCCACCGAACAACGGAGCGGAACCACCCAACCGGAATACGCAAGCCGGCAGACGAAGGCGGGCCGGGAGAGGGGTCGACCAAGCTAACGAGGCATTTCCCGCTTGGGAGACCCCTCTCCCGGCCCGCCCACCCCGCGACGCCATCCGCCCGGGGAAGAACGCTCAGTCCAGATAGTCCCGCAACACCTGTGACCTGGACGGATGCCGCAGCTTGCTCATCGTCTTGGACTCGATCTGCCGGATGCGCTCACGCGTCACGCCGTACACCTTGCCGATCTCGTCCAGCGTCTTGGGCTGCCCATCGGTGAGCCCGAACCGCATGGAGACCACGCCGGCCTCGCGCTCGGACAGGGTGTCGAGCACCGAGTGCAGCTGCTCCTGCAGCAGCGTGAAGCTCACCGCGTCGGCCGGCACAACGGCCTCGGAGTCCTCAATGAGGTCGCCGAACTCGGAGTCGCCGTCCTCGCCGAGCGGGGTGTGCAGCGAGATCGGCTCGCGGCCGTACTTCTGCACCTCGACGACCTTCTCGGGGGTCATGTCGAGTTCGCGGGCCAGCTCTTCGGGGGTGGGCTCGCGGCCCAGGTCCTGCAACATCTGCCGCTGCACCCGGGCGAGCTTGTTGATGACCTCGACCATGTGCACCGGGATCCGGATGGTGCGCGCCTGGTCGGCCATGGCGCGGGTGATGGCCTGCCGGATCCACCAGGTCGCGTACGTCGAGAACTTGAAGCCCTTGGTGTAGTCGAACTTCTCGACGGCGCGGATCAGCCCGAGGTTGCCCTCCTGGATCAGGTCCAGGAACAGCATCCCGCGGCCGGTGTAGCGCTTGGCCAGCGACACGACGAGGCGGAGGTTGGCCTCGAGCAGGTGGTTCTTCGCGTTCTTGCCATCCTGGGCGATCCACCACAGCTCGCGCTTGACCTTGGGATCGAGCGATTCGCCCGAGTTCAGCTTCTCCTCGGCGAACAGGCCGGCCTCGATGCGCTTGGCGAGTTCGACCTCCTGCTCGGCGTTGAGGAGCGCGACCTTGCCGATCTGCTTGAGGTAGTCCTTGACCGGGTCCGCCGTGGCACCAGCGGTGACCACCTGCTGCGCCGGCGCGTCGTCATCGTCGTCGTCGCGCAACACATAGCCGGTCTCCTCATCGACCGGCTCGTCCCCGGGCTTGGGTGCGGCGGCGACCGTTGTCGCGTCGGCGACTGCTGCCGGGGCCTCCTCCTCGGTGTCGTCGACCTCCTCGACGGGCTCGACCGCCTCGGTGTCGTCGTCGGCTTCGACAACCTCCTCAACGAGCGCTTCGATGTCTTCCTCGACCTCGGTCTCGACCGGCTCGACGTCGTCGGGCAGGCCAGCACCGAGTTCGGGGTCCAGGTCTTCGCCGTCGGCGGCCGCTCCGGCGGCACCCGCCGGCTCCACGGCTGGGCTCGATGCGGCGGCGGGCTTGGCCCCGCTGGCTGCGGCGGCACCACCGGACTTGGCGGCGGGGCTGCTCTTTCGAGCCGCTCGGGGTGGGCTCATGCGGACCGTCCCTTCGACCTCGATGCCCTGATCGGCGAGGCCGGCCAGAAGTTCCTTGCGACGAGGACCCTTGACGGTGTCGGTGTCCATCGCGTCGGAGAGCGCGTCGGCGACGATCTTGCGGGTCCGGGCGGCCTTCTTGATGACTTTGGCGACGGCGGGCTCCATCGCGGTCGAGTCGGACGTGCGGGATCGAGTGGCGGAAGATCCGTTGGGCACGGGGCTACACCGACACCTTTCGTGAGGTCAACCTGCGTGCGGACGCAGGGGCGGGCTTGTGGTGACAAGGCCCGTCATCGGGTGAGGTCGGGGCGGCCGCCGGGTTCGAAGTGGGGTGTCGCAGCGCATGGCGAAGGTCCCCGGCCGGCCATCTGACGTTCATTATAATCGCCAGCTCGAGGACCTCGCGCGACGGGCGCGGTACGACGTGCCGACCCCCGCCCGTGGGATGTCGGCACCAGCCTTGAGCCTTGCGGACTCAGTCGTCTTCGGGCGCCTTCACGGCCAACACCGGACAGCCCGCCTCAAGAAGCACGCGCTGAGCGTTGGACCCGAGCAGGAGCTTGCCGACCGGCGTGCGGCGCCGCAGACCGATCACGATGAGCTCAGCCTTGGTCTCTTCGGCGATCTGAACGAGCGAGTGGGCGACGTCGTCGCCGGCCTCGTCGCGCAACGTGATCGACTTGCCGCCTTGGGTCATGCGCTCCTCGGCCTGACGCACGGCGACCTGCCAGGCATCCTTCTCGTGATCCTCGAATCCGCGCCCACCATCCGGAAGGCCCACGAGGACGAGGTCGGCCCCACGGACAAGGCATTCATCGACGGCCACCTGCAGGGCGGCACGCCCCTCACGACTGGGCAGAGAACCCACGAGTATCGCCACCGGATCTCCCTCCTCGGCGCCCTCGCGCCCGTAGGACTACCGCGCCGATGACGGCGCTGCGCACTGTTGGATGGGGTCGAGTATATAACCGACCAGACGGTCAGTGTGGGATTGTGCAGCGCTTTCCACGGCCGGCGGGCCGCCGGGTCTCCAGCACCAGGCACACGATCCATACACGCCGTCAGGCACTCGAACGACCGCTCGCTGGACCGCTCACCGGACCAGGCCGCACGCCCTGGTCCAGCAGCTCACCGACGATAGCGGCCAGGCTTTGGGCGGGATCGATCTGCCTGGCCCGGTCCAGGCAGATCCGGGCCAGGGTGCCGTGACCATGCCACCAGGCGCACGCCGCGATCATGGCCAGGGTGTCGGCCCGCCGGGTCTCGGGCAGTCGGCGGGCGAAGTCGACCATCCGGCGCAGGTAATCCTGGACAGCGGCGCCCTGCCCCAGGACGTCGTACGGCCCACGGGCAAGCCCCGGGCCGATTTGGCCACTGGAGAATCCCGGGCACACGAGGTTGAGCACCTCATCCCGTAGCGCCGGTACGGCGGCCGCTCCCGCGGCCTGCCACGCCGTCATCGCGTCGAGGTTCGCCACGGGGGTGTCCCCGTGCAGTCCGAGCACGGTGCGCCACGCCCGCTGGGCCGAGGCGCGGGTAGGGCGAAGTGGGCGGAGCCCCGCGAAGTCGTAACCCACCAGCTGCGCCGTCGGTTCCACACTCGCCGCGAACGCCGCCCGGTCCGGGTAGGGGACCACCCCGCGCAACACCCACTCGGCCACCGTGGGGACCTCGGTCGCAGCCGGCAGCGGCCGCCCGTCGCCGGCGCAGCACGCGGCCTCGCAGAGCAGACTGCGCCACCGATCGCGCCCGGTCACGACGAGCCGGTCCAGCACGTCGATCTCCACCGCATCGAGAGCCGCGGCGACCTGGTCGAGGGCCGGCCAACGACGCCGGTCTCGATCCTCGTAGGCCACCAGGTAGGTGGCGTCGCAGCCGTCCCGGAACAGCAACTCGGCGAGATGGATCACGGACCGGTCGTCGTAGTCGCCCCACGGACCGGGCCAGTCGATTCGTTCCACGAGCCCGAGCCGCGCGCCGCGCAGGCCAACCAGCACGAGGGCATCGGTCGGCCGGTAGCCCAGCAGGTAGGGGATCAGGACGAGGAGGTGCTCCACGCACGTAACGCTGGCGACGGACATGGTGACCACCGTGCCCCACGGCGAGCGCGCCCGGGTCCCACCGCGGTCCCGAGGGCCGGTCTGGGGACGACCCTCGGGGGTGTGGATGTCGCCGAGGGCTCGCTCAGGCGGGCGCCAGCGCCGGATCGCGACGCGGGAACTCGGCGCGCACGTGGTCGGCGATCTGTTTGGCCATGTAGCCGTCCAGGCCGGCCCCGAGGACGCCACCGAGCAGCGGTACCCCCTTGCCGAACCTGGCCAGCGACTTCTTGCCCACCTGAGTCAGCAGCCGGAAGCCGACGCCCTTGTTGACCGCCATCAGCACCGGGCCAGGCAGCCGCTGGGCCGCCAACGAGGAGAGCCGACCCGCGCTCGCATAACCCGCCTTCTTGAGCAGATCCTCGGAGTCGGCGCCCACCAGGGACAGCAGGACCGCCGAGCGGACCTCCTTCTGCTGCAAGTCGTAGCCGCGCAGGTAGGCGATGGCCGCAGCCATCCGGGTGGCGATGAGATAGAACCCGGCGACGTTCGCCGGCAGCGCGACGGGGAGCGTGACGAAGCCCCCCAGCCCGGTGACGAAACCACCCGCGGCGGCGAGCCGGAGTTGCTCGTTGACCACGACGTCGATGGCCTTCTCGGCCGAACTGGTCTTGGCGCGGGCGGCGTCGGCGATGGTGCGGGCCGAGTCGAAATGGCCCTTGCCGTCGATGCCGACGTCAAGCAGCCGCTCCACCAGACGGGTCGCCGAGCCGGCAAGACCTTCGGACGGCAGCTTCTGCGCCTCCTTGGCGTGCTCGTCGTCCTTGCGGAATAGGTCGAGAATGCCCACCGGTCGTCCTCCTGATGCGTGCTGCGAATCCCCGCCGCGGCCGGTGGGCCGTGCGGGCGGGCCAGATGCCCGTGGTGTCACGGTCCACAATGCCTCGAACTGACCATTTCGACATCTCGCACGAGGTCCTCGGACGGCCAACGGCACCGCGTGGTCCTGGGTCGGGACCTCGCCCCGGCCGCGCGCCCCGTCGAGCGTTGTCGGATGCCGGTGTCACAGTGTGCCCGTGACCGCCTTGCTCGCCCTCGCCCTCGGAACGGGTTGGGCCGCCGTCGCGGGTCCCGAGGGGACGCTGGCCGGGCCGCGGGAGGAGACCGTACGCCGTGCCGTCGCCCTGGCCCGAGACCTGACGGACCGCGGGCTGCCGGTGCGCTGGGCCTGCTGGAGCGCCGCCGAGGTGGTGCCCGACCTGGCCGCGGCCCGCGCGAATCTCGACCGGACCTGGGACGTTGCGCAGGTGCATCGACTCCGGTTCGGCGGCTGGCGGGCCGACCCGGCGACCGCGTGGGCCGCAGCTCATGACCTCGATCCGGCAGCGGCGCCCCGACCGGTCGCGGACGATCTGTTCGACTTCGCGGGGGACCCGGCGCCCGCGGGGGATCCCCGGCCCGCGGAAGACCCGGGGCTCGACGACCCCGCACCGGGCACCGCGGACTCCCCCGTGCGCACCGACGGCTACCTGCGCCCGGAAGCCGTCGATGGCCGCTGGCAGACCACCCCCCGCCGGGCCGGAGCCTGGGCGCAGACACTGGCGGCCTTGGCGCGGCGTCAGGAGCAGCTGGTGGGCGGACCCCGCGAACGACTGACGGCATGGTCCGAATCAGCGGCCGCGGTGCTGTGCGTGGAGTTGGAGCGCGACGGCCTGCCGCTGCACCGGGCCCGGGCGGAACAGATCGTGGCGGAGCTGGTGGGACCACGGCCCCAGGACGAGGCGGACGCGCATCGTTTGCGGGCCGTTCGCGACGAGGCGGTGTGGCGCCATGTGCCCGGCCGGGAGGGCACCGACCTGCGCAACCCAGAGCAGGTCCGGGGGCTCCTGGCCGCGGTGGGCATCGACGTGCCGGACACCCGCAAGCATCGGCTGGCCGCCTACCAGGGCGCCCACCCCGTCGTCGCCGCACTGCTGCAGTGGCGGGCGGCGGAGCGCATCGCCACGACGTACGGGTATCGGTGGCTCGACGAACACGTCGGCCCCGAAGGGCGGCTGCGCGGGCGGTGGACGGCCTGCGACGGGGCGGCCGGACGGATGACGGCGCAGAACGGTCTGCACAACCTGCCCGCGGTGCTGCGGCCCGCGGTCGCCGCGGAACCTGGCCACCTGCTGGTCTGCGCCGACCTGGGCCAGGTGGAACCCCGGGTGCTGGCCGCGGTGTCCGGGGACCCGGCCTTCCAGGCGGCCACCCAGGCCCCCGACCTGTATGCCCCGGTGGCCAACGCCCTCGGGCTGGATCGGCCGGCGGCCAAGGTGGCGGTGCTGGCGGCGATGTACGGGCAGACCTCCGGGGCCGCCGGGGATGCGCTGCGCCGCCTGACCCGCGCCTACCCGCAGGCGGTGGGTTATCTCGACCGGGCCTACGAGGTGGGCCGTGCCGGTGGGGCGATCCGCACCTACGGCGGCCGGCTCGTGGCCACCGGGGCCGCCGGGGCCACCGGGGCCGCCGGGGAGTGGGACCGGCTCGGGGGTCCGGACGGAGGGCGGGTCGGAGGGCGGGTCGGCGGCAGCGGCGGTCCACCCGACGACGCGCGAGCCAGAGCGCGGGGCAGATTTCTGCGAAACGCGGTGATCCAGGGCGCGGCGGCCGAATTGTTCAAGGCGTGGGCCGCAACGGTCCGCGTCGCGATCCGACCGTACGACGCCCACATCGTGTTGTGCCTTCACGACGAATTGGTGGTGCACGCCCCGGCATCTGCCGCCACACTCGTGGCAGCGGCCGTCGATGCGGCGCTGACCAGCGCAGCCGCCGGTTGGTTCGCGGGGTCCGAGGTGGGCTTCCGCTCCGCCACGAGCATCTGCCCCACCTGGGCCGATGCGAAGACGTGACGCACGAGAGGGGTGGTGACGATGACCGGCAGCGACTTCGTCGATTCGGCCAAGGACGTCGCGCGAGACACCAACGACCATCCGGTCGTGACGGCGGCGGCCCGGATCGGGTATGCCGCCAACGGGCTGATCCATCTGCTGATCGCCTGGGCAGCGCTCGGCATCGCGTGGGCCCCGCTCGCCCACGGCACGGCCGACCAGTCCGGCGCGCTCGGCGGACTGGCGGCCCAACCGTGGGGGCGACCGTTGCTGTGGGTCCTCGTCGCGGGGCTGTTCGGGCTCGGGTTGTGGCAGCTCACCGAGGCGGTCGGCGGTTGGCACGGCAGCGGCCGGGAGGCGGTCTTCAGCCGGCTCAAGGCGATCGGCAAGGCGATCGCCTACGCCGCGCTGGGCGGGACCGCCCTGACGTTCGCGCGGGGCGGGCAATCCGACAGTCGATCCCAGTCCACCGACATCACCGCCACGCTGCTCGGCTCCCCCGGCGGCCGCATCCTCGTCGCCGTGGTCGGGCTGGCGACGCTCGGCATCGGGGTCTATCACGTCATCAAGGGCTGGCAAAAGAAGTTCCTACGGGACCTTGTTGCCGACCCGGGCGAGGTCGCCGAGCAGGCCGGCCGGTTCGGCTACATCGCCAAGGGCATCGCCCTGGCCGTCGCTGGGCTGCTGTTCCTCACCGCGGCACTGCGGTCCCGGCCCGACGAGGCGACCGGATTGGACGGGGCGCTACGGGCCCTGGCCGACACGCCGTACGGTTTCGCGCTGCTCACGATCGTGGCGCTCGGCCTGGCCGCCTACGGCATCTACAGCTTTTTCCGGGCCCGCTACACCAAGCTCTGACGCTACCGCCGACCCGCGATCGCCAGCGCGACCGCGGCGTCAACGGCGCTAGTCGGCCGGCTTGCCCGAGCCCTCGGGGCCGTCCTGTTGCCGCAGGAACTGCTCGAACTCGGCACCGAGCTCATCCGCCGTCGGAATCAGGGAGTCGTCGCCCGCCAGCAGCGCCTTGCGCTGCCGACCCGCGACGAAGCCGTCGTACTGCTCCTCGAGCGCCTCCACCACCTGCGGAGCGTCCTCGGTCTTGGCAACCTCCGCGGCGATGGCGCGCTGGGTGTCGGCCGCCGCGATCTGCAGCGCGGCGTCCGGCAGGGCGAGCCCCGTGGCCGCGATCAGGTTCTCCAGGCCCGCCAGAGCGGCCGCCGGGTAGTCGGACTGGGCCACATAATGCGGCACGTGCACGGCGTAACCCACCGCCTGATGCCCGGCCTCCCCCAGCCGCAGCTCGAGCAGGTTCTGCGCGCCGGCGGGCACCTTGACCGTGCCGAACACGCTGTCCCGGCCGTGCACCAGATAGTCGTGCGTGGCGTGCGCGCTGACCCACAGCGGCCGGGTGTGCGGCACCGCCATGGGGATCCCGTAGACCGTCACGGTCAGGCTGACCCCGAACCGGTCGATCAGGCCGCGCACCGCCTCCACGACGCGTTCCCACTGGTAGTCGGGCTCCCGGCCGGACAGCAGCAGGAAGGGCACCCCCTCGTCGTCCAGCACTCGGTAGAGCACCAGGGTGGGGTCTTCGTACGCCGTCCAGCGGTCCCGCTCGAAGGTCATCACCGGGCGGCGACCCCGGTAGTCGAAGAGCTGGTCGATGTCGAAGGTGGCCACCACGCTGTGCTGCAGCGTCGACAGCAGATGGTCGACGAGCAGCCGCTGGGTGCCGCCCGCATCGAGATAGCCACCGAACGCCACAACCAGCACCGAGGCACGCAGGGCGCTCACGTCCGTGTCGGTCTCGAAGCTGTACAGCTCGCGCGGGTCCAGCACCGCCGCCTCCTTCTCGTCCCCAACGGCGACTTCGGTTCGGGCCTTGTGGTCATGCTCCCCGAAGGGTGCCGCTCGGGCAGTCCAACGCCCCACGGCGCGGCGCGATTCCCCGCCGCAGCCGGCCACGGCCGGACCCGCCTGCCGCGTCAGCGGCCGTGGGCGTCCTCCACGGCGTCCATGGCCTTGTAGATGCGCTTCTCGGAGACGGGATACGCCGTGCCCAGACGCTGGGCGAACAGGCTGACCCGCAGCTCCTCGGTCATCCAGCGCAGCCCGGCGACGTCGGCCGCGCCGCGCTCGGTGGCCGGCAGGTTCGCGACCACCTTGCGGCGTTCGTCCTCGACACGGGCCACCGTGGCGGCGCGCTCGGCGTCGCGGCGCGGATCCATCGGCCCCTTGTCCAGGCGTTCCAGCATCCCGGCCAGATAGCGCGGCAGGTGCCGGAGCTGATCCAGGCCGGTCTCGGCGACGAATCCGGGGTAGACGAGCGCATCGAGCGCCGCGGTCACGTCCGCCTTGAGGGCGGCGACCGGTGGGGCCTTGAGGCGATCCAGCGCCAGGCGCAGCTGCAGCGTGCGGTCGAGGATGGGATGGACCAGCTCGACGATCTCGATGACCTGCGGCACGATCTGCTGCCGGACCGCCGCCAGGGCCGCCTCGAACTCCGCCTCCGTGCGCACCCGGCGCCCCGGCGTGGCCGCCACGAGCCGCGCGACGATGGCGTCGACGGCGGCGGCGAGGACGTCGTCCAGCAGGGCCGGCACCGAGCCGTGCGGATTGTGCCCCAGGGCCAGCTTCTGCGTGTTGCTGAGCAGGCCCAGGATCCGGGGCCACGGCACGGTGGTGTTGAGCAGCAGGAGCCGCCGAATCCCGAGCCGGGTGGCGGCCTCTTGTTCGGCGGGGCTGGCGAGCACCTGGACGGCCACGCTGGCGCCCTCGTCGACCAGGGCGGGAAAGCCCTGAAGCCGGGCACCATCGCGCCCCCGCGTCGGGGTCGCCTTCTCGAAGGTGTCCGGCAGGTCACCGAACGACCACGTGGTCAGACCCTGCTTCTCCAGGTCGGCCGCGGCGCGGCTCATGCTGTGCCGCACCGTCGGGGCGAGCTGGTCCTGCAGCGTGGCCAGGTCCTTGCCCTCGCCGAGGCGCCGACGCCGGGAATCCTCGACCCGGAACGTCATCCGCAGATGGTCGGGGAGGCGGGTGGGGTCGAAGTCGGTCGCGGCAACCCGCACGCCCGTGCCGATCCACAGCGCCCGCGCCAGTTCCGCCGTGATCGGCCCCTGCTCGGGATCGGCCTCGGCCAGGGCCCGGCGGGCATGGTCGGGGGTCGGCACGAAATTGGTGCGCAGCCCCTTCGGCAGGGTCTTGAGCAGCGCGGTGGCCAGTTCCGCGCGCATGCCGGGGACCAGCCAGTCGAAACCGTCGTCCTGCACCTGATTGAGCAGGTCCAGCGGGATGTGGCAGGTCACGCCGTCGGCGTCGGTGCCGGGTTCGAACTGGTAGGTGAGGCGCAGCGAAAGCTCACCGTGGCTCCAGGTCTGCGGATAATCGCGCAGGAAGGCCTCGTCGATGGCGCCGGAGTCGTCGGCCACCAGGACGTCCTCGGTGAACGTCAGCAGCTCGGGCCGGCGCCGGCGCTCCCCCTTCCACCAGGCGTCGAAGTGGGCACCCGACACGACCTCCGCGGGGATCCGCGCCTCATAGAACGCGACCAGATCCTCGTCCTCGACGAGGATGTCGCGGCGCCGGGCCCGGCTCTCCAGCTCCTGCAGGCGCGCCACGAGCTTGCGGTTGTCGTGGAAGAAGCGGTGCGGGGTGTCCCAGTCCCCCTCGACCAGGGCGTGCCGGATGAACAGGTCGCGGCTGGTCACCGGGTCGATGCGGCCGAACTGCACGGTGCGGTCGACGACCAGCGGTACGCCGTACAGGGTGACCCGCTCGGTCGCGATCGCCGACCCGCTGGACTTGGACCAGCGCGGTTCCGAGTAGCTGCGCTTGGTCAGATGCTGGGCCGCCGCCTCTACCCAACGGGGGTCGGTGCGGGCGGTGGTGCGGGCCCACAGCCGGGTGGTCTCGACGAGTTCGGCCGCCATCACCCAGTCCGGCGGCCGGCGCACCAGCGTGGAGCCCGGCTGGATCGAGAACCGGGCTCCACGGGCGCCGAGGTAGTCGCGCTTGTCGGGATCCCGGAGCCCGACGTGGCTGAGCAGCCCGGCCAGCAGGGCGCGATGGATGGCGTCGGGATCGGCCGCGGCGGCGTTCTCGACGAGGCCGAGATCCCGAGCCACGGCGCGCAGCTCCCGGTGCAGGTCCTGCCATTCGCGGATGCGCAGGTAGTGCAGGTATTCGGCCTGGCACATTCGCCGGAACGCGCTGCCGGAGAGCTGCTTTTGTGCTTGCTTGAGATAGCGCCACAGGTTGAGCAGGGTGACGAAGTCGGAATGCTCGTCTTTGAACCGGGCATGCTGCTGGTCGGCCTGCGCTTGTTTGTCGGCGGGCCGTTCCCGGACGTCCTGAATGGACAGGGCCGCGACGATGTTCAACACCTCGCGCAGCGAGCCCTCGCCGGCGGCGGCCAGCAGCATCCGGGCCATCCGCGGGTCGAGCGGCACGGCGGCGAGCTGCCGTCCGATGTCGGTCAGGCGCTGCCGCTGCGGCGCGTCCGCGGCGCTCTGGGAGTGGATCGCGCCCAGCTCGTGCAGCAACCGCAGCCCATCGGTGACCATCCGGTTGTCGGGGCGGTCCACGAACGGGAAGCGCGCGATGTCGCCGAGCCCGACCGCGGTCATCTGCAGAATGACCGAGGCCAGATTGGTGCGCAGGATCTCGGGGTCGGTGAACGCGGGGCGCTGGGCGTGATCGGTCTCGGCATACAGCCGGATCGCCACACCGTCGGCGAGCCGGCCGCACCGACCGGACCGCTGTGCCGCGCTGGCCTGACTGATCGGCTCGATGGGCAGCCGCTGCACTTTGGTGCGCTGGGAGTAGCGGGAGATTCGGGCGGTGCCGGCGTCCACGACGTACCGGATCCCGGGGACGGTCAGCGAGGTCTCGGCGACGTTGGTGGCCAGCACGATGCGGCGGCCGGAGTGCGGGGCGAACACCCGATGCTGCTCGGCGGCGGACAGCCGGGCATACAGCGGGACGATCTCGGTGTCGGGCAGCTCGAGACCGGTCAGGGCGTCGGCGGCGTCGCGGATCTCCCGTTCGCCGGACAGGAAGACGAGAATGTCATGGCTCGACGCGGCGACGGCGCCGACCCCGCTGCTGCCGGCGGCTCCACCGCCTTCGGTCCACAGCTCCTCGACCGCCTCGCAGATGCCGCTGACCTGGTCGATCTCCACCTCGATCGGGTCGCCGCCGGGCTTGGGGTGGGGTTCGGTCCGCACCAGCGGCCGGTAGCGGATCTCCACCGGGTAGGTGCGCCCGGAGACCTCGATGATCGGCGCGGGCCTGCCGCCGGGCGTGCCGTCGGGGGTGGCGAAGTGCCGCGCGAACTTTCCCGGGTCTATGGTCGCCGAGGTGACGATGACCTTCAGGTCCGGGCGACGCGGCAGCAGCTGCTTGAGGTAGCCGAGGATGAAGTCGATGTTGAGGCTACGTTCGTGGGCCTCGTCGATGATGATCGTGTCGTAGCGGCGCAGCTCCCGGTCGCGCTGCAGCTCGGCGAGCAGGACGCCGTCGGTCATCACCTTGACGAGGGTGTCGCGGGAGGTGTGGTCGGCGAAGCGGACTTGGTAGCCGATCTGTGCGCCCAGCTCGACGTCGAGTTCCTCGGCGATCCGCTCGGCGACGCTGCGGGCGGCGATCCGGCGCGGCTGGGTGTGCCCGATCATGCCGGTGATGCCGCGGCCGAGCTCCAGGCAGATCTTCGGGATCTGGGTGGTCTTGCCGGAGCCGGTCTCGCCGGCGATGATCACGACCTGGTGGTCGCGGATCGCGGCGGCGATGTCCTCGCGGCGAGCGGAGACGGGCAGGTCGGGGTAGGTGATGGCCGGTACGGCGGCGCGGCGGCGGTCCCGGTAGGCCTCCCGGCGGGCGATCCGCTCGGCGCGCTGTTCGGGAGTCTGCGCGGTCTTCGCGGTCTGCGGGGCACGTCGGGTGTTGCCCCGACTCGGCGAACGGTCCTGCGACTGTCCCGCACGCGCGGCGCCGACCCCGCGTTTCGGTGGCCGCCGCCCCTTGCCGCCGCCCGTCTTGCGACTGGAGGGGTCAGCCGGCTGGTCACGCGGCGGCTGCGGGGGCTGGTATGGCACGCCGACCAGGATAGGCAGCGCGCCTGGCCAGGCCCCAACCGGTTTCGCCCTACTGCGGCAAGGGAGCTAATAGCCGGTCTGGCCGTCGATGCGCTCCCGCAGGAGATCGGCGTGGCCGAGATGTCGCGCGTACTCCTCAATCATGTGCACCAGGATCCAGCGAAGGTTGACCGCCCGCCCGCGACGCTGGCCCCGCACGGGCGAGACCAGGTCGAGCACGGCGGCCTCCCGGCGGCGGGCGTCGTCGACCTCGGCGAGGTACGTCACCACATCCGCGGCGATGGTCAGCGCGCTGGCCTGCGTGAAGTCCGCGTCGACGTCGTCGCGGTGGGTGTAGAGGTCGGGCGAGTCCTCGCCCGCTACGACGTCGACGAACCAATAGCGCTCCACCTCGGTCAGGTGCCGGATCAGCCCGGCCAGCGACATGGTGGACGGCGGCACGGCGCGCATCGCGAGCTGCTCGGCCGACAGCCCGGCGCACCTGCGCAGCAACGTGTCTCGGTACTGGTCGAGGTAGTGCCGCAAGACCGACCGCTCGTCGCCGAGCATTGGTCCATCGGTGCGGTCGTCTTCGCGCACCGGGATGACGACATCGAGTTGCTCGCTCATGGCCCCCAGCCTCGCCGTCGCGCACGTCGGCGGGCAACTCGATATCCCCTGGTGTCGCGCCGTGCGTGCCACGCGGCACTTTCTAGGCTGATTGCGTGCGCGTGATCGCCGACCGTAGCCGGCCGCTGCCGGCCCCGCCGCCCGTGGTGTGGGGCGATCTGGTCGCGCCGCGCGCCGACGGGCCCAGAGCGTGGCTGCGGCTCCTGCCGGACGAGGTCGCGCCGCGGGTGTTGAGCTCGTGCAGCCCGCAGATGGTGGTGTGGTCGTCGCTGTGGTCACGGCACCCGCGGCTCGTCGTACGCCTGGACTGCCAGCCACACCACGGGGCCACCAGGCTCCACGTGCGGGTCGAGGCGCCCGACGACGCCGCGCCGTCCGACGAGATGCCCAACGTGCTGTCCGACGTGCTCTCAGACGCCGCCATCGGGCACGTGCGGCACCGCATCAATCACCTGCTGTTCGCCGAGCTGCGAGCGACCTACGGGCAGTAGCGGGTCGAGTTGTGTTCAGGCAGATTGGGTGACACGCAAGCCGTGGGAGGCACCATGACCATTCGCGTCATCGCGCACGGAAACCGCTTCGCCTCGGTAGGTCGGGCCATCGTGGTCACGATCGACCATGACGCTGGAACCCTCGACTTGAGGGCACCCTTCTACCGTCGCACCATCCGCCTGACGGACATTGCCGCCGTCTCCGCAGAATCCGATGACGGGATGAACCATGGTCTCGTCAACTGGTTCGTGACCGGCAAGGCCTACTCGCCCAACGGCGTACGACTCAACACGGGCGGCAAAGCGCGGGTTGACATCGCGACGACGGACGGGGCCCGCTACGCGGTCGTCGTCGACACAGTTGAGCAGGCCGACACAATCACGGCGGCGCTCCGAAAAGGCTGATTCCACCTCGGCGCAGCGTGCGGGCGCCGGGTCGGCCGCTAGCGGTCCCCCGGGATCAGCTCGATCGGGCAGCCGATCCCCGGCGCCGCGGCGAGGCGGCGGTCACCCGTGAGGAGCGGGGCCGCCAGCGCCTCCGCGGCGGCGACGAAGAAGGCGTCGTACGCCGTGAGATTGGCGCGAAGCTCCCACACGCGAGGAAACAGCCCGGCCATGGGGATCCGCACGATGTCCAAACCCCGCCACGCGCTGAGCCGGCGCGACCCGTCGCCGGGCGTGATCTTGCCGCCGAGCGCGAGCCCCCGCAGGGCATGGGCGACCTCGGCGTCGATCAGGTGCGGGGCGTGGGGCAGTCGGCCGCGCAGGAGCGCCGCCACGCCGGGCTGGCCCACCAGGAGCGCAAGGGCGGCCGAGGAGTCGAGGACGATCAGCGATCTCGCCCCTCGCGCACCACGGTCACGATGTCCTCCAGCGGCACCGCCAGGTCCGGCAGCGACTCCAGGTCACGCAGTCGGGCGCGCAGGGCGGTCGCCGACGCGAGCTCGCGGACGGCGAGGGCGCTGACCGACATGGTCTCCTCGGCGGCCATCGCTTCCAGGCGTTCGACGACCTCATCGGGCACGTTGCGCAGATAGAGGGTCCTCATGTCGCATCATGCTAGCAGCTAGCTTGCCTAGAGCGACGGTTTACCGGAGGGTGCGCAGGTAGGCCGCCGGCGGTTGGCCCACCGCCGCCCGAAAATCCCTAGTGAAGTGGGCCTGGTCGTACCAGCCCAGGCTTGTCGCCAGCGCGGCCAGATCCGTGGTGGGGTCGGCCTGCAGCTCGGCCAGGGCATCGTGCAGCCGGTAGCGGCGGATGAGCCAGGTGGGCGGCACCCCGACGTACCAGCGCACCAGCCGCTGCACGCTGCGCGTCGACAGCCCATGGCGGCGGGCTAGGGCCTCGACGCCGACCAGCGTGCGGTCCCCGGCAACATCGCTGACCAGGGCCGCGACCACGGCGTACGACGGGTCCGCCGCCTCCGGGACCAGCTCCTCCCAGCAAGCGGCGAGAGCCCCGACGCGCTCGACCTCCGACGACGCCCGCGGCGCCTCGGCCAGCGCGGCCGCGCCTCGGGAACCCTCCGCGTCCAGCCGCACCACGCGATCGGTCAGACCGGCGGCGTCTAGGCCGGTCAACGCAGCGAACCCGCCCGGGCGGAACCGGGCGCCCACCACCCAACCGCGACCGCTCAGCTCGGTCTCGAAGCGCCGGGTCACCACCCCGTGGACCAGCGCGGCCGGCAGCCGGTGGCCGTGCCGGGTCCCCGCGTCGCCCTCCAGCGTGGCGTGGACGCACGGGTGCGAGAGCACCGGCGCGGGCTGGCGGGTCCGGTCCGGCAGGTCCCAGGAGACCGCCCAGAACCACTCGACGTACGGCGTGAGCGGCTCGCGCACGGGGTAGCGCTGCAGCGTGTGGTGGCTGCCGAGCAGGCCCGGCCGCAGCATGCCTCGCGGCGCATTGTCCAGCGAGGTGGATCCCAGCGCTGGGGAGGCTGGCGGTGGTGAGGCCGACGCTGTCGCATCCGTGCAAGACGCTTCGGGGGCCGACGGCGCAGGCTGCTCCCATGACGACACAGGACGCAGTCTCGCCGATCCCGCCCGGATACACCGCGCTGACGCCGTACCTCGTGGTCGACGGCGCCGCCCGCGCCCTCGACTTCTACGCCTCGGTGTTCGGGGCGACCGTGGTGTCCCGCAACGACGGGCCGGACGGCACGGTGGCGCACGCCGAGCTGGATTTCGGCACCGGCCGGTTGCAGCTCTCCGACCCGGCCCCGTCGATGGGCCTGATCGCCCCGGACGGCACGAACCAGGTCAACCACAGTTACGTGCTCTACTGCCCGGACGTCGATGCGACCTGGCGCGCCGCGGTGGCGGCCGGGGCCACGCCGTTCGAGGAGCCGGCGACGTTCGTGACCGGGGACCGGTTCGGGGCGATCCTCGACCCGTTCGGGCACCGCTGGGCGATCATGACCCGGGTCGAGGACGTCTCTCCGGAAGAGGCGCAGCACCGCGTCGAGGAGTGGCTGGCCAGCCAGGGCGGCTAGTGGTGCCACGCGGTACCATCGGGCATGGCCATGAACCTCCGCCTGAAGCCCGAGACTGCCGAGGCGTTGCGGCGCGCCGCGGCTGAACAGGGCCGCAGCCAACAGCAGATCGCCCAGGAAGCCATCGAGATCGCGCTGGGGCTCGCCGTACCGCCGCGCAGCTACAAGCCGCCGCTGCCCCCGCCGCGGATTCCGTACAGGGAGCCCGGCCCGCTGCTCCCGCTTCCCGAGGGCGTCACCAGCTCGCTCGAACTCCTGGACCGCGAGGACCGCTTCTGATGCGGGTGTACGTCGACACCTCGGCCGTGCTGCCGCGCCTGTTCGACGAGCCGGCCACGGCGCTGACCGCGCAGACCTACGCGACACACCACCGCGACGGAGACAGCCTGGTCACCTCTGCACTCACGCTGATCGAGGCATCTCGGGCGACTCGGGCGCGACGCCGCCGCGAGGGGCGGCCCGACCCGGCGCCCGATCTGAGCCAGGCGATGGCCGACATTGTCGAGTACCCCATCGACTCGAGCGTGATCCATCTCGCGAGGACCATCGGCCCGGACGCGCTTCGCTCGCTGGACGCGATTCACCTGGCTACCGCCGTCGCCGTGGGGGCGGACGTCATGTTCACCTACGACGCGCGCCTGGCCGAGGCGGCCCGGGACTGGGGGCTGGCGGTCGAGCCCGCCTGATCATCCAGACATCCCGATCCTGGAGGAACAGCGGGTCGCGCCAGCCCCCGACGTACGCCGTATGCCGCGGGCCGACCTCAGCCCTTCGCCGCTGCGAAGCCCTTCTCCAGGTCGGCGATGATGTCGTCGATGTGCTCGATCCCCACCGCGAGCCGCACCAGGCCAGGGGTCACGCCCGCGCCCAGGCGGTCGGCGTCGCTGCCCTGGCTGTGCGTCGTGGAGGCCGGGTGGATGACCAGCGAGCGCACATCGCCGATGTTGGCGACGTGGCTATGCAGCTCCAGCGCGTCCACGAACCGCCGGCCCGCCTCGATGCCCCCCGCGATCTCGAAACTGAAGACCGCGCCCGACCCCTTCGGGCAGTACTGCTGCGCCCGCTCGAAGTCCCGATTGCCCCGCTGCGAGGCGTAATTCACCGACTCCACCTGCGGGTGTCCGGTCAGGAAGTCGACCACGCGCCGGGTGTTCTCGACGTGCCGCTCCATCCGTAGCGACAGCGTCTCCAGGCCCTGGGCCAGCAGGAACGCGTTGAACGGCGACACCGCGGCACCGGTGTCGCGCAGCAGGTCGACGCGGGCCTTGAGGATGAAGCTCAGGTTGGCCCCGAACGCGCTGCCCACGCCGAGATCCCGGGCGTAGACCAGCCCGTGGTAGCTCTCGCTCGGCGAGTTGAACTGCGGGAACTTCTCCGGCTCGGCGCCATAGTCGAAGGTGCCGCCGTCGACGAGGGCGCCGACGATCGCCGTACCGTGGCCGCCCAAATATTTCGTCGCCGAGTGGATCACCACGTCCGCGCCGTGCGCGAGGGGTTGGATGAGGTACGGCGTCGCGACCGTGTTGTCGACCATCAGCGGGACGCCCGCCTCGTGGGCGACGGCGGCGACCCCGGCGATGTCGAGGACCTGCTGGTCGGGGTTGGAAATCGTCTCGCCGAACACGATCTTGGTGTTGGGCCGCAGCGCCCGGCGCCATTCGTCTAGGTCGGCCGGGTCGGCGACGAAGGTCGTCTCGATGCCCAGCCGCGGCAGGGTGTATTTGAGCAGGTTGTACGTCCCGCCGTACAGCGCCGCGCTGCTCACCACGTGGTCGCCGGCCTGGGCGACGTTGAGGATGGCGTACGTCGTGGCGGCCATCCCGCTGGCCAGCAGCAGCGCGCCCACGCCGCCCTCCAGGGAGGCGAGCCGGTTCTCGACGACCTCGGTCGTGGGGTTGCCGAGCCGGGTGTAGATCGGGCCGAGGTCGGTCAGCGCGAACCGCGCCGCGGCCGTCTCGGAGTCCCCGAAGACGTAGCTGGTGGTCTGGTAGATCGGCAACGCCCGGGCGCCGGTCGCGGCGTCGGGCAGCTGGCCGGCGTGGATCTGGCGGGTCTCGAAGGCCCAGTCGGACATGGCGCTCCTTGCGTGGTTCGAGCGGCGCGGGGCGGCGCAGTCTCCTGCGTCGGCCCCGACCGCGGGGTGTGGGTGCCGGGTGCGTCACGACGCCCCGCGCTTGCCGGCCGCCTCACGTCGACGACCGACCAGGTCCTCACCCGGGGCACCCCGCCGCGGTGGGAGGGTTGCCGGCCAGCGAGCCGGGGCTTCGCGCTGGCGCTCATGACCTGACGTGAGGATAGCCAGAACCATCCGTGATGTGACACGCCATTCTCACGATCCGGTACGTCGCAGCGGGCGGGCTCAGGGCGCGATCGCCACGGCACGCACGTCCGTCTGCGGGAAGTCGTCGCCCGTGAACAGCAGCGCCACGTCGGCGAGCTGAGCCGTCGCATACGCCAGACAATCCCCGAAGTTCAGGCCCGCAGGATGGCGGCCCTTCCCGAAACGGCGCCACGCGCCCAGCGCAGCGTGAGCGTGTTCCGCATCGAACGGGACGACCCGCGCGACCGCCTCCAGCAGGAGGTGCAGGTCGCGGGTCGCGTCGGCCCCTTGGCGAGCCTCGACCACGATCGCGGCCTCGACCACCGATGCTGCCGAGACGATGGCCTCCTCCCGCAGCAGGACCTGCAGCAGCGGCTCGGCGTCCGGCTCACCCAGCACGATGGCGACGAGTGCGGAACTGTCGACCGCGATCACGCGGGCAGTCCGTCGTCGCCGTAGCCGAGGATCTCCGCTTCCGACCGGCGGTCCAGTACGGCCCGTGCCCGGCCCCGGCGGATGATGTCGTCCACGTCAGGGGGGGACGCAGGGCGCCGCCGCAGCCGATCGAGTCGCTCCTCGATGGCGCGCCGGGTGGCCTCGGTGATGGATTCCCCTGCCAACGAGGCCAGCTCGCGGGCCAGCCGGTCCGTCTCGGCGTCCTTGATATTCAGCGCCATGTCTCCATCATAAGAGGAAGAAAGCATCCAGGAAGTCTTCCTCGCTCGGCGAACCTGCGGGCCACAGGCTTGGGAGCGATCAGGCGGGAGGTGGGACCGCCGTCGCTACGTCGGCGAAGGTGCACAGCGCGTTGACCAGCCGCACCTGGTCCGGGGTCGAGGCGGCCGCGTCGAGCAGCGCGGGCGAGCCCACCCAGATGGCGAGCGCCTTGGCCCGCGAGATCGCCACGTTGAGGCGATGCACGTCGTACAGGAACGACACCCCCCGCGGCGCGTCCACCGCGCTCGAACTGCCCGTCGCGTAGATCACCACCGGCGCCTGCTGCCCCTGGAACCGGTCGACGGTGCCGACCCGGACGCCCTCGGGGACGGCCCGCGCGAGGCGGTCGACGTGCACGTTGTACGGCGCCACGACGAGCACGTCCGAGGTGGTCATCGCCCGGGACGTCCCGTCGGCGTCGACCCACCGTCCGGCGAGCACCTCCCGCACCAGCGCCCCGACCACGCCCGCCTCCTCGACGCTGTCGGCGACGTTCCCGGTGTGCTCCACCGGCACCCAGCGCAGCCCGGAGCCGGCGAGCCCCGCCCAGCGCCCGGCTGACCCACCGCGCGCCGGCAGGTCCACCCGCTGCCGCTCCCGGCCTGGTGCCGAGTGCAGCCGCCCGTCATAGCTGAGCAGCGAGATCAGCGCGGTGATCGCCGGGTGCATCCGGTAGGTCACGTCGAGGAACAGCCCGCGATCGGCCGGGATCACGTCGTGCTCCCCGATGAGGTGTCCGAGCGCGGAGACGCCCGCGCCGTAGGGGTGCTCGGCCTTCGTCGGCTGGGTCAGCTGCTGCGGGTCGCCGAGCAGCACCAGGGACGCCGCTGCCCCGGCCACCGCCACCGCGTTGGCCAGCGAGAATTGCCCGGCCTCGTCGATGACCAGCACGTCCACGGAGTCGGCCAGCTCGGGGCGCGCCCACAGCCAGGCCGTGCCCCCGACCAGCCGCGCCGAGCCGTCCCGCAGCGCTGTGGCGACCTCCGCGTTGTCGGCCACTTCGCGCACGCCCGCATCCTGATCGAGGAGGCTGTGCTCGGCCGGCTCGCCGCTCACCTTGTGCAGCGCCGGACGCCCGACCTCGTCCAGCAGATTGCGGATCACCGCGTGCGACTGGGCGGTCACCCCGACCCGGCGGCCCGCATCCAACAGCGCCCGGATCAGGTGGCTCGCGGCGTACGTCTTGCCCGCCCCCGGCGGCCCCTGCACCGCGAGCACCTCCCCGGACAGCCCGAGCCCGACCCGCACCACCGCCTCCGCGGGCGTCTCCCCCGGCCGCAGCGCCAGCGCGCCCACCGGCACCCGCCGCGTCACCAGGGCCGTGCCCGCCGACACGCCCCCCGCCAGCAGCGTCTCCGCCTGCCGGGCCAGCGCCCCACGGACCACCCGGTTGTCGATCGGCCCCGGCGGCATCACGCCCCGCGGCGTCGCCGCCGGGTGCTTGACGCCCCGCGAGAGCACCAGTTCGCCCGCCTCGCCGTCCACCGACACGACCGTCCCGCAGGACTCGCGGGTGTCGACGTCGTGCGCGCCCTTGCCGGCCTCCAGGCGGGTCGCCTGTGGCGGGAAGGGATAGCGCCACAGCAGGCTCGTCGGCTTGCCCGACTTGCCCAGCTTCTCCCCCGCCGCGACCGGCTCGCCCGGCCGGCCGAGCGCCGCGCCGTCCTCGACCAGGTCGTCGTCGGAGAGTTCGGCCCGCCGGAAGAAGTCCCACCAGTCCGGCCGATCCTCCCGCCGGTGCCAGCCGATCAGCCCGGCGAACAGCTCGTGCCCCGCCGCCACGAGCCTCTCGGCCAGCTCCCGTTCCTCGACCGCGGCCTCGGCTTCGGCGGCCTGGTCGTACGGCGTGGCCGCCGGGCGGGGCAGCAGCAGCCCGCCCGCCCCGGAGCCCCGGGCCGCGAGGTCCAGGGCCAGCTCGCTGCGGCGGTCCTCCAGCCAGTCGTGCAGCGCCAGCGTCGAGCGCACGTCCTCGCGGTTGTAGTCGGCGATCCGCTGCAGGATCGTCGAGTCGCCGGACTCGAGCCAGCGTTCGTATTCCACCACCGAGCTCATCGCGTCGGCGACCTCATCGCCCTGGCCGTGCCGGGTGTGCCCCCAATAGAGGTCCTCCAGCTTCTTGATCGAGTAGGACGACTTCCCGATCAGCAGCCCCTCCTTGACCACGCCGTACAGGTCCACGAACCGACCGCCGCGCAGCAGCGCGTCCAGCTCGGCCTCCGCGACGCCGTACCGGCCGGTGAGCCGCTTGAGCGCCGCCGTCTCGTACGGCGCGTAGTGGTAGACGTGCATCCCCGGGTGGTCGCGCCAGCGGGCCAGCAGAAACTCCAGCAACCGCGCCACCATCGTGGCCTCGGCGGCCTCGTCGTGCGCCCACCAGGTGTCGAACCTGTGAGCCCGGTCAAGCACCCCCGCCAGGTATTCGCGCCCGGTCCCGTCCCCCGCGAACGGGTCGCCCTCGAAGTCGAGGTAGAGGTCGCCGCGGTCCGGCTCGGGAAGGCGCGCCAGCCCCCGGCCGGGCGCATAGGGCAGCAGCTCGTACCGCGCCCGGTCCCCCTCCCGCTCCGCGACCTGCAGCCGCGCCTGACGGCGCAGCTTCTCGTACGTCGGGCGCGACAGCCCCGCCGGTACGGCGTCGCCCGCCGCCGCCAGCGCCGCGACGGAACCGACCCCGCCGGCCCGCAGGGCGTCGCGATGCCGGCGCCGCATCCCGGCCACCAGCGACAGGTCGTCCGAGGCCAGCCACGCCTCGCCGCACTGGCCCTGCCAACGGCACCGGGAGCACTGCGGCACCGGGACGGGCTCGGTCGCGGCCGCCGGGTCCGTCGCGACAGCCGCGGCGCGGGCGTCGACGAACCACTCCAGGCCCGCCCGAGCCCGGGCCGCGTAGGCCGCCACGTCCGCGAGCCGCCAGGACCGCTCCACGCCGTCACCGGTCACCACCACGAGCCGCGCCGGCGGCACCCCCTGAAGCGTCTCCAGCCGCTCGGCATAGGTCGCCAGCTGCAGCAGGGCCGCCGCGGACAGATGCCTGGCGAGCTTCGTATCGACCAGGTCGTAGGCCCAGTCGCCGTACCGCGAGCGCGGCTCGCCGGGCGCCAGGTCCCGGCGGAGCAGGAAGTCGGCATACCCCAGCCAGGTGCCATCGAACAGCGTGCCCTGATAGATCGCGGACGCCCCGGCGGCCATCGCGGCCACCGTCGCCGCCTCCGCCGCCGCCGGATCCCGGTCCCGGGGGATCTCGACGACCTGCCGACCGGACTCGCGCAGCCGAGCAAGATAGGCCCGCTCGTGGGACAGCCCGCGCGCGGCGATGAAGGCCAGCTGCTCATCGACGCCGTCGGCCGGTCGCGGGCGCCGCCCCAGGGCCACCTCGACGTCCAGCGCGCTCGCGTGGGCGCACCCCAGGAACCGGGTCAGGTCGGTCGGGGACAGCACGAGCCGATCAGCGCCGTGGACGGCCCCGCCCCCGTCGGCGCCGACCCGATGGGGCCCCGCATCGTGGCGGGCCGAGCCGAGCCGGTGCATCTCAGCCCGCCCCCGGGTGCTCCTGCGCCCGGGCGGCGGCGAGGTCCGCCGCCGTCACACCGGCCAGGGCTCGCTCGATGGTGGGAATGGAGGCGACGAGGCGGCGGGTGTAAGGCTCCTGCGGATCGTCGTACACCGCCGCCACCGGCCCCTCCTCGACGATCAATCCGGCTTTCATCACCACCACACGGTCGCAGACGGCTCTGACAACGCTCAGATCGTGCGAGACGAACACCAGCGTCAGCCCCAGGTCGTCGACGAGATCGGCCAACACGCCGAGCACCTGCGCCCGCACCGAGACATCCAGCGCGCTGACCGGCTCGTCGGCCAGGAGGATGTCGGGTTCCGGGCCGATCGCCCGCGCGATCGAGATCCGTTGCCGCTGGCCGCCGGAGAACTGATGCGGATAGCGGTGCCCGCTCGCGGGGTCGATGCCGACTGACGTCAGCAGCTGGGCGATCCGGTCCCGGTGATCCGCCCGGCCGGTGACCAGCAGCGGCTCCCGCACCGAGGATTCGATCCGCATCCGCGGGTCGAGCGAGCCCATCGGGTCCTGGAAGACCATCTGCAGCCGTTCGCGCAGGAACCGCAGCCGCCGCTCGGGCACGCCGGACACCGGGTGTCCCGCGATCCGGACCTGCCCCGAGGTCGGCTGGTCGAGGCCGGCCAGGATGCGCAGCAGGGTCGACTTGCCGCACCCCGATTCCCCGACGATCCCGACCCGTTCGCCGCGCCGGATCGTCAGGTCGACCCCGCGCAGGGCGCGCACGACCGGAGCCTCGCCGAACAGGCCGCGCCGCGGCCGGCGATAGTCGCGTGTCACGCCGTGCACCTCGATGAGCGGCGGCTCGGGCTCCTTGCCGACCGACACCGCGCCCACCGACACCGCGCCCACCGGCACCGCGCCCACCGGCACCGCCTCACCGACCGGCACCGCCACGCTCTCCCGACGCGGCCGCGCGGCGATGTCGGCCAGGCTGGAGGCGGCCACGAGCTTGGCGGTGTAGGGATCCCGCGGCGCCGTCAGCACCTGCGCGACCGGGCCGGATTCCACGATCCGGCCCCGATACATCACCGCCACCTTCTCGCACACCGTCGCGATCACCGCCAGGTCGTGGCTGATGAACAACAGCCCCGCATCGCGCGCCTCGACCCCCGCGACGATCAGGTCGAGCACGTTGGCCTGCACGGTCACGTCGAGGGCCGTCGTCGGTTCGTCGCAGATCAGCAGATCGGGCGAGTTCGCCAGGGCCATTGCCAGAACGACCCGCTGCCGCTGCCCGCCGGAGAGCTGGTGGGGGTAGGCGCGGGCGGCCTGCTCGGGGTCGGGCAGCCGCACGTCGTCGAGGAGCCGTACGACGTCGCGGCGGACCCGGTCCCGGTCCGGCGCGACCCCGGTGCCGTCGTGGCGGTGCACCAGGATCGCCTCGGCGACCTGCCGCCCCACCCGCATCGTCGGGTTCAGCGCGGTCAGCGGCTCCTGGAAGACCATCCCGAGGCGCGATCCCCGAAGCCGCGACATGCGGCGTTCATCCAGCTCCAGGAGGTTCTCGGCGACGCCGCTGAGCCGGATGTCGCCGCGCGCGGTCAAGCTCTCCGAGAGCAGGCCGATGACCGCCAGCGCCGTGAGGGTCTTTCCGCAGCCGGACTCCCCGATCAGGCCGACCCGCTCGCCGCGGGCGATGGTCAAGTCCAGCGGATGGACCAGCTCCTGCTCCCCCGCCGAGACGGTCAGGCCGCGTACGGTCAGCACGCGGTCCCCACGGTCGCCGGCCGGCCCCGGATCCGCCGCCGCGGCCGGGGTCACCGGACCGCCTCCATCCGCGGGTCGAGCAGGTCGCGCAGGCCGTCGCCGAACAGGTTGAATCCCAACACGGCGATGGCGATGGCCCCGCCGGGGAAGACGACGAGCAGCGGATGCTGGGCGAGGAAGTCCTGGCCCTCGTAGAGCATCAGCCCCCAGGACGGCGTCGGCGGCGGGGTGCCCAGCCCCAGATAGGACAAGCCCGCCTCGGCGAGCACCGCCAGGGCGAACGACACCGAGGCCTGCACGATCACGATGCTGGCGATATTGGGCAGCACGTGCCGCACCGCGATCGCCAGCGGCGATCGACCCGCCACCCGTGCGGCCAGCACGTAGTCCAGCGACATGACCTGCAGCGCTCCCGCGCGGGCCACCCGGGCGAACGCCGGGATTCCGGCGATGCCGATGGCGAGCATGGCCAGCTGGGTGCTGCGCGTGAACACCGCGGCGAACATGATCGCCAGCAACAGCGCCGGGAAGGCGAGCATCACGTCCCCGACGCGCATCACCACCTCATCCAGCCAACGGCGCGGCGACATCGCGGCCAGCAACCCCAGCGGGATGCCGACGGCGGCGGCCACCCCGACCGCGACCAACCCGACGAACAGGGTGGTCCGACTGCCGAGCAGGATCCGGGAGAACACGTCCCGGCCCAGGGCGTCGGTGCCGAACCAGTGCTGCGCCGACGGGCCCAACAGTCGCGGCACGCGGGAGTCCACGAGAGTGGGGTCGTACGGCGTCCAGACGAGCGAGACCAGCGTCGCCAGCACGACCAGGCCCACCAGGACGGACCCGAGGATCAAGGTCGGGCCGACATGTCGTCGCCGCACCCGGCGTACGGTCGGGGTCGCCACCTCACTCACCGTGCCCTGGCCCGCATCCGCGGGTCGATCGCGACATACAGCACGTCGGTGAGGAAGGACACCAGCAGAACAAGCGCCACCAGCACCATCACCACGTCCTGGACCAGGATCAGGTCGCGCACCTGCACCGCGTCCAGGAGCAGGCTGCCCAGGCCGTGCACGACGAAGACGCGCTCCACGACCACGGCCCCGATCAGCATGGCGGCGAGCTGCAACCCGAGCACGGTGACGACCGGCACGCCCGCGTTGCGCAGCCCGTGCCGCAGCAGCGCCCGCCACGGCGTCAGCCCCTTCGAGCGGGCCGTGCGCAGGTAGTCCTCGGCCAGCACGTCGAGGACGGCGCTGCGCACGTAGCGCGCCAGGATCGCCGACTGCACCAGGCCCAACGACAGCGCCGGCAGGATCAGGTGCCGCAGGAAGGCGGCCGGGTCGACCGCGGGCGGCACCCAACCGGACGACGGGAGCCAGCCCCATCGCACCGAGACGATCGCGACCAGCAGCATGCCGGCGAGGAAGGCCGGTACGGCGACGCCGACCTGGGACAACGCCGTCAGCAGGGCGCCGTCGACATGACGGTGCCGGACCGCCATGACGGTGCCGACCGGCACCGCGAGGAGCACCGCGATCAGCAGCGCCGCCAACACCAGCCAGCCCGTCACGGCGAGCGCGTCGAGCAGCCGGGGCGCGATGACGTCGCCGGAGACATAGCTGCGCCCGAAGTCACCGCGCAGCAGGCCACCGGCCCACCCGGCGTACTGCGTCAGCAGCGGCCGGTCCAGCCCGTACTCGTGCCGCAGCCGCGCCACCGACTCCTCCGAGGCGGACACGCCCAGGGCGACCCGGGCCGGATCGCCCGGCAGCACCTGCATGAACGCGAACACCACAACGCTGCTGGCCAGCAGGCTGAGCAGCAGGATCGCCGTACGGCGAGACAGGGCCGGCGCCATCGGACCTCAGGAGCGAGCCAGGCCCGACAGATCGAACGACTCACTCACGGCGTTCTTCGGCAATCCGGTGATCCCCGTCTTGGCCACCATCAGATTGGGCAGCAGGAAGAGCCAGTCGGAGGCGGCGTCCTCGCTGATCAACCGGGCGGCCGACTTCATCTTGGCGATCTGGGTGGGATCGTCGCCGGTGTCGGCGGCGGCCAGCGCCTCGGTGAGGGCGGGGTTCTTGTAGTGGATGTAGTAGTCCGGGTTGCCGTAGACGGTGCGCAGGTCCCGCGGCTCGACGTGCGCCACGATCGAGGCGTCGTAGTCGGAGTTCTTCAGCACCGTCGTCAGCCAGCTCGGGAAGTCCATCTGGTCCATCGTGACCTTGAACCCGACCTGCTCCAGCTGAGACTTCACGACCTGCCCGCAGGAGATCGCGTAGGGGGCCGTGGGGAGCCGTAGCCGGATCGCCGGGTTGGGCGTCTTGGCCTGCGCCAGCAGCGATTTCGCGGCGACCACGTCGTACGGCGCGATGCCGGTGAGGTCCTCGTACCAGGGATCGGTCGGCGGCACCATCGACCCGATGAGGGTGCCCTTGCCGCCCCAACACCGGTCCACGAGATCGCGGTGGTTGATGGCCGACCGGGCCGCCTGACGGATCAGCTTGTCCGCGAACGGGCCCTTTTGGTTGTTGAAGGAGAGGACCACCTCGCCGTTCGTGGTGCCCTCGATGGTCTGGAAGGTCTTGGTGTCGGCGAAGCGCGGCAGCGCGTCGGGCTGCACGATCGAGAGCACGTCGAGGCCGCCGGAGAGCATGGCGTTGTTGATCGCAGAGGTGTCGGCGACGTATTTGAGCTCGACCTTCTCGAAGTACGGCGGCGTGCCCCAGTAGTCCGGGTTGCGCGTGAGCGTGAGGGTGTCGCCCTGCTTGTAACTCTGCACCGTGTATGGGCCTGTGCCGACGGGGCTATTGGCCAGGTCGGAGACGCCGGTGCGGGAGAACATGGCCCCGAGCCGGGTGGCAGCCATCCGGAACAGCCAGTCGTTGCTGGGCCTACTCAGCACCACCTGGACCGTGGTGGGGTTGACGACCGTGACATCCTGGACGACCCCCATCGCCTTGGCCAACGACGTCGTCCAGTCGGTCTTGACCCGGTCGATCGAGAACTTCACGTCGTCGGCGGTGAACGCCGCCCCGGTGCTGAACTTCACGTTCTCCTGCAGCGCGAAGGTGTACGTCGTGCGGTCCGGAGACACCTGCCAGGACCTGGCCAACGCCGGGACCACCTTGCCGTCCTGGTCGAGCTTGACCAGGCCCTCGTAGACGTTGCCCAGGAGCGCCTGCGGGATGGCCGCCCCGTCGGCCTTGGTGAAGTCGAGTGAGGTCGGCGCGAGCACCATGCCGATCGATAGATTCTTCGAGCCCGCGGGCGCCCCGCCCGGGGTCGCGGATGTCGTGGGCTGAGTGGTCTGACCTGCGGAACAGCCCGCGACCAGCACGGGTGTTGCGACGAACGCGGCGACGACCGCGGCAACGAACGCGCCGCGGGCTCGTCGGGACGTGTGGGTCATGCTGGCCTCTCGGTCGGCCCGCTGGGCGCGGGGGCTGGCCCGATCGTATGCCGATCGGCATCGCGGCAACGTCCCGTATGGGCCGCATCTTCCCAGGCGGGCGAGAGGTTCGCCGCAGTGTCGGTGACCGGACGTTCGGCGTCGCCCCGCTCAGCGACCGACGAACTGGGCGAAGGTGTGAATGAGCAGCCCGGCCAGGCCACCGACGACGGTGCCGTTGATCCGGATGAACTGCAGGTCCCGACCCACGTGCAGTTCGATCTTCTCGGCGGCCTCCTTGCCGTCCCAGCGGGCGATGACCTGGGAGATGATCGGCGCCAGCTCCTGGCCGTAGCTGTCCACCAGGAACGCGACGGCGTCCCCCGCGCGGGCGTCCACGCTGGCCCGCAGCTCCGGTTCCGCGAGCAACCGCTCCCCGAGGCGGCGCAGTTCCTTGGCGATGCGCTCGCGCAGCAGGCCGGCCGGGTCGTGCAGGGCCCGCATCATCCCTTCGCGCAGCACATCCCAGATCGCCAGGGCCGCATCGGTGGTCTGCGGGTGAGTGATCAGCCGCTCCTTGAGCGCCTCGGCCCGGGCCATCGTGGCGGGGTCTTCCTGGAGATCCCGGGCCAGGTCGCTGAGCAGATCGTCGATGGCGCGGCGCACCCGGTGGCTGCGGTCGTCGCGCACGTCCCGCACCCACTTGACGGCCTCGGTGTGCAGCCGGTCGGCCACCATGTCGTTGACCCAGGCCGGCGCCCACGTCGGGGCCCGGTCGTCGACGATCTGCATGAACGTGCGGGGGTTCTCCAGCAGCCAGGCGTGCGCCTCGATGACGACGATGTCGACCAACGCGTGGTGCACGCCGTCGCGGACCACCTCCTCCAGCAGTGCCCCGGCCACCGGGCTGAGCGGCTCGGCCACGGCGCGCGGGACGAGGGAGTTCTGCACGAGCCCCCGGATGTCGTCCGGGGCCACGTGCGTCAGCGCCCGGGCCAGGATCAGCGCGGACTCGTCGGCCAGCCGCCGGGCGTGCCCCTCGTCGTCCAGCCAGACGCCCACGCGGCGGGTGACGTCGGAGGCGAGGAACCGCTCCCGAGCGGCCTCCCCGGTGAGGAAGTTGCCGGTGACGAAGTCCTCCAGCCCCTTGGCGAAGGTGTCCTTGCGTTTGGGCACCAACGCGGTGTGCGGGATCGGAATGCCCATCGGGTGCCGAAACAGCGCCGTCACGGCGAACCAGTCGGCCAGCGCCCCGACCATGCCGGCCTCGGCAAAGGCGTTGACATAACCGAGCGCCCCGTCCCGGTGCAGCGTCACCAGGAAGATCAGCGCCATCAACACCAGCATCCCGGTGGCGATTCGCCGCATTCGGTGGAACCCGCGCCGCCGGACCTCGTCGGCCGCGGACAGGCTGATCGGTGCGGGATGGGGCGCCGTACTGACGGATGCGGCCATGTCGGCATTCTTGCAATCCTCGTGCGATCCTGCGCGGGTGCGCTCCCCCTCTCTGCGACTTCTGGCAGACGCGTTCGCCGCCAAGCGATTTCGCGTCGGCAGCGGCGGTCGACTACGGCGCCGGGCCACGCCGGCCCTGCTCAGCGTCGTGCGCCTGACCGCAGCGGCGGTCCTGGCCTATCTCCTGGCCGTGGCGATCACGCCCGGCCTGACCGATCTGACCGGTCCCCTGACGGCGCTGCTGGTGGTGCAGACCAGCCTGTACGCCACCCTGCGCATGGGCGTCTTCCGGATCCTCTCGGTGCTGACCGGGGTCTTCGTCGCCATCGGTGTCGCGGCCTGGGTCGGCCTGTCGTGGTGGAGCCTCGGCATCGTCATCGCGGCCTCGATGCTCATCGGTCACGTCCTGCGGCTGGGGGCGAATCTCTTGGAGGCGCCGATCAGCGCGATGCTCATCCTCGGCGTCACCGCACACGACATCGCCGCCGAGACCCGGGTGCTCAACACGTTGATCGGCGCGAGCGTGGGGGTGGCCTTCTCGGTGCTGTTGCCGCCGTCGGTCACCGCGGCCAGCGCCGAGGAGGCGGTGCTGGAGGTTGCGGAGGAGACCGCCCACGTCGTACGCCGTGCCGGGGTGGAGATGGCCGAGCGGCTGGACCGCCGGCGCGTGACCTCGTGGCGGCACGAGACGCACGCGCTGCTGCCCCTGCTGGCCCGCGCCGGCGAGGCCCTGGCCCAGGTGGAGGAGAATCGGCGGCTCAACCCGCGCTCGCTGGGCAGCACGGACGTCGTACCGGTTCTCCGCTCGGGGCTCAGCGCCCTGGACTCGGCCATCCTGTCGCTACGGGCCATGTTCGCCTCGCTGGAGGACGAGATCCCGGTGACGACCGGGCACCCGTCGGCGCGGACCGTCGGCTACGACGAGGAGCTGCGCGGCGCCTTCTCGGTGGTGCTCACCGACATGGGCGAGGCCATCGAGGCGTTCGGAACCCTGGTGGTGGCCGAGGCGCAGGGCCGACTCGCCGACGCCGAGGACGCCCTTGCGGACACCCTCGAGATCCTGCGCGAGACCCGCGCCATCCTCACCGATCTCTATTTCGTCGACGGCCGCGAGAATCCCGCCGGCTGGCTGCTGCGGGGTTCGGTCCTGGCCGGAGTCGAAGGCGTGCTCCGCCATCTCGACGTCGAGGAGCGGGCTCGGCAGCGGTCTCGACGGGCGGGCGCCCGACACTCCGGGCTCGCGGCGATTCCGCTGGTCGCGGGCATGTTGACGCGCGAGGACAGGCACCGTGGCCCGCTCTGGCCGGAGGCGACTGCTGGGCCTTCGGTCACGCCGCCGGCCACGCCGGCGGTCACTCCGTCGGTCACCGAAGCTACCGCAGCCATTGCGGACGGACCCGACCCGACGGACTGAGCGCTCAGCAGGGCTGCGGCGGAACCGACCTGCTCAGAAGCGATGCGGCGCGTGCATCCAGACGGCCACGTCGAGGTGCCGCAGCAGCGCGTCGGGGTCGGCGAGGTCCGTGCCGGCGGCCGAGGCCGCCCGCTCGACCAGCCGGGTCAGGTGTTCGCGCACATCGGCCTGCCCCATGATCCACGCGAACACCTGCCAGTCGACCTGATATCGCGAGGGCCACAACCGCAGATAGCGGCAGACGACCTCGTCGCGGACCGGGAAGAGGTTGGGTCGCTTGCGGGCACAGAGCTTGGCGGCGGTGGCCCAGTTGACCTCGTAACGGTCCCGGGACGGCGGCACCAGGGCGCGCAGGAACTCGTAGAGCTCGGCGGCGTTCGCCAGCACCTGCGCATCGACCTCCCACAGCCGCGCGTCGGCGGGGATGCGATCGGCGGCGAGCAGCTCGTGCACCCGGTCGCGGGTAGGTCCCGGCTCCAGCAGCTCGCGGACCGTGCGCGGGGGAATCTTGACGTCCAGCAGCGTGACCGCGAGCAGATCGCGTTCGTCGACGGTGTGCGGGTCGGATTCGCCGTGGCCGACGAACGTGGCTCCGGCGAAGTTGGCGTCGGTGGTGTAGTACCGGGCGAGGCGCTCCGGCGTGCGGGTGTCCCGCAGCGCCGCCCAGACCCGGTCGAGAGCGGGCTCGAGGTAGAGGTCCGCATTGCGCCAGCCCTGCGGGACCGGCAGTCGATCGTTCGCCATGCCACCACCTTTCGCGGGAACGCCGGCGCGCCGCCCGCCTACGCAGCATAACGACGTGCACCGACCCGGCTGGAGCCCCGGAACGCCGCAGTGCTGTCGGGCCGCCCACATCGCGAGCCCTCGTCGGCTACCGGCAAAGCTGCGGTAACGGGGGCTTAACGCCGAGGTGAGCAGCGGGTGAGGACTGTCCGTTGTCGGTGGTGAGCCTTACGCTCAGCTCCAGCACGCCGCATCCGTTTCCTTGGAGGTCTCCATGAAGAGCAAGTCCCTCGCCGTTCTTGCCGTCACGGCGCTGGCCGTCACCGGCCTGGCCGGCTGCGCTCAGAAGAGCAACGACTCCGGCGGGTCCACGCCCGCCGCCGGCGGGACCGGTGGGTCCGGCGCCGGCGAGGTGCGCGTCTACATCGGCGCGGACACCAACATCAAGGACCTGTGGGAGAAGAGCGTCAAGCCGGGCTTCGAGAAGGCCAACCCGGGCACGACGTTGAAGATCGACTTCGATGACCACGAGGAGCACGGCACCCAGAACCTGGCCAAGCTCACCGCCGCCGAGAAGAGCGGCAACGACGCCGGCTGGGACCTGATGGACGGCGGCATCGTGCTCCAGGCCGCGGACGCCGGGGTCCTGGAGCAGGTGACCAAGGATCAGGTCAAGGGCCTCGCCGATGTTCCCGAGGACACCCTCAAGGCGGGCGGCAAGGGCGGCATCCCCTATCGGGGTTCGTCGGTGCTGCTGGCGTACAACCCCAAGCTGGTGGCCAGCCCGCCCGCGACGTACGACGATCTGATGGCCTGGATCAAAGCGAACCCGGGCAAGTTCACCTACAACTCGCCCAAGTCCGGCGGCTCCGGCGGCGCCTTCGTCACCACCGTCCTGGACAAGAACCTGCCGGCGGACACGGCCAAGACGCTGCGCACGACGTACGACAAGAACCTGCTCACCCAGTGGAAGCCGGGCTGGGACGCGCTGCGCGCGTTGAACCCCTACGTCTACCAGAAGGGTGTCTACCCGACCGGCAACAAGGGCAGCATCGAACTCCTGGCCAACGGCCAGATCGCGATGACCCCGGTGTGGTCCGACATGTTCATCTCCGGGCAGAAGTCCGGCACGATCCCCAAGGACATGAAGGCCACCCAGATCGCCAACCCGTCGTTCACCGGCGGCGCCGCTTACCTGGGCATCCCGGCGCATGCCAAGAACAAGGCCAACGCGATCAAGCTGGCCGATTATCTGCTTTCCGCCGAGGCGCAGAACATGATCGCCAAGGACATCGCGGGCTACCCGGTGATCCCGCTGAGCAAGCTGCCGCAGGAGACCCAGGCCACCTTCAAGGACGCCCACCCCGAGAACCTGCGGGCCGGCTACTTCGACAAGGTCAACAAGGACCGCGACCTCGCGTGGGACCAGGAAGTCCCGGGCAAGTAAGTCATCGACGGTGAGTGCTGCGGCAACGCGCCGTACGGCGTGGCGCGGGTTCTTCCTCGCGCTGCCCCCGGTGGCGTTCATCGCCCTGTTCGCGGGAATGCCGATCGTGCTGGCCTTCCTGTTCACGCTGGGCTACGGCGGCGGTCTGAACGAGATCACGGCGCTCATCGGCCAGGACGTGTACCTGGCCGATGGGCCGCCGGGCACCGTCGAGCCCTATCGGGTGGTCTTCGCCAGTGGTCGATTCCGCGAGGATCTGATCGTGACCATCCTGGTCACGATCGTCTCGACCCTCATCGTCATCACGGTGGCGCTGGCGATCGCGCTCTTCCTGCGGCTGCGCGGCGGCCGGATCGCCAACCTGCTGACCATCTTGACCATCGTGCCGATGTTCATCCCGGTCGTGATCAGTGCCTATGCGCTGCGCACGTTCTATTCGGACATCGGCTTCCTGCCGACGCTGTTCGCCCAGGTCGGGGCGACGGGTCCGGCGTTCGCCTACAGCGTGCCCGGGCTGGTGATCGGGTCGGTGTGGACGAACCTGCCGTTCGCGGTGCTGATGATCAGCTCGGGGGTGGCGGCCGTGCCGGATTCGGTGATCGACGCGGCCCGCGACTCCGGAGCCGGGCTGCTGCGGACGACCGGGTCGGTGATCCTGCCGATGGCGATGGTGCCGATCGTCATCGCCACGACCTTCACGGCCATCGGGATCATCGGGTCGTTCACGATCCCCTACTTCCTCGGCCGGAACAGCCAGACCATGCTCGGGGTGGACATCGCCTCATACTTCATCGCGTTCAACCGGCCCCAGCAGGCGATCGTGATGGCGTTCGTCGTGTTCGCGCTGGCGTCGCTGATCGCGGCGACCTATGTCTGGGCGAACTTCCGCCAGGCTAAGGAGGCTGATCAGGTATGACCATCACCCCCGCGACCAGCGCGGACGGTGCCACCTCCGCACTGCGCCGAGCCCTGGTCGGCCTGGCTGCCGGGGTCGTCGTGATCGCCCTGGCCGTGTTCATCTTCGGCCCGCTGGTGTGGTTGGCGATCCGGGCGTTCGTGACGAGCTGGACCTATCCCCATCTGACTCCGGACGGCTGGACGATGGACTGGTGGGGCAAGGTGTTCGCCGACAACCAGCTGTCCAACGCCGTCTACAACTCGTTTTCCTTCGCGGTGATGACCGTCGCGCTCTCGGCGCTGATCTGCCTGCCGGCGGCCTATGCCTTCGGCCGCTATCAATTCCCCGGCCGTCGGTTCTTCCTGATCGCCCTCTTCGCGATGAACAGCTTTCCCAAGATGGGGCTGTTCGTGACCCTGGCGTCGCTGTTCTACACGCTGCGCCTGATGGAAACCCAACTCGGGATCGTGATCGTGCACGTGATGGGGACCGTGGTGTTCATGACGTGGATCCCGGCGGCGGCCTTCGCCGCGGTGCCGCGGTCGCTCGAAGAGGCCGCCCGGGATGCCGGGGCAGGGGCGCTGCGGGTGTTCTTCACGATCACCTTGCCGCTGGCTTTGCCGAGCATCCTGGTGGCGGTGATCATGAGCTTCCTCGCCAGCTTCGATGAGGCGCAGGGCACCTATCTCGTGGGTGGCTCGACCTATCTGACGATGCCGACCCAGATGTACCGGCTCGTCGAGTACTACCCCCTGCAGATCGCTGCCGTGTTCTCGATTCTGTTGTCCATTCCCTCCGTCGTGCTTCTCGCCCTGGTCCGCAAGCAGGTCATGGGCGGGCAGCTGGCCGAGGGCTTCCAGCTCCGATAGGCCGCCTGTGTCCCCTGCATCCGACGTACCGCCAGCCTCCGACCCCACCGCCGCGAGCCCGGCGCCCACCGCCGCGAGCGGCGCGTCCGCGCAGCCCGCGCTGCGCCTGGACGGCATCCACAAGCGACTCGGTGGCCGCGACATCGTCGTCGACCTGCACCTCGACGTCGCGCCCGGGGAGCTGGTCACCCTGCTCGGCCCGTCCGGGTGCGGCAAGACCACCACCTTGCGCATGGTGGCGGGCTTCCTCAAGCCGGACCGGGGGCGGGTGCTGGTCGACGGCCGCGACGTGACGCCGCTGAACCCTGAGAAGCGACCGAGCGCCATGGTGTTTCAGAGCTACGCGCTGTGGCCGCACATGACGGTCTTCAAGAACGTCGCCTTCCCGCTGAGGCTGGCCAAGGTGCCGGGCGCGGAACTGACCCGGCGCGTCGAGGCTGCGCTGGACATGGTGGGCCTCATGCACCACCGGGACTCGCGGCCGGCGCGGATCTCCGGCGGCGAGCAGCAGCGCGTCGCGCTGGCTCGGGCCCTGGTCCAAGAGCCGAAGCTGCTGCTCCTCGACGAGCCGCTGTCCAACCTCGACGCGCGGCTGCGGGTGAAGGTCCGCGAGGAGATCCGCGAGATCCAGCAGCGCCTGGGCATCACGACCGTGCTGGTCACGCACGACCAGGAGGAGGCCCTGTCCATCTCGGACCGGGTCGCGGTAATGAAAGACGGCCGCATCGAGCAGCTGTCGCCGCCCGCGGAGCTCTACGCCGACCCGCGCAGCGAATTCGTCGCCCGGTTCGTGGGCAGCCTGAACACCTTCGACGGGCGGCTGGTGGAGCGCGCCGACGGGTTGTCCGTCGCTGCCGAGCCTGGCGTCGTCACCGCCGTGAGACCCGAGGACGTCGTGATCCTCGACGGGGCCAGCGACCAGGCGGCACAGCTCGAGACGCAGGCCGCGGGGGCGACCGCCGCCCGTCCGGTGCATGCCGCGCGGGTGCTGCGGGTGGTGCCGCATGGCCCGTACGCCGAGGTCATGCTGGACGTCGCCGGGCATCGGCTCTCGGCGTTCCGGTCGGGCTCGCTGCCCGCCCAGGACTCGCAGGTCACCGTGCGGCTGCGCCGACCGATGGTGTTCGTCGACGGGAAGCGCGAGCAGGCGTCGGACTCGTGAGCGGCAACGTGGGCCGGCCGCGCCAGCCGTACGTCGTCGCCCATCGCGGCGACTCGCTGCGCTACCGGGAGAACACCCTGGCGGCGATCCGCTCGGCCGTGGCGGCGGGAGCGGACCGGGTCGAGATCGACGTGGTGACGACGCGCGACGGCGTCAGCGTCGTCAACCACGACCGGACGCTGCTGCGGCTGTGGGGCCTGCCCCGGCCGGTCGCGGAGCTGACCTGGGCCGAGGTGGCCGCGGTCGGGTTCGCGGACGTGCGGATCCCCCGGCTGGCGGGGGTGGCGGAGGCGCTGGCCGGGACGGGGGTGGAGCTGCTGGTCGACGCGACGACGGCGGTGGACGCGGCCACCGCCTGGCGGACGCTGGCGGGTGTCGCAGCGGACCTGCCGGTGCAGTGGTGCGGCGCCCCGGCGGCGACGGGCGCGGTGCGGGAGCTGGATCCCGACGCGGTCATTCACCTGGAGACAGGCACGGGGTATGCCGATCCCGATCTCGCGGGCCGGCAGCACCCGACGTACCTGAACATGGCGGGCACCCTCGTGTCACCCGCCACGGTCGCCGCCGCCCACGCCGCCGGCCTGCTCGTCGCGGCGTGGACCGTCGATGAGCCCGCGGAGATGGCGGCGATGGTGGCCCTCGGCGCGGACGCCGTCACGACGAACCGCCCCGGCCTGCTGCGGCGCCTGCTCGACGACGGGACCCTGGCGGCGATGGCCCGGCGCTGGGTGGAGCCGCCGCGCGACCCCGGATCGCCGACGGCGGCGCCGCTCGGGATGGCCGAGCTGGCGCGGGCCGAGCGGGTAGCCGGGGAGCTGGCCGGCTGGGCCGCGGCGTACCTGCGGGAAAGCCGCCCCGGCGTCGTGGCCACCAAGGCGAACCCCGCGGACCTGGTCACCGAGGTGGACCGGGCGGTGGAGCGGCGGGTCCGGGAGGTGCTGGCCGCCGAGTTCCCGGGGCACCTGGTGGTGGGCGAGGAGGAGGGCGGTACGTCGAGGGCGGGCGTGCCGACCTGGTATGTCGACCCGGTCGACGGCACCACGAACTACGCGCACGGCCTCGGCTGGAGTTCCGTCTCGCTCGCGCTCGCCGTGGATCGCACGCCGCTGGTCGGGGCGGTCGGGGACCCCTGGCGGCGCGAGGTCCTGGTGGCCCGGGCCGGCGGGGGCGCGACCCGCAACGGCGTACCGCTGCGGTTCGGTGGCGGGCAGGGCGAGCCGACCCCGACCCCGGCGCCGACCTCCGGCCAGCAACTCGACCCCACCGACACCGGCACGCTGGCCGGGACCGTCGTCCTGACCGAGTGGGCCGGCCACACGCCGTTTCCCGGCCAGCTCGACCTGCTGGCCGAGTTGGCGGACCGGCATTGCACGGTGCGGGTCATGGGGTCCGGCACCCTGTCGACGGCCTCGGTGGCCGCGGGTCGCGGCGCCGCCTGCGTGATCGGCGACTTCCACCCAGAGGACCATCTCGCGGCAACCCTCATCGCGCGGGAGGCGGGCGCCCGGCTGCTGGCGGCCGACGGCGCTGACGTGGTCTGGCCGGACGGCGCATTCGCGGTGGTGGCCCCGGAGTACGCCACCGAGCTGGGGGCCCTAATCGGTCGACATCTCGGTGCCCCGGCGGGCGTCGGCGAGTCGTAGCAGCGCCGCAGGGGCGAGCCGTAGCCGCGAGCCGTAGCCGGGCACCGTAGGCGCGCGGCCCGCGGGAAGGCGCGTGGACGGGCCCTCAGTCCGGGGTCGTGGGACCGTCGGCCTGGTCGGCCGGCCCGAGCAGGCTGGTCAGGTCGTCGGGTGCGTCGACCGCATGTTCCATCAGCCACGCGGCCGGGATGACCTGCAGCGCCAGCGCGTTGGTGGCGCGCAGACGAACCGGCGGGGCGCAGCCGGCCTCGTACGCGTCCCGCCAGCGCACGGCCACGACACACCAGGCGTCGCCGGGCCGGAGACCCGGGAACGCCCTCTCGGGACGCGGCGTGATGAGGTCGTTGCCGTGCTCGCGCTGGTGCTCCAGGAACTCCCGGGTGAGCACGGCGCAGACGGTGTGGCCGCCGAAGTCTCGGGGACCGCTGGTGCACTGGCCGTCCCGGTAGAACCCCGTGACCGGGTCCACGCTGCACAGCTCCATCTCGTCGCCGAAGACGTTGCGCCCACCCATGCCCGGATCCTATGGCGGGGGCCTGGCGGGCGGCGGGGTCAGAGATTGCCGCGCAAGTCCTGCTCGCGTTCCAGCGCCACGAACAGGGCCTTGAAGTTGCCCTTGCCGAAGCCGAGGCTGCCGTGCCGCTCGATGATCTCGAAGAACACCGTGGGCCGGTCGCCGAGGGGTCGGGTGAAGATCTGCAGCAGGTAGCCGTCCTCGTCGCGGTCGACGAGGATCTTGCGCCGACGTAGCTCCTCGATGGGGACCCGGACCGCACCGATGCGCTCGCGCAGTTCGGGGTCGTCGTAGTAGCTGTCCGGGGTGTCGAGGAACTCGACGCCCTCCGCGCGCAGGGCGTCGACCGTGGCGAGGATGTCGTTGGTGGCCAGCGCCAGGTGTTGGGCACCGGGCCCGCGATAGAACTCCAGGTATTCGTCGATCTGACTCTTGCGCTTGCTGATCGCCGGCTCGTTGAGGGGGAACTTGACGCGGTGGTTGCCGTTCGCGACGACCTTGGACATCAGCGCGGAGTATTCGGTGGCGATGTCGTCGCCGATGAACTCGGCCATATTGGTGAAGCCCATGACGCGCTGGTAGAAGTCGACCCAGGTGTCCATCTGGCCGAGTTCGACGTTGCCGACGATGTGGTCCAGCGCCTGGAAGAGCCGCTTCGGGGCGCCGTCGCGCTTGACGTGCGTGCCGGTGCGGGCGACATAGCCGGGCAGGTAGGGACCGTGGTAGCGGCTGCGGTCGATGAGGCTGTGCCGCGTCTCGCCGTACGTCGCGATGGCCGCGAGCCGCACGGTGCCGTGGTCGTCGGTGACGTCGTGCGGCTCTTCCAACACGGTGGCGCCCTGCGCGCGGGCGTGCGCGACGCACGCGTCCACATCGGGCACCTCGAGGGCGATGTCGATGACGCCGTCGCCGTGCTTGCTGTGGTGCGCCGTCAGCGGACTGGCCGGGTCGACGGCGCCCTTGAGCACGAACCGGATCGACCCGGACCGGAGCACGAACGCCTTGTGGTCACGGTTGCCGTGCTCCGGGCCCGAGTACGCCTCCAGGGTCATGCCCCACGCGGACTGGTAGTAGTGCGCGGCCTGCGTCGCGTTGCCGACAACGAACACGATCGCGTCCCAGCCGTTGACGGGGAACGGGTCGGTCTTGGGGTCGTGTTCGACGAGACCGACGAGCCGGCCGAGGTCCTCGGCGTTCAGCCCCGCCTCCCTCTCAAGATCCGTCAGCCCCGCGAGATCGGCGCGGCCTGCGTCATCGGCGGCGGTGTCGGGGTGCGTGGTCTCCGTCATGACGCTCAGAGTGAGGCACGTCACGTCGGTGAGCAAACGGTGTGGCGGTGAACGGGCATCCTGCCGTCCTCAGGCCGCCGCGACGGGGCCTGACTGGGCATTGTGTCCACTGCCTCGCGCTTCAGCCTCTCCGCCAGGCCCTTCGCCTGCTGGGTGGGTCGGGCTCTCAGGCCGCCTCGGTCGCGGGCAGGTGCAGGGCAGCAACGTCGCCGCGGCTGGCGAGGTAGATGCCGAGGAGCGGTACGTCGTGCGCCGCGCAGGCGGCTCGGGCCTCATCGACCCAGGCGACCACCTCGGTCGTCAGCCGGGGCTGCCGGGCGCCGACGGCCAGGACGACGGACGCCCGGCAGCTGACGGCGGCGTGCAGGAGCCCGGCCCAGGTGCGGGCCTTCTCCGGGGTGGGCAGTCGGATGGGGACGTCGTTGACCACGACCGGCTGCATGAGCCGGCCGCTGGGGTGGCACAGCAGCATGACGAGCGTGCCCGCGTGCCGGTCGCGTTCGGGGGTGCACAGATCGACGACGCCGGCGGCGATCTCGGGGTCGGTGAGGGGGCGTTGCGGCCAGTCGGCCGGGAGGGATTCGAAGAGCATGGGCGCCAGACTGCCCTCTTGGGCGGGACCCCCGCGGAAGTTATCCCCAGGCACGACGGCCGGCGTGGGGGTGTGGATATCCGGGCGCCCGAGTACGGCCAAACCCCCGCCCGCATAGGCATTTCCGCGCAAGTGGGGCAGGCTTGGAGAGATGAACGGCTACGTGTTGAACGATCGTGCGGTGGTCAACGCCTACGGCCTGATCGAGGACAAGCGGTTTGTCGTCGGGACCGACTGGGACTCATCCCATCCGACGCCTGCCGACCAGACCGCCTTCCTCGAGGCGCACTCGTGGGACACCTTCGCGCTGTGGCACCTCGCGGTCGACGAGGGAGCCGCCGAAGAGACCATGGCGCGCCACCAATTCGCCGTCGGCGACTTCACCAGGGTGCATCGAAGCGCTCTGGTGCGGTGCGTCGAACGCGCCCGCGCCGGCCAGCATCACGTGCTGGAGGAGGCCGCCCAGGAGTTGCTGCATCGGCTGGACACGAAGGCCGGCATCGACGTCGGCGACGGGTCATAGCGGGGGGCGACACCCCTCGGTGTCGCCCCCCACTCCAGCTGAGGGCTTGAGCCCGGGTTCAGCTGCAGCCGGAGGTGCTGCCGCAGCCCTCGCAGACATAGCAGCTGCCGGCCGGACGCATCTTGGTGCCGCAGGTCATGCACATCGGCGCGTCGGCCGCCTTGCCCTGGAAGCGTTCCATGAGCTCGGCCGAGCTGTGCACCTCGGGCGAGACCTCCTTGGCGGCCGCTGCGCCGGCTCCGGACTTGATGTCCATGTGGCGGGCTCTCGCGGTCGCCATCTCGTGGCGGGGCTTCTCGGCGACGGTCTGGGAGTAGTTCTCCAGCTCCTCCTCGATGTCCTCCTCGTCGGTGCCGTCGAGCGGCGCGTACGAGCCGGTCTCCAACTGCCGCGACCGCTCCTGCGCGGTGTGGATCCCGATGAACGAGCGGGTGTCGAAGTCGAGATAGTCCAGGGCCAGGCGGCGGAAGACATAGTCCATGATCGACTGCGCCATCCGGATGTCCGGATCGTCGGTCAGGCCCGCCGGCTCGAACCGCAGGTTGGTGAACTTCTCGACGTACGTCTCCAGCGGCACGCCGTACTGCAACGCCACCGACACAGCCAACGAGAAGGCGTCCATGAGGCCGGCGAGAGTGGAGCCTTGCTTGCCGAACTTCAGGAAGATCTCCCCGAGCCCGTCGTCGGGGTAGCTCGACGCGGTGAGATATCCCTCGGCGCCGCCGACGGTGAACGAGGTGGTGACCGAGCTGCGGCGCTTGGGCAGCCGCTTGCGGACCGGCCGGTATTCGACGACCTTCTCGACCTTGACGTCAGCCTCGGTGGACTTCTTGGCGGCCTTGGCATCGGAGAGCGGCTGGCCGACCTTGCAGTTGTCGCGGTAGACGGCCAGTGCCTTCAGCCCCAGCTTCCAGCCCTGCAGGTAGACATCCTCGATGTCCTCGACGGTCGCCGTCTCGGGCAGATTGACGGTCTTGCTGATGGCGCCGGACAGGAACGGCTGGCAGGCCGCCATCATCCGGACGTGACCCATCGGCGAGATGGCCCGCTCCCCCATCGCGCAGTCGAAGACCTCGTAGTGCTCGGCCTTGAGCCCCGGGGCGTCCACGACATGGCCGTGCTCCGCGATGTATTCGACGACGGCCTCGATCTGTTCGTCCTGGTAGCCGAGCTTGCGCAGGGAGCGCGGGATCGTCAGGTTGACGATCTGCATCGACCCGCCACCGACCAGCTTCTTGAACTTGACCAGCGAGAAGTCGGGCTCGATGCCGGTGGTGTCGCAGTCCATCATGAAGCCGATGGTCCCGGTGGGGGCCAGGACCGAGGCCTGGGCGTTGCGGAAGCCGTGCTTGGCCCCGAGCGTGACGACGTCGTCCCAGGCGCGGCTGGCCTCACGGTGAATCTGCGCGTCCATGTCGTGCAGGCTGCGGATCGTCTCATTGGCGGCCTGGTGCTTGCGCATGACCCGCTGGTGCGCGTCGGCGTTGCGGGCGTAGCCGGCGTAGGGGCCGACCACCTCGGCGAGCTGCGCCGACCGGCGGTACGCCGCACCGGTCAGCAAGCTGGTGATGCTGGCGGCGAGGCTGCGACCGCCGTCGGAGTCGTAGCCGTGGCCGGTCGCCATCAGCAGCGCACCGAGGTTGGCGTAGCCGATCCCGAGCTGGCGGTAGTCGCGAGTGGTCGCGCCGATCGACTCGGTCGGGAAGTCGGCGAAGCAGATCGAGATGTCCATCGCCGTGATGACCAGTTCCACGACCTTGGCGAGGGTAGCCGCGTCGAAGGTGTCGTCCTCGCGCAGGAACTTGAGCAGGTTGAGGCTCGCCAGGTTGCAGCTGGAGTTGTCGAGGGACATGTATTCCGAGCACGGATTGCTCGCGGTGATCCGGCCCGTTTCGGGGTTGGTGTGCCAGGCGTTGATCGTGTCGTCGTATTGGACGCCGGGGTCCGCGCATTCCCAGGCGGCCTTGGCGATCTTGTGGAACAGTTCGCGGGCATCGATCGTCTCGACGACCTCACCGGTCATCCGGGCGGTCAGGCCGAAGCGGCTGCCGTCCTCGACCGCCTTCATAAAGGTGTCGGTGACGCGCACCGAGTTGTTCGCATTCTGGTATTGCACGGACACGATGTCCTTGCCGCCCAGATCCATGTCGAAGCCGGCGTCGCGCAGCGCGCGGATCTTGTCCTCTTCGCGCGCCTTGGTCTCGACGAACTCCTCGATGTCGGGGTGGTCGACGTCGAGCACCACCATCTTCGCCGCGCGTCGGGTGGCTCCCCCCGACTTGATCGTGCCCGCGGAGGCGTCCGCGCCACGCATGAAGCTGACCGGCCCCGACGCGGTGCCCCCCGAGGACAGCAGTTCCTTGCTCGACCGGATGCGGGACAAGTTCAGGCCCGCACCTGAACCTCCCTTGAAGATGAAGCCCTCTTCCTTGTACCAGTTCAGGATCGATTCCATCGAGTCGTCGACGGAGAGGATGAAGCAGGCACTGACCTGCTGCGGGCTCGCCGTGCCTACGTTGAACCAGACCGGGGAGTTGAAGCTGAACACCTGGTGCAGCAGGGCGTAGGTCAGCTCGTGCTCGAACAGCGTCGCGTCGTCCTCGGTGGCGAAGTAGCCGTGCTTCTTGCCGGCTGCGACGTACGTCAGCACCACCCGGTCGATGAGCGTCTTGAGCGACGCTTCGCGCTGCGGAGTGCCCAACGCGCCGCGGAAATACTTGGTCGTCACGATCGTGCTCGCGTTGACCGACCAGAAGTCGGGGAACTCGACCCCACGCTGTTCGAAGATCGTCTCGCCGGTCTTCCAGTTGGTCTGGACGACGTCTCGCTTCTCCCAGGTCACCTCGTCATAGGGGTGCACACCGGGCTGGGTGAAGATCCGCTCCACGCGCACGCCTTTGCCGGAGCCTTTCCTGGCTCCGGCGCGCGCGCCGGTCGTCTCCGTCATGATGGGTTCCTTCCGTCCGGTGTCGTACGACAACAACTGTGGCAGCCGGGTCTGACAACCCCCCCGACCTGGGCTGATGGTGCGTCAGGGCCCGGCTGTCAGGGCCTGCTCCGCGCGCAGCAGAGCGATGGCTGCTTCGAAGTCCGCCAGCGATTCGAATCCTTGATAGACCGAGGCGAACCGCAGGTAGGCAACCTCGTCGAGGTCGCGCAACGGTGGCAGGATCGCCAGCCCCACCTCGTGGGCATCGATCTGGGCGTGTCCCGTGGCCCGTACCGTCTCCTCGACGCGCTGAGCAAGCCGAGCCAGATCGTCATCGCCGACCGGACGACCCTGGCAGGCCTTCCGGAGTCCGATCACGATCTTGTCCCGGCTGAACGGTTCACTGACTCCGGAGCGCTTGAGCACGCTCAGGCTGGCGGTCTCGACGGTCGTGAACCGACGTTCGCAGAGGGGACATTGGCGCCGCCGCCGGATCGCCAGGCCGTCATCCGCCGTCCGGCTGTCGATGACCCGGCTGTCCGTATGCCTGCAGAACGGGCAGTGCATCGCCCCCTCCTTTCCTGTGACGTGATCGCTGGCGCATCCCCGCGGCGACCGGATGCCGAGCCCCGGAGCACCGCTGCGGTGCGGGCTGGCTGGGGACAACGTGTGGGCTATGTTGTGGGTGGCTTGTGGAGAACTACCCAACACCTGGGGACTACATGTGGATGACTTACATCGTTGTAACCACTAGATGTAGGGATCGTAAGTCGCCGAGACCCTATGAGCAAGCTGCGTCCGCGCGCGGCGATTCACAGCCCGCCCACCGCAGTCAAGGACGCAGCGGCGCAGGTCAGCCGGCCTCACGCGGCGAAGCGACGCCCCGACGGGGGCCCTGACCGGCCGGTTCGGACAACTGCATGGACACAACTGCGCAGGCCCAGATCCGTCGTCCCCGCCCGGCCTCTGACCCGGCATGTGTCCTCGCGCCACGGCCGCCGACGGCCGGTACACCGGGCGCGTGGTCACCGATGGGGGGCGGCCGGCACCGGTACGACGGGCGTGGCCGGGACTCTTGGTGCGGCCGGCACGACGGGCGCGGCGAAGCCGGTACGACGGGCGTGGCCGGGACTCTTGGTGCGGCCGGTACGACGGGCGTGGCCGGGACTCTTGGTGCGGCCGGCACGACGAGCACCCGACACGATGTCCATGGCCATGAAAAAGTCCCCAGTGGTGGCCAGGTGAGGTCCCCGTTGGTGGCCAAGTAGAAGTCCCCACCCTCTGCTCGTCGTGTCGACCGGGAGCTTGAGGCCTGAGCGGTGACGGTGGCG
>Ga0209793_1000252_pt1 | contig 81929 bp, 80 predicted proteins | sample EBPBio122009_DNA_FD_185863 | JGI IMG/M metagenome (GOLD analysis project Ga0209793, IMG submission 185863) | Wastewater treatment Type I Accumulibacter community from EBPR Bioreactor in Madison, WI, USA - Reactor 1_2/2/2009_ DNA (SPAdes) (version 2) | ecosystem: Engineered > Bioreactor > EBPR >... | reverse complement strand
CGGGTTTATCGAGGCTTGCAGGGTATCATGCAGGGCTGGCATACCCGACGCGCAGGCATGGCCCAACGCAGCAAAAGCAGCCATCGCTGGCTGAAGGAGCACTTCTCCGATCCCTACGTCAAGAAGGCGCAGGCGGAAGGGATGCGTTCGCGTGCCGCCTACAAGCTGGAGGAGCTGGTCGCGCGCGACCGCCTGCTGAAACCGGGCATGGTGGTGGTGGACCTGGGCGCGGCGCCGGGCGGTTGGTCGCAATGGGTGCGGCAGGCGATGGGCGGCGACGGGCGTGTCATCGCCTCGGACATCCTCGACATGCCCGCGCTGGCCGGGGTCGAGTTCCTTCATGGGGATTTCAGGCAGGGTGAGGTCTTATCGCAATTGGAGGCCATGCTGGGCGCCGACCGCGTCGACCTTGTGTTGTCCGACATGGCCCCCAATATGAGCGGTGTGGATGCGGTCGATCAGGCCCGCGCCATGCACCTGTCGGAATTGGCCATGGCGTTCGCCGACGACCATCTCCGGCCCGGGGGCGATTTCCTGATCAAGCTGTTCCAGGGCGTGGGTTTCGACGATTACGTGCGCGACCTGCGCCGGCGCTACGCCAAGGTGGCCATCCGCAAGCCGGCCGCCTCGCGCAGGCGCTCCAATGAAGTGTATGCGCTGGCCCAGGGCAAGCTGGCGCAAATGAAATGACCGCCCGCGCTGCCCCGGAGATCCGATGAAGGACCTGATGAAGAACATGCTGCTGTGGGTGACGGTCGCCATCGTGCTGATGATGGTGTTCCAGGGTTTCAGTCCACGCACCGCCAACGGCGGCGACGGCAATAGCGTGCTGTACTCGGAATTCGTCGATGCCGTGCGCAACGACCGCATCCGCAAGGTCGACATCGCCGACGACGGACGCACCATCGATTTCGTCCGCAAGGACGACACCCGGGGCACCACTACCGCCCCGCGCGACGATCGCCTGATGGACGACCTGATCAACCACAAGGTCGAGATCAGCCAGGAGCCGGCCTCGTCCGGGCGGGGCATCCTGCTCAGCCTGCTGATCAACCTGCTGCCGATGGCGCTGTTCATCGGCATCTGGATCTACATGATGCGGCAGATGCAGCAGGGCGGCAGCAAGGGTGCGATGTCCTTCGGCAAATCGCGCGCGAAGCTGCTGAACGAGGACCAGACCAAGGTCACTTTCGCCGATGTCGCGGGTGCGGATGAAGCGAAGGAAGAAGTGGCCGAACTGGTCGAGTTCCTGCGCGACCCCTCCAGGTTCCAGAAGCTGGGCGGGCGCATCCCGCGCGGCGTGCTGATGGTCGGTCCGCCCGGCACCGGCAAGACGCTGTTGGCCAAGGCCATCGCCGGCGAGGCCAAGGTGCCGTTCTTCTCGATCTCCGGCTCGGACTTCGTCGAGATGTTCGTCGGCGTCGGTGCCAGCCGCGTGCGCGACATGTTCGAGCAGGCCAAGAAGCAGGCGCCGTGCATCATCTTCATCGACGAGATCGACGCGGTCGGCCGCCATCGCGGCGCCGGGCTCGGCGGTGGCCACGACGAGCGCGAGCAGACCCTGAACCAGCTGCTGGTCGAGATGGACGGTTTCGAGGGTGGCGAAGGCGTGATCGTGATCGCCGCGACCAACCGGCCCGACGTGCTGGATCCCGCGCTGCTGCGTCCGGGGCGTTTCGACCGCCAGGTCGTTGTCGGCCTGCCCGACGTCAAGGGCCGCGAGCAGATCCTGCGCGTGCACATGCGCAAGGTGCCGCTGGCCGACGACGTCGAGCCGATGATCGTCGCCCGCGGCACGCCGGGTTTCTCGGGCGCGGACCTCGCCAACCTGGTGAACGAAGCCGCGCTGTTCGCCGCACGCGAGAATGCCCGTGCCGTGCGGATGGAGCACATGGACAAGGCGCGCGACAAGATCCTGATGGGTGCGGAGCGGCGTTCGATGGCGATGAGCGAGGAGGAGAAGACGCTTACCGCCTACCACGAGGCCGGGCATGCCATCGTCGGCCGCATGGTGCCGGAGCACGACCCGGTCTACAAGGTCACGATCATCCCGCGAGGCCGTGCGCTGGGCGTGACCATGTACCTGCCCGAAGGCGACAAGTACTCGCTCAACAAGGTGGCGATCGAATCGCAGCTGGCCTCGCTTTACGGCGGACGCGTCGCCGAGGAACTGATCTTCGGTGCCGACAAGGTGACCACGGGCGCCTCCAACGACATCGAGCGCGCGACCAAGATGGCGCGCAACATGGTCACGAAGTGGGGCCTGTCGGACGAACTCGGCCCGATCACCTACGCCGAGGACGAGGAGGAAGTGTTCCTCGGCCGCTCGGTGTCCCAGACCAAGCATGTGTCGGACGAGACGGCGCGCAAGATCGACGTGGTCGTGCGCGGCATCCTCGACCGCGCCTATGCGCGCGCCACGCAGATCCTGACCGAGCACAACGACAAGCTGCACTCGATGGCCAAGCTGCTGCTCAAGTACGAGACCATCGACGGCCCGCAGATCGACGCGATCATGGAGGGCCGCGATCCGCCGCCGCCGGCCGGCTGGTCGCCGGGCGGTCCGGCGGTCGAAGAGCCGAAGACCGTCCATCTGGGCGGTGTGGAAGCGCCGAGCACCTGACCGGACGGTGCGTTGTGGATGGCGGAGGCGGGCGGCAGCGATGTCGCCCGCTTCTTTTTGGACGACCCGCTTTGCCCGGTGTCGGGGCTGGCGCGATCGTTTACGCTGGCCGCATGGACATGCCTCCCGCCCGAGCCGCCATGTTGATCCGTCGCCCGGTCGAGGCGGTGTTCGATGCCTTTGCCGATCCGTCCATCACCTCGGGATTCTGGTTCAGCCACGGCAGCGACGGGTTGCGTGAAGCCGAGCAGAAAATCTCGTGGCGTTGGGTCTGGTACGGATTCGAGAGTCCGGTCGAAGTGCTGGAGATCGAGCGCCCCTCGTTGATCCGGGTGCGCTGGGGCGAGGGCGACGACGCCGGCATCGTGACCTGGCGTTTCACCCCGCGTGCTGACGACACGTTCGTCGAGATCGAACATGCCGGCTTCCGGGGCGGCGACGCATCGGTCATCGCGCAACTGCGCGACAGCACGGAAGGCTTCGCCTTCGTGCTTGCCGGCGCCAAGGCGTGGCTGGAGCAGGGCGTACGACTGAACCTGGTGCCTGATCGCCATCCGGACCTGCGCAAGGACGAACGCTGATGTTCGACATCGCCCACCGGATCCACTGCGGCGGCCGCATCCTCAAACTTGACCGCACGCGGGTGATGGGCATCGTCAATGTCACGCCGGATTCGTTTTCCGATGGCGGCGAACACGACACGACCGCCGCGGCCATCGCGCATGGCCTGCAACTGGTGGAGGAGGGCGCGGACGTGCTCGATGTCGGTGGGGAATCGACGCGCCCCGGTGCGGGCGAGGTCGCCATCGAAACGGAGTTGCGCCGCGTCATCCCGGTGATCGAAGCCCTGGCATCCCGGGTCGACGTGCCGGTCAGCATCGACACCTCCAAGCCGGAAGTCATGCGCGCAGCGGTGGCAGCGGGTGCGGGCATGGTCAATGACGTGTACGCCCTGCGCCGCGAGGGCGCCCTGGACGAGGCCGCCGCGCTTGGCGTGCCGGTGGTGCTGATGCACATGCTGGGCGAGCCGCGCACCATGCAGCAGTCGCCCGAATACGATGAGGTGGTCGGCGACGTGCACCGATTCCTCGCCGAACGCATCTTCGCCTGCGAGATGGCGGGCATCGACAAGAAGAAGATCATCGTCGATCCGGGCTTCGGCTTCGGCAAGAATCGCGGGCACAACCTGCAGTTGCTGGCGAGGCTCGAGCACCTCACGACCCTCGGCGTGCCGGTACTGGCCGGACTCTCGCGCAAGAAAACCATCGGTGAACTGACCGGTCGCGACATTCCCGCCGACCGCCTGTTCGGCTCGGTCGCCGCGCACCTGGTCGCCGCGCAGAACGGTGCCCGCATCGTGCGCGTGCATGACGTGGCGGCCACCGTGGATGCGCTGAAGGTCTGGGAGGCCGTGGCCGCGGTGCCGGCACCGCGCGCGGAACGAGCGTCGCCGGCGATCACCTGGCCGGAATAGCCCGGCGGGTGTAACCGCAAGGCCTGCGGGTAAACTCCGGGCATTCTTTCCGCGGAGTTCCCCATGAGCGCCAGCCCGCAGATGCTGATCACCTTCGGGTTGTACCTCGTGGCGATGATCGCCATCGGCCTGATCGCCTGGTGGCGCACCCGCGACTTCGACGACTACATCCTCGGCGGGCGTTCGCTGGGTGGCTATGTCACCGCACTGTCGGCCGGCGCGTCGGACATGAGCGGCTGGTTGCTGATGGGGCTGCCCGGCGCGTTGTACCTCACTGGCCTCTCGGAAGCGTGGATCGCGGTGGGCCTGGTGATCGGTGCCTACCTCAACTGGCGCTTCGTGGCCGGTCCCCTCCGCCTCTACACCGAGCGCAGCGCGGATGCCCTGACGCTGCCGGATTACTTCACCACGCGTTTCGGCGACAACGGCAAGCTGCTGCGAGTGGTCTCCGCATTGGTGATCCTGGTGTTCTTCGCGCTGTATGCGGCCAGCGGCATCGTCGCCGGCGCGCGCCTGTTCGAAAGCGTATTCGGCCTGCCGTATGCGCAAGCGCTGTGGTGGGGCGCCGCGGCGACGATCGCCTACACGCTGATCGGCGGCTTCCTCGCGGTGAGCTGGACCGACACCGTGCAGGCGACGCTGATGATCTTCGCGCTGGTGCTGACGCCGGTGATCGTGATGACGGCGGTGGGTGGGCCAAGTGCCAGCATCGCGCTGATCGAGCAGAACGACCCGCAGAAGCTGTCGTGGATCGGCGCCGGCGGCGTGGTGGCGGTGGTCTCGGCGCTGGCCTGGGGGCTCGGCTATTTCGGCCAGCCGCATATCCTGGCGCGCTTCATGGCCGCCGAAAGCGTCAAGACGATCCCGCAGGCGCGCCGCATCGGCATGACCTGGATGGTGCTGTGCCTCGGCGGCGCGATCCTGGTCGGCTTCTTCGGCATCAGCTATTTCGAGGCGCATCCGGACCTGGCCGGCCCGGTGAACGCCAACCCGGAGCGCGTGTTCATCGCCCTAGCCGAACTGCTGTTCAACCCGTGGATCGCGGGCATCCTGCTGTCGGCGATTCTTGCCGCGGTGATGAGCACGCTGTCCTGCCAGCTGCTGGTCTGCGCCAGCGCGTTGACCGAGGATTTCTATCGCGGCTTCGCGCGCCCGGGTGCGGGCGAGCGCGAGTTGGTCTGGTTCGGTCGCGCGATGGTGGCCTTGGTCGCGCTGGTCGCGATCTTCCTTGCACGCGACCCTGACAGCCGCGTGCTGGGCCTGGTGAGCTATGCATGGGCCGGGTTCGGCGCGGCCTTCGGGCCGGTGGTGCTGATGTCGCTGTTCTGGCGTCGCATGAACGGCTGGGGTGCGCTGGCCGGCATCTTGGCTGGCGCGGCCACGGTGATCCTGTGGAAGCAATACGCCGGCAGCGCCTTGTACGAGATCGTGCCGGGCTTCATCGCCGGTGCGCTCGCCGTGGTCGCGGGCAGCCTGTTGACCGCGGCGCCATCGCGCGAGGTGCTGGCGACTCATGACGCCGTGCGCGCGGAGTTGCAGCAAACAGGCTACTGATGCCAGCGGATCATCGCCCGGTTGCGATTGCGGTGATGGGCCCGACCGCATCGGGCAAGACCGCGTTCGCCCTGGCGTTGGCGCGCAGGTACGGCGGCGAGATCGTCAGCGTGGATTCGGCGCTGGTCTACAGGCGCCTGGACATCGGATCGGCCAAGCCCGACGCGAGGGAACTGGCGCGCGCGCCGCACCACATGATCGACCTGCGCGAACCGTGGCAGCCGTACTCCGCGGCCGAGTTCGCCGCCGATGCGCGCGCCGCCATCGACGGTATCCTCGCGCGGGGCAAGTTGCCGATTCTCGCCGGCGGCACGGGCCTGTACTTCCAGGCGCTGCTGGAAGGCCTCGCGGCGATGCCGGAAGCGGACCCCGACGTGCGTGCTGCAATCACCGCCCGCGCCGAGCGCGAAGGCTGGCCGGCACTGCATGCCGAGCTTGTGGAGGTGGACCCGGATGCCGCATCGCGCATCCACGCCACCGACCCGCAGCGCATCCAGCGCGCGCTGGAAGTCTGGCAGCTCAGCGGCAAGCCGATCAGCCAATGGCAGCGCGAGGGCAGGGCGTCGGCATCGTTTCCGGCGCGGGTCTTGAAACTGGCGTTGGCGCCGACCGAGCGAGCGGTGCTGCACCGGCGCATCGAAAGGCGTTTCGACCAGATGCTCGAAGCCGGATTCCTCGACGAGGTGCGCGGCCTGCGTACCTTGTCGGAGTTGCGCGACCACCCTGCGCCTCTGGACCTGCCGGCGATTCGTGCGGTCGGTTACCGGCAGGCCTGGGAGCATCTGGATGGCCAGTACGATGCGGCCGAGTTCCGCGACCGCGCGGTTTTCGCCACGCGCCAATTGGCCAAACGCCAGCTGACCTGGTTGCGTGGCCGCCTTGATGCACTGTGGTTCGACCCACAGATGGAAGAGGCATGGTTGTGGCGGGCCGTGGAGGCATTCATGCCCGCCTGATCGGGGGCTTGCGTTAAACTCACGGTTCCGCCGGACGGGGCTGGCGGTTGGCTGCACCAGAACAACAACAAACAAGAAGAAAGGGGAAAGTGCCGTGTCGAAAGCCCAATCCTTGCAGGATCCGTTCCTCAATGCGCTGCGCCGCGAGCGCGTGCCGGTCTCGATCTACCTGGTCAACGGCATCAAGCTGCAGGGCACGATCGAGTCCTTCGACCAGTTCGTGGTCCTGCTGCGCAACACCGTGAGCCAGATGGTCTACAAGCACGCCATCTCGACCGTGGTGCCTGCGCGCAACGTGCGCGTCGGGCCGGGCGGCGGCTACGTTCAATCCCATGACGAGGACGACATGTCCCCGTCGCCCACGGACGACTGATGCGGAAACCTTGCTTGTTCCGCCGGGTCGCCTGAATTGCGAGAAATAATCGGTGGAATTGTTTGATCGTTCGAAGAAAGGCGAGCGCGCGCTCCTGATCCAGCCCCATGCGGGCGGCGCGCCCGAAGAGGAAGTGATGGAGGAGTTCGCCGAACTGGCGCGCTCCGCCGGCGCGCAGGTGCTGCACATGGCGAACGCGCGCATCGACAAGCCCAATCCGGCCACGTTGATCGGCAGCGGCAAGCTGGAGGAAGTGAAGGCGACGGCGGATGCGCTCGGTGCCGACCTCATCCTCGTCAACCACGCACTGTCGCCGGTGCAGGAGCGCAACCTGGAGAGGACGCTCGAGCGCCGGGTGGTGGATCGCACAGGCCTGATCCTCGACATCTTTGCCCAGCGCGCGAATTCGCACGACGGCAAGCTGCAGGTCGAGCTGGCCCAGCTCAAGCACCTGGCGACGCGCCTTGTGCGCGGCTGGACCCACCTTGAGCGCCAGCGCGGCGGCGCGATCGGCTTGCGGGGCCCGGGTGAAACCCAGCTCGAAACCGACCGCCGCCTGCTGCAGAAGCGCGTCGAGCAGCTGCAGAAGCGGCTTGAGAAGGTGGAAGTGCAACGCACGCAGATGCGCCGTGCGCGCGTGCGCAGCGCCCTGCCGCGGATCGCGTTGGTCGGCTACACCAACGCCGGGAAATCGACGCTGTTCAACGCGCTGACCGGCGCGGAGGCCTACGCCGCGGACCAGCTGTTCGCCACGCTGGACCCGACCGTGCGCCGGATCGACCTGCCGGGCGGGCATGCGCTGCTGGCCGACACCGTGGGCTTCGTGCGCGACCTGCCGCACGAGCTGGTCGCGGCCTTCCGCTCGACCCTGTCCGAGGCGCGCGAGGCGGACCTGCTACTGCACGTGGTCGATGCCGCCGATCCCCTGCGCGAGGAGCGCATCGGCCAGGTCGATGAGGTGCTGGAGGAGATCGGCGCGGGCGACCTGCCGCAGGTGCTGGTCTACAACAAGATCGACCGGCTGGAGGCCGCCATCCCGCGTTTCGAGCGCGGCGAGGATACTCGGCCGCGGGCGTGGGTCTCGGCGAAGGATCGGCTGGGCCTTGACGACCTGCGCGAGGGGCTGGCGCAGCTGTTCGGCATGCAGCGCATCATCGCCACGCTCCATCTGCCCAGCGCCGCCGCCCGCCTGCGTTCCCAGCTGCATGAGCTCGGGGCGATCCGTTCCGAATCCCACGACGAGGATGGCTGGCGCCTCGACATCGACCTGCCTGCCAGCGATGCGCATCGCCTGTTGGCCGACCCGCATGCGGCGCCGTTGCGGGCGTACTTGCCCGAGGCCGGCGATGCCCCCATGTAATACCGGCGGACGGCCGGCGCGTCGCCCGTTAGAATCGTAGCCCCAGAAACAGATGCACGCCCGCGCTTACGGAGCCGTTCCTAAGGCCGGGCCCAGACGGAGCAGGCATGGCCTGGAACAAACCCGGCGACGGCGGTCGCGACAACCCGCCACGAACCCCGAGGCCATCCGGCGGCGGACGCAACCCATTCGACGGCATGGCTTCGCGCCTGCGCGGCCTGTTCGACGGCGGCTCACCCCTGCGCTGGGTGATGATCGCGGTGGCGCTGTGGCTGCTGTTCTCCAGCTTCGTGCTGGTGGCCGAACAGCAGCGCGGCGTGGTGCTGCGCTTCGGGCAGTTCAATCGCACCATGCAGCCGGGACCGAACTTCAAACTGCCTTGGCCGATCGAGGAGGTCATCAAGGTCAATGCCACCGCCATCAAGACCTACGACGCGACGGTGCCGGTGCTCACCAGCGACGAGAACCTGGTCGATGTGCAGATCAACGTCCAGTACAAGGTGGGGGATCCGCGCCGCTACCTGTTCGGCACCCGCGATGCAGACCGCGTGCTTGAGCAGGCCGCCCTCAGCACCGTGCGCGAACAGGTCGGGCGTGCGCCGCTCGACACCGTGCTGGGCGCGCGCAATGCGCTGGCGGTGACGGCGCGCCAGCAGCTGCAGAAATCCCTCGATGCCTACAGGACGGGGCTGACCGTCACCGAACTCAACCTGCAGAACGCGCGTCCGCCCGACGAGGTCAAGCCGGCCTTCGACGACGTCAATAGCGCCAGCCAGGACCGCGACCGCGTGATCAGCGAGTCCCGTGCGTACGCCGCTCGGGTGGTCCCGGAGGCGCGCGGGCAGGCCGCCAGCATCCGCACCGTGGCCGAAGGCTACAAGACTGCGAAGGTGGCCCGTGCCACCGGTGATGCTGAACGCTTCAGTCTGGTCGTCGGCGAGTACAAATCGGCCCCGGAGGTCACCCGCAAGCGCCTGTGGCTCGAGACGGTGCAGCAGGTGCTGGCCGCCAACCGCAAGGTCGTCGGAGGAGATGGCCGGCAGCTCATCTATGTGCCGATGACGGATGCGCAGGGCGCCGCCAGCGTGCCGCAGCCTGCGGTGCCGGCCGAAGTCGTGGCGCCAGCCGCCGAGTTGCCGCCGGCTGCCGCGACGCCCAGACCCGGCCGCGAACCGCGCAGCGGCAGCCAGGAGAATCGCTGATGAACGGATGGATGCTGCGGGTGCTGCCCGCTGTCGTGGTCGGATTGATGCTGGCCTTGGGTTCGTTTTATGTCGTGCGCGAAGGCCAGACCGCCATCGTGCTCAATCTGGGTCGCGTGACCCGCGCCGACATAGCGCCGGGGCTGCACTTCAAGATCCCGTTGATCGAGTCGGCACGCATCTTCGACCGGCGCCTGCAGGTGCTGGATGCCGATTCCGAGCGCTACCTCGATTCGGAGCGCAAGGACCTCAGCGTGGATTTCTTCGCGTTGGGAAGGATCGAGAACCCGATAGCGTTCTACCGGTCCACCAACGGCGACGAGAGCGTCGCGGTGCAGCGGCTGGCACCGATCATCAAGGACGCCCTGCGCAACGAGATCAATTCGCGGACGCTGAAGGAAGTCGTTTCCGGCGACCGTGCCGAGGTGACCCGCCAGCAGCTCGACATCATCAACCGCGGCGCCCGCAACGTCGGCGTGCGCATCGTCGACCTGCGCCTGAAGCAGATCGAGCTGCCGACAGACAGCGACGTGATCGGCGACGTCTACAACCGGATGCGCGCCCAGCGCCAGCAGGTCGCCAGCAAGCTGCGCGCCGAAGGCGAGGAGCAGGCACGCGAGATCCGGGCCCGGGCCGATCGCGACCAGGCGGTGATCCTGTCCGAGGCCGAGCGCGATGCGCAGAAGCTGCGCGGCGAAGGCGACGCCCAGGCGATCCGTCTGTATGCGCAGGCCGCGCAGAAGGATCCGGGCTTCTATGCTTTCCAGCGCAGCCTCGAGGCCTATCGCGCCGCCTTCGCCAGCGGCGATGCGGTGATCGTGCTGGACCGCAACGATCCGTTCCTGCAGTACCTGCGCAACGACCGTTGATCCCCGGCCGCGGCTGGCAATCCCCGGCCGCCACGGGTATCATTTGGAAAAGCCGGACGGGGCGTTTCCCCGCCGGCTTTTTCCACGTCTGGAGCGAGCGAAATGGGTCAGTCTGTCGTCGTGTTGGGTGCCCAGTGGGGCGATGAAGGCAAGGGCAAGATCGTCGACCTGCTGACGCAGGACATCGGCGCGGTGGTGCGCTTCCAGGGCGGCCATAACGCCGGCCACACGCTGGTGATCGGCGGCAAGAAGACCGTGCTGCACCTGATCCCGTCCGGCATTCTGCGCGACGACGCGCTGTGCCTGATCGGCAATGGCGTGGTGCTGCACCCCGGCGCGCTGCAGAAAGAGATCGCCGAGCTGGAAGGCAACGGTGTCGAGGTCCGCAGCCGTCTCAAGATTTCGCCGGCCACGCCGCTGATCATGCCGTACCACATCGCGCTGGACCAGGCGCGGGAGAAGGCCGCCGGCGGCAAGGCCATCGGCACCACCGGTCGCGGCATCGGCCCGGCCTACGAGGACAAGGTGGCGCGCCGCGGCATCCGCGTGGCCGACCTGCATTACCCGGACGAACTCGCCGAAAAGCTGCGCGCCGCGCTGGACTACCACAACTTCGTCCTGACCCAGTACCTGAAGGTGGATGCCGTCGAATTCCAGCAGACCCTGGACGAGGCGCTGGCCTTCGGCGAGTACGTGCAGCCGATGAAGGCCGACGTGGCCGGCATCCTCCACGACCTGCGCAGGCAGGGGAAGAAGGTGCTGTTCGAGGGCGCGCAGGGCTCGCTGCTGGACATCGACCACGGCACCTATCCCTACGTCACCTCCAGCAACACCACGGTCGGGGGCGCGTTCGCCGGCACGGGCGTGGGTGCGGACAGCATCGATTACGTGCTCGGCATCGCCAAGGCCTATGCCACGCGCGTGGGCGGCGGCCCATTCCCGACCGAACTGCACGACGAGGTCGGGCAGGGCATCCGCGACCGCGGCCAGGAATACGGCGCGACCACCGGCCGCCCGCGCCGCTGCGGCTGGATGGACATCGTCGCGTTGAAGCGCGCGGTGATGATCAACGGCATCACCGGCCTGTGCATCACCAAGCTGGACATCCTCGACGGCATGGACACGCTGAAGATGTGCATCGCCTACGAATACCGCGGCAAGCGCACCGAATATGCGCCCCTGGACGAGAAGGGCTGGGACGAGATCACGCCGATCTACCTGGAGTTCCCGGGCTGGCAGGAATCCACCGCCGGCATCACCGAGTGGGACAAGCTGCCGCCGGCCGCGCGTGCCTACCTGCGCGCATTGGAGGAACTGGCGGGCTGTCCGCTGGCGATCGTCAGCACCGGCCCGGACCGCGGCGCCAACATCGTGCTGCAGGATCCCTTCGACCCGTTCGTCTGAGGCGCACGGTAGCGTGACCCTGAAAGCCCGTTGCAAATCGCAGCGGGCTTTTGTTTGCCCGCTGCCTGGCTTCTGGAACCGTGCCTGAGCAAGCGGCTGGCGGGCAAATGGAAATGCCCGACGCGAGGGCAGGCCAAACGAAAAAAAGCCAACCGCAAGGTTGGCTTTCGTCGATCTGGCGCGCCCGGAAGGATTCGAACCTCCGACCCCCAAGTTCGTAGCCTGGTGCTCTATCCAACTGAGCTACGGGCGCGTGCAGAGGCGGAATTATGGGCAAGCCCCCGACGTGCGTCAACCTGTCCGTGCGGCTGCGGCATGCGATCCGGGACGCCCCGGCTGCGTCGCCTCACCTCATCTCGAAGAATTCCTGGTGGAATCTTTGCCGCACGGGGAATCCGTGCGCGGCGAAATCCCGCCTCAGTGCCGCGCCGAAACCCGCGGGGCCGCAGAACCAGAGACTGGCTTCGCGCCACTGCGGCACGGTCTCGCGGATGCGCTCGCCGGTCAGCAACCCGTCATGCGCGTCGATCAGCACATGCAGGCGCACATTCGCCGCCCTGGCGTCGATTTCCAGTTTTTCGAGCGCTGAGTCATCGACATCGGCGGTGCTGTGGAACAGGTCGACCGTCTGCGCGGCGGGTTGCCCGGACTCGCCCTTCAGCATGGACATGTGCTTCATGCGTGCGATGAAGGGAGTGATGCCGATGCCGCCGCCGATCCAGATCTGCCGCGGGCAGTCGTCGTCGAAGGTGAAGCATCCGTAAGGCCCTTCGACCCGCACGGACTTCCCGACGGCAAGCTTTTCCCGAAGGCTCCGGGTGTGGTCACCCAATTCCTTGGCGATGAAGGTGATGTTCGGGTTTTCGGGGTTCCACCCTGAAGCGATCGTGTAGGGATGCGCCCCTTCCGACGGGTCCGACATGGCGAAGGCGAATTGGCCGGCCCGGTGTCCCGGCCAGCCGCGCGCGATCTTGATCCCGGTTTCGAGCGCCTTCACGCCGGGGTAGTACTGAAGCGAAACGATCCGGCCGTCCACCTGTCGCCCGGCACCCACTCGGCGCAGCAGGACCACGAGTGCCGCCCAGCTGCCGCAGGCCAGCAGCAAGGCCATCGTCCAGCCGATCGGCGTGGCCCAGTAGGCGAATTCGACCAGGACGACGGCATGGAACACCAGGACCAGGTAGGCGATGGCCAAGAGGCGGTGGGTCTTGTGGAACAGCCGGTACGGAAAGGATTTCGCCAAGGCCAGCGCGATCAGCAGTATGCCGGCGTAAAAGGCCCATTCGCCCCACTCCTCGGCATTGCCGCGCAGCCCTGCGAGGAGTGCCTGCACGGGATCGGCGAAGATCGGGCGCGGGCCGTGGGCACGGCGTTCGATCAGCCCCAGGCTTGCCGCCCACTTGGGCATCTTCGCCCACGACCAGTGGAGGACCGCCGAGACCAGTGCCGCGATGCCGAGCCATTTGTGCAGGCGATACATCTTGTCCAGGCCGCCAAGCCCGGCTTCGGGCCAGCGCGGCCTGAGGGCCAGGATCATCGCAAGGCTCATGCTGCCCATCGCCACGATGCCGGTCAGCTGCACCGACGATTCGCGGATGGCCATGAACGTGGTCGCGCGGAAAATCGAGGCGTCCGAAGCCAGCCAGAGCAGGATCAGGATCGCGATGATCCCCCAGAAGACGGATTTCGGGTTCCGCATGTGGGTTCGACGGCGGACCGGGCCGCTGCTCCATCCGATGAATGTGCTTCCACCGTAGTTCGACGCAGGCGAGGGGCCTTGACCATGATCAAGGCGGGCCGGGTCCTGGCCGTCGCGCGGCCCCGAAAACGCGAAACGCCCCGTGAGGAGCGTTTCGCAGGTCTGGCGGAGAGGGGGGGATTCGAACCCCCGAGGCGCTATAAACGCCTGCCTGATTTCGAGTCAGGTACATTCAACCGCTCTGCCACCTCTCCGGGATAGGGTGTCGCGGGCCGCACATGATAAGCCGGGCCTGCGAAGGCCACAAGCGAGCGGCTACACTGGAATCCCCTACCCGGAAGCATGCCGATGTCCGAGATCCTGGTCCCCGTATCGTTCGGCGAGCTGCTGGACAAGATCGCCATCCTGCAGATCAAGTCCGAGCGGATGCACGACGAGGCCAAGCTGGCCAACGTCCGCAACGAGCTGGCCGCGCTGGAGAAGACCTGGATGGCACATCCGGCCGCCGGCCACAACATTGCCGAACTGCGCGCCGCGCTGAAGGCGGTGAACGAGCGCCTGTGGGTGATCGAGGACGACATCCGCATCAAGGAGAAGGCGCAGGCCTTCGACGAGGGGTTCGTCAAGCTGGCGCGCAGCGTCTATTTCGAGAACGACCAGCGCGCGCGGATCAAGAAGGAGATCAACCTGGCGCTGGGCTCTTCCTATGTCGAGGAGAAGTCGTACGAGGATTACCGCGCGCCTGCAGCCTGATCGACCTGATAGCGTTCGAAGGCTTCGATCGCGTCATCGACCGTGACCAGGTCCATGACCTCGTCGAACTCGATCTTGGTGCCCCACTTGAGTTCGCTGGCCGGCTTGCCGAGGAACTTGCGCGCGGCATCGTCGTAACGGTCGACGCAGTAGCGCACGTCCGAATACGGCCCGCTGCGCAGCGGGTTGCTGGCTGCGTGCAGGCCCAGCACCTTGGTGCCCATCGCATTGGCGATGTGCATCGGCCCGGAATCGGGCGTCACCAAGAGGTCCGCGCGGGCCAGCAGCGCCGGCAATTGCTTGAGCGTGTCCTGGCCGATGAGGTCCAGCGGCGCCAGCTCCATCTTCGACAGGATGGCATCGCCCAGCTCGCGCTCCAGCGCACTGCGGCCGCCGCAGAGCACGATCCGCCAGCCCTCGGCTGCCGCGTGGTTGGCCAGCGCGGCATAGCGCTCGGGCCGCCAGTTGCGGCGCACGTGGCTGGAGGCGGGGGAGATCATCAGCACGCGCCGGCCATCGTCCGGCCAATGCGCCCGGGCCCAGTCGAAGGCTTCGGCGGGCACCGGCATGTCCCATGCGACTTCCGCCTGACGCAGGCCGAGCGGCTCGCAGAAGCTGCCGATCGCATCCAGCACGTGGATGCCTGGGCGGTCGGGGATGCGTGAATTTATGAACAAGCCATGCAGATCCTTGCTGCGCGACTTGTCGTAACCCACCCGCAACTTGGCCGGGATGAAGGCCGACAGCAGGTTCGCGCGCGCCGCCACCTGCATCTGCAGCAGCACGTCGAAACGCTTCTTCCCGCCCAGCCGCGCCTTCAGCGTCTTGCGCAACGCCCACATCCCGCCAAGGCCGCTCTTCTTGTCGTACTCGATGAAGTCGATGCCGGGCAGGCCATCGAGCAGGCGGTGTTCGCCCTTGCCAATCACCCAGGTGATTGCGGCCTCCGGCCATGCCGCGCGCAGCGTGCGGACCAGCGGCAGGACGTGGGTGACATCGCCCAGCGCGGACAGGCGCAGCAGGCAGATCGAGGTGGGCGGCGATGCAGGCGGGTTCACGCGATTGCTAGACTCCGAAGATGATGCGCGAAACCAGCGAAACTATCCTGCCGTTCCGCCATGCGCGTGGCGATGGCGCCATTGTGTTCGAGCCGGGCGCGCTGCCGCAAACCCCGGAGCCCGGGTGGTTCGATCCCGCGCGCTGGGGCGATGCTGCCCAGCGCGTAGGCAACGGCGGGCGGGGGGCGGCATGGTTTGTCCAGGCTCCCTGGGGCGCGATGCTGCTGCGTCGCTACCTGCGGGGTGGATGGGTGGCGCGGTTCAGCCGCGACGGCCATGTCTGGCGCGGTGAACGGGTTGTCCGCAGCTTCACCGAATTCCACGTGCTGCGGGCACTGAGCGCGCGTGGCCTGCCGGTGCCTGCGCCGCTGGCTGCGGCCTATTGGCGCGAAGGACGCCACTACCGGGCCGCCATCCTGATGGAGCGCATCATGGGCGTGCGCACCTTCGGCGAACGCGTGCTGGCCGATCCCGTGGCGGCGCCATGGGGCGAATGTGGTGCGTTGATCGCGCGCTTCCACCGTGCCGGTGTCGATCATGCCGACCTGAATGCTTACAACCTGCTGTTCGATGATGCCGATGCCGGCTGGATGATCGATTTCGACAAGGCGCGCCTGCGCGGCGATGCCGAAGGCGGCTGGCGTGCCGCGAACCTGTCGAGGCTCAAACGGTCGCTGCACAAGCTGGGCGGTGAAGCGCTGTCGGTGCCGATCGACGCGGGCTTTACGCGCTTGCGCGCCGCGTACGACGCGGCGATGGCCGCGGGAGTGGCGTCATGAGCTGGGCGCTGCGGTTGCTGGGCACCGGCGGCGCGATGGCGGTGGCCGAGTTCGGCAGCGCGATGGCCTGCATCGAGCGCGACGGGCATCCGTGGCTGGCGATCGACTGCGGCTCCGAGGGCCTCACGCGCTATGTCGGGCACTATGGCGAATATCCATGGGCGGTGTACGTCACCCACGCCCACCTCGACCACGTCAGCGGCTTCGAGCGCCTGTTCGTCGATACCATCTTCGATCCCGCACGGCGTGGCCAGGTGAAGGTCTATTGCCCGACCGGCGTGCTGCCCCTGCTGCAGAAGCGCGTGGCCGAATACCCCAACGCGCTGGCCGAGGGCGGGACCAACTTCTGGGACGCATTCCAGTTGGTCGTGGTGGGCGAGCACTTTTGGCACGACGGCGTGCGCATCGAGACCTTCCCGGTCCGCCACCACTGGCCGGACACCGCGCATGGCCTGCGCCTGCACGGCAGCATGGTGTGGACCGGGGACACCCGGCCGATCCCGGAGATGCTGGCGAAATTCGCCGATGCGGGTGAGCTGATCGCGCACGATTGCGCACTGGTCGGCAATCCTTCGCACAGCGGCATCGAGGACCTGGAGCGCGAGTACCCGGCGGACCTGCTGGCGCGCTGCCACCTGTACCACTACGGCTCGGAAGACGAGGTCGAGGCGCTGCGCGCGCGCGGCATGTCGGTGCTGGTGCCCGGCGAGGTCATCGCGCTCAAACCGCCATCGGCCACGATCTTCAAATCGGCCTGAGGGCGAGGTGGGAGCCGGAAAGGTGGCGGCCCTGCCGACTTTCCCCGGCACCCGCATCGCACGATACCGTTGCTGCCTTCCGGCCCTGGCGGAGTTTTCGAGCTAGCGTCGCGGGGGGCCAGCAGGGCCACCATGGCTGTGCACCACGCAGCGCGTGATGCGGGAATCTGGCGGAGAGAGGGGGATTCGAACCCCCGAAGCGCGGTTTAGACGCTTACACACTTTCCAGGCGTGCTCCTTCAACCACTCGGACACCTCTCCGTGTCGCCGCGGCCGTCACCGGCGCGCCGCGAGCCGAGCATTCTATGTCGCCCCGGGCCGCAAGGCAAAAGGCGACCGCGCGGAACGTGGGGGGCAGGCCCGGCATGGCAGAATGAGGGCATGAGTTACCTCGTCCTCGCCCGCAAGTGGCGTCCCAAGCGATTCGCCGAACTGGTGGGCCAGGAGCACGTCGTGCGCGCGCTGACCAATGCGCTGGGCACCGGCCGCGTTCATCATGCCTTCCTGTTCACCGGTACGCGCGGGGTCGGCAAGACCACCATCGCGCGCATCTTCGCCAAATCGCTCAATTGCGAGCAGGGCACCTCGGCGGAGCCCTGTGGCGAGTGCCGCACGTGCCTGGACATCGACGCCGGCCGCTTCATCGACCTGCTCGAAATCGATGCCGCATCCAACACCGGCGTGGACGACGTGCGCGAACTGATCGACAACGCGCAGTACATGCCAAGCCGTGGCCGGATCAAGGTCTATCTGATCGACGAAGTCCACATGCTTTCGAGGAGCGCCTTCAATGCGTTGCTGAAGACGCTCGAGGAGCCGCCAGAGCACGTCAAGTTCCTGCTCGCCACCACCGACCCGCAGAAGTTGCCGGTCACCGTACTTTCGCGCTGCCTGCAGTTCAACCTGAAGCGGCTGGACCTGGCGCAGATCGAAGGCCAGATGCGGAAGATCCTGGATGCGGAAGGCATCGGTTCCGAGGACGGCGCCTTGCGGCAGATCGCACAGGCGGCCGACGGCAGCCTGCGGGACGGACTGTCGCTGCTGGACCAGGCGATCGCCTATGGCGGCGGCCAGGTCGGCGATGCCGCGGTCGCGGCGATGTTGGGCACGGTCGACCGCGCCCGTGTCGGCGCCTTGCTCGCTGCCTTGGCGGAGGGCGACGGCGGCCGCCTGATGGCGGAGATCGCCGCATTGGCCGAACTCTCGCCGGACTGGCAGCAGGTCCTCGAGGCGATGGCCGATGCGTTGCACCGGGTGCAGTTGCGCCAGCTGGTGCCGGCGATGCAGCTGCAGGAGGAGGGTGGCATCGACATCGATGGCCTGGCCGAACGCCTGCGGCCAGAAGTCGCCCAGCTCTGGTACCAGATGGCGATCGCCGGCGGCCGCGACCTGTCCATCGCCCCTTCGGCCCGCGTGGGTTTCGAGATGAGCCTGTTGCGGATGCTGGCGTTCCGGCCCGCCGCCGCGGAAACCGCGCCGGCAGGGGCCGCTCCGGGGCGAGCCGCGCGCCCCTCATCCGCGCCTGCGGCCGGGGGGCGGGACGCCGCCCGGGCCGCGATGGCCGAGGCCGGTGCGCTGCCCGAACCGGCGCCGGTTCCGCGCCGCGCCCGCGAGGCACCGCCCGCACCGATGCGCGAGGATCCGCCGCCTCGGCAAGCCAAGGTGACGACGCTGGATGCCGAGGGCTGGCTCAACCTGCTGGCCGGCGTGCCGTTGAAAGGCCTGGCGAAGGAGTTGGCCGCGCATGCCGGATTCGTCGGTTATGACGATGGCGTGCTGAGGCTTTCGCTTTCGGCCGACGACGAATTCCTGCATACGCCGACGGCGCTCAAGCAGCTTTCCGAATTGCTTGCCGCATCTTTCGGCATCGCGCCGCAGTTGCGTTTCGAGACCGCCCAGGTCGCCGGCGACACCTTGCGGCAACGCCACGAGCGCGAGCGCGATGCGCGCCACGGTGCCGCTGAGGAGGCCTTCCTCAATGATTCCGACGTGCAGCGGCTGATGCAGCAGGGCGCCAAGCTGGTACCCGATTCCATCCGTCCGTTCGACGATTGACCCCACGAAAGAGGAGTTCCCCCATGCGAGGCAATATCGCCCAACTCATGCAGCAGGCGCAGAAGATGCAGGAAAACCTGCAGCGCGCGCAGGAAGAACTGGCCAGCCTGGAAGTCACCGGCAACGCCGGCGGCGGCATGGTCACGGTCACGCTCAGCGGCAAGATGGAATGCCGCAAGGTGCGCATCGACCCCGGCGTGTTCGAGGACGCCGAGATGGCCGAAGACCTGATCGCCGCCGCGTTCAACGATGCGGTGAACAAGGCCAACGCCGCCTCGCAGGAAAAGATGGGCGCGGCCACCGCCGGCATGCCGATGCCGTCGGGCATGAAGCTGCCGGGGATGTTCTGAGCGGAGCGTCCCGGTGCCGTCGTTGCTTGAACAATTGATCGATGCACTGCGCGTGCTGCCCGGAGTCGGGCAGAAATCCGCGCAGCGCATGGCCTATCACCTCTTGGAGCGCGAGCGCGGCGGCGGCGAGAAGCTCGCCGGCGTGATGATGGAGGCGATGGCGAAGATCGGCCATTGCGCGCGTTGCCGGGATTTCAGCGAGGCCGAGGTCTGCCCGACCTGCGCGAACGCCTCGCGCGACCATGCGGAACTGTGCGTGGTGGAGAATCCGGCCGACCGCCTCGCCATCGAGCAGGCGACCGGCTATCGCGGCCTGTATTTCGTGCTGCAGGGGCGCCTCAGTCCGCTGGACGGCATCGGTCCTTCGGAACTCGGGCTGGAGCAGCTGGCCGCGCGGCTGGGCGAAGGCGAGGTGCGCGAGCTCATCATCGCGACCAACCCCACGGTCGAGGGCGAGGCGACCGCGCACTACCTCGCGCAGCTGGCGCGGCAGGCACGGGTGCGGCCCAGTCGCCTGGCGCATGGCGTGCCGCTGGGCGGCGAACTGGAATACGTGGATCGCGGCACGTTGTCGCATGCGTTCGGCACCCGCAGCGAGATGGCCTGAGCCGCGGGTAACATCGGGGCATCCGTTGATGTGATGCAGGAGCTGTCGATGAGCACCATTTTCCACAAGATCCTCGAACGCGAGATCCCCGCCGACATCGTCTACGAAGACGATGATCTGTTCGCTTTCAGGGACATCGCGCCGCAAGCGCCGGTGCACGTGCTGTTCGTGCCCAAGCGCGACTTCGCCACCCTGAACGACGTGCCGCAGGGCGAGCCCGAGATCATTGGCCGGTTGGCGGTGGCTGCCGCGAACTACGCGAAGGCGCAGGGCTTCGACCAGGATGGTTATCGCATCGTCATGAACTGCAATGGCGATGGCGGCCAGACCGTATTCCAGATCCACCTGCACCTGCTCGCGGGTGCGCCGCTCGGGCGCTTCGGGACGCCGGACTGAATCAGGAGGCGTCTCGTCCGGGCCGGAAGCGCCGGATGTCGCGGATCAATGCATCACGCTCGTCCGAGGTGGCGTAACGCGCCTCGCCGAATCGCGTCGCCAGCGATTCGAGCTGCGCTTTCTCCGCCGGCCGCGCCAGCCCCACGCGCGCGGCCCAGTCGCCCGCAGCCTCGCTGGGCGCGCGGGCCAGGCCATGGCGACGATAGCGCGCAGACAGGCCATGCCATGCGCGCAGGAGCGGATCGCGTTCGCGTTCGCCGCGGCTCAGCCACCACAGCATCCAACCCAGCGCCAGCACCGTGGCCAGCACCAGCAGGGCGACCAGCGAGCCGCCATCCAGCCGTTGCACGCCCAGCCAGCGCAGCAGCCGCGATTGCCGCTGGGCGTCGAACCCGAGCACGAAATCGTTCCAGCCACGGCGCATCCAGTCGGCGGCGTTCCACAGCCCGGCAAGGCCCTCGAAGCTGCCGATCCGCCCCGGCTGGCGATCGGCGAGGGTGTCGAAGATGCGCTCGGGGGCCACGGCGGCGGTGGGATCGACGCGTACCCAGCCGCGTCCGGCCAGCCAGACTTCCGCCCAGGCGTGCGCATCGGAATTGCGCACGATCCAGTAATCGCCCACCGGGTTGAGATAGCCGCCGGCATAGCCGGTGACCACGCGTGCCGGCACGCCCGCCGCGCGCATCAGGAAAACGAAAGACGAGCTGAAATGCTCGCAATAGCCTGTCTGCGTCACGAACAGGAAATCGTCCACCGCATCGCGGCCCAAGGGCGGGGCCGCCAACGAGTAGGCCAGTTCGGCGTTCACCATCGACATCGCCCGGCCGACGATGGCGACCGGATTCCCGCCGGTCTGCGTTCGCCATTGCATCGCCAGTTGCCGGGCCCGTGGATTGGTTGCGGGCGGCAAGGCCAGGGCCCGGCGCCGTTCGAATGCCGGCAGCGAGGCCTGGAAGCGGGCCGCCGGGATCGAGCGCAATCGCCAGCGGGTGACTGATTGCAGGCTTTGCCGCGCGAGCAGATTGCCGTCCGGGGTCCGGATGGCACCATCCGGGACGCTGTCGGGAAAGTCCAGCGCGGTCAGGTAACGCTGTTCGCTGGGTTCGGCCTCCAGTTCGTAATCCCAGCCGGCGCCGGCGGTTTCGGCGATCGGCATCGTCGCGTTGGCGGGTGCGGCGCCCGACCAGGTGCGGCCATCGAAATCCCACAGCACCGGCCCGCGCCAATAGAGGGATTCGCGTGTAGGCGGCGGGCCGAAGAAGCGCACGCGCAGCGCCGTTCGGTCGTCCGCCATCAACTCGAGCCAGTCGCCGGGTGAGATCGAATCGGAAAGCCCGGCGCGCGCTGCTGCGCGATCGGGCACGCCCCACAACGGCGATCCGATCCGCGGGAACAGCCAGAAGGCCGCCATCGTCAGCGGCAGCCCCAGCGCGAGCAGCTTGCCGACCCGCGACAGGTGTTCGCGCAACGCGCCGGCTTCGATCCCGCTTTCGACGTCGGCCAGCCGTTGCAAGGTGGCCAGCGCGGCCACCAACGAGAGCAGCGCCAGCAGCATCGAGACCGGACCCTGGTCCAGCAGGAAGGTGGAGAACGGGGCGAACAGCGAGAATCCGACGAGGCTGCGTGCGTCGCGCAGGCTGCGCGTCTCGGCCGGCTTGACCGCGAGCATCGCGGCCAGCAGCGCGCAGCCGGTGTCGCGCCCCATCCGGAAATCGAATGCCGCCATCACCGCGGCCACGGCGAGTGCGGCGATGGCCAGCTTGATCGCGCCGGGAAGCGGGCGCCGCCAGCCGGCCAACGACATCAGCAAGGCGGTGGCGATCACCGCCAGCGCCACGGTGCCCGGCAGTTGCAGCAATAGCGGGGCAAGCGATATCGCCAGCGTGGCCAACAGCATCCGGCGGGTGGCGGGATCGAAGGCCATGTCAGTGGCCGTGTGCTTCGGGCATCAGCGCCAGCGCGCGCAGGCAGGCATGCAAGTGGTCGTGGCCGCTGCCTGGCCCGATCCGGGGCTGCATCGGCAGCTTCAACGCATAGCGACGGCCTTCGCGTTCGGCCATTTCGACCCAGCGCGCCAGCCGCGAGATGCGCGCCTCATGCGGCAGGGCGAGGGCATGCCAATCCAGTTCGACCTCGTCGCCATGGGGGTGCTCCCACGTCCTCGACATCAGCTGTCCGTGACGGGCGCTTGGCTTCCACGCGATGGTCCGTATCGGATCGCCCGGCTGGTAGTCGCGAAGCAGATGCAGGTCCTCGCCGCTGAAATGCGGGCGCGAGCGCGTCCCGGACAGAGCGGCGTCGGGCAGCGACGGCGCCTCGGCCTCGGGCGTCGGATGCACGAGCAGGGGCTGATCGGGACGGATCCAGGACCAGGCGCGCGCCAGCCCGAGGGGGCGGATGCTGGAAATCTCGATGCGGCCCGCATCTTGCCAGCCGCGGCGTTCGGTGGGCAGGGGAACGGTCACGATGCCGCCGCCGGTGGCGGGGACGGACAGTGTTGACGATTCGACGCCGAGGCCGGTCCGCAGGCCGGCGCGCGGCCGGGCGTCGCGTACCGAGCAGGCGATCCGGAGCTGCAGGGGCTGGCCTGCGGGGACGGGCTCGGCGCCGATCGAATCCACCTGCAGACCGGAAAGCTGCAGGTGCGCATACAGCAGGCTGGCAAGGCCGGCGCCGATCAGGGACAGGCCCAGCAACAGCGCGGGATTGTTGTTGTAGTTCAACGCGCCGATGCACATCGTGAGCGCCAGCGCCATGTAGAAGAACCCGAAGCGCGTGGGCAGGACGTAGACGCGACGCCGGTCCAGCCGCACCGGCAGCGCCTCGGTGCTGCGCGGACGCGCCCAGCGTGCCAGGCGTCCGGCCAATGCGCTCAATCCAGCGGCACCGCGTGCAGGATGGAACGGGCGAGCGAGTTGCCATCTTCGCCGTTGCCTTCACCGGCCAGGCGATGCGCGGCCAGCGGCAGGAACAGGGCCTGCACGTCTTCGGGCAGTACGTGGCCCCGGCCCAGCAGCAGGGCATGGGCCCGCGATGCGCGCAGCAAGGCGAGGCCTGCGCGCGGCGACAGGCCGACGCGAACCCCGGGATGCTGCCGGCTCCGCGCCAGCAGGGCCTGCACGTAGCCGATCAGTGCCTCGCTGGCGTGGATGCCGCGCACCGCCTGTTGCAGCGCCAGCAAATCTTCCACGCCCAGTTGCGCCTGCACGGAGGCGATGAGTTCCCGGCGGTCCTCGCCGGTGAGCAGTGCGCGCTCGGCATCCGCATGCGGGTAGCCCATCGACAGACGCAGCAGGAAGCGGTCGAGCTGCGAATCGGGCAGCGAATAGGTGCCGCCCGGATCGACCGGGTTCTGCGTGGCGATCACGAAAAAGGGCGACGGCAGCGTGCGAGTCTGGCCGTCGATCGTCACCTGCTGCTCGGCCATGGCCTCGAGCAGCGCGCTCTGCGTCCGTGGCGGTGCCCGATTGATCTCGTCCGCCAGCAGGATGTGGGAAAAGACCGGGCCGGGATGGAACTGGAAAGTGCGGCTGTCGGCATCGAACACCGAAACGCCGAGCACATCGGCGGGCAGCAGATCCGAGGTGAACTGCACGCGCTGGAAAGTCAGTCCGAGCGTTGCGGCCAGCGCGTGCGCCAGCGTGGTCTTGCCCAGACCGGGCAGGTCCTCGATCAGAAGGTGGCCGCCCGACAGCAGGGCCACGAACGCCATCCGTATCTCGTTCGGCTTGCCGAGCACCAAGGTATTGACCTGGGCCTGGGCGGCCTTCAGTCGTTCGGAAAGCAGCAGGGGAATGGCGGCGCCGTGCTGGGTTAACCTATTCATGGAATCGGCGGCAAGGCGCGCTAGAAGGATGTCGGCCCCCAGTTTAACGATGCTGGACGAAAGCGAGGCGCGATGGCGTCACGCTTTTCTCCTTGCGTGGGCGCTCGCCACGCTGGCCAAGCTCGCGATCGCCCCGCGCTTGCCCTTGTTCGTCGACGAGGCCTTCTACTGGCAGGAAGGCCAGCACATGGCCTGGGCCTATTCCGACCTGCCCGGATTGACCGCATGGATGACCCGGTTGGGCGTGACGGTGGCCGGTCACCATGTCTGGGCCGTGCGCTTGCCGTTCCTGGTGCTCGGCGCCTGCCTGCCCTGGCTGGTCGCCAAGATATCGGCGCGCTGGTTCGGCGAACGCGCCGGCTGGCAAGCGGGCCTGTTGACCGTGCTGATGCCGCTGTCGGGCACGCTCGGGTTGCTCGCGCTGCCTGACGTGCCGATGGCCTTTGCCACCGCCTTGTGCCTGGATGCCGGCGCACGCCTGCTGAAGCAGGTCAATGCCGCGCACGCCCTGGAGCTTGCAGCTGGCCTGGCCATCGGGGCGCTCAGCCATTACCGGTTCATCGGGGTGATAGGGGTCGGGCTGGCCGCGTTGCTGCTGCTCCCGGCCGGCCGCCGGGTGTTGCGCGATCCGCGCGTCTGGGTCGCGCTTGCCATCGGCGCGGTCGCCTGGTTGCCCTTGCTGGTGTGGAACCTCGGCCATGGCGATGCTGGGTTGCGTTTCCAGTTCGTGGATCGCCATCCATGGGCCTTCCATGCGGGCGGTTTCTGGTTCATCGCGATTCAGGCCTTGCTCGTGACGCCGCTGCTGTTCGCTGCGCTGGTGCAGACCTTCATGATGGCCCTGCGCAATCCTGAATCCGAATCGCAGTGGCGGTACTTCGGCCTGCTGGGCGGAGTCTCCACCCTCGGGTTCTTCGTTCTGGGCTTTTTCACCGACAGCGAACGGGTGAGCTTCCACTGGACATTGCCCGGCTATCTGGCGCTGCTCGCTGCGGTTCCGGTCGTGCTGGATGAGTGGCGTCCGGCCTGGCGACGGGCCACCTGGGCACTACTCGTGGCCGGTTTGGTGGCGATGATGGGCTGGTACGCGATGGTTTCGGTGCCATCGATGCGCAGCCGGCTGGCCGCGGGCAAGGGCTATCCGGCCAATTTCGCCGGCTGGGGGGAAGTGGCGGATGCCGTGCGCGAGGAACTGGCGACGATGCCGCCCGGGACCGTGATCGTGGCCGACAACTTCAAGCTGGGTGCCGAGCTCGGCTTCGAGCTGCGCGACCCGGCGATCCGCGTGCTCGATCATCCGCTCAACTACAAGCACGGCCGCGCCCCGCAGTTGCGACTCTGGGGCTTGGAAGGCGGAGCGTTCGCGCCATCGCCCGAACGGCCTGCGCTGCTGGTGATCGGTACCGATGAGGTCCGCTATCGCGACCTGCTGGCACATTACCATCGCCTGTGCCGCCAAATCGGCCCGATCATCCCGTGGCGGGTGGTGAACGTGGACCACGGTGCGAAACGCTTCGTGCTGGCCCACCTGCTCGACCGGGGTACCGTCGGACAACAATCGTGCACGACGCCGGCGATGGCCTGGATCGACGCGCCGGCCGCCGCAGAACAGCTGCCGCCGCGCTTCACGGTACGAGGCTGGGCGTTCCGCGATGGGGTCGGAATCGAGCGGGTGGAAGTCCTGGTCGATGGCCGTATGGTCGCCCGGGCCGACTACGGCATCCCGCAGCCCGGCATCCGCGCGTTCTGGCGCAGCAGCGATCCGCAGCAGCCCCGCGTCGGGTTCAGCGCCGAAGTGGATGCCTCCGGCCTGACGCGCGGGACCCACTGGCTGGGCCTGCGCCTGGTCGGGCGCGATGGCGTCGCCGAAGACTGGGCCGAGCAGCCCTTCACTGTCGGCGAATAAGCCACGGGTTTGACAGCGCAAGAGCGGGGACTTAACATTTTCCGGCTATGTCCGCTGAATCGTTACCTGCTGTCGATGCATGGCGCATGGTCTCGGCGCGGCGGGTGCTGGAAGGCGAGGTGCCGCTGTCGGCGATGCCTCGCCTGAGCAGCCTGCTCGACGCGTCCGAAGGCCGGGTCCACTACCTGATCGAGTTCGGGCGAGACGAGCTGCATGTCCCGTACGCGAGGCTCCAGGTGGACGCCGAGCTGCCGCTGGTCTGCCAGCGCAGCATGCAGGCGTTCGTCATGCCCGCCCGGATCGAACAGGCGCTCGGCCTGATCCGCGACGAGGCCGAGGAGGCTGCGTTGCCGCCGGGGTACGAGGCCCTGCTGGTCCCCGAGGACGGCCGTCTTGTCCTGGTCGAGCTGGTGGAAGACGAGCTGATCCTGGCGGTGCCGGTGGTGCCGGTTGCACCCGGATCCGAGGCAGTCGAGCGCGACTGGCCGGTGGACGGGGAGGATGTCGAAGCATCCAATCCGTTCGCGGCGCTTTCCGCGCTGAAATCCGATACGAAGAATTGAAGTTCCACGCAACATCACGGTTTCATTGGAGTTGAACCATGGCAGTCCAGAAGTCCCGCGTTTCCCCGTCCAAGCGTGGCATGCGCCGCGCGCACGACGCCCTGACGGCGAAGCAGCTTTCCACCGATCCGACCAGCGGCGAGACCCACCTGCGTCACCACGTGACCGCCGATGGCTATTACCGCGGCAAGAAGGTCATCGAGACCAAGTCCAAGGTCGTCGACGAAGATTGATCCCGCGCTTTCCGCGCAGGAACCCGACACATGACGATGCCGGTGCAAGCCGGTATCGTCTTTTCGTGCCCGCGATCCAGCCAATCCCGGCCTGAATCGCCGGCGCGCGCCGTTACCGGAGACATCGCATGACCGCTACGCGCATCCATTCCCGCATCGCCGGCACCGGCAGTGCCCTGCCCAGGCGGATCGTCACCAACGACGAACTGGCCAGGCAGGTCGATACCAGCGATGAATGGATCGCGTCCCGCACAGGCATCCGGCAGCGCTACGTGGCGGGGGAGGGCGAGACCACGGTCTCGCTGGCGCGGGATGCGGCGATCCGTGCGATGGAAGCGGCGGGTGTCGGTCCGGACGACATCGACATGGTCGTGCTCGGCACCACCACGCCGAACCTGATCTTCCCGTCCTCGGCCTGCCTGCTGCAGGCCGAACTCGGCATCGACAACGGCTGCCCGGCGTTCGACGTCAACGCGGCCTGCTCCGGCTTCATCTACGCCATGAGCGTGGCCGACAAGTTCATCCGCGCGGGCGAGGTGAAGACCGTGCTGGTGGCCGGTTCCGAGACCCTGACCCGGATGGTGGACTGGTCCGACCGCAGCACCTGCGTGCTGTTCGGCGACGGCGCTGGGGCGGCGGTGCTCAAGGCCGATGCCGAGACCGGCATCCTCAGCACCCACCTGCATGCCGATGGCCGCAAGAAGGAACTGCTGTGGAACCCGGTGGGCGTGTCCGAGGGCTTCAAGCCCGGCGAAGACAACGCCGGCGTGCGCGTGCTGATGACCGGCAACGACGTATTCAAGCACGCGGTCAAGGCGCTGGACGCGGTGGTCGAGGAAACGCTGGAAGCCAACGGCCTGGACCGCCACGACATCGACTGGCTGATCCCGCACCAGGCCAACCTGCGCATCATCGAGGCGACCGCCAAGCGTCTGGACATGCCGATGGAGCGAGTGATCGTGACGGTGGATCAGCACGGCAACACCTCGTCCGGCTCGGTGCCGCTGGCGCTGGACGCCGCCGTGCGCTCGGGCAAGGTACAGCGCGGCCAGCTGCTGTTGCTGGAAGCCTTCGGCGGCGGCTTCACCTGGGGCTCGGTGCTGCTGCGTTACTGAGTCGTCCGGTTCGGCTCCACGCATACGCGCAGGTACAGACGGCCGTCACCAGCCGCCGGTAAACTGCTGTGTTTCAGGCAAACGGACACGCGTGTGAGCGACTCATCCGCTAGTAGGCAGCTGGCTTTCGTCTTCCCCGGCCAGGGTTCGCAGGGCATCGGCATGCTGGCCGAACTCTCCGAGGCCCATCCCATCGTCCACGAGACCTTCAGGGAAGCCTCCGATGGCGCCGGCATCGACCTGTGGGCGCTCTCGCAGGGTGGCCCGGAGGCGATGCTCAACCGCACCGAATACACCCAGCCGGCGCTGCTGGCCGCGGGCATTGCCGTGTGGCGCGTGTGGCAGCGGCAGGGCGGGACGATCCCGACACGGCTGGCCGGGCACAGCCTGGGCGAATACACCGCGCTGGTCGCCGCGGGCGCCTTGTCGCTCAAGGACGGCGCGCACCTGGTCCGCATCCGCGGCCAGCTGATGCAGGAGGCCGCGCCCGAGGGCACCGGGGCGATGGCCGCGGTGATCGGTGCCGAGGACGTGCTGGTCGCGGAAGTGTGCAAGGAGGCCTCGGGCACGCAGGTGGTGGTGCCGGCCAATTACAACTCGCCCGGGCAGATCGTGATCGGCGGCGATGCCGCGGCGGTGGATCGCGCGATCGCGCTGCTGGGCGAGAAGGGCGTGCGCAAGGTGGTGAAGCTGGCCGTGAGCGTGCCTTCGCACACCCCGATGATGCGCGAGGCCGCCAACCGCCTTGCCGAGACCATGGCCGGCCTGTCCTGGCACGCGCCGAAGATCCCGGTGGTGCAGAACGTCGATGCCGCCGTGCAGCCCGATGACGCCGCCATCCGCGAGGCGCTGGTGCGCCAGCTCTACCTGCCGGTGCAGTGGACGCGTTGCGTCCAGGCGCTGGCGGCGGGTGGCGCGACGCGGATCGGCGAATGCGGCCCCGGCAAGGTGCTGACCGGCCTGGTCAGGCGCATCGACAAGTCGCTCGACGCACGCGCATTGGGCAGCGTGCCGGACCTTGGAACCGCCCTGGAAGAATGGAACACCTGATGAGCAAGCCCCTCGAGAACGAAATCGCGCTGGTCACCGGCGCATCGCGCGGCATCGGCGCCGCCATCGCCGACGAACTGGCCGCGCGCGGCGCGACGGTCATCGGCACCGCGACCAGCGAGTCCGGCGCGGCGGCGATCGGCGAGCGCCTGAAGGCCGCCGGCGGCCACGGACGCGTCCTCAACGTCAATGAAGCGGGCAGTATCGAAAGCTTGATCGACGACATCCAGAAGGAATTCGGTGGCCTGTCGATCCTGGTCAACAATGCCGGCATCACCCGCGACAACCTGCTGATGCGGATGAAAGACGAGGACTGGCAGGCCATCCTCGACACCAACCTGACCAGCGTGTATCGCTCCAGCAAGGCGGTGATGCGCGGGATGATGAAGGCACGCAAGGGCCGCATCATCAACATCGCCTCGGTGATCGGCGTGACCGGCAACGCGGGGCAGGCCAATTACGCCGCGGCCAAGGCCGGCATCATCGCGTTCTCCAAGTCGCTGGCGAAAGAGATCGGCTCGCGCGGCATCACGGTGAACGTGGTCGCGCCGGGTTTCATCGCCACCGACATGACCAAGGATCTGCCCGAAGACGCCAAGACGGCGATGGCCGCGCAGATCGCGCTCGGGCGCCTCGGCGAGCCGTCGGACATCGCACGCGCGGTCGCCTTCCTGGCGGGTCCGGATGCGGGCTACATCACGGGCGAAACCCTGCACGTCAACGGCGGCATGTACATGCCGTGATCGGCGCCGCATTCGCAGCGATGCCGATGCGGACGCGGGCATCCCCGGCCCGGGCCGCAATGGCCGTCGTGAATCCCTGAATGCGACCATGCGCCTGCGTCGCTTGTACCGGTCGGATTCCCGTACACTAGCGGCCTTGTGTTCACCTAATTGTCCCCCGGAGGGGTCGCACATGAGCAACATCGAAGAGCGCGTCAAGAAGATCGTGGTCGAACAGCTGGGCGTCAACGAAGCCGACGTCACCAACAGCGCGTCGTTCGTGGACGACCTGGGCGCCGATTCTCTCGACACCGTCGAACTGGTCATGGCGCTGGAAGAGGAATTCGAGTGCGAAATTCCGGACGAGGAAGCCGAGAAGATCACCAACGTGCAGCAGGCCATCGACTACGTGAAGGCCCACGTCAAGGCCTGATCCCGCGTCCACCGGCATGACGCACAGGGCCGCCTCGAGCGGCCCTGTGCATGTCGGAAACCCGTACCCCGCACTGCGCCACACGGAGTCCGCATGTCCAAACGTCGCGTCGTCATCACCGGCCTCGGCATTCTTTCGCCGCTCGGCAACGACCTGGAAACCAGCTGGGCCGGCATCAAGGCCGGGCGCTCGGGCATCGGCCCGATCACCCATTTCGATGCCAGCACCTTCCCGACCCGCATCGCCGGAGAGGTGAAGGGTTTCGACCCGGCCGCGTTCATAGCGCCGAAGGACATCAAGAAGATGGACCCGTTCGTGCACTACGGCGTGGCGACGGGCCTGATGGCGATCCGGGATGCGGGACTCGAGATCGCCGGCGAGGATGCCGAGCGCATCGGCATCGCGGTCGGCGCCGGCATCGGCGGGCTGTCCGGCATCGAGGACACGGCGATCAAGTACGCCAACGGCGGCGTGCGCAAGATCTCGCCGTTCTACGTGCCCAGCACGATCATCAACATGGTCTCCGGCCAACTGTCGATCATAACCGGCGCCAAGGGCCCGAACATCGCCGCGGTCACCGCATGCACCACCGCGACTCACAACATCGGCCTGGCCTACCGGATGATCCAGTACGGCGAAGCGGACGCGATGATCTGCGGCGGAGCCGAATACGCCACCACGCCGACTGCGGTCGGCGGCTTCTGCGCGATGAAGGCGCTGTCCACCCGCAACGACGATCCGGCCCGCGCCTCTCGCCCATGGGACAAGGACCGCGACGGCTTCGTGATGGGCGATGGCGCCGGCGTGTTGGTGATCGAGGAATACGAGCGCGCCAAGGCGCGCGGCGCGCGCATCTACGCGGAAGTGATCGGCTTCGGCATGAGCGGCGACGCCTACCACATGACCGCACCCAGCGAGAGCGGCGAGGGCGCCGCGCGCTGCATGGTCAACGCGATGCGCGATGCCGGCATCAACGCCGGCGACATCGGCTACATCAACGCGCATGGCACCTCCACGCCGGCGGGTGACCTGGCCGAGACGATGGCGGTCAAGGCCGCGCTGGGCGATGCCGCGAAGTCGGTGATGGTCAGCTCGACCAAGTCGATGACCGGGCACCTGCTGGGCGCCGCGGGTGGCGTCGAGGCAGTGTTCTCGGCGATGGCGCTGCATGAAGGCGTGGTTCCGCCGACCATCAATCTCGACAACCCGTCGGAAGGCTGCGACCTGGACTACGTGCCGCACACCGCGCGCGAAGTGCAACTGGACATCGCGATGTCCAACTCCTTCGGCTTCGGCGGCACCAACGGCACGCTGGTGTTCCGGCGCGCCTGATGCGATGGGCGGCCGCCGGCGCGAGGCCGGCGCCGCATCGACCATGCTGATCGAACGCCTGCCCGCGCCGCCCGACTTTGCGGTGCTTCGTCGCGTGGCGCCTGCGCGCTATCCACTGCTGATGGCGTCCTCGGCGTCGGCGCTGGACGATTCCGCCCGCAAGCACGCGCGCTGGGACATGTTGTTGGCGACGACTGGCGAAGGCTTCCAGCGCGACGGCGATGGCACGCTGCACGATCTGGCCGGCGATTTGATCGAAGGCGGGTTCCTCGACCACCTGCAGCGCACCTGGCAGGCCGGGCGGCTGCCTCGAAACGACCAGGCCGGTCTGCCGCCGTTTCGCGGCGGCTGGGCCCTGTTCCTCGGCTACGAGCTGGCCGGGGAAGTCGAGCCGATCCTCGCGTTACCACGCGCCGAAGGAGGGCTGCCGATGGCGGCGGCGCTGCGCTGCCCGGTCGCGCTGCTGCACGACCATGCCAGCGGCGATGCCTGGCTGGTCGCGGAACGGGGCGCGGAATCGCTGCGCGATGCGGTGCGTGCCGACATCGTCGCCGCCGAGTCATGGCCCGGCTTGCCCGGCTGGCAGCCGCCCTCGGCGATTGAAGAAGACGCGCCCAAGCGCTTCACCGATGGCGTTCGGCGCGTGCTGGATTACCTCGCCGCCGGCGACGTGTTCCAGGCCAATCTCTCGCGCGGCTGGCAGGCGCGTTTCGACGGGCCGCTCGCCCCGGCGCTGCTGCATCGCCAATTGACCCATGCCAACCCGGCACCATTCGCCGGCGTGTTCGCGCATGCGGACTGGGCGGTAGTGAGCGCATCGCCGGAGCGCCTGGTGTCGATACGTGGCGACATCGCCGAAACACGCCCCATCGCGGGGACGCGCCCGCGCGTGGACGGGGATGACGATGCCGGGCGCATCCGCGAACTGATCGGCCATCCCAAGGAGCGCGCCGAACACGTGATGCTGGTGGACCTGGAGCGCAATGACCTGGGCCGCGTGTGCATCGGCGGCAGCGTGCAAGTGGATGAATTGATGACGGTGGAAAGCTACGCGCATGTGCACCACATCGTCAGCAACGTGCGTGGCGTGTTGCGCGATGGCGCCACGCCGGTCGACGTGATCCGCGCGGTGTTCCCCGGCGGCACCATCACCGGCGCGCCCAAGGTGCGCTGCATGCAGGTCATCGCCGAGCTCGAAGGCGTCGGCCGCGGCGCGTACACCGGCGCGATGGGCTGGCTCAACCGCGATGGCGACCTCGACCTCAACATCTTGATCCGCAGCGCGGAAGTGGAGCGCGACGCGCTGCGTTTCCGCACCGGCGCCGGCATCGTCATCGACTCCGACCCGGACCGCGAGCTGGCCGAAACCCGCGCCAAGGCGCGCGGCATGCTGCGCGCGCTGGGGGTGGCGGAATGAACGTGCGGATGTTCCTCGGCGATGCGTTGGTCGATGCGGTCGCCTGGGATGATCGCGGGCTGGCCTATGGCGAATCGTTGTTCGAGACGATGCGCGGCCATCGCGGCCGGGTGCCGTGGTGGATGGCGCACATGGTGCGATTGCGGCGCGGTGCGGAGGCTTTGGCGATGCCGCTGCCCGATGCGGCGCGCATGCAGCAGGAAGCCGAGGCCTTGCTCGATGGCGGCGTTGGCGTGCTCAAGTTGCAACTGACCCGTGGCGGCGGCATGCGCGGTTACGCGCCGGCATCGGATGCGCCGCCCTTCTGGATGCTGTCGCGGCATCCGTTGCCCGCATCGGTCGATGCGCTGGACGCGATCTGGTGCGAGACCCGGCTGGCCGCGCAGCCGCGGCTGGCCGGACTCAAGCACGGCAATCGGCTGGAACAGGTGCTGGCCGGGGCCGAGGTTCGCGCAGCCGGCGTGGACGAAGGCCTGATGCGCGATGGCGAAGGCCATGCGATCGCCGCGACCGCCGCCAACCTGTTCATCCTTGCGGATGGCCGATGGCGGACGCCGCGGCTGCAGAGCTGCGGCGTGGCTGGGGTGATGCGCGAATGGGCGCTGGGTGAACTCGAAGCCGACATCGCCACTCTCACGCCCGAAGCCGTCGAAACCGCCGATGCGGTTTTCCTGTGCAACGCGGTGCGCGGTATCCTGCCGGTCCGGCGGTTGGGCGCGAAGGCTTGGCCGCAGGTCCACCCGGAGATCCGCGACCTGCAGGCTCGACTGGCCCGGGCGCAGCCCGGTTTCGACCCATCCCAGGAGGCATCGTGAAGAAAAGAGGCTGCCGCAGCGCCCTGACCACCGCGTTCCTGTTCCTGCTGTGCATCGTGCTTGCGCTTGGCGTGGTCTGGCAGCGCCAGAAGAGCTTCGCCGATGCCCCGATCCCAGGCCTCAAGACGGATTCGTCGGTGCTGGTCGCGCAGGGCGATTCGTTCAAGGCGGTGCTGGACAAGCTGCGCGGCGCCGGCATCCAGACCGGCCATGACCTGGAATGGCAGGCGCTGGCCAAGCTCACCGGTGCGGCCGGCAGGATCCAGGTCGGCGAATACGCGCTGCGCGAAGGCATCACGCCGCGCCAGCTGTTGATCGACATGCGCGACGGCAGGGTGGTGAGCTACCGCTTCACCCTGGTCGAAGGCTGGACCTTCCGCGACCTGCGCCGCGCACTGGAACGCGCGCAAAACCTCAAGCGTGAAACCGCCGGTCTCGACGACGCGGCGATCATGAAGGTGCTGGGGCACGCGGGTGAACATCCCGAAGGCCGCTTCCTGCCCGAGACCTACCAGTACAACCGCAGCGAGACCGACCTCGGCCTGCTGAGGCGCGCCTACGATGCGATGGACAAGGCGCTGGACGAGACCTGGAGGGCGCGTGATCCGGAGACGCCGTTCAAGACGCCCTACGAGCTGCTGACGATGGCCTCGATCGTCGAGAAGGAAACCGGCATCCCCGACGAGCGCGCGCAGATCGCCGGCGTGTTCGATCGCCGCCTGAAGCTCGGCATGCGGCTCGAGACCGACCCGACCATCATCTACGGGCTGGGCGAGGCCTACCAGGGCAACATCACCTGGGCGCATCTGCGCACCGATGGTCCCTACAACACCCGTACCCGCGCCGGCCTGCCGCCGACGCCGATCGCCATGCCGGGCCGCGCCGCGCTGCAGGCGACCGCGCATCCCGCGCCGGGCGACGCGATCTTCTTCGTGGCGATGGGAGACGGCAGCGGTCGCAGCCGCTTCGCCGCCACCTACGCGGAGCACCAGCGCAACGTCGCGGCCTACCTCGCCAATCGCCGTGCCGATGCGCGCCGCGCGGACGAGCCGATGCGCGGCACGGTGACGGTATCCGAGGACGGCGCTCCGGTCAGCATCTCGAACGCCGAACCGGCCGAATCGACTTCGGTTCCGCCCGCGCGATGAAGCCATTGCAGTCGCATCCACGCTTTGTCAGCATCGAAGGCGGCGAAGGCGCCGGCAAGAGCACGGTGATCGATGCCTTGCGCGTCGCGCTGGCGTCGCGCGGCGAGCGCGTGGTCGCCAGCCGCGAACCCGGCGGCACGCCGCTCGCGGAGATGATCCGCGGCCTGCTGCTTGATCCGGCCCATGAGCCGGCCACGCCCGAGACCGAATTGCTGCTGATGTTCGCGGCGCGCGCGCAGCACGTGCGCGAAACGATCCGGCCGGCGCTCGAATCCGGCGCCTGGGTGCTGTGCGATCGATTCACCGATTCCAGCTACGCCTACCAGGGCGCCGGACGCGGCGCGGACGAGGCGTTCATCGCCGAATTGGAGCGCGAGTGCGTCGGCATCGTGCCAGGGCTCACGTTCCTTCTGGACATCGATATCGCGGCCGGCCGCGCGCGGATGCAGGGCCGCGGGGTATCGCCCGACCGCATCGAGCGCGAGCGCGATGAATTCTTCCAGCGCGTCCGCGAGGGATTCCTGCGCCGGGCCAGCTCCGATCCGGGGCGATTCCGGGTCATCGATGCCTCGCAGCCGGCCGATGCGGTGGCTGCCGCGGCGCTGCGGGCGCTGGAGGCGCATCGCGGATGAATCTGTGGGCCCCGTGGCTGCAACGCATCTACGAGCAGGCCTCAGCGGCGCTGGACGCCGGCCGCCTGCCGCACGGGCTGTTGTTCGCCGGTCCGGAGGATCTCGGCAAGCGCGCGCTTGCCGAGAAACTCGCCATGCGCGCGTTGTGCCTGGCGCGCGGGCCAGGGGAGGAAGCCTGCGGAACATGCCGCAGTTGCCGTCTCTACCAATCGCGCAGCCAGCGTGATCCCACGGAAACCAGACCCGATGGCACGCTTGCGCATCCGGATGGATATCCCGGGCATCCGGATGCGCACTTCATCGGTTACGCATGGCGTGACAAGCCCACGCCGAAGATGCGGACGGAAATCGTCATCGACCAGATCCGCGCCATGAGCGCCACCTTGGCGCTCACCCCGCAATACGGCGAGAACCAGGTGGCGATCATCGAGCCGGCGGATGCGATCAACACCAACGCGTACAACGCGCTGCTCAAGACCCTGGAAGAGCCGTTGCCGGGCCGCTATATCTGGCTGGTGAGTGCGCGCCCGACGCGATTGCCGGCGACCGTCCGTAGCCGGTTGCAGGTGCTGGAGTTCCGCCTGCCCCCGCGCCGAGAAGCGATGGACTGGCTGCGCGGGCAGGGCCACGACGAGGCCCGGGCGGCGCAGGCGCTGGATGCCGCGCGCGGCCATCCGGGCCTGGCGCATGGCTGGCTGCGCGACGACCGCCTGACCCTGCGGGAGCAGGTGGCCATGGATCTGGACCGGCTCGGGCGCGATGCCGGAAGCGCCGCATCGATCGCACGGCGCTGGAGCGGCGACGAGCCAGCCTTGCGCCTGCGCTTCGCCGCAGAGATCGCCGCCGAGCACGCGGGGACCGATGCCGGCCAGGCGCGGTTGCGGCGGCTCACCGCCTGGTTCGAGCAGGCCAACCGCACGCGCGAATGGATGCGGGGGCCGATCCGCGGCGACCTCGCCATCCTCGATCTGCTGATGGCATGGCCCGGCGACGCGGCCTGAGCCAAGCGCACGGCTGGCGGGGCACTTGACCGGCTTCCTTTCGATGCGCAGGCTTGCAGGCAACGGGCTTGGCCCGCAGGAAATCCCGCCATGAATTCTCCCGCCGGTTTCGCCGGGCGCCAGAGCATCTACAACGTCGCCTTCCGCGACGATCAGGAGCTGTTCCGCGCCTACATGCCGTTCGTGAAGAACGGCGGCTTGTTCACGACCACCCACAATCGGGTGCCGCTCGGGCAGCCGGTGTTCATGCTGGTCACGCTGCCGGGCTCCTCGGAAAAACTCCCGGTGTCGGGGAAGGTGGTCTGGCTGACGCCGGTCGGCGCGCAGGGCAACCGCCCGGCCGGCATCGGCGTGCAGTTCGACGACACGCCGGAAGGCCATCAGGCGCGCAACCGGATCGAGTCGCTCCTGGCCGGAAAACTCCAGAGCGACAAGGCCACCTACACGATGTGAATCGCGGGCCGGTCAGCCGCGCAAGGCGGGGTTGTCCCAGCCCGGACGTGGCGCGAAACGATCGCCATGTTTCGCCTGCAGGGCCTTGAGCCGGGCCAGCACGGCATCCACGCCGCTCTCGCGCACGTACTGGATCGGGCCGCCACGGAACGGCGCGAAGCCGGTGCCGAAGATCACGCCGCCGTCCAGCAGGTCCGCATCGCTCACCACGCCATCGTGCAGGCAGGCCACCGCCTCGTTGATCATCGGCAGGATCAGGCGGTCCTGCAGGTCTTCGGGCGCCTTGTAGTCGTCCGGGACCTCGGGTTTCATGGCCTTGCCATCCTCCCACTTGTACAGGCCCTGGCCGTCCTTCTTGCCGCGCTTGCCGGTCTCCGGCGGCGCGGACAGCGCTTCGGGGATCTGCAGGCCGAGGAACGGCGCCAGCTCCGCGCCGACGCCCGCGGCGACATCCAGCCCCACGGTGTCGATCAGTTCCACCGGTCCCATCGGCATCCCGAACTTCACCGCGGCCTTGTCGATCACCGGGCCCGGGATGCCCTCGGCATAGGCGGTCATCGCCTCCAGCATGTAGGGGAACAGCACGCGGTTGACGAGGAAGCCCGGCGTGCCGGCGACCGGCACCGGCAGCTTGTCGAGCTTCCTGCAGAACGCGGCGAGGCGCGCCTGCGTCTCCGGCGCCATCGCGTCGTGATGGATGATCTCCACCAGCGGCATCAGCGCGACCGGATTGAAGTAATGCAGGCCGGCGAACTGCGCCGGGCGCTGGATGTGCCCGCGCAGCTCGGTCAGCGGGATGGATGACGTGTTGGTGGTGAGCAGTGCGCCGGCCTTCATCTTCGGCTCGACATCTGCGTAGAGATCACGCTTGGCTTCAGGTTTTTCGATGATCGCCTCGATGACGAGGTCCGCATCGGCGATGCCGTCGCCGGCCAGATCGCCTTTCAAACGTGCGGCGACGGCAGTGCGCTTGGCCTCGTCCTTCACTTTCTTGGTGAAGAGTTCCGCAGCGCGGGCGAGCGCGCCATCGATGAATTTCTGCTCGCGGTCCTGCAACGTGACCTCGAAGCCCTTGTAGGCGCTCCACGCGGCGATGTCGCCGCCCATCACGCCCGCGCCGACCACGTGCACCTTCTGGATGCCGCTGTCGCTGCCGCCCAGCGCCTTCATGCGCTCCTGCAGGAAGAACACGCGGATCAGGTTGCGGGCGGTCGGCGTGGACGCCATCTTGACCACGCCACGACGTTCGGCATCCAACTTCGACTGGATGCCACCGCCGGCGTTCTTCCAGCTGTCGATCAGCGCATACGGCGCCGGGTAATGCGCCTTCGGGGCCTTGCGCGCGACCTGCTTGACGAGCATCGGCGCGAGGATCTGGCGCGCCGGCCAGATATTGGTGGCCCAGGCGAGGAGGCGCTGCTTGAGGGGCCGCGTGGTGCCGCGCAGCGCGAGTTGCGCGGCGGTGTCTTCCAGCGTGGCGGGCTCGGCGGTCTTGTCGACCAGGCCCATCGCCTTCGCGGCACTGGCCGAGACCGTGCGGCCGGTCAGCATCAGGTCGAAGGCGGCCGGGGCGCCGATCAGGCGCGACAGGCGCACGCTGCCGCCCCAGCCCGGGAAGATGCCCAGCTTCACTTCCGGCAGGCCGATCCGGGTGGAAGGGTCTGTCGACGCGGCGCGATAGCGGCAGGCCAGCGAAATCTCGGTGCCGCCACCCATGCAGAAGCCGTGGATGGCGGCCGCGGTCGGGCAGGGCAGGCGGGCGAGCTTCTGGAACACCGCCTGACCGCGACGGATCGCGTCGTTGACCGTGCCTTTCTTGTCGAACTCGGCGAATTCCTTCAAGTCAGCACCGGCGATGAAGCCCGACTGCTTGGCCGAGGCGATCACCACGCCCTTCGGCGGCTCCAGCGCGATGCGCTCCAGCAGCGTGTCCAGCTCGATCAGCGCGTCCTGCGAGAACGCATTCACGCTCGCATCGGCGCGGTCGAAGGCGAGGACCAGCACGCCGTCCTCGCGCATCCGGGTTTGCCAATGGCGCGGTTGCAGGCCGTCCAGCGCAGCGATCATGGGATGCATCCGAGGCAGTATGGATGCCCGTTATCATCCGGCGAGCGTTGATATCGCGTCAAATCGACGCGATATCGTCTTCATCCTCCGGCGCATGCGCGTCGGGAACTTTCCGCCATCGCCCGGGTCGGAGTCGGTAGTCAACCCGGCGGGCACCCATGCAATCTGGAGCGGCATTGACGGCCGACAACGACATTCCCGGCAACGCGCCACCGGCCGACCTGCTGGACGAGACCCTGGTGCGACGCGTGCAGCAGGGCGATACGGCCGCGTTCGACCTTCTGGTGCGCCGCTACCAGCACCGCATCCTGGCGCTGGTCGGGCGCTACGTCGGCGACTGGGCGGAGTCGCAGGACGTCGCGCAGGAAGCCTTCATCCGCGCTTACCGCGCGATCGGCGGATTCCGTGGCGATGCGCAGTTCTACACCTGGCTGCACCGGATCGCGATCAACACCGCCAAGAACCACCTGGTGGCGATGAAGCGGCGCCCGCCGACCGACGATGTCGATGCCGCCGATGCGGAGCAGTTCGACGCGGGCACCCGCCTGCGCGACGAGGACACGCCCGAGCGCGAGCTGATGCGCGAGGAAGTCGAGCGGGCGGTGATGGGCGTGGTCGAGCGGCTGCCGCCCGAACTGCGTCGCGCGATCACGCTGCGCGAGGTCGAAGGACTGCCGTACGAGGAGATCGCCCGAAGGCTGGATTGCCCGATCGGCACGGTGCGCTCGCGGATATTCCGCGCCCGCGAAGCCATCGACCAGGCCCTGAAGCCCTTGCTGGACAGCGGCAAGGCCAACCGCGAACGAGGACACGCATGACCACCGATCCCACCCATCGCGAGCAATTGTCCGCCTTGATGGACGGCGCGCTGGATGCAGACCAGACGCGCTTCCTGTCCCGCCGCCTGCAGCACGATGCCGGGCTGTCCGCCTTGATGCAGCGCTGGCAGATGGCAAGCGATGCGTTGCGGGGCCAGGCGCATGCACCCGCACCGGCCGGTTTTGCCGAGGCGGTGGCCGCCCGCATCTGCGGGGAGCCGGTGCCCGTCCCGGAGGCAACGCACGATGCGCATCTGCGGACGCCCGCCGGCGACGGATCCCGGCCGCGGCGCGCGCGGGCATCGCGGCTCGGCTGGTTCAGCGGTGGTGCGCTGGCCGCATCGGTCGCCATCGCCACGCTGATCGCCCTGCGCCCGGGGCCTGCCCCTGAAGCGCCTGCATCGGCAACGCCTGCCGTCGCCATCGCCGTCGAGCCCACGCCATCCTTGCCGGCGGATACGTCCCCCTCGGCGGCTGAAACCGCACGGCCGGCCGCCTCGACCGCAGCCGTTGTCGCGAGCGTCGAGGCACCCGCCACTCCCGCCGTCGCCACGCGGGTGGCAGCGCCGCCGCCGGCCACGGTGAATCGCCGACCGTCTTCCGTATCCACGCCCACCGCCGCGCCAGCGGAGCAAGAGTCTGCCGTGGTGCTGGCCGACAGGAAAACGCCGGTGGCGGATCCCTTCCGCCAGCCGTCCTCATCGCCCTGGCCGCGGGCGCTCGTCCCGATGGCCCCCGCTGCAGGCGGGTTCAACGTCCGCTATGGCGATGCCCCGTCATCCGATCCCTTCCAGCCGCGCGAGATCGATGCGTCCGATGCGGGCGACCGCTGAGGCGGCGTCCATTTCCCCGCTTCGCGCCGCGACTCCAACCGAAACGCCTACGTGAATGCCATGAAGCCCATGCTCAAATCCGCCCTGTTGGTCTCCATTACCGCCATCGCCACTGCCGGACTCTTGGCACTGCCGAATGCCGATGCCCAGCCGCCCGCTCCGTTCGCCGCCGCCCAGGAGGCGCCCGCACCCGAACTGGTCACCGGCCTGCCGGACTTCACCCGCCTGGTCGATCGCGTCGGTCCTGGCGTGGTGAGCGTGGAGGCGAAGATCGTGCCGCGCGGCGGCATGGCGATGAACGATCCGATGGCCGAGATGCTGCGCCGCTTCGGCATGCCGAACCCGCACGGGGCGATGCCGCAGGCGCCGCGCGGCACCTCGATGGGCACCGGCTTCCTGATTTCGGCCGATGGCTACGTGCTGACCAACCACCACGTCGTCGACAACGCCGACGAGGTCACGGTCAAGCTCGGCGACAGCCGCGAGCTGAAGGCCAAGGTGATCGGCAGCGATGCGCAATCGGACGTCGCCCTGCTCAAGGTCGAGGCCAGCAACCTGCCGGCGCTGCGGCTGGGCAACTCCTCCGGCGTGCAGCCGGGGCAGTGGGTGGTGGCGATCGGCTCGCCCTACGGCCTGGATCATTCGGTGACGGCCGGCATCGTCAGCGCCATCGGCCGCAACACCGGCGGCGGGCAGCAGTACGTGCCCTTCATCCAGACCGATGTCGCCATCAACCGAGGCAACTCCGGCGGCCCGCTGCTCAACACGCGCGGCGAGGTGGTGGGCATCAACTCGCAGATCTTCAGCGTGTCCGGCGGCTACCAGGGCATCAGCTTCGCCATCCCGATCGACACCGCGATGAACGCGGTCAAGCAGCTGAAAGCGACCGGGCAGGTACGGCGCGGCCTGCTGGGCGTGAACATGCAGCCCATCGACAGCGGGCTGGTGGCGGGGATGAAACTGCCCGACAGCCGCGGCGCGCTGGTCAGCGATGTGCAATCCGACAGCGGCGCGGCCAAGGCGGGCGTGAAGCCCGGCGATGTCATCCGCAGCTTCAATGGCGCGCGGGTGAACGAGGTCGGCGACTTGCCGCCGATGGTCGGCGCGCTGCCGCCGGGCGAAAAAGTGAGTCTGGGCGTCTGGCGCGATGGTCGCGAACGCAACATCGATGTGGTGCTGGGCGAGGCCAAGCCGGAGCGCGAATCGGCTTTCCGCCGCAACACCGGCAACGACGAGGCCGACGGCGCGCCGCAGGTGCAGCCGACCCGTGGGCTGCTGGGCCTGCGCATCGCCGAACTCGATGCCGACGATCGTCGGCAGCTCGATCTTGGCGCGGGCGAGGGCGTGGGCGTGATCGGGGTCGACTCGATGGCCGCGCGTGAAGCCGGGATCGGGCCAGGCGACGTGATCCTTTCCATCGGCCGGATGCCGGTCGGCTCGGCCAAGTCGTTGCAATCGGCGCTGGCCGGGGTCAAGCCGGGCGACACGGTCATGCTGCGGCTGGCGGGGCGCGGCGGTACCCGCTTCGCCACCCTCAAGGCAGGCGGCTGATCCGGCCGCCCGGCTGCCATCATCCGCATGACCGGCCCGGACGCTGCGGCTCGGGCCGGCATGCGATAATGCCGGGCTGAATTCACGCAGGGCCGCATGGGCGGCTGAACCGCCGCCAATGTCGTCCGAAATCCCCGCCAGCATGCGGAACATCCGCAACTTCTCGATCATCGCGCACGTCGACCACGGCAAGTCGACGCTGGCCGACCGCATCATCCAGCTATGCGGCGGCCTGCAGGACCGCGAGATGGAAGCGCAGGTGCTCGATTCGAACCCGATCGAACGCGAACGCGGCATCACCATCAAGGCGCAGTCGGTTTCGCTGCCGTACACGGCGAAGGACGGGCAGATCTACCAGCTCAACTTCATCGACACCCCGGGCCACGTCGACTTCAGTTACGAAGTCTCGCGTTCTCTGGCCGCGTGCGAAGGCGCGTTGCTGGTGGTCGATGCCGCGCAGGGCGTGGAGGCGCAGTCGGTCGCCAACTGCTACACCGCGGTGGAGCAGGGGCTGGAGGTGATCCCGGTCATCAACAAGATCGACCTGCCGACCGCCGACATCGAGCGCGCGAAGGACGAGATCGAGGCCGTGATCGGCATCGACGCGGACGACGCCGTGCCGATCAGCGCCAAGACCGGCCTCAATGTCATCGACGTGCTGGAGGCGATCGTCCGTCGCATTCCGCCGCCCAAGCCGCGCGACACCGACAAGCTGCAGGCGCTGATCATCGATTCGTGGTTCGACAATTACCTGGGCGTCGTCTCGCTGGTGCGCATCATGCAGGGCGAACTCAGGCCCGGCGACAAGATGCTGGTGATGTCCACCGGGCGCGCGCACCAGGTGGACGCGGTCGGCGTGTTCACGCCCAAGCGCAAGGTGCTGAAAGCCCTCAAGGCGGGCGAGGTGGGCTGGATCACCGCATCGATCAAGGACGTGCACGGCGCGCCGGTCGGCGACACCCTGACGCTGGCCAATGACCCGGCGCCGCATCCGCTGCCCGGCTTCCAGGAGATGCAGCCGCGCGTGTTCGCCGGCCTGTTCCCGGTCGATGCCGAGGACTACCCCGACCTGCGCGAAGCACTGGAAAAACTGCGCCTGAACGACGCCGCGCTGCGCTTCGAGCCGGAGAGTTCCGAGGCGATGGGCTTCGGCTTCCGCTGCGGCTTTCTCGGCATGCTGCACATGGAGATCGTGCAGGAACGCCTGGAGCGCGAGTACAACCTCAACCTGATCAGCACCGCGCCCACCGTGGTCTATGAGGTGCTGAAGACCGACGGCACGGTGATGCCGCTGGACAATCCGGCCAAGCTGCCGCCGGCGAACATGGTCGCCGAGATCCGCGAGCCGATCATCCGCGCCAACATCCTCACGCCGCCGGATTACGTCGGCAACGTGATCAAGCTGTGCGAGGAAAAGCGCGGCACGCAGGTGGGCATCACCTACCTGGGCAGCCAGGTGCAGATCAGCTACGAATTGCCGATGGCCGAGGTGGTGCTGGATTTCTTCGACAAGCTGAAGTCGGTGAGCCGCGGCTATGCCTCGCTCGACTACCACTTCGTTCGCTTCGAGGTCGGCCCGTTCGTGCGCGTTGACACGCTGATCAACGGCGACAAGGTGGATGCGCTGTCGATCATCGTGCACCGCCAGCACGCGGACCGGCGCGGCCGCGAGCTGACCGAGAGGATGAAGGAGCTGATCCCCCGGCAGATGTTCGATGTTGCCATCCAGGCGGCCATCGGCAGCCAGGTCATCGCCCGCACCACGGTCAAGGCGCTGCGCAAGAACGTGCTGGCCAAATGCTACGGCGGCGACGCCACCCGCAAGAAGAAGCTCCTCGAGAAGCAGAAAGAGGGCAAGAAGCGGATGAAGCAGGTCGGCCGAGTCGAGATTCCGCAGGAGGCGTTCCTCGCCGTGCTGCAGGTGGACAACAAATAACCCGCGGCCGGCGCGGGCCGGCCCTTTCAGAGGAAATCACATGCGCTGGTTCGAAATCGCCCTGGTGACGCTGACGCTGGTGACCTTCGCGTTCTGGTTGCTCGACCGGCTGGTGCTGCGCAAGCGCCGGCAGGCCGCCGCCGGACTCGCCGACGACGGCAGGCTGCCTTGGTACATTGATTATTCCAATGCCTTTTTCCCGGTGCTGCTGGCGATCCTGATCCTGCGCAGCTTCATCGCGGAGCCGTTCCGCATTCCGTCCGGCTCGATGATCCCGACGCTGCAGATCGGCGATTTCATCCTCGTCAACAAGTTCGCCTACGGTCTGCGCTTGCCGATCACCAACAAGAAGATCGTCGCGATCGGGGCGCCGGAGCGCGGCGACGTGGTGGTGTTCAAGTACCCCGGCATGGGCAAGGACGACCCCGATGCCGGCGTGGATTTCGTCAAGCGCGTCGTTGGCCTGCCGGGAGACCGGGTGGAATACCGGCGCGGGATACTGACCATCAACGGCAAGCGGCTGGCCTACCAGCCGGTGGGGCAGGCCCCCATTCCGGCCGGCGACGGCAGCCCTGTCGCGCTGCCGGGCGTGCAGATGAACGAGCAGCTGGGCAGCCATCGCCACCTGGTGCAGAACCGCGCGCAGTCGCTCGAGGACGGCGGCATGGGCGACGGCGAATTCGAAGTCCCCGCCGGGCATTACCTCATGATGGGCGACAACCGCGACAACAGTCTGGACGGCCGCTTCTGGGGGCCATTGCCGGAGGCCAATCTGCGCGGGAAGGCCTTCCTGGTGTGGATGAATTTCGGCGACCTCTCGCGCATCGGCGAACGCATACCGTAAGCTGGCCCGTATTGCAGCCCGAGGACGCAGCATGAAGAAGACACAAGCCGGCATGTCGTTGACCGGGTTCCTCGTGGGCCTGGCCGTGGTCGGGTTTGCGCTTTACCTCGGCATGAAGCTCATCCCGATGTACCAGGAGTACTGGAGCGTCAAGAAGGCCCTGCAGGGCGTGGCCCGGGATGATGCCGTCCCGGCCGATCCGGTCAGCGTGAGGCAGGCATTGGCGAAGTATTTCGACGTCGGCTACGTCGGTTCCGTCAAGCCCGAGAACATCAAGGTCGAGCGCGCCGGTGACGCCAGCGTGATCAGCGTGGACTACGAAGTGCGGCGCCCGTTCATCCACAACCTCGACATCGTCGGCAAGTTCAGCGCCAGCGAGGAAAAACGCACCGGTGCCCGCTGAGCACATCGGCCACGATTTCGTCGATCCGCGATTGCTGGAACAGGCGCTGACCCACCGCAGCGCCGGCCAGCCGCACAACGAACGGCTGGAATTCCTGGGCGATGCCGTCGTCAACCTGCTGGTGGCCGAAGCGCTGTTCGCGGCCTGGCCGAAAGCGGACGAGGGCGCCTTGACCCGCGCGCGCGCCGAACTGGTGCGCGAATCCGCGCTGGCCGGCATCGCGCGCAGGCTTGAGCTCGGCCGCTTGCTGATGATGGGGCCGGGAGAGATGAAATCCGGCGGCCATCGGCGCGATTCGATCCTGGCCGACGCGGTTGAGGCCGTGGTTGGCGCGATCTACCTCGACGCCGGGCTCGACGCCTGCCGGCAGTCCACGATGCCGTGGTTTGCGCCGCTGATCGCCGCACTGCCGCCGCCCAACAAGGTCGGCAAGGATCCCAAGACCGCGCTGCAGGAGTGGCTGCAGGCACGCGGGCGTGCGCTTCCGGCCTACGAACTGGTCTCGGAATCCGGGGAAGAGCATGCGCGGCATTTCGAAGTCGCCTGCAGCGCCGGGACTCCGCCGTTGCGCACCCTCGGTGGCGGCAGTTCGCGGCGGGCCGCCGAGCAGGTGGCGGCGGCGGAGATGCTGGCGCTGCTGGGGCAGGACTGACCCAGCGCGGCGCGCGCCGTACAATCCCGCAATGACTGAAACCCCTTACCGCGCCGGCCACGTCGCCGTCATTGGCCGTCCCAATGTCGGCAAGTCCACCCTGATCAACGGCCTGGTCGGCACCAAGGTCAGCATCACCTCCGACCGGCCGCAGACCACGCGGCATCGCATGCTGGGCATTGCCAGCTTCGACAAGGGCCAGGTGGCGCTGGTGGATACGCCCGGCATCCACGGCGCGCAGAACAAGGCGATGAGCCGGGTGCTGAACCGCGCCGCACGCGGTGCGCTGGAAGGCGTGGACGCGGCGTTGCTGGTGGTCGAGGCCGGTCGCTGGGACGACGAGGACCAGATGGCGCTCGACGCGCTCAAGCAGGCCAAGGTGCCGGTGGTGCTGGTGGTCAACAAGATCGACCGCCTGCGCGAAAAGGCGGATTTGCTGCCCTACCTGGGCAAGGTGGCCGAGGGGCGCGATTTCGCCGCCGTGCATCCGCTCTCCGCGCTCAAGCGGCAAGGGCTGCAACCGCTGGTCGACACCTTGCTGCCGCTGTTGCCCGAGCAGCCGGCCCTGTACGACGAGGATGACGTCACCGACCGCAGCATGCGCTTCCTCGCCGCGGAATTCGTGCGTGAGCAGCTGATGCGCCAGCTCGGCGCAGAGCTGCCCTACGCGACGGCGGTCGAGATTGAGAAGTTCGAGGAAGATGGCGCGATGTTCCGCATCGGCGCGGTGATCTGGGTCGAGCGTGACAGCCAGAAGGCGATCGTCATCGGCAAGGGCGGCGCACGCCTGCGCAGCATCGGCACCAAGGCGCGCGAGCAGATGGAAAAGCTGTTCGGCCGCAAGGTATTCCTGGAGACCTGGGTGCGCGTGCGCCAGGGCTGGTCCAACGATGAGGCCGCACTGCGCGCGCTCGGCTACAGCGAATGAACCCGCCGGGGGAGGCCGTCGCCAGGTGCTGATCGCCAGCGAGTCCGCCTTCGTCCTGCATGCGCGCGCATGGCGCGAGACCAGCCTGCTGGTCGAGGTGCTGTGCTCGGACCACGGGCGTGTCGGCCTGGTGGCGCGCGGGGTGTCGACGCCCAGGCGGCACGCGCTGCGTGCCGCGCTGCAGCCCTTGCAATGCATCCGCCTGGAGGCCGTGCAACGGGGCGAATTGGCGACCCTGCGCAATGCCGAGGCCATCGACATCGCGCCGCGGCTGTCGGGGGAGAGCACGCTGGCCGGCTTCTACCTCAACGAGCTGACCCTGCGCCTGGCACCGCGCCTTGACCCGCTGCCGACCTTGCACGAAGCGTATGCGCGCACCCGTGCGCGCCTGCATGCGCCATCGCGCGAAGTGGCCTGGGCCCTGCGCTGCTACGAGCGCGACCTGCTCGATGCGATCGGCTTCGGATTCGACTGGTCGCATGACGGCGATGGCATCGCCATCGATCCCGCCGCGCGCTACCGCCTGGATCCCGAGCACGGTCCGCGCCGGCTCCGGCACGACCGCGGCAGCAGCGACCGGGGCGGTGCCGCGACGGGCGCCGCGCTGTTGGCGCTGGCCTGCGACCATCCGCCGGTGGAGGAGGATCTGCTCGACCTGCGCCGGCCGATGCGCGGCCTGCTTGCGCATCATCTCGGCAGCCGGGGGCTGAAATCCTGGGAAATGGCGGCGCAGCTCAAGCGCTTGCAGCCCGGCGTGCGGATCGAGCCGCCCCGCGATTAACCGGCCTGCGCCGCCGCATGCAGCAGATCCGCGACGGCGGCATCGAATGTGCCGCGCGCATCGGGGGCGGTGGGGTTCGCATCCAGCATGTGCGTTGCCTGTTGCAGCCGCGACGCGCCGACAAAGCCGCAGCTCGCCTTGAGGCGGTGCAGTCCGGCATGTGCAGTGGCCGCATCGCCCGCGTCGATCGCGGCGCTGATCGCGCGATGCTGGCCGTGCAGCTCGGCCAGGAACAGTTGCCGCAGCGACGACACCGCGTCCGCGTTGCCGTTGAGCGCGCGCAAGGCGCCCGCGTCGTCCCAGGCCTGCGGCGTTTCCATCGACAAGCCGGCGCGGATGGCGGCCTGCCAGGCACCGACCGCCAGCGGCTTGCAGACGATCGCATCGAACCCCGCTTTGCGCAGGGCCGCCAGCTCTCCCGGCAGTTTGGAAGCCGTGTGCGCCAGGGCGTGGGGTGGCGGCGAGGGATGCAGTTCGCGCAGCCGGGCCAGCAGCGCGGCGCCGCTGCCATCGGGCAGGTTCGCATCGAGCAGCCAGGCATCGTGCCGGTGGCGCGCGGCGAGCGTGAGCGCCTCGGCGATGCTGGCGGCGCAGTCCACCTCGGCGGGCAGCGCGCGTGCGGCTTCGGCCAGGTAGGCCTGGCTGACCGGATCGTCTTCGACCAGCAGCAGGCGTGGATTCATTCCGCCGTCGCGCATCGTCCTTATCCTTTGGCGCATGTGGCTCCGCATCGTACGCCCGTGGTGGTGGATCGCGCTCGGCATGCTGATCAGCGTGCCGGCCTGGGCGCGCACGGCCGAAGCCCGCATCGCCCGCGTCACCACGCCCGTGGCGACACTTGAAGACGTGCGGGTCAGCCTGGATTGGCCGGCGGAGGCCGGCAGCGGCCGCTTGTCGATGCGGGCGCGGGCGGTACACGCCGAGGACCTGGGCTACCGTTTCCGTGACCTGGATTGGCGCTGTACGTTGCGCCATCAGCCACGCTCGGGCTGGGCCTGCGATGGCATGGTGGATGCATCGGGCAGTGCGCCTTCGCGCTTGTCGATCCGGTTCGACGATGCGGGGACGGATGCCACCCTCGCGCGCGGGCCGGCTCGCTTGTCCTTGCAGCGTCGCAGCGCGGCGCCCGACCTCACCCGCATCGACCTGACCCGCGTGCCGGTGCAGTGGGCGGCGGCGCTGGCCGCTCAAGCGTGGCCCACGGGGCATTTCAGCCAGGGGCGGCTGGATGGCAGGCTTTCGATCGCCGCGTCGAGCGGTGGGCAGGTGCAGGTGCAGGGGCCGTTGGCGCTGACCGGTGCGTCGCTGCAATCGGACGACGGCGGCATCACCGGTGAAAACCTCGATGCGCGCTTCGACATCGATTACCGAACTCGGCAGGGGCATACGCAGCTTGCGCTGGACGGTCGAATTGGCGGCGAGGCCATTTACGGCGGCACCTACCTTGGCCTCACCGGCCAGCCGGTGCGCCTTGTGCTGCATGCGCAAAAAACGCCGGGGCAGGGATGGCGCGTGCCGATGATCGACTGGCGCGACGGCGCAACCCTGCAAGCGCGGGGCAGCGCGGGATTCGGGGCAGACAACGCGCTTGCCGCACTCGATTTGACGCTTGCAGGCGATGCTGGCGCCGGCCTGCGCGAGCGCTACCTCAGCGCGCTGCTCGGCCAATTCGGCCTGGGCGATGCCGAAATCAGCGGGCGCTGGGACGCACGCCTGCGGCTGTCCGGCGGACGCCTGCAAAGGGTGCTGGCGACACTGCACGATGTCGACCTGCGCGATCCGCGCGAGCGCTTCACCCTGCGCGGACTGGACGGCACGCTGGCGTTTTCCGCCGACGCGCCCGTGTCCTCGGAGCTGAGCTGGCGGCAGGCGCGGATGTACGGGCTGGACTTCGGCCGGGCACGGTTGCCCTTGGCCAGCCGCGATGGCGCGCTCATGCTGCAGGAGCGCGCCGTGGTGCCGCTGTTCGGCGGGCGCGCCATCGCCCATGACCTGCGCATCGTGCCGCCTGCGGCCGATGCCGGCCTGCAGATCGACTTCGGCCTGTTGCTGGAAGCGGTGGACGTGGGCGCGATGGCCAAGGCCTTCGGCCTGCCGGAGTTCCGCGGCGAGTTGAACGGCGAGATTCCGCATGCCCGCTACGCCGACGACCAGCTCACCTTCGATGGCGGCCTCAGCCTCGGCGTGTTCGACGGCGCCGTGCAGATCACCCGATTGGCGATGGAGCGGCCGTTCGGTACCGCCCCGACGCTCAGTGCGGACATCGACTTCAGGGACATCGACCTGCTGCGGCTGACCGAGGTCTTCGATTTCGGCAGCATCAGCGGTCGCATGGACGGTTACATCCACGGCTTGCGCCTGGTCGACTGGACGCCGGTGCGCTTCGATGCGCAGATGGCCACCCGGCGCAAGCCCGGCGTGCGCCAACGCATCAGCCAGCGCGCGGTGCAGAACATCTCCAGCGTTGGCGATGTCAGCTTCGTCTCCAGCCTGCAGGGCCAGCTGATCGGCCTGTTCGACGATTTCGGCTACGGACGGCTGGGGATCGGCTGCCGGCTCGACAACGAGGTCTGCCTGATGGGCGGCCTCGGTGGCGTGCATACCCCGCGTTCAGATTCCTCCGGTTTTACTATCGTGGAAGGTGCCGGCCTGCCTCGCCTCACTGTCGTCGGCTACAACCGCCGCGTGGATTGGCCCACGCTGGTGGAACGGCTGAAAGCCGTCGGCAAGGGCGAGGTGAAACCGGTCATCGACTGAATCTTGGAGAAAACCATGGCGATGAAACACTGGATACCTCTGCCGGCCGCGATCGCGCTGGCCGCTTGCGTGACCATCAACGTCTACTTCCCGGCCGCCGAAGCCAAGGAAGCGGCCAAGGAATTTGTCGACAAGGTGATCGGCGAGGACGGCAAGCCCGTCCCGCAGGTCGAGAAGGCCGGCGGGGGAATGGCCATGCTGCATCGGCGCATCGACCTGTGGTCGCTGGTCGGCGTCGGCAGCGCCTACGCGCAGGCCGCGCCCGACATCACCATCAATACGCCGACCATACGTGCGATCCAGTCGTCCATGGAGCAGCGTTTCAACGGCGTCCTGCGCGCCGGCTTCGATGCCGGTGCGCTAGGTTTCACGTCCGATGGCCTCGTCACCGTGCGCGATGCCTCGAAGCTGCCGCTGAAGGATCGGGTGGCGATCAACAGCGCCGTCGCCGACGACAATCGCGACCGCAAGGCGCTCTACCGCGAAGTGGCGGTCGCGAACGGCCATCCCGAATGGGAAGGGCAGATCCGCGACGTCTTCGCACGGCAGTGGGTCGACAGCGCCCGCGGCGGCTGGTGGTACCAGTCGGGCGGTGCCTGGAAGCAGAAATGAACGACCGCCGCAGGATGGTTCGTGCTTGGGCATTGCCGGTGCTGCTCCTGGCAGCCGTACCCGCCGCCTGGGCGAATCCCGGCGACGGCATCGGCAAGACCGCGTCGCAATGCTTCGTGATCTACAAGATCGCCTCGGGACTGCCCGCCAACGCCGGGCACAAGGATGCCTTTGCCGGGCTGGGTGGGCTGATGGGCCGCACGATGCGGGACAGCCAGGTCTCGAAGGTGCAGTTCGACGCTTGGGCCGACGAGTTGCTGCAGCGGATCGGATCGCCCAAGCCGGATGCCAAGGCCATGTCGGCGCAGGTCGAGACCTGCAATGCCTTCGCCAAGCAGCGCTACACGCATTACGCGCCCGCGACCGGCAAATAGATTCCAGGCGGCCGGGGCGGCAAGGGCGGCAAGGGCGTGCGAAAATGCACGCCCTTTCGCTTCCAGGCTTGCCGTGGCCCGCATCGACCAGACGCCTTTCCAGGCCCGCATCCTTGACTTGAGCCATGACGGCCGTGGCGTTGCCCGTCGCGAGGGTGGCGCGAACGACGGCAAGACCGTGTTCGTCTCCGGCGCGTTGCCGGGCGAGACGGTGATGGTGCAGCAGACGGCGCGCTCGCGCAGTTTTGATGAAGCAAAAACCTTGCAGGTGCTGGAAGCCTCGCTAGATCGCGTCCAGCCGCGCTGCCCGCATTTCGGCGTGTGCGGCGGTTGCGTGCTGCAGCATCTGGCCGAAGACAAGCAGATCCACGCCAAGCAGCGTGTGCTGCTGGAGAACCTGGAGCGCATCGGTCACGTGACGCCGGGCGAGGTCTTGCCGCCCTTGGTCGATGCGGCCTGGGGATACCGGCGCAAGGGGCGCTTCTCGGTGCGCCGGGTGGAGAAGAAGGACAAGACGCTGGTCGGTTTCCGCGAGCAGGATCCGCGCTTCGTGGCCGACATCGGCGAATGCCACACGGTGGTGCCGGAGATCGGTTTCAAGATCGCGGCGTTGTCGAAGCTGGTCGATTCGATGGATGCGCGTCGCGTGCTGCCGCAGATCGAGTTCATCGCCGGCGACGAGGCGCGCGCGCTGGTGTTCCGCCACCTCGAACCGCTGTCGGAAGGCGATCTGCACAAGCTGCGCGATTTCGCCGCGGCCGAGGACTTCGCCATCTATCTGCAGCCCAAGGGGCTGGATTCGGTGCACACGCTTGATGATGTGCCGCCGCCGAAGCTGTCCTTCCGCCTGGCGCCGTGGGATGTCGAACTGCTGTTCCGCCCGCTCGACTTCATCCAGGTCAACGGCGGGCTCAACGAGAAGATGATCGCGCGCACGCTGGAACTGCTGGACGTGCAGGCGGGCGAGCGCGTGCTGGACCTGTTCTGCGGCCTGGGCAACTTCACCCTGCCGCTCGCGCGTACGGCGGCGGAAGTGGTTGGCGTGGAGGGCGATGCGGGGTTGGTCGCGCGCGCGCGGCAGAACGCCGAGCACAACGGCTTGCCGAACGCGCAGTTCCACATGGCCGATCTCACCACCGACCTGCGCCAGGAGCGCTGGTTCAAGCAGGGCTTCGACAAGCTGCTGCTGGACCCGGCGCGCGCCGGCGCGCTGGAAGTGCTGAAGCAAATCCCGCTCGATGGCATCAAGCGCATCGTGTACGTGAGTTGCCATCCGGGTTCGCTCGCCCGGGATGCCGGGTATCTGGTCAACGAACGTGGCTGGAAGCTCAGGAGCACCGGGGTGATGGACATGTTCCCGCATACCGCGCACGTCGAATCCATCGCCGTGTTCGAGCGGGGCTGAACGATGGCGATCGAGATCGAACGCAAGTTCCTGGTGCTCTCCGACGCATGGCGTGGGCAGGCGCATCGCAGCATCGAGATGGCACAGGGCTATCTCAACGATGCCGAATCGGTGGTCATCGGGCGGCAGAACGCGTCGGTGCGCGTGCGCTTGGAAGGTGGCGAGGCCCGGCTCAACATCAAGTCGCGCGAGATGGGTGCATCGCGGCAGGAGTTCGATTACCTGATCCCGCCGGGGGATGCGCGCGCGCTGATCGAACTGTGCGTCGGCGGCACCATCGTCAAGCGCCGCCACTACGTGCTGCACGAAGGCCACGAGTGGGAGATCGACGAGTTCCTCGGCGACAACGCGGGTCTGGTCGTCGCCGAGCTGGAGCTGGACGCGGAGGACGAGGCCTTCGCCCTGCCGGACTGGGTGGGCAGGGAAGTGACCCACCTGCCGCGCTACTACAACCTCAACCTCGCGTCCCATCCGTTTTCGCGATGGGACGATGCGGAGCGCACACCGGCTTGATCGGGCGGCCGCGCGCCCCCATGTCGCCTTCATGGACACGAAAATGAACCCCCTGCGCATCGATGTCTGGTCGGATGCCGTTTGCCCCTGGTGCTGGATCGGCAAGCATCGCCTGAAGGCGGCGCTGGCGGCTGAAGGCCAGCCCGAGGTCGATATCCATTGGCATCCGTTCCTGCTGGACCCGGAGGCCGATGCGACGCCCGTGCCGCTGCGCGAGGCCTATGCGAGGAAATTCGGCGGCATCGAGAAGGTCGAGCAAATCCTCTCGCACACCCAGAACACGGCGCGAGCCGAAGGCCTGCCGATGGATTTCGATCGCGGCCAGGTGCGCGTCAGCACCCGCGACGCGCATCGCCTGATGGTGCTCGCGCAGCGTGAAGGCGCAGCCGAGGCCGTGGGCGAAGCGCTGTTCCGCGCGCATTTCGCCGAGGGTCGCAACCTGGCCGATCCCGAAGTGCTGGCCGATGCCGGCGAGGCCGGCGGCCTGGCGCGCCGGCAGGTGCTGGACTGGCTGGCTTCGGATGCGGGCCGGGAAGAAGTCGAAGCCGACATGGCGTTGGCGAAGAACCTCGGCATCCGCGCGGTGCCCACCTTCGTCTTCGACGGCAAGCTGGCAGTCCAGGGCGCGCAATCGCCCGAAGTGTTCGCGCAGGTGTTCCGTGAGGTGGGTTTGCCGGCACCGGCGGAACCCGCTGACGCTTCCATGGCCTGTGGTCCCGACGGCTGCGAGGTCGCACCGCCCGAGCCGCGCTGAATCGGCGACGGACGCATTTCATCCCGCGCCCATCGCTTTGAGCGACAATGCGAGGCCGCGCACTGCGCGGCCTTTTACATTCCAACGCATCGAGGCTCCCATGCTGGTCATCGGCATCGCCGGACACGAATTGAGCGCGCAGGAGCGCGAATGGCTGCAGCACGATGCCTGTGCAGGCGTGATCCTGTTCGGGCGCAATTTCGCCTCCCGGGCGCAGGCGAGCGAGTTGTGCGCGTCCATCCGCGAGGCGGCGGGCCGCCCGCAGCTGATCTGCGTGGACCAGGAGGGCGGACGCGTGCAGCGCTTCCGCGAGGGCTACAGCGAATTGCCGGCGCTGGAGGGCTTCGACGCCCTGTACGCGCGCTCGCGCGATTCGGCGCTCGAGCTGGCACGCGAGCATGCCTGGCTGATGGCCAGTGAAGTCCGCGCGACCGGCGTCGATCTCAGCTTCGCTCCGGTGGTCGATCTCGGGCGCGGCAACCGCGCCATAGGCAATCGCGCGTTTTCCGCCGATCCGCAGGTGGTCGCGGCGTTTACCCGCGCCTATGTCGAAGGCATGCACGATGCCGGCATGGCCGCCACGCTGAAGCATTTCCCCGGGCACGGCTCGGTGCTGGCCGATACCCATTTCGACGAGGCCATCGACGACCGTCCGCTGGACGAGATCCGTGCGCTTGATCTGGTCCCGTTCGCCGCCGGCATCGCCGCGGGCGCCGATGCGGTGATGATGGCGCACGTGGTCTATCCGCAGGTCGCGCCGGAGCCGGCCGGTTATTCCGGGCGCTGGATCAGGGAGATCCTGCGGGGCGAAATGGATTTCCGCGGCGTGGTCTTTTCCGACGACATCGGCATGGCCGCGGCCTACTCCGCAGGCGGCGTCAAGGCGCGCATCGACGCCCACCTGGATGCGGGTTGCGACGTGGTGCTGGTTTGCCACCCCGAACTGGTGGCCGAATCGCTGGCGTCGGTCGAAGGGCGTGCCTTCAATACCGCCGCACTCACCGGCCTCGTCGGGCGTGGCCCGCTCGGTTGGGACCAGTTGCTGGCCGATGCCCGCCATGGCCGCACCCGTGATGCGCTGGCGCGCGAACTGGACAATGCAGGGACCGGCGATCCGGGGGCTTCCGGGGCCTACGATCCGGGGAGCATCGCATGACGCCTAGCCTGTCCGCCGCCTTGGTCGACGCCGAGGTCGTCCACGACCGCACCGCCATCCGGGAAGCGGTCGAGGCGATCGCCGACGATGTCCGGGCCGATTACGACGACAGCCAGCCGCCTCCGCTGTACGTGACGGTGATGAACGGCGGCATGCCGTTCGCCAGCGATCTGGCGATGGCGCTCGGCGAGCGCGGCCTCGACCTCGAGTTCGATTACCTGCACGCGACCCGCTATCGCGGCCAGACCCGCGGTTCGGGCCTGGCTTGGCTGCACCGGCCCGCGACGCCGATGCGCGGTCGCCGTGTGCTGCTGGCCGACGACATCCTCGATGAGGGCCACACCATGCTGGCCGTCAAGCGCTGGTGCGAAGACCAGGGCGCGGCCGACGTGCGCATCGCGGTGCTCGCGGTGAAGGCGCATGACCGCTGCGTCGACGGCATCGAGGCCGATTACGTCGGTCTGGAAGTGCCGGACCGCTACGTGTTCGGCTACGGCATGGATTACCACGAGCAGGGCCGCAACCTGCCGGCGATCTACGCATTGGGAGAGTGAGCATGCAGACCGCCATCGATCTGGCGATCATCGGCGGCACCGGCGTGTATGCGCTGGTGGACCTCGCCGATGTCCAGACCCATCAGCCGGTGACGCATTACGGGCCGCCTTCGGGCCCTGTCCGCATCGGCACGTTGGCGGGCCGGCGCGTCGCTTTCCTCGCGCGCCATGGAGAAGGGCATTCGTTGCCGCCGCATCTCATCAATTACCGCGCCAATCTCGCAGCCTTGAAGGCGCTGGGCGCGCAGGCGGTGCTCGCGCTCAATACCGTCGGCGGCATCACCGGCCGTTGCGGGCCGCGCGCGCTGGTGATGCCGGACCAATTGATCGACTACACCTGGGGCCGGATATCCACGCTGTCCGAGGAGCCCGGCAGCGAGGTGCTGCACGTCGATTTCGGCGAACCCTATACCCAGTCGCTGCGCGCGCGCGTTGCCGTCGCCGCCGAGCGTGCCGGCGTGCCGATCGTCGAAAGCGGCTGCTATGGCGCGACCCAGGGCCCGCGGCTGGAAACCCGGGCCGAAATCGCCCGGATGCGCCGCGATGGCTGCGACCTGGTCGGCATGACCGGAATGCCGGAGGCCGGCCTGGCGCGCGAGATGGGGCTGGATTACGCCTGCCTGGCCATCGTCGCCAACTGGGCGGCGGGTGCCGGTCCTGATCCGGACGAGGTCATCACCATGGACGAGGTGCTGGCCAACGTGAAGGCATCGATGGAGCAGGTGCCGCACATCCTGCGAGCGCTGCTGGCCTGAGCCGAAGGGCGCGATGCTTCAGTCGAGGAACTGCAGCTTGGCCAATTCCGCGTAAAGGCCACCCTGTGCAAGCAGTTGGGCATGCGTGCCTTCGGCGACGATGCGGCCCTGGTCCATCACCACGATGCGGTCGGCCTTGAGGATGGTGGCGAGGCGGTGCGCGATCACCAGCGTGGTGCGCCCGGCCATCAGGTGCTCCAGCGCGGTCTGCACGGCGCGCTCGCTCTGCGCGTCGAGCGCCGAGGTCGCCTCGTCCAGCAGCAGGATCGGCGCGTCCTTCAACAGCGCACGGGCGATGGCGATGCGTTGCTGCTGGCCGCCGGACAGACGCGCGCCACGCTCGCCGAGCTGCTCGTCGAAGCCCTCGGGCAGGGCGCGGATGAAATCGTAGGCTTCGGCGGCACGCGCGGCGACTTCGATCTCTTCATCGCTTGCCTCGAGGCGCCCGTAGCGGATGTTGTCGGCGGCGCTCGCCGCGAAGATCGTCGGCGACTGCGGCACCAGCGCGATCGCGCCACGCAGCTCGGCCGGATCGACCGTGCGGATGTCGGTGCCGTCGATGTCGACATGGCCCTGTTCCGGGTCGTGGAAACGCAGCAGCATCGAGAACACCGTGCTCTTGCCGGCGCCGGAGGGCCCGACCAGCGCCACGGTCTCGCCGGGCGCCACGCGCAGGCTGAAGTCCTCCAGCGCGGCGGTGTCCGGGCGGGCCGGGTAGTGGAAGGTGACATCGTCGAAACGCACTTCGCCACGCAGAGGCGAGGGCAGAGGCTTAGGATCGGCGGGCGCGCGCACCTGCGCCTCCTCGACCAGCAACTCGTTGATGCGGCCCATGCCGCCGGCGGCGCGTTGCAGCTCGTTCCAGACCTCGGCCAGCGCGCCGACCGAGCCGCCGCCGATCAGCGCGTAGAACACGAACTGGCCCAGCGTGCCGGCGGTCATGCGCCCGGCGATCACGTCGTGCGCGCCGGTCCACAGCACCAGCGTGACTGCGCCGAAGATCAGCACGATGGCGAGCGCCGTCACCAGCGCCTGCCAGCCGATCCGGCGGCGCGCGGTATCGACCGCGATGGCGATGGCCTGGCGGAAGCGGCTGCGCTCGTAAGGCTCGCGTGCGTGCGCCTGCACGGTCTTGACCGCACCCAGCGCCTCGGCGGCGTGGGTGTTGGCATCGGCGATGCGATCCTGCCCTTCACGCGAGATCTTCTGCAGGCGACGGCCGCCGATGACGATCGGCAGCACCGCCAGCGGGATGCCCAGCATCGCCCAGGCCGCCAGCTTGGGACTGGTCACGAACAGCATCACCAGCGAACCCAGCACGGTCACGGTGCTGCGCAGCGCCACCGACATGCTGGAGCCGACCACGCTGCGGAGAAGTTCGGCATCGGCGGTGAGGCGGGAGATCAATTCGCCGCTGCGGTTGCGGTCGTGGAAGGCGGCATCCAGGCCGATCAGGTGCGCGTACAGCCTCTCGCGAAGGTCGGCGACCACGCGCTCGCCCAGCAGCGAGACGAAGAAGAAGCGCGCGGCCGTCGCCAGCGCCAGCACCACGACCACGATGAAGACCAGGCTGAAGGTGCGGTCGATGTCGCTGCCGCTGGAAAAGCCTTGGTCGATCATCTGCCGGAACGCGACCGGCAGGGTCAGCGTCGCCGCCGAGGAACAGGCCAGCGCCAGCAGCCAGGCGACGAACAGGCCGCGCTGGCGCATGACGTAGGGCCAGAGCGCGCGCAGGGTGCCGACGGGCGCCTTGGCAGCAGTGGATGGAGTCGCGGGGTCGGGGCTGGACATCAGCGTTCGATGGAGGCGACGGGTCGCATTTTCAATGCGTCGTCTGAGCTCATGGCGTGCCTAGTGATGCCGGGGCGGGCACAAGCGGCTTCAGGTCGGCCGGGATCACGGCCCCCGGGTAACGCCTTGCAAACGCGGCCAGGCTCTCGCGCGCGGCGTCGGCTTCGCCGGCATCGCGCAGTTCGCGGATTCGCGCCAGCCAGGCGCTCTGCACTTCCGGCATGTCCGCGGTGGCGGGAGGGCGGGCATCGAAACCTGCGCGGTCCTCCCCCTGGGGCGGAGGTGGCGCCGGACTGACCGTCGCGCCTTGTGCGTTCTGCATTTGCGATGCGGTCTGGCGGTTGCGTGCAGATGCGGGCGTGGCGATGGCAGCCTCCACGGCGACCGGAGCGGCGCGACGCGGCACCTCCTGTGCCGTGATCTGGTCGGATGCCGGCGGTTTGGCCGAGGCGGCGGCATCCGCCCGTGCCGCGGCGTTCGGTGGTGGCTGCGTCGGCGCCGGCGGGGGGGCAGGTGGACTGGGCATGGTGGTCGCTACGGCTGGCGCGGCTTCGGGTGGCGCGCGGCGCGCCTGCAGGCCGGCCTTCACGGCCACCGGCAAGGCAGCAGGCGGGGGCGGCGGCACCGGGTCGGGAGCGGCGGCCGCATCGACGTAATCGATCGGCTGGCGCTTGCCATTGGGATCGTTGTCGACGGAGACCCGGGCCGGCGCTTCGTAACGCACCGTTCCCCCCGTGTGCAGCAGCGGCTCCAGCCGCCATACCAGTCCCGCGACCGCAGTCAGCGAAGCGGCCAGGCCGAGCCAGACCGGCCAAGGGCGGCGCCGCGAAGCGGCGGGCGAAGCCGAAGCGCGCCCGGCCATCGCCAGGATGCGCGCGTCCAGTTCCGACGAGGGTTCGTCGCGCGGCGCAATGCGCGCCAGCTCGGCCGCCAGCCTGCGTTCTTCCTCGTCCAGCATCGGGTCGCGTCGCATCGTCATTCGTTCAATCTCGCACGCAGTTTGTCCATCGCGTAGCGCAATCGCGATTTCACCGTCTCCCGGCCCACGCCGGTCGCCTCGCCGATCTCCTCCAGCGTCAACTCCTGCTCTAGCCGCAGCAGCAGCACGGTGCGTTGTTCCTCGGGCAGCTCGGCCAGCGCCAGCTGCAGCCGGCGGCGCTGCTCGAATTCCGACAACGCACGCTCCGGCGTGTCGTGGTCGGCGATCCGCGCCACGCGCTCCTCGGCGTCGCCGGGTGCGGGCGGCCGGTGCTTCTGCGCCCGCCAATGGTCGTTGAGCCGATTGTGGGCGATGCGATACAACCAGCCGGTGAACGGCGCGTCCGGTTTCCATTCGGCGCGATGGACGATGACGCGCTGCCAGATGTCCTGGAACAGCTCGTCGGCCAATGCGGCATTGCGCAGGTTGCGCAGCAAAAAGCGGTACAGAGGCGTGCGATGGCGCGCATACAGCTGGGAAAAGGCCTCGGTGTCGCCGGCCGCATAGGCGAGCATTAGCACGGCATCGCTGGCTTCGTCGACGGGCTGGCCGAGGGGTTGCTCCATGCCCGACAGACTACGCGTTCGCCGATGAAAGGTGGATCGATGCGGGCGCCAATGTGGATGTGCAGGCATCGCGGCTGCGACCGCCTCAGTCGCCGCCGATGTGCAACCGGTCATCGTCGTCGCGCAGCAGGCGGCCCGCGCGTTCAGTGAGGGCGATGAATTCCGTACGGTCGCCATTGCGATCGGCACCCAGGGCGCCGGCCGCCAGGTTGCGAAGCCGCATCGCGTCCCAGCCGGCGATGTTCCCGCCGCCGCGCAGCAGGTCGGCGAAGCCGGCGACGGCCGCGGCGAAGCGCAGGTCCGGGCTGGCACCGGCGCGCAGTTCGTTGCGGCGGATCGGCCGTTCGATCAGCTTGCTCGATGCGGAACCCGGCAGCTTGTAGCGCAGCTTGAGGTTGGCGATTTCGTCATCGTTGCCGGCTGCAGTCTTGGGCGATGCATAGCGCAGCTTCGGCAGGCGCTCGCCGCCGGCGCCGACCAGCGCGACCTCGTACAGCGCGGTGACTTCGTGGCCGGCGCCGATCTCGCCCGCATCGACCGCATCATTGTCGAAATCCTCGTCGCGCAGGGCGCGGTTCTCGTAGCCGATCAGGCGGTATTCGGCGACCACGGCCGGGTTGAACTCGACCTGGATCTTGACGTCGCCGGCGATGGTCAGGAGCGTGGACTGCATGTCGCGCACCAGGACTTTCTCCGCCTCGCGCACGCTGTCGATGTAGGCGTGGTTGCCGTTGCCGACATCGGCCAGGCGCTCGGCCATGGCATCGTTGTAGTTGCCGGTACCGAAGCCCAGCGTGCTGAGCGCGATGCCGGACTTGCGCTGGTCGGCGACCAGCGTCTCCAGCGCCTTGCGGTCGACCACGCCGACGTTGAAATCACCATCGGTCAGCAGCAGCACGCGGTTCACCCCGCCCGTGCGGAAGGCTTCCCGTGCAACCTTGTAGGCCAGCTGGATGCCGTCGCCGCCGTTGGTGCTGCCGCCGGCTTCGAGGCGATCCAGCGCGCCGAGGATCTCGTCGTGGCGATCTCCCGGCGTCGGCGGCAGCACCAGGCCTGCGGAGCCGGCATAGGCGACGATGGCGACGCGATCGTGTTCGCGCATCTGCGGCACCAGCTTGCGCAACGCGGCCTTGACCAGCGGCAGCTTGTCCTCGTCCATCATCGAGCCGGAGGTGTCGACCAGGAACACCAGGTTGGAGGCCGGCAAGACGGTCTTCGGCACCTCATAGCCCTTGATGCCGATCATCAGCAGCTGACGATTCGCGTTGAACGGCGAGGGGGCGAGTTCGGTACTGACACGGAACGGCACCTCGCGCGTCGTGGGCGCGGCATGCCCGTAGCGGAAATAGTTGATGAACTCCTCCGCGCGCACCGCATCCGCCGGCGGGCGAACGTTCTGCACCAGCATGCGTCGCACGTTGCTGTAGCTGCCGGTATCCACGTCGATGGAGAACGTGGACAGCGGCGTTTCGCTGGCGCGCTTGACCGGATTGTCGTCGGGGCGCTGGTAGTTCTCGGTATTGGCAGGCGGCGGCAGCGGTTGGCCCGACATCACGATCCTTTGCATGCGCGCGGCGGGCGCAGCGCTGACATAGGCGGCATCGAGGGCCTCCATCGCGACCGGTGCGGGCGGCGGAGTGACGGGGGCCGCGGTTCCCTGCGAGGTGGCGGCCTTGTCCGCAGTGGCATGCGGTCCGCTCTGGCAGGCAGCCAGCAGTAGGGCACCTGCCAAGGCAGGGAGGATTCGAGGGGTGAACATCATCGCGAACTCCAGGTTGGGCAACCGGGAGAACGCACGAGCAGGAAAAACGGGGTTGAATGCGGTGCGGATCAGCGCTGGCGGATCACCAGCAGGCGCTCTTCGGTCATGTCGTGAATGGCCCAGCGCACGCCTTCGCGGCCCAGTCCCGAATCCTTCACGCCGCCGTAGGGCATGTTGTCGACGCGGAAACTGGGCACGTCGCCGACGATCACGCCGCCCACCTCCAGCCGGTCCCAGGCGCGCATCGCATGGTCGATGCTGCCGGTGAACACGCCCGCCTGCAGGCCGAAGTCGCTGTCGTTGACGCGCTCGATGGCCTCGTCGAAAGTGTCGAAGGGCTCGATCATCGCCACCGGCCCGAAGGCTTCCTTGCGATACAGATCGGCATCGCGCGGGACTTTTTCCAGGAGATGCGCCGGCAGCAGGTTGCCCTTGCGTTCGCCACCCGCCAGCACCTTGGCACCGCCCTTCTTCGCCTTGGCGATCCATTCCTCGATGTGCTTGGCGGCCGCTTCGTCGATGACCGGGCCGATGAAGGTCTTTTCGATGCGCGGATCGCCCATCGGCAGCGCCTTCACCGCTGTGCGCAGCTTCTTGCGCAGCTTCTCGTGAATGTCGCGGTGGGCATAGATGCGCTGCACGCTGATGCAGCTCTGGCCGCTCTGGTAATAGGCGCCGAACACGATGCGCTCGACCACATGCTCGAGCGGCGCGCCCGGGTCCGCATCGACGATGCAGGCCGCGTTGCCGCCCAGCTCCAGCGTCACCCGCTTCTTGCCGGCGCGTGCCTTGAGGTCCCAACCGACCAGACCGCCGGTAAAGGAGAGCAGGGCGATGCGCGGGTCCTCGACCAGCAGTGCGGCATCCTCGTTGCTGCACGGGATCACCGAGAACGCGCCCTTGGGCAGGTCGGTTTCGGCCAGCACCTCGGCGATGATCAGGGCGCCGACCGGCGTTTTCGCCGCAGGCTTGAGCACGAACGGGCAGCCAGCGGCGATTGCTGGCGCTACCTTGTGCGCGACCAGGTTCAGCGGGAAATTGAACGGCGTGATGAAGCTGCACAACCCGACCGGCACGCGGCGGGTCATGCCGTGGTAGCCGCGGGTACGCGCGTTGATGCCGAGTTCGACGACCTCGCCGCCGATGCGGGTGGCTTCGCCCGCGGCGATGCGGAAGGTGTCGATGAGCCTTGCGACTTCGCCGCGGGCGTCGCGGATCGGCTTGCCGGCCTCGATGCACAGCGCCTGCGCCAGCTCTTCGCTGCGTTCGCTGAAACGGCGCACGCAGTGCTCCAGCACGTCGCGGCGGGCATCGGGCGGGAAGGCCGCCATCGATTCGCGCGCCTTGTGCCCGGCGACGATCGCCTTGCGGATCAATGCGGCATCGCCAAAACCCACGCGCGTGGCGCGCTTGCCGGTGAACTTGTCCAGCACGTCGAGTGACTGCCGCGATTCGACCGGACGGTTGGCGAGGTAGACCGGATACGTCTTCTTCAGCTTCATGGCCGAGGCATCGGTTGGGATGCGGCCAATCTAGCGCGGTGGGTGTGGGCGGTGCGACAAGGCGGTTCAGTCTTCCACGCGCATCGACAACTCGCCATCGGCCAGTTGCGCGCGGATCGGGTCGCCCGGCTTGGCATCCTTCACGCTGCGCACCAGGTCGCCATCCTCGTGATGGAGGATCGCGTAGCCGCGCGCGACCGTCGCCAGCGGGCTGATCGCGGCCAGTGCGCGGGCGAGTCCCGCCACCCGCTGCTGGTCGAGTTGCATGCGTGCCTGCAGCGATGAGCGTGCACGCGCACGCAGGGTGTCGAGGCGTTGCGATGTCAGGGCCAGCCGGCGTTCGGGCGCCTGCGCGCGCAAGCGGGCGCCCGCATGGCGCGTGCCCGCGAGGGCTTCCTGCAGCCGCCGCGCCAGCACCGCGTCCAGGCGCCGGCGCGCTTCCCGCCCGTGGCTGCGGTAGAGGGCCAGTCGTGCCTGTGGGCGCAGGGCATTGAGGCGCAGCGCGGCGCGGTCGAGCCGCTGCATCGCGCTGCGCAGGCGATGTTGCTGTTGGTCGTCCAGGCGCTGCTGCAGACGATGCAGCCGCTGCAGCAACGCATTGCGATCCGGCGCGATGAGTTCGGCGGCGACCGAAGGGGTCGGCGCACGCAGGTCGGCGGCGAAGTCACTGAGCGAGAAATCGGTTTCGTGGCCGACCGCGCTGACCACGGGCACGGGCGATGCGGCGATGGCGCGGGCCAGCGCCTCATCGTTGAAGGCCCAGAGGTCCTCCAGCGAGCCGCCGCCGCGGGCCAGCACCAGCACGTCGTAACGGTCGGAGGCGATTGCACGTGACAGCATCCCGCGGATCTGCGCGGCGGCGGTCGCGCCTTGCACCGGCACCGGCAGGACATCGATCTCCGGCAAGGGGAAGCGCCGAGCCAGCACCGAGATCACGTCGCGAACGGCGGCGCCGGTCGGCGAGGTCAGTACGCCGATGCGGCGCGGAAAGGCGGGCAGGGCGCGCTTGCGCGCCGCATCGAACAGGCCCTCCGCCTGCAGCTTGGCCTTCAACTCATCGAAGGCGCGTCGCAGGGCACCTTCGCCGGCTTCCTCCATGTGGTCGAGGACAAGCTGGTATTCGCCGCGCGCCTCGTACAGGGTCAGGCGGCCGCGCGCGAGCACGCGCAGGCCTTCGCGCGGGGCGAACTTGAGCAGGTTCGCCTTCGGCTTGAACATCGCAGCGCGGACCTGCGCACGGGCGTCCTTCAGCGTCAGGTACAGGTGGCCCGACGAGGGGCGGGCGACGTTGCCCAGCTCGCCTTCCACCCAGACCAGCGGGAAGGTGTCCTCCAGCAGGTTGCGCGCCAGCGTGTTGAGCTGGCTGGGGCTGAGGATGTCGTCGCGGTCGGAATCGGCCATCTGGACAGGATAGCGGGTGCGAGTCGGAGCTTGGTCCGGATGTGGGGAAGGCTTGAGCGGGCCACGGATGGCCCGCGCCCGCCCCCGCGCATCGCAGCAGGAGCGCAGTTTGCGAGGCAAGCCTTCCCCGCATCCGGGCCGAGTAGCCGAGGATGTTGAAGCGCCTTATCACACCGCCTCGTTACAATTCCCGCATGGAAAACCCGATGCCGCTTCCCGAGCCGCCCGACTTCGGCGCACGACCGCGCCACGCCACCCGCCAGGTCCGCATCGGCCAGGTCGACGTGGGCGGCGATGCGCCGGTGGTGGTGCAATCGATGACCAATACCGATACCGCCGATGTCGCATCGACGGTGAAGCAGGTGGCTGAGCTTTGGCGCGCCGGGTCGGAGTTGGTGCGGGTGACTGTCAACAACGCAGAATCCGCTGCCGCCGTGCCGCGCATCGTCGATAAGCTGGCGATGATGGGCATCGACGTGCCGCTGATCGGCGACTTCCACTACAACGGCCATACCTTGCTCACTCATGAGCCGGCCTGCGCCGAGGCGCTGGCGAAGTACCGCATCAACCCCGGCAATGTCGGCTTCGGCAAGAAGCGCGATGCCCAGTTCGCGCAGCTGATCGAATTCGCCATCCGGTACGGCAAGCCGGTGCGCATCGGCGCCAACTGGGGCTCGCTCGACCAGTCGCTCGCCGCGACGCTGATGGACGAGAATGCGCAACGTGCGGAGCCGTGGGATGCGGGGCGCGTGCTGCGCGAGGCGCTGATCCGCTCGGCGCTGGATTCGGCGCATCGTGCGGTGGAGATCGGCCTACCGGCGGATCGCATCATCCTGAGCGCGAAGGTCAGCGGCGTGCAGGAGCTGATCGCCGTCTATCGCGATCTCGCCGCGCGCAGCGATTTCGCGCTGCACCTGGGCCTGACCGAGGCCGGCATCGGCAGCAAGGGCATCGTCGCCTCCAGCGCCGCGCTCGCGGTGCTGATGCAGGAAGGCATCGGCGACACCATCCGCATCTCGCTCACGCCCGAGCCGGGCCAGTCGCGCACGCAGGAGGTCATCGTCGCGCAGGAACTGCTGCAGACGATGGGCCTGCGTGCGTTCACACCGATGGTGACGGCCTGCCCGGGCTGCGGACGCACCACCTCGGAATTCTTCCAGGAGCTGGCCGGCGTGGTGCAGAACCACGTGCGCCAGCGCATGCCGGAGTGGAAGATCAAGCATCCGGGCGCGGAGAACATGACGCTGGCGGTGATGGGTTGCATCGTCAACGGACCGGGCGAATCGCGCCACGCCAACATCGGCATCTCGCTGCCCGGCACGGGCGAGGCGCCGGCGGCGCCGGTGTTCGTCGATGGCGAGAAGACCGTGACGCTGCGCGGCGACAACATCGCGCAGGAGTTCATCACCCTGATCGACGAATACGTCGAACGCCGCTATGTCGCCATCGCCGACTGATCTTGGCAAGACGCTCGCCGGCGAGGCGCGCTATGGCCGGCGCATGCTCAAGCAGCATGGGCTGCGCTTTGCGCTGCTGTTCATCGCCTTGCTGCTGCCGCTGTGGGGCTTCGGCGCGCTGGCCGAGGAAGTGCACGAGGGCGATGCGTTCTTCTTCGACCAGCCCCTGCTGCAATGGGCGCATGCATGGCACTCGCCGGCGATGGACCGCGTGTTCCTGTTCTTCTCGGAGATCGGCTACGCCTGGGGCGTGGTGCCCTTCGACATCGCGTTGGTGGCATGGTTGGCGTGGCGGCGCAGGCCGCGCGAAGGATTGTTCGCCGGCATCGCACTGGCCGGCTCGGGGCTGCTGAACGTCGCGGCCAAGCAGTTCTTCGCACGCGACCGGCCCATGCTGTGGGAATCGATCTCCCCGGAAACCACCTTCAGCTTTCCCAGCGGCCATGCGATGGGCTCGATGACGCTGGCGGCGGTCTTGATATTGCTGGCGTGGCGCACGCGTTGGCGCTGGTGGGTGGTCGCCGCGATGGTGCCGTTCGTGCTGATGGTCGGTGCATCGCGGGTCTATCTCGGCGTGCATTACCCGAGCGACATCCTGGCCGGCTGGGCGGCCGCGCTGGCCTGGGTGGTCGGCGTGTACCTGGTGCTGTTCCGCGGATCGCGCCGGCCGTGGCAGCGTCCTCAGTCCTTGGGCAGGTAATCCGCGGGCAGGGGCATGTCGGGCGTTTCGGCTTGCCACATCAGCGAGACGATCCACCAACGCTTGCCATCAAACATCAGCTGGATCGTGTTGATGCCGCGCAGGTGGATGGGTTCGATCTCGGTGCGCGCCTCGTAGGTGCTGAAGACGTGCGCGATGTGGCCGAAGCGTTCTTCGCGGCGGGCGATCTCGCGTTCGTTGAAGCCGTTCTTCTCGATGATCGGTGCTGATGTCGCCACGTAATCGTTCACGCCCATCATGCGCATCCGCACCTCGCCCGACGGACGCTTGCCGACCGGCATCATCCGCGCCTCGGGCACGAACAGCGAGCGCAGGCGGTTCCAGTCGCGCGGCTTGCCGGCCGGGCCGGAGATGGTGCCGTAGAGCGCCTTGACGATGGCGTCGATGGAGGCGACGTCGCCTTCGGCCGCCATCGGCGCGGTGCTGGCCACCGGGCTCGGCGTCGTGGCGGGTGGCGCGGACTGCGCCAGCGCATGGGCAGGCGCGAGGGCAATCAGCAGGGCGGCGAGGGCGATGCGCATGGTGGGTCCACAAGGATGTGCAATTGCCGCAGCATGCACGCGCTGGCTTCGCCGTGCCAGTCAGTTGCCGGGTTCGACCGCCTCGCTGGGCGCGTGGGTGGCCTTGCGCTTGGACAGCTGCGCCTCGCGGTGGGCGATGTAGGCGGTGGCCGAGAGGATGATGGCCGCGCCGATCATCGTCCAGCGATCCACGCTTTCATCGAACAACCACCAGCCGGCGAGGGTCACGACGGGCAGCTGCATGAAGCTGATCGGCGTCAGCGCCGAGACCTCGCCGAGCTTCAACGCGCGCGTCCACAGCCATTGCCCGCCGGTGCCGAACACGCCGCACAACACCAGCCACAGCCAGGCTTCGCCTTCGGGCCAGTGCCAGACCGCGAGCGCGGGCAGCAGCGACATCGGCACCCAGAACAGGTAGGTCCAGAGCACGATGGTGTCCGGGCCGTCCACCTTCGACAACTGCTTGATCTGGATGGCGACGATGGCCGAGAGTACCGCTGCCGCCACCGCGACCAGCATCCCGGAACTGAAGGCTTGGGAGCCAGGCCGCACGATCACCAGCATGCCGATGAAACCGGCGGCGACCGCCATCCAGCGGCGCATGCGGACCTTCTCGCCCAGCAGGAACACCGCGGCGATGGTGACGAAGATCGGCGAGGAGTAGGCCAGCGAGATCGCCTGCGACAAAGGCAGGTGGCCGATCGCCCAGAAACCGCAGAACATGCTGACGACGCCGATCAGGCAGCGGGTGAAGTAGCGCGGCAACTGCCTGGTCCGCACGATCCCGACCAACGTCTTGCGCGGGGTGGGCGAGCGCAACACCGGCCACAGCAGGATCGGCAGCAGCGACAGCAGGCCGAATAAATTGCGGAAGAAGGCGACTTCGAAGGTCGGCTCGGTCTTCGAGGCGAGGCGGATACAGATCGCCATGATGCCGAAGCAGAGCGTGCTGGCCAGCATCAGGCCGGCGGCCTGCGCCTGCACACTGCGCGGTCTGCTCACCAGCGCGCCCCGATCAGACGCGGCTCGGGTTCGATGTCGATGCCGAAGCGCTCGTGCACGCTGGCGGCGATGCGCCGCGCGAGATCGAGCAATTGCGCGCCGCTGGCATGGCCGTGGTTCACCAGCACCAGCGCATGGCCCGGCGAGACGCCGGCATCGCCATCGCGATGGCCCTTCCAGCCGCACTGGTCGATCAGCCATGCGGCGGAAAGCTTGCGTTGCGCGGCGTTGCCCGCGCGGAACACCGGCATGCCGGGATGCTGCGCGAGCAAGGCGTCGGCGGTCGCCGCATCGACGATGGGATTCTTGAAGAAGCTGCCCGCGTTGCCGACCAGCGCCGGGTCCGGCAGCTTGCGGCGGCGCAGGGCGATCACCGCGCCGGCGACATCGCGCGGAGTGGGGTTGTCGATCCCCATCGCCTGCAGTTCGTCGGCGATGCCGGCATAGGCCAGGTCCATGCGTGGCGTGGTCGACAGGCGGAAATCCACCCGCATCACTGCGTAGCGCTGCGGATCGGCCTTGAACGCGCTGTCGCGGTAGGAGAAACCGCAGGCGTCGTGCGGCCACCAGCGGGTTTCGCCGCTGGCGCGGTCATGGACCTGGACCGCATCGATCAGGTCCATCACTTCCACGCCATACGCACCGATGTTCTGGATGGGCGATGCGCCGACGGTGCCCGGGATCAGGGCCAGGTTCTCCAGCCCGAACCAGCCTTGTGCCAGCGTCTCCATGACGAAGTCGTGCCAGATCGCGCCGGCGGCCGCGCGCACCGATATCGTCCCGCCGTGGTCCGCATGCACGGCGATGCGGGCATCGCTCGGCCGCACGACCGATGCGACCTCGGGCGAGACGAGCAACAGGTTGCTGCCGCTGCCCAGCAGCAGCGCGTCGGCGCCGGCATCGCGCAGGGCCGCGGGCAGGGCATCGATGTCGTCGACTTCGAGCAAGCGCAGGGCGCGGGCATCGATGCCGAAGGTGTTCGGCAGCGGAGCGTTTTCCAGCACCCGGCAAACGTCGTCAGGCATTGTCGGGGGAATGCAGGCCTGCGCTCGGTGCTTCCTTGCGGCGACGGATGGCTTCCACGCACTCGGCGACCAGTCGCGGTCCGCGATACACCAGCCCGGTGTAGAGCTGGACCAGTTGCGCGCCGGCCGCGGTCTTCGCCACCGCGTCGGCGCCCGAGAGGATGCCGCCGACACCGACCAGCGGAATGCTGTCGGGCAGCCGGGTTCGCAAGCGCCGCAGCACGGCGTTCGAACGGCCCAGCAGCGGTGCGCCGGACAGGCCGCCAGCCTGTTGGGCGTGCGGCTCCCGGTCCAGCCCGATGCGGGACACGGTGGTGTTGCAGGCGATCACGCCATCCACGCCCAGGTCCGCCAGCACGCGGCTGGCCGCATCGATATCGGCATCGGTGAGATCGGGCGACACCTTGACCAGCAACGGCACGCGCGTCCCGTGCCGTGCGGCGAGGCGTTCCTGCGCCTCGCGAAGCTCGCCGACAAGCCGCCGCAACGCCTGTTCTTCCTGCAGCTCGCGCAGGCCGGCCGTATTGGGCGACGAGATGTTGACCGTCACGTAATCGGCCAGCGGATACACGCGCTCCAGGCAGTGCAGGTAGTCGCCTGCGGCGGATTCGTTCGGGGTGTCCTTGTTCTTGCCGATGTTGATGCCGAGGATGCCCGGGCGCGACTTCAGCGCCTCGATGTTGCGAACCAGCGCATCGACCCCGTCGTTGTTGAACCCCATCCGGTTGATGATGGCGCGCTGCGCGGGCAGCCGGAACAGGCGGGGCGTCGGGTTGCCCGATTGCGGGCGCGGGGTGACGGTGCCGATCTCGACCGAACCGAAGCCGAGGGCGAACAGCGCCTCGACGTGCTCGCCGTTCTTGTCCAGCCCCGCGGCCAGGCCGACCGGGTTGGGGAACGCCAGGCCGAATGCCCGGGTCGGATGCGCCGGCGGATCGACCAGCCATCGCGCCAGTCCGGCGCGGTGCAGGCCGTCGAGCGCGGTGAGCGTGAGGCCGTGCGCGCGCTCGGCATCCAGCGAAAACAGCAGGGGGCGGAGCGCGGCGTACATGTCAGCTCGTGCGATGTCGGCGTCCCGCCCGGAGGCGGGGCGCATGGCCTTCAGAAATCGAACTTGATGCCCTGGGCCAGCGGCAGCGCGTCGGAGTAGTTGATGGTGTTGGTCTGGCGGCGCATGTACGCCTTCCACGCATCGCTGCCGGATTCGCGGCCGCCGCCGGTCTCCTTCTCGCCGCCGAAGGCGCCGCCGATCTCCGCACCCGAGGTGCCGATGTTGACGTTGGCGATGCCGCAATCCGAGCCCCACGCGGCCAGGAACGCCTCGGCGCGCTTCAGGTTGGTGGTGAAGATGGAGGACGACAGACCTTGCGGCACGGCGTTCTGCATGTCGATGGCCTGCTCGATGTCGTTGTACTTCATCACGTACAGGATCGGCGCGAAGGTTTCGTGCTGGACGACGGCCGCCTCGTTGGTGAGGCCCGTGACCACGGCCGGCTTGACGAAGAAGCCCTTGCCCTCGATCGCGGTGCCGCCGATCTCGATCTTGCCGCCGGCGGTCTTCGCCAGCGCGATGGCATCGAGGAAGGCATCGACCGCGTCGGAGGAATTGAGCGGACCGACCAGGTTCCTGGCATCGGTCGGGTCGCCGATCTTGCCCTCGACCTGGCCATAGGCGGCGACCAGCTTCGACAGAACTTCGTCATAGACCGATTCGTGCACGAGCAGGCGGCGCGTGCTGGTGCAGCGCTGGCCGCAGGTGCCGACGGCGCCGAACACGATCGCCGGGATCGCCAGCTTCAGGTCCGCGGTCTCGTCCACGATGATCGCGTTGTTGCCGCCCAGCTCCAGCAGCGAGCGGCCCATGCGGCGCGCGACGCGCTCGCCGACGGTGCGGCCGACCTTGGTCGAGCCGGTGAAGCTCACCAGCGCCACGCGCTTGTCATCGACGAATTCCTGCGCCAGCTCGGTGCCGGCATCGTTGAACAGGAAGAAGATGTCCGGGAAGCCGCCTTCGCGCAGGGCCTCGTTGCAGATCTTCATGCTGGCGATGGCCGAGAGCGGGGTCTTGGGCGAGGGCTTCCACACGGTGATGTCACCGCAGACGGCGGCGACGAAGCTGTTCCACGCCCACACCGCGACCGGGAAGTTGAACGCCGAGATCACGCCGACGATGCCGATCGGGTGCCATTGCTCGTACATGCGGTGGCCCGGGCGCTCGCTGTGCATGGTCAGGCCGTAGAGCTGGCGCGACAGGCCGACGGCGAATTCGCCGATGTCGATCATTTCCTGCACTTCGCCATCGCCTTCCGGCTTGGACTTGCCCATCTCCAGCGCCACCAGCGAGCCCAGCGCGTCCTTGTGCTTGCGCAGCGCGTCGGCGCACAGGCGGATCGCCTCGCCACGCTTGGGGGCCGGGATCTTGCGCCAGACCTTGAAGTTGGCCCCGGCGCGTTCCATCAGCGTGTCGTAGTCGGCCCTGGAGGAGGCATGCACCTTGCCCAGCACCTCGCCGGTGGTCGGATTGACCGGCTCCAGCACGCCGGCATCGGTGGTCTTCGACCATTCGCCATTGCCGAGGTAGCTGCCGGATTCGACGGCCGCCAGGCCGAGCTTGTCGAGGACGGGATGGGACATGCGGGGGAAACTCCTTGCAGGGGAACGGATGGCGGCCCCGGCGCGATTCGAACGCACGACCTTCCCCTTAGGAGGGGGACGCTCTATCCAGCTGAGCTACGGGGCCAATCCCGGGATTATCGCATGCGGCGGGGAGCCGCCGGCCGTGATGGCATCCGTCGAAGGTGCCAGCGCCGGCATTCGCGAACCTGCCTTATTGCGAGCCGATCGAGGCCGCCAGCGTTGCGGCCACGGCGCCGGGATCGCGCATCCAGCCGAAGTGGCCGGCATGCCCGCCGGTGGCGTCGCGGCCGATGCGCTCGATCCGCACGGGACCACCGAGGCGGTCGACAAGCGCCTGCAGCGAGGCTTCGGGTGCGTAGCGGTCGTCATCCAGCACCACCGCGTCGACCGGGCAGGCGACGTTGTGCATCGCCGGGTCCAGGTCTCGTCCGAGACTGGGGATCGCATACCGCTCGGCGCGTCCGGTCGCGCCCCAGTCGCGCATCACGCCGGCCGCCTCGCGGCCGCCGAAGCCGATCCGGCGACCGGGCAGGGCGCCCCGGTGCGCCGCCAGCCATGGCAGCATGCGCAACATCATCGGCAAGGCGAACTTCAGAACGCCATCGAACGCGGATGGAAACGGCGCGCCGCTGCCGACCAGCCAGAGGCGCGTGGCACTGCCCGGGGCCAAGGCGAGCCGGCAGGCGGAGAGTTGCCCGCCCAGGCTGTGGCCACCGATCAATGCGGGCACGCCGGGCAGACGCGTGGACATGCCGTGCTGGCTGGCCGGGATGTCCGTTTCCAGCAACGTGCGGTAATCCCAGTCGCAGCCGCGCGATGCGCGCAGACTGCTGCTGCCGTGGCCGCGCCACTCGTGCAGGAAGGTGGCGATGCCGCGCGTAGCCAATGTCTCGGCAAACGGCAGGTAGTGGCGGGCGGCGACGCCCAGTGCCGGCATCCACAACAATGCGGCTTTCGGCGCATCGGGAATGCGCGCCTGCAGCTCCCAGCGATGACCATCCTCGACCGCCAGCGGAAGGTTGTCCATGCGGATGCTCATCGTGGGTGCATCGCACCGAAATGGTCGAGCACGTGCAGTCCCGACAGGCCGGGTCGATAGCCGGCACGCAAGGTGCGTGCGACATAGTCGTCGGCCGCGCGCGCGGCTTCCAGCGGCGCGATACCCGATGCAAGGTTGGCGGCGATGGCCGACGCCAGCGTGCAGCCGGTGCCGTGGCCTTCGATGTCGAGCCGGTCGTGGGTGAATTCCGCTTCGTCCCTGCCATCGAACCAGCGGTCATGGACCTGCGCGCCTTCGTCGAGATGGGCGCCCTTCAGCAATACAGCGCCGGGCCCGAGCGCATGCAGTTCGCGCAATGCGCCGCGAGCCGCATCGGCGTCGGGGATGGCGTGCCCGAGCAGCCACTCGGCCTCGGGGATGTTGGGCGTCAGCACGGTCGCCATCGGCAGCAGGCGCTCGCGCAGCGATCGCTCCGCGCCCCCGTCCAGCAGGCGGGCACCGGAGGTGGCCACCATCACCGGATCCAGCACGACGTGGCGCGGCCGGTGCGCGGCAAGCGCGTCGGCGACGGCATCGACCACCTCGGCGTTGGCCAGCATGCCCAACTTGACCGCGCGCACGTCGAAATCGGCGAAGCAGGCGTCGATCTGCGCACGCAGGAACGCCGCCGGCGGCACGTGGACGGCCTGGACGCCCTGGGTGTTCTGCGCGGTCAGCGCCGCCAGCACGGTGAGTCCGTGCACGCCATGCGCGGCGAAGGTGCGCAGGTCGGCCTGGATGCCGGCGCCGCCGCCGGAATCACTGCCGGCGATGGTCATGACGCTGGCGGGGCGCAGGTGTGTCATCGGGAAGTCCTCGTGACGGGGTCGGGCATCGGCAGGGTTTCGACCAACGCCAGCGCGGCGTCGAAATCGCGGACCAGGTGCAGGCCGTCGCCGGCATCGGGCAGGTGCATGCGCGCGAGTGTCCGACGCGGTTGCGGCTGCAGGCCGGAGATGACCAGGTGCGCACCGCGCGCCCGGCATCGTTCGTACAGCGTGCGCAGCGCGTGCGCGCCGCTGGCGTCGACCAGCGGCACCTGGCCCATCCGCAGGATGTAGGCGCGCAGCGGCTTGTGCGATTCGTCGATGAGGCTTTCCAGTCGGCCGGAGACGCCGAAGAACAGCGGCCCGCTGATGCGGTAGACCTGCACGCCGTCGGGGACGCGGGCTCGTTGCGAGAGGTCCTCGGGCGCCGCGTCGGCATCGTCGATGAGCTTGAGTCCGGACTGCACGTCGACCACTTCCGCCATGCGCGCCATGAACACGAACGCGGCGATCACCAAGCCCACCTCGATCGCGAAGGTGAGGTCCACCAGCACCGTCAGCGCGAAGGTCGCCAGCAGCACCGCGCGGTCGCCGCGCGGTGCGCGCAAGGTATGCCGGAAGTGCGCGTGGTCACTCATGTTCCATGCGACCACCAGCAGCACGCCGGCCAGTGCCGGCAACGGCACGTAGCCGGCCAGTGGTGCCAACAGCCACATGAACGCCAGGATGAAGGCCGCATGCAGCATCCCGGCCACCGGCGTGCGTGCGCCGCTGCGGATGTTGGTGGCGGTCCGGGCGATCGCGCCGGTGGCGGGCAAGCCGCCGACCAGCGCCGACGCGGTATTGGCGATGCCCTGCGCGACCAGTTCGGTGTTGGGCCGGTGCTTGCCGCCGGTCATGCCGTCGGCGACCACCGCCGACAGCAACGATTCGATCCCGGCCAGGAAGGCGATGGTCAGCGCGGACGGGATCAGCGTGGCCACCCGTTCGAACGAGATCGCCGGCAGCTGCGGCATCGGCAGCGTGGAGGGAATGCCGCCGAAGCGCGAGGCCAGCGTGTCCACCGGCAGGTCGGCCAAACGCACCGCCAGCGCCGACAGCACCACCGCCAGCAGGAAGCCCGGCGCACGCGGCACCCACCGGCGCAGCGCCACGATCAGCGCGACGCTGCCCGCCGTCATCGCCAGCGCCCACGGGTTGAATTCGCCCAGGTGCTCGGCCAGCACGCGGACTTTGGGGATGAAGTCCGCCGGCACCTTGTCGACCGGCAGGCCCAGCGCGTCCTTGAGCTGGCTGGCCGCGATGATGACCGCGATGCCGCTGGTGAAGCCGGTGATCAGCGGTTGCGGCATGAACCGCATCAACGCGCCCACCCGCAGCACCCCGGCCAGCACCAGCAGCACGCCGGCCATCAGCGTGGCGATCACCAGCCCGTCGAACCCGTGCTGGCTGATCACCGCGTACACCACCGGGATGAAGGCGCCGGTGGGTCCGCCGATCTGGAAGCGCGAGCCGCCCAGCGCGGAGATCAGGAACCCCGCCACCACCGCCGTGACCAGGCCCTTGTCCGGCGTGGTGCCCGAGGCGATCGCCAGCGCCATCGCCAGCGGCAGCGCGACGATGGCGACGGTCATGCCGGCCAGCGCATCCTGGCGAAAGGCGGTCATCCCGTAGCCTTCGCGCAAGGCCGTGAGGAGCTTCGGCGCGAATACGGCCTGGCGATCGGGGCGAGGGTTCATGGAAGGTCGTCGGGGGTGAGCGAATGCAGCCAAGCATCGCAGGGCTGCCCGTCGTAATGCAGGGCTTTGTGCGCGATGCCCTCGCGGGTCGCTCCCAGTTTGCGCGCCACGCCCAGGCTGGCGACATTGTCGGGCAACGCCAGGATCTCGATGCGCTGCAGGGCCAGTTCGCCGAAACCGAAGCGCGCGGTCTGCCGTGCCGCCTCGCTGGCGATGCCGCGACGGATGAACGGTGCGCCGGTCCAGTAGCCGAGGTTGGCGCTGCGCCGCGAGGGATTGAGCCGGCTCAGGCCAGTGCCGCCGAGCAGGGCGTCGTCCTCATCGACGACCGCGAACGGGAACTCGCTGCGCGCATCCCATGCCGCCATCGAACGCGCGGTCCACCCGCGCGCATCGTCGATCCCGTAGCCATGCCGGCACCATGGCAGCCACGCCGCCAGCGCGGGCTGGGATGCCTGCACCAGCGCATGCAGGGCCTCGGCATCGTCCGCTTGCCACGGGCGTATCCGTACCCCGGACGCGACGGCATCCATCGCCGTTACAGCACTTCCGAGGCGTGGTCGGCCAGGCGCGAACGTTCGCCGCGACGCAGGGTGACGTGTGCGCTGTGCATCCAGCCCTTGAAGCGGTCCACCACGTAGGTCAGGCCCGATGTCGTCTCGGTGAGGTAGGGCGTGTCGATCTGCTCGACGTTGCCCAGGCACACGATCTTCGTACCCGGGCCGGCGCGGGTGATCAGCGTCTTCATCTGCTTGGGCGTGAGGTTCTGCGCCTCGTCGATGATGAGGTAGCGCGAGAGGAAGGTGCGGCCGCGCATGAAGTTCATCGAGCGGATCTTGATGCGCGAGGCGAGCAGGTCATTGGTCGCCGCGCGCTCCCAGCTGCCGCTGCCCTTGTTGCTGGGCATCAGCACTTCCAGGTTGTCGGTCAGCGCGCCCATCCACGGCGTCATCTTCTCTTCCTCGGTGCCGGGCAGGAAGCCGATGTCCTCGCCCACGCTCACCGTGGCGCGGGTCATGATGATCTCGCGGTAGCGTTGCGCGTCCATGGTCTGCGCAAGGCCCGCCGCCAGCGTCAGCAGCGTCTTGCCGGTGCCTGCGGTGCCGAGCAGGGTGACGAAGTCGATGTCCGGGTCCATCAGCGCGTTGAGCGCGAAGTTCTGTTCGCGGTTGCGCGCGATGATCCCCCACACCGCGTGCTGCTGGCTGCGGAAATCGTCGACGATCTGCAGCACCGCCTTGCCGCCGTCGACGGAGACGACGCGGAATTCGCTTTGCTCGTCGCCGGGCAGATAGAGGAACTGGTTCGGATACCAGTCGCCGCCGCCGGTCTTCACTTCGTAGTAGGTGCGACCCTTGTCCGTCCACGATTTCAGGTCCTTGCCCGATTGCTGCCAGAAGTCCTCGGGCAGGGCCGTCGAGCCGGTGAACAGCAGGTTGAAATCGTCGATGGCGCGGTCGTTCTCGTAATCCTCGCTGGGGATGCCGGCGATCGCCGCCTTGATCCGCAGGTTGATGTCCTTGGAAACGAAGACCACTTCGTGGCCGGCCTCGCGCGCCTTCAGCGAAAGGATCGCCGCGATGATGTGGTTGTCCGGCATCGCCTTGCCCAGCGCCTCGCCGCCGCCGAATTCGGCGGTCTGGAAGCGCAGCACGCCGCGTGCGGCCTCGCTCTTGAGTTGCAGCCCGCCCGGCGGGCGCAGTTTCAGGCCGGTGGCGATCTTGTCGGCACCCTGTTCCTCGATCAGCTCGTTGACGAAGCGGCTGACCTGGCGTGCGTTGCGCGAGGCCTCTGTATTGCCTTTCTTGCCGTTGTCGAGTTCCTCGATCACCTGCATCGGCAGGAACACGTCGTGCTCCTCGAACTTGAACAGCGCGGTGGGGTCGTGCATCAACACGTTGGTGTCGAGGACGTAGAGGCGCTTGCCTTCGGTCATGCGGCGTTCTTCCTGGCGGGCGTGGAAATGAAAACGCCACCGACCGGCGGGGCCGGGCGATGGCGTCGTGTGCGGGACGCGGCGATCACTGCGATGCCGAGTCCTTGAGTGCGTCGTACACCGCTTGCGCGTGCCCGGCCACCTTCACGGGCTGCCAAACTTGGGCGATGCGACCTTCGGGATCGATCAGGAAGGTGCTGCGGACGATGCCTTCGTACTCGCGTCCATAGAGCTTCTTCATCTGGATCACGCCGAAGGCACGGCAGAGTTTCTCGTCCGCGTCGCTGACCAAACCGAACTCGAAGCCCTGCTTGGCGCGGAAGTTGGCGTGCGACTTCACCGAGTCCTTCGACACGCCCAGCACCTCGGCATCGAGTTTCCTGAACTCCGGCAGCAGCGCGTTGAAGTCCAGGCCCTCGGTGGTGCAGCCGGGCGTGCTGTCCTTCGGGTAGAAGTACAGGACCAGCCAGCGACCGTTGCAGTCGGCGAGGGTGGTCGTCGTGCCGTCTCCCAGCGCCAGAGGCAGCTTGAGGGTTGAAGCGGGAAGTTTCTTGCCGGCCTCGGGTGTGCTCATCTCAGAACTTCATCGGGTCCATGATCGCGTCCAGGTTCAGATGGTCGCAGAACTCGAGGAAATCGTCGCGCAGAGCGGCGATGTGCATGTCGGCCGGAACGCCGATGGTGATCTGCGCGGTGAACATCTCGGCGCCGGTCTGCATCGCCTTGTAGCGCGAACTGTGCAGGTTCTCCACGGTGATGCCCTGGCGGTCGAAGAAATCCGACAGCTGGAACAGGATGCCCGGCTTGTCGGCGGCGACCACCTCGACCACGTACGGGATCAGGTTGGACTGCATCGGCTTGGGGCCGGTGCGGTAATGGACGATGCGCAGGGATTCGTCGCGCGACAGCCGCTCGATCATGGATTCCAGCTTGGCCACCGCATCCCACGAACCGGTGGCGAGCGCGGCCACGGAGACGTCACGGCCGACGGTGGTCAGGCGTGCGTCCACCAGGTTGCAGCCGCTGTCGGCGATCCGGCGGCTCACCGACAGCAACGGCGAGGCCGGATGCGTGGCATACGCGCTGATGAAGAGGTGGTTCTCGTTCTGGGAGGGACGGGCAGCGTGATCGTTCAAGACGGCATCCGGGGCCGAGAGGCCTGTACTTGGGGGCTGGCGACAGCCAGCGGTCGACATCAGGATACTGGATACTTGCCGCGTATTTCACGCCACAAGTAACATGCGGCGCATCCGCCGGCGCGCCATGCGCGCCTCGCCCCCGACTCTCAGACAGACCCGATCCCTTATGCATCTCGCCGGCAGCATCACCGCGCTCGCCACGCCCTTCGCCGCCGATGGCGCCGTCGATCACGAAGCCTGGGCGCGCCTGATCGATGCCCAGATCGAGGGTGGAACGCAGGCCGTGGTGGTGGCCGGTTCCACCGGGGAGGCGGCGGCCCTGGACGATGGCGAATACGACGAACTGCTGCGTCGGGCGCTGGCGAGAATCGCGAGGCGCATCCCCGTGCTGGTCGGGACCGGCCTGTCGAACACCGCCAAGACCGTGGCCCTGACCCGCCGTGCCGCTGCGTTGGGTGCCGATGCCGCGCTGGTGGTCACGCCGCCCTACGTGCGCCCGACCCAGGCCGGCCTGCTGGCGCATTACCGCGCCGTTGCCGCCGAAGGCGGCCTGCCGGTGGTGCTCTACAACGTGCCGGGCCGCACCGGCTGCGACATGCAGCCGGACACCGTGGCCGGACTCGCTGGCGATCCGAACATCATCGGCATCAAGGAAGCGGTGGCCGATCCGGCCCGGATGACCGCGCTGCTGGCGCTGAAGTCCCCGGGCTTCGCCATCCTCTCCGGCGATGATCCGACCGCCTGCCGCGCGATGCTGGACGGGGCGGACGGCGCGATCTCGGTCGCCTCCAACGTGTTGCCGGCGGCGATGCGCCGCCTGTGCGACCGCGCGCGGGCGGGCGAAGTGGATACCGCAGCGGCCGTGGACAGTGCCCTGCAACCCCTGTTCGACTTCATCGGTTGCGAGCCGAACCCGATCCCGGTCAAGGCCTTGTTGCGCCACGCCGGCATCGGGGACGGCCTGCGCTTGCCGCTGATGCCTCTCTCGCAGCTGAACGCGATGCGCCTCGAGACCGTCGCAGCAGCTATCCTTGCCATCGAGTCCGAATGCCGCCCCGTGGCGGCATCGGCATGACCCTCCAGGAGATTTCCATGCCCATCGCTTCCCGCGGCCGTGTCGCCGTCATCGCCAGCCTGGCCGTCGCCGTGGCGCTCACCTCCGGCTGCAGCTGGTTCCGCAAGGACAACGATGCCTACAAGCTGAGCGGCGAGGCCCGTCCGCTGGAGATCCCGCCGGAGCTCGACCGCCCGAGCGCCGATGCCGCGATGGCCCTGCCCGAGGGCGGCACCAGCGTGATGGCCTCGCAAGCGGACAAGCGGGCCCCGGCGACACCGGCCGTCACCGGCGCTTTTGTCGTTCCCGGGCAAAGGGATGCCGTCTACGCCCGCCTCGACGAGGTCCTCTCCTCGATGCCGGGCGTCACCGTGCACAATCGCTCCAAACTGCTCGGCAGCCTGGACGTCTCCTACCAGGAGGCGAACTTCCTGGTCCGCACCGTGCAGGCCACATCGGGGGTGAGCGTGTCCGCGGTCGATCCGCGCGGCATGCCCGACAGCCGCGAGGCGGCGGTGGCGCTGCTCGGTCAGCTGAAGGCCTCGCTCGGAGGCCAGTAAGGCGCCGGGAGGCGGATAAAGAACGGGCGCCGATGGCGCCCGTTTTCGTTCCCGGTTCCGGATGCAGCGCTCAGCGCTCGAGCAAGGGCAGCTTGTTGGGCTTGCCGTCCCACGCCTCGGCTTCGGGCAGCGGGTCCTTGCGGGTGGTGATGACCGGCCATTCGGTGGTCAGCTCGGCATTCAGGGCGATGAAGTGCTCCTGGCCGGCCGGCACGTCGTCCTCGGGATAGATCGCGTTGGCCGGGCATTCCGGCTCGCACAGGGTGCAGTCGATGCACTCGACCGGATCGATGACGAGGAAGTTGGGCCCTTCATGGAAGCAGTCCACCGGACAGACCTCGACGCAATCGGTGTACTTGCACTTGATGCAGTTGTCGGTGACGACGAAGGGCATGGCAAATTCGCGAAGGCCGAGGCGTGTCCGGCTGCCTTGGGGCCAACCGGACATCATCGAGGTGGTACTCCCTACGGGACTCGAACCCGTGTTTTCGCCGTGAGAGGGCGACGTCCTGGACCGCTAGACGAAGGGAGCAAATTGGTCGCGTGAATGCGAGGGAGATAGTATAAGCCCCTCCGCACGAATTGATACGGCCCGGGCCGAATGTCCCCAACCCCATCCCAGACGACGGTCCACCCGCAACTGCATCGGATTCCACGCGATGCCCACCCGGTTTCCCGCCGCGACATCAGCCCGAACGCGCTGCGCGTGCTGTATCGCCTGCGCGAGGCGGGCTATCAGTCCTGCCTGGTCGGCGGCGCGGTCCGCGACTTGCTGATCGGAGTGATCCCCAAGGACTTCGATATCGCCACCGATGCGACGCCCGAACAGATCAAGGCCCTGTTCCGCAACTGCCGGTTGATCGGCCGGCGCTTCCGCCTGGCGCACGTGGTGTTCGGCCGCGAGATCATCGAGGTCGCCACCTTCCGCGCCGGCGGCGGCAACGACGACGACGGCAACGGCGATCGCCAGGTTCACGACGATGGCCGGCTGCTGCGCGACAACATCTACGGCAGCATCGAGGAAGATGCGGTGCGCCGCGACTTCACCGCCAACGCGCTGTATTACGCGATCGAGGATTTCTCCATCCGCGACTACGTGGGCGGCTACGAGGACGTGCTGGCGCGGCGGATGCGCCTCATCGGCGATCCGGAGACCCGTTATCGCGAGGACCCGGTGCGGATGCTGCGCGCGGTGCGATTGGCGGCCAAGCTCGATTTCGGCATCGAGGCCGCGACCGCCGAGCCGATCCCGCGCCTGGCCGGCCTGCTGACCGAAGCCGCGCCGGCGCGGCTGTTCGAGGAATGCCTGAAGCTGTTCCTGTCCGGCCACGCGGTGGCGAGTTTCGAGGGGCTGGAGCGCCACGGCCTGTTGGCGGTGCTGCTGCCGGAGACCGCCGAAGCGCTCAAGTCCAATCGCAGCGGCGCGCTGCGGCGGATGGTGGTCGCCGGGCTCGCCAATACCGATGCGCGCGTGGCCCGCGACGAGCCGGTGTCGCCGGCGTTCCTGTTCGCGCTGTTGTTGTGGCCGGCATACTGTCGTGCCTTGATGTCGTTGCAGTCGCAAGGCATGCATGCGGCGGAAGCGCAACGTCGCGCTGCGGACCGCGTGACCTTGCATCAGACGCACATGATCGCGCTGCCGCGCCGGTTCTCGGTGCCGATGCAGGAAATCTGGCTGCTGCAGCCGCGTTTCTCGCAGCGCAAGCGGGTGGGGCGCTTCAT
>Ga0209793_1000251_pt1 | contig 81994 bp, 79 predicted proteins | sample EBPBio122009_DNA_FD_185863 | JGI IMG/M metagenome (GOLD analysis project Ga0209793, IMG submission 185863) | Wastewater treatment Type I Accumulibacter community from EBPR Bioreactor in Madison, WI, USA - Reactor 1_2/2/2009_ DNA (SPAdes) (version 2) | ecosystem: Engineered > Bioreactor > EBPR >... | reverse complement strand
GCAGGCTCAAGGACTGGCGAAGGGTCGCCACACGCTACGACCGATGCCCGAAGGTCTTCCTATCCGCCATAGCCCTCGCTGCCACCGTCATCTTCTGGCTATGAAACGAGAACGAGTCCTGAGCCTAGGTCTTTCCCTTCTGCAAATATCCCCGCGCGGAGCGCTTTCCGAGCCGGTTGCGCGGCACGCGCAGAGGCGAGACGCAAACTTGCGCCTGCCAAGGCGCTCCGTCTTGCAACCGCCGTCACAGGCGGACGACACGTACCTCGGTGCCCTTGGCCGACAACGCCACCTCGCCCTTGCACAGCCGCAGCGCATCCTCGCCGAAAGCTTCGCGCCGCCAGCCTTTCAGCGCCTCACCGTCCCGGCCACCCGCCGCAATGGCGTCAAGATCGGCCGATGAGGCGATCAGCCGCGGAGCGACGCCCAGGCTTTCGGATTTCGCCTTCAGCAGCACCCGCAAGAGATCGGCAAGGGCACCGTTGACCTGCGGCTGGTCCTTTTGCGGATCGACCTCCGGCATGTCTTCGGGTTTCATCTCCAGCCCCGCCTTGACCGCGGCCAGGATGCCTTCGGCAATCTCGGGCTTGCGGCCCTCGCGCAGCAAGAGGCGCGACCGGCCAAGCTCTTCGATCGTCGCCGGCCGGGTCGAGGCCAGTTCCAGCAGCGCGTCATCCTTCATCACCCGGCTGCGCGGCACGTTCTGGGTCTGGGCATAGCTTTCGCGGAACCGGGCCAGTTCCTTCACCACCGCCAGGAAGCGGCCCGAGGACGTGCGGGTCTTGATCCGCAGCCAGGCCTCTTCGGGATGCACGGTATAGGTGGCCGGATCGGTGAGGATCGCCAGTTCTTCCTGCACCCAGGGGCCGCGGCCGTTCTTCTTCAGCTGTGCGGCCAGCCATTCATAGATCACCCGCAGATGGGTGACATCGGCCAGCGCATAATCCTTCTGCGCCTCGGACAGCGGCCGGCGAGACCAGTCGGTGAAGCGGCTGGTCTTGTCGAGATTGGCCTTGGCGATACGTTTGACCAGCGTCTCGTAGCCGGCCTGTTCGCCAAAGCCGCAGACCATGGCGGCCACCTGCGTATCGAACAGGGGTTTCGGAAACACCCCGCCTTCGACGAAGAAGATTTCCAGATCCTGCCGGGCGGCGTGAAAGACCTTGACCGTCGCCTCATGGCGGAAGAGGTCGTACAGCGGCTCCAGGCTCATGCCCTCACCCTCGATCGGGTCGACCAGCACCGCTTCGCCCTCCTTGCCGGGCAGCGCCATCTGGATCAGGCAGAGTTTCGACCAATAGGTCCTTTCGCGCAGGAATTCGGTATCGAGTGTGACATAGGGGGCGGCCTTGGCGGCCTCGCAAAAGGCGGCGAGGTCCTCGGTCGTGGTGATGGTGCGCATGGGCCGTCCTGCAAATGGTGCGGGGTCATCCCGCAGAATTGATCCGCTATAGGATCACAAGGCCGAAAAGGAAAGGCTTTGGCCGGTTCCGGCCTTGCGCCGGGGGCCGGGGCGTGACTTCTATGCCCTGATTCTGGATCGGGGGCACGATGCGCTGGCTGTGGCTTGGGCTCGGGGGGATGTTTCTGGCGCTGGGGGTGATCGGCGCCGTGCTGCCGGTCCTGCCGACGACACCGTTCCTGCTGGTCGCGGCGGGCTGTTTCGCCAAATCCTCGCCCCGGCTGCACGGCTGGCTGCTGACCCATCCGCTGTTCGGCCCGCCGATCCGCAACTGGGAAGAGCATGGGGCGATCTCGGTCGGGGCCAAACGACTGGCCGTGGGGTCGATGGCGGCGGTCTTCGCGCTGTCGCTGGTCCTGAGGCTGCCCTGGCAGGCGCTGCTGGGCCAGGCGCTGCTGATGGCGGTGGGGGCGGGTTTCGTGCTGACCCGGCCATCAGGGCCGTGCGGGTGACGCGAGTTTTCGTCGAAAATACGGAAACTGCGAGTTTTCGACGAAAACTCGGGGCACGTCAGTGCAGCAGGATCGGGGTCCTGTCGCCCGCCGCATAGCGGCGCAGGACGGCCGGATAAAGCCGGTGTTCCATCGCCAGAACGCGGGCGGCCAGGCTGTCCGCCGTATCGCCCGGCAAGACCGGCACGCGGGCCTGCCCAAGGATCGGTCCGGCGTCCAGTTCGGCCGTCACCTCATGCACGGTGCAGCCCGCCTCGGCATCCCCGGCATCCAGCGCGCGCTGATGGGTGTGCAGACCGGGGTATTTCGGCAGGAGCGAGGGGTGGATGTTCAGCATCCGGCCCGCGAACTGCTGCACGAAGCCGGGGGTCAGCACCCGCATGAATCCGGCAAGGCACAGGACGTCGGGCCGGACCGCAAGGATCGACTGCAACAGTGCAGCTTCAAACGCCTGCCGGTCACGGCCAAAGGGGCGGTGATCCACCGCCGCCGTGGGCACACCCATCGCGGCGGCCTTTTGCAACCCGGCGGCAGCCGGGTCATTCGAGGCCACCAGCACCGCACGGGCCGGATGATCGCCGGTCATGCTCTCCAGCAGGCGGATCATGTTCGACCCGCCGCCCGAGATCAGCACGGCAACCCGCTTCACAGCAGATGGCCCCGGTAGATCACGCCCTGCCCTTCGACGATGCGGCCCAGCCGGGTGACAGTTTCGCCGCTGTCAGCCAGCAGCGCGGTCAGGCTGTCGGCCCGGTCCGCGGCGACGACAAGCACCATGCCGATGCCGCAGTTGAAGGTCTTGAGCAGTTCGGCTTCCGCCATGTTGGCGGTGCCGACCAGCCAGCGGAAGACCGGCGGCAAGCGCCAAGCCTCAAGGTCGATCTCGCAGGCCAGACCTTCGGGCAGAACGCGCGGCGGGTTCTCGGTCAGGCCGCCGCCGGTGATGTGGGCCAGCGCATGCACGCCGCCCGCCCGGATCGCCGCCAGCGCCTGCCGGACATACAGCCGCGTCGGGGCCAGCAGCGCCGCCCCCAGGACACCGTCCGAGAAGGGTGAGGGCGATGACCACGACAGGCCCGACATCTCGACCACCTTGCGCACGAAACTGTAGCCGTTGGAATGCACCCCGTTCGAGCCGAGGCCCAGGATCACATCCCCTGGCTCCACGCCCTGCGGCAGATGCTGTCCACGTTCCATCGCGCCGACGGCGAAACCGGCCAGGTCGAAATCGCCGCCGTGATACATGCCCGGCATTTCCGCCGTCTCGCCGCCGATCAGCGCGCAGCCCGAGGCTTCGCAACCCGATGCGATGCCTTCGATGATGCGGGCGGCCTGATCGACTTCCAGCTTGCCGGTGGCGAAATAATCCAGGAAGAACAAGGGCTCGGCCCCCTGGCAGACCAGATCGTTGACACACATGGCGACAAGGTCCACGCCGATCGTATCCACGTTGCCGGTGTCGATGGCAATCTTCAGCTTGGTGCCCACGCCATCGGTGGCGGCCACCAGAACCGGGTCGCTGTAGCCTGCGGCCTTCAGGTCGAACAGCGCACCAAAGCCGCCCAGGCCCCCCATGGTGCCAGCCCGGTCAGTGCGTTTCGCGGCAGGTTTGATGCGGTCGACCAGCGCATTTCCGGCGTCGATGTCGACCCCGGCCCCGGCATAGGTCAGCCCCCCGACCGAACTGTTGTGGCCCTTGCTCATCAGCCTTGTCCCCCGGCGCGGATTCGTTCTGGCGCCCGCATAGACCAAAGGTCGGGGGCACGCAACGCGCCCGCCGCAGCGGACCGCTTGACCGCCCTGCCCCATCTGTTACCCAAGACAACGGCAGGGGCCTGTAGCTCAATTGGTTAGAGCAGGGCGCTCATAACGCCTTGGCTGGGGGTTCGAGTCCCTCCGGGCCTACCATGCCGCAACAGGGAGACCGCCGATGCAGCCGGACCGGGTTGGAGATGTGTCGTTCTGGTATGCCGATATCGGCATGCCCGCGCGCCGTTCGCCGCTCAGGGGCGACGATGTGGCGGATGTCTGCATCGTGGGGGCGGGGTACACCGGCCTCTGGACCGCCTGGTACATTAAGCAGATCGCCCCTTCGGTCCGCGTCATCGTTCTGGAAAAGGAATTCGCGGGCTTCGGCGCGTCGGGGCGCAATGGCGGCTGGCTGACCGGCGGCTTTGCCTGGAACCATGCCCGTTATCTGCATCGCGGCGGTGAAACCGGCGTGCGCGCCATGGTGGCGGCGATGAACGGCACGGTGGACGAGGTGATCCGTGTGGCCGAGGCTCAGGGCATCGACGCCGATATCCACCGCACGGATGAGCTGATGGTGGCGGTGAACCCCGCGCAGCAGGAGCGGATGCTGGCCGAGGTGGCGCATCGGCAGCATTGGGGCGAAGAAGAGCGGGTGTTCGCAATCAGCGCCGAAGAGGCGCTGGCGCGGGTGAACATCCCCGGCACCTTGGGCGGCATGGTCGTCACCAATGTCGCGCGGGTGCAGCCTGCGAAACTGGTCCGCGGGCTGGCCGAGGCGGTGGAACGCGCCGACGTGCGGATCTGCGAGGGGACGACGGTGACGGCCATCGACAAGGGCCGGGTGACAACCGATCAGGGCGTGGTGCGCGCGCCGGTGATCCTGCGCTGCACCGAAGGCTTTACCGCCGGCCTGCCGGGGCTGAAACGCGAATGGCTGCCGATGAATTCGGCCCAGATCGTGACCGAGCCTCTGCCGGACGAGGTCTGGGCAAAAATCGGCTGGGAAGGCCGCGAAATCCTTGGAGATTTCGCCAATGCCTATTGCTATTGCCAGCGCACCCGCGAAGGCCGGATCACCGTGGGTGCGCGCGGCGTGCCCTATCGGTTCGGATCGAATCTGGATACCAACGGCGTGCCGGATCCGGCCACCATCGAACGGCTGACCGCGATCCTGCACCGGCATTTTCCCGACACGAAACAGCATCGCATCGCCCATGCCTGGTGCGGCGTTCTGGGCGTGCCGCGCGACTGGTGCGCGACGGTGGGGCTGGACCGAGCCACCGGGATCGGCTGGGCCGGCGGCTATGTCGGGGTGGGCGTGTCCACCTCGAACCTGGCCGGGCGGACGCTGGCAGATCTGGCCCTGGGGCGCGAGACCGGGCTGACCGGCCTGCCCTGGGTCGGCAAGACCGTGCGCCCGTGGGAGCCGGAACCTCTGCGCTGGATGGGCGTCCATGGCATGTATGCCCTTCTGAACGCCGCAGATCGGCGCGAGGCGCGGCCGGGGGCCGGCCGGTCGCGGCTGGCCGATCTGGGCAACTGGATCACCGGGCGGCATTGACCGCCAGCCGCGCAACCCTGTCCAGAACGGAGCCCCCCGCATGCCAGAGATCGTCATCCGCCCGCTGCGCCCCGAAGACAGTGCCGACTGGCGGCGGCTCTGGACGGAGTATCTGGACTTCTACGGCGCCACGGTGCCGGAAGAAGTCTATGCCACCAGCTTTGCCCGCCTGCTGGGAGACGACCCGCAGGATTTCAACGGCTTCATCGCCACGGTGGACGGGCAGGCGATGGGGCTGACGCATTACCTGTTCCACCGCCATGGCTGGAAGGTGGAAAACGTCTGCTACCTTCAGGACCTTTACGTCTCGCCCGAGGCGCGCGGAACCGGGCTGGGGCGGCGGCTGATCGAGGCGGTCTATGCGGCGGCGGATGCCGCAGGCGCGCCCGGCGTCTATTGGCTGACGCAGGATTTCAACACCACGGCCCGGCAGCTTTACGACCGGATCGGCAAGGCGACGCCCTTCATGCGCTACATCCGGTAGGGGGCCGATTTTCGCCCGGAAATCGGACCGGAAATCGCATGATTTCCGGCCCCCGGCGGAACCGTCACACCCCCAGCCAGCGGTCGGCCATCTCGGGCGTCAGCGCCTCCAGGGTGCCGTGCCAGACGCTTTGCCCGCGCTCCAGCACCACGGCGCTGTCGGCGACCGAGGCCAGTTCCTTCAGTGACTTGTCGACGACAAGGATCGACAGCCCGTCCGCCTTCAGCCGCCGCACCCCGGCCCAGATTTCCTGCCGCACCACCGGGGCCAGCCCCTCGGTCGCCTCGTCCAGGATCAGCAGGCGCGGGTTGGTCATCAGCGCTCGGCCGATGGCCAGCATCTGCTGTTCACCGCCCGACAATGTCTTCGACACCTGCCCCATGCGTTCACCCAGCCGGGGGAACAGCCGCACCACGCGGGCGGTGTCCCAGGGGCCGGGCCGGGCGGCAACCGTCAGGTTCTCGGCCACGGTCAGCGGCGCGAAACAGCGCCGTCCCTCGGGCACAAGACCGATGCCAAGCCGCGCCACTCGGGGTGCGTTCAGCCCGGCCAGATTGCTGCTGCGGAACCGTATGCTGCCGCCACGATGCGGCAGAAGGCGGCTGATGCAGCGGATCGTGGTGGTCTTGCCCATGCCGTTGCGGCCCATCAGGGCCAGCACCTTGCCTTCGTCCAGTGTCAGTGACACCCCGAACAGCGCCTGAACCGACCCATAGGCGGCGGACACATCCTCAAGCTCCAGAAAGCCACTCATGCCTCTTCCCCCAGATAGGAATCGCGCACCTGCGGGTTCGACCGGATTTCGGCCACGGTGCCGGTGGCGATGATGCGGCCATAGACCAGCACCGAAATCCGGTCGGCCAGCGCAAAGACCGCGTCCATGTCATGTTCGACCAGCAGGATCGGCGCCTCGGCCCGCAGATCCGACAGGATCGTTGTCAGTTGCTTGGCCCCTTCCAGCCCCATGCCCGCCATCGGTTCATCCAGCAGAAAGGCCCGCGGGCGCAGCGCCAGCGCCATGGCGATTTCCAGCTTGCGCCGCTCGCCATGCGACAGGACCGAGGCTTTCACCCCCTCGCGCCCGGCCAGCCCGGCATGGCCGATGTGGAACAGCGCGGGTTCGGTCAGCGCCGTGTCGCGCAGTGCCGGGCGCAGGAAGCGGAAGACATGACCATCGGCCCCCGCCACCGCCAGCATGACATTCTGCAACACCGTGAAATCGGCGATCACGGATGACACCTGAAAGCTGCGCGCCAGCCCCAGCCGGGCGCGGGCGGCAGCGTCCAGACGGTCGATCACCTGACCTTCAAAGGTGATGGTGCCGTGATCGGGGCGAATCTCGCCAACGATCTGCTTGATCAGGGTGGATTTGCCCGCCCCGTTCGGGCCGATCAGCGCATGGATCTCGCCGGGGAGCAGATCCAGCGAGACATCGTCGGTGGCGGTCAGCGCGCCGAAGGATTTCTTCAGCCCGCGGATCGACAGGATCGGATCAGACATCGGCCTTGCCCCCTCTGATGCGGTCCAGCCCCAGGGTGATCAGACCGATCAGCCCGCCGGGCGCGAACAGAACGATTGCCAGCAGCATCAGCCCCAGCAGCGCCTGCCAATGTTCGGTGATCGGGCCAAGCAGATGTTCAAGCAAGATGAACACCGCCGCCCCGGCCAAGGGACCGCAGAGCCGCCCCACCCCGCCAAGAATGACGAAGACCATGATTTCACCCGACATGTGCCAGCTGAACATCGCCGGGCTGACGAAGCGGTTGAGATCGGCATATAGCGACCCTGCCAGCGCGGTGATCATGGCGGACAGCACGAAGGCAGTCAGCCGCACCGGCGTGGCACGGATGCCGACGGCGGTGCTGCGCTGTTCGTTCTGCCGGGTGGCCTGTAGGGCAAGGCCGAAGCGCGATTGCGTGACCAGGGCGGTGAAGATCAGCGCCAGGGCCAGCAGCGCGGCGCAGATGGCGAAATAATTGATCGGCACCAGCGTGTTGACGCCCGGAAAGGTATTGCGGACATAGAAGGACAGGCCATCCTCGCCGCCATAGCGCGGCCAGGAAATCGCGAAGTAGAAGATCATCTGCGCGAAGGCCAGCGTCACCATGATGAAATAGACGCCGGTGGTGCGCAGGCTGAGCGCGCCGATCAGCAGCGCCACCAGTCCCGCCGCCAGCATCGCCATCGGCCAGATGCCCAGCATCTCGTTCGATCCCATCAGCGCGAAAGGCAGGGTCAGGATCGGCTCGCCACTGCTGGCGTGAAAGGCAAAGATGCCGGTGACATAGCCGCCGATGCCGAAGAACGCCGCGTGGCCGAAGGACACCAGCCCGCCATAGCCCAGCGCCAGGTTCAGCCCCACCCCGGCCAGGCCCAGGATGGCGGCCTTGGTCGCCAGCGTGACGGTAAAGCCTTGCCCGCCCAGATGCGCGCCGACCGCGGTGGCCACCAGAATGGCAAAGACGCACAGGTTGATGATCATGTCGCGTGTCATGGCTCAGGTCCTCGCGCCGAACAGGCCCTGCGGGCGCACCAGCAGCACCCCGGCCATCAGGATATAGATCAGCATCGAGGCAAGCCCCGCCCCCGTGGTATTGGCGGCGGACCGCTCCATGAACTGCGCGAACAGCGCCGGCAGCAGCGCCTTGCCGATCGTATCGGTCATGCCCACCAGCAGCGCCCCGATCAGCGCCCCCTTGATCGACCCGATGCCGCCGATCACGATGACGACGAAGGCCAGGATCAGCACCGGCTCTCCCATGCCCACCTGCACCGACTGGATCGACCCGACCAGCGCCCCGGCCAACCCGGCCAGCGCCGCGCCAAGGGCGAAGACGATGGTATAAAGCCGCGCGATGTCGACGCCCAGCGCACCGATCATCTCGCGGTCGGCCTCGCCCGCGCGGATGCGGATGCCCAGCCGCGTGCGGGTGATCAGCAACCACAGGCCCAGTGCCACGGCGGCCCCGACGCAGATGATCACCAGCCGGAACAGCGGATACTGCAACCCGCCCGGCAGAGTGACCGCCCCCGACAACGCGGGCGGCAAGGTCAGATACAGCGGGAAGGACCCGAACACCCAGCGCGTGCCTTCGGAAAAGATCAGGATCAGCGCAAAGGTCGCCAGCACCTGATCCAGATGGTCGCGGGTGTAAAGCCGCCGGATCACGGCCATTTCCACCAGCGCGCCCGCAGCGGCGGCGGCGGCCAGGCTGGCCACCAGCCCCAGCCAGAACGATCCCGTCGCCGCAGCCACCGTGGCGCAGGCAAAGGCACCGATCATGTACAGCGCGCCATGCGCCAGATTGATCAGTCCCATCACGCCGAAGACCAGCGTCAGCCCGGCCGCCATGAGAAATAGCATCATTCCATATTGCAGGCCGTTCAGGGCCTGCTCAGCCAGCAGCATCACGGGCAATCCTCCGCGTCATCAGGAAGAGGAACGGCCGGGCCGGGCGCGATTTTTCGTCGAAAAATCGTATCCCCGACCCGGCCGCGGCATCACATCTTGCACAGCTCGGCGTAGGCATCGCCCCGGTCGGTCATCGCGGTGCCGATGATCTTGTTCGTCAGCGCGCCGTCGCGCTTTTCCACTTCCAGAACATAGATGTCCTGGATCGGATGCTGGTTCGGGCCAAAGCTGAACTTGCCGCGGACGGACGCGAAATCGGCCGCCTTGATCGCGGCAAGGAAGGCCGCCTGATCGTCCGGGCCGGCCTTGGCCAGCGCCGACAGGATCAGGTTCGCGGTGTCATAGGCCTGTGCGGCATAAAGCGAGGGGAAACGGCCATAATCCGCGCGGAAGCCATCGACAAAGGCCTTGTTGGCAGGATTGTCGAGATCGGTCGACCAGTGCGAGGTGTTCTTGATCCCCAGCGCCGCATCGCCCACCGCCGGCAGGATGTCTTCGGACAGCGAGAAGCCGGGCCCGATCAGCGGGATGCCCACGCCGGATTCGGCATATTGCTTCAGGAAGGCAATGCCCATGCCGCCCGGCTGGAAGAAGAACACCTCATCGGCGCCGCTGGCGCGGATCTGCGCGATCTCGGCGGCGAAGTCGGTCTGGCCGACCTGGGTATAGACCTCGGCCACGACCTCGCCCTTGTAGAACCGCTTGAACCCGGCAAGGCTGTCCTGCCCCGCCGGATAGTTCGGGGCCATGATGAACATCTTGCCCACGCCCTTTTCGCTGGCATAGGCCCCTGCCGCTTCGTGCAGGTTGTCGTTCTGATAGGACACCGAGAAGTAATTGGGATTGCAGCCTTCGCCCGCCAGCGCCGAAGGCGCGGCATTGGACGACAGATAGATCTTGCCCTGAGCGGTGGCGGCAGGCACCACGGCCATGGCAAGGTTCGACCAGATGATGCCGGTCAGCACATCCACGTCATCGGACTGGATCATCTTGTCGGCGATCTGCACCGCGATATCGGGCTTCTGCTGGTCGTCCTCCAGGATCACCTCGACCTGCGCGCCGGCATCGCCCGCCTGTTTCAGCGCCAGCATGAACCCGTCGCGCACATCGGCGCCGATCCCGGCCCCGCCTCCCGACAGCGTGGTGATCAGGCCCACCTTGATGCCTTCGGCAAGGGCCGGGGTGGTGGCAAGCGCAAGCGCCGCCGAAAGAAGAAGCGATTTCAGTGTCATGGCATTTCCTTTCCTGTTGGTCTTTTCGTTGTCCGAAGTCTTGCCGGATCAGCCCCGCCCTTCAAGCAATTTGAAGCGCTGGATCTTGCCGCTTTCGGTTTTCGGCAGCGCCGCAAGGAACAGCACCCGGCGCGGATATTTGAAGGGCGCGATCACCGCCTTCACATGGTCCTGCAGCATCTTGACCGTGGCCGCATCGGGCGCGACCCCGGCCGCCAGCACCACATGCGCCTCGACGATCTGGCCGCGTTCCTCGTCCGGGGCACCGACCACGGCGCATTCGGCCACGTCGGGATGCGCCAGCAGCGCAGCCTCGACCTCGGGCCCGGCGATGTTGTAGCCCGCCGACAGGATGATGCCATCGGTGCGGGCGGCAAAGTGGAACCGCCCCTCATCATCCTGCCAGAAGCTGTCGCCGGTCAGGTTCCAGCCATTCTGCACATAGGCGCGCTGCTTGTCGGGGGCCGACATGTAGCGGCAGCCCAGCGGCCCCTTGACCGCCAGCCGCCCGGTGTCACCGCGCGGCACCTCGTTGCCGTCGCCATCGACGATGCGGGCCTGATAGCCGGTGACGGGCCGTCCGGTGCAGCCCGGATGGTGATCGGAAAAGCGGTTGGTCAGGAAGATGTGCAGCATCTCGGTCGATCCGATGCCATCCAGCATCGGCTTGCCGGTCTTTCGGATCCATTCGTCATAGACCGGGGCGGGCAGCGTCTCGCCCGCCGAAACCGCGGCCCGCAGCGACGACAGATCCGCCCCCTCCTCCATCGCCCGCAGCATCACGCGATAGGCGGTGGGCGCGGTAAAGCAGACCGTGGCGCGGTGCTTCTGGATGATCTCGATCATGTTCGGCGGCGATGCGGTTTCCAGAAGCGCGGCCGACGCCCCGAAGCGCAGCGGAAACACCGCCAGCCCCCCCAGACCGAAGGTAAAGGCCAGCGGGGGCGAGCCCACGAAGACATCCGAGGGCTGCACATCCAGCACTTCTTTGGCATAGGCATCCGCGATGATCAGGATGTCGCGGTGGAAATGCATGGTGGCCTTCGGCTCTCCGGTGGTGCCCGAGGTGAAGCCCAACAGCGCCACGTCATCCCGCCCGGTCTTCACCGGATCGAAGCGCACCGATTTCGACAGCGCCACCCGGTCCAGCTCGGCATCATGGTTGGCGGTGCCGTCGAAGCCGACCACGGTCTTCAGGAACCGGCTGCCCTTCGACACGGTGATCAACTCGTCCATCAGCCGCGTGTCGCACAGGGCATGGGTGATCTCGGCCTTGTCGATGATCTTGGCCAGTTCGCCCGCCCGCAGCATCGGCATGGTGTTGACGACCACCGCCCCGGCCTTGGTCGCCCCCAGCCAGGCCGCCACCATCGCCGGATTGTTGGCAGACCGGATCAGCACGCGATTTCCCGGCTTTACCTTGTAATCCTCAACCAGCGCATGCGCGATCCGGTTGCTCCAGTCGGCCAGTTCCTTGTAGGTCCGCAGCCGTCCGTTGCCGATCAGCGCGGTATGATCGCCAAAGCCCTTTTCCACCATGCGGTCGGTCAGTTCGACCCCGGCGTTCAGCCATTCGGGATAGCTGAAGGGGCCAAGCTGGATCTCGGCCCACAGCTCGGCCGGAGGCAGGTTGTCCCGCGTGAACGTATCGACATGGCCCGTCGGGCCCAGAGGCGCATTGCCTTGCATTCCAGTTCTCCCATGCTGCGCCGCCCCTCTTCAGGGGGCTGGCGGGCTTCCCTCAGTCGGGGATGACAGCGGTTGCTTCGATTTCCACCTTGGCGCGGTCCTCGACCAGCGCCACCACCTGCACCAGCGCCATCGCCGGATAATGGCGGCCGATGATCTCCTTGTAGGCGCGGCCCAGCTCTTTCAGGCTGGCCAGATATTCGGCCTTGTCGGTGACATACCAGGTCAGCCGGACGATATGCTCGGGCCTGCCGCCCGCTTCGGCCAGCACCGCCACGATGTTGCGCAGCGCCTGCGCCACCTGTCCGGCGAAATCGTCGGTCTCGAATTCGGCGTCGCCGTTCCAGCCGATCATGCCGCCGGTAAAGATCATCCGGCCCCGCGCCGCAACGCCGTTGGAATAGCCGATTGCGGGTTTCCATGCCTTCGGATGCAGGAATTCAAGCGCGCTCATGCGGCCTCCATGAAGTTCGTGATGCGGTTACGCACATCTTCGGGCCAGGGTTCGGGCCGACCCGAGAAGGTGACGAAGACCAGGGTCAGATCGGCGCTGATGCGGTGGCTGTCGCCGCAATGCGCCTCAAGATGCAGCCCGATCGAGCTGCGCCCCAGTCTGGTGATCTGCATCCGCCAGTCCAGCACCTCGCCCAGCCGGGTCGGCGCATGGAAGGCGACCTGCATCCCTGCGGTCGGCACGCCCTGCCCCTTGGCCATCATCTCCTCGAAGGGGCGCTGCGCCACCTCGCGGAAGAAATTCTCGACGACCGAATTCGTCATCTCGAAATAGCGGGGATAGAACATGATCCCCGCCGGATCGCAGTGATTGAATTCGACGCGGATGGTGCGGGTGTAAAGCATGCCTTCGCCCTAGTCGTTCGCTTCGGGCGGCAGGAAATCGACGTCATGCGCCGCGCTGGCCGCCACGACCGCCGGAATGTCGGTCATGTTGTGCAAGGTGCGGAACAGATCCTCCAGCCGCCCGGCCGGAGACACCCAGAACAGCGCCCGGGCCGGCTTGTCGGACTTGTTGAAATAGCCGTGCGGAATGCCGCGCGGCATCCGCACCAGATCGCCCGCCTTCGCCACCGACCAGACGCCGTCCAGCTTCACATGCAGTTCGCCCTCCTGCACCAGGATGAATTCGTCCTGATGCGGATGGATATGAACCGGCACGAACTGTCCGGCTTCGCTGTTGGTCTCGAAGGAAAAGCTGCTGGCGCAGCTGGATTTCGGAAAATACCTCTGGCCGAGGATGTTCCATTCCACCCCCTCGAAGCCGGTTCCATCGCGGGTGATACCGCCGTCCAGTGGTCTGCCCATGGTTTCCTCCCTAACCCAGAATGCTGCGGGCGATGACGACGCGCTGCACGTCGCTGGCCCCTTCATAGATCCGCAAGGCGCGGATATCGCGGTAAAGTTCCTCGACCTTCACGCCATGGCGCACGCCGTCGCCGCCATGCAACTGCAAGGCGGCGTCGATCACCTCCTGCGCGGCCTCGGTGGCGTAAAGCTTGGCCATCGCCGCCTCGCGGCTGACCCGTGCGGCCCCCTGATCCTTGGTCCAGGCGGCGCGATAGACCAGCAGGGCCGCCGCATCCACCCTCACCGCCATGTCGGCCAGATGCCCCTGCACCATCTGCAGGCCGCTGAGGGGTTCCCCCCCGATCCTGCGGCTTTGGGTGCGGGCCAAAGCCTCGTCCAGCGCCCGCCGCGCCATGCCCAGCGCCGCGGCCCCGACGGTCGATCGGAACACGTCCAGCACCGACATTGCCAGCTTGAACCCCTCCCCCGCGCGGCCGATCAGCGCCGATTCCGGCAGAAAAACCCCGTCCAGCTTCAGCGTCGCCAAAGGATGCGGCGCGATCACCTCGATCCGCTCGGCCACCGACAGCCCGGCCACATCGGCGGGCATCAGAAAGGCCGACAGCCCGCGCGCGCCCGGAGCCTCGCCCGTACGGGCAAAGATCACATAGACATCGGCAATCCCGCCGTTCGAGATATAGGTCTTCTCGCCGGTCAGCCGGAACCCGCCGTCTACCCGTTCGGCCAGCGTCGCGGTATTTGCCACGTCCGACCCCGATCCCGGCTCGGTCAGCGCAAAGGCGGAAATCGCCTTCCCCGCGCGGGTCTTCTCCAGCCACTTGCGTTGCTCGGGCGTACCGAACAGGCTGACGGCGCCCATCCCCAGGCCCTGCATGGCAAAGGCGAAATCCGCCAGCGCATCATGCCGCGACAAAGTCTCGCGGATCAGGCACAGGCTGCGCACGTCCAGCTTTTCGCCGATCGCTGCCCCCGAATGGCGCAGGAAACCACCCGCACCCAGCGCCGCCACCAGCCCCTTGCAGGCCGTATCCACGTCGGAATGATCGGTCGGCAGATTGGCAGCACACCATTCCTCCAAACCCGCCGAAAGTTCGCGGTGACGATCCTCGAAGAAGGGCCAGGAAAGGAAGCTCTGATCTGCCATTTTCTGTCTCTAAATATCCTCTGGGGGTCCGGGGGGCGAAGCGCCCCCGGCCTATCCTCAATCACCCGCGAAGACGGGTTTCTCCTTGGCGACAAAGGCCCGATAGGCCCGGTCGAAATCCTTGGTCTGCATGCAGATCGCCTGCGCCTGGGCCTCGGCCTCGATCGCCTGCTCAAGGCCCATGTTCCATTCCTGGTTCAGCTGGGTCTTGGTGATGCCATGGGCGAAGGTCGGCCCTGCCGCCAGACGGGCGGCCAGCTTCATCGCCTCGGCCTCCAGCGCCTCGGCACCGTGCAGGGCATTCCAGAAGCCCCAGGCATGGCCCTCTTCGGCCGCCATCACCCGGCCGGTATACAGCAGCTCCGCCGCCCGACCCTGCCCGATGATGCGCGGCAGCATGGCGCAGGCGCCCATGTCGCAGCCGGCCAGACCGACGCGGGTGAAAAGGAAGGCGCATTTCGCCTCTGCCGTCGCCAGCCGCAGGTCGCTTGCCATGGCGATGATCGCCCCTGCCCCCACCGCAACGCCATCCACCGCCGCGATGATCGGCTTGCCGCAGGAAATCATCGCCTTGACCAGATCGCCGGTCATCCGGGTGAACGCCAGCAGATCCTTCATCGGCAAGCCGATCAGCGGGCCGATGATGTCATGCACATCGCCGCCGGAACAGAAATTTCCGCCGTTGGAGGCGAAGACCACCACGTCGACATCTTCTGCATAGACCAGCGCGCGGAAGGTGTCGCGCAATTCGGCATAGGAGTCGAAGGTCAGCGGGTTCTTGCGGTCGGGCCGGTTCAGCCGCACCACGGCGATACGGTCCTTCACCTCCCACAGGAAATGTTCGGGCTTCAGCCCCGCCATCCTGGTCATCTTGCATCCCTCTTGAACTTGCGGAACATTGCGGTCAGCGCTTCCAGATCCTCATCCGTCAGGTCCGACAGCAGCCGGTCCACTTCCATCTCATGCCCTTCCGCCATGCCTTCGAAGGCGGCCAGACCTTCGTCGGTCAGCGCGACAAAGACGGTGCGGCGGTCGGTCTCGGACGGGCGGCGGCGGGCAAGGCCATCCCTTTCCAGCCGGTCCACCACGGCGGTGGCATTGCCGTTCGACACCAGCAGCATCCGGGACAGCTCGCTCATCGTCAGCCCGTCGCGCTTGCGCCACAGCGCCGCCATCACGTCGAACCGCGGCAGCGTGGTGTCGTGCTTCAGCCGCAGGAATTCGCGCAGCTCGGCCTCGACCGACCGCGTCACCCCCAGAAGGCGGATCCAGGATTTCAGCCGGCGCTTCGACAGATCGCTCATATCTCGCCCCCCGCGATGGCAAGGGCCTGGCCGTTGATACCCTCCGATCCGGGGCCGCACAGCCACAGCGCGGCGGCAGAAACCTCGGCAGGCTGGATCAGCCGCTTTTGCGGGTTGGTGGCGGCAAGGGTGGCGCGGGCGTCGTCTGCCGACATGCCGGTCTTTTCGACGATGGTGGCCACCGACCGATCCGTCATCTCGGTGTCCAGAAAACCGGGGCAGAGCGCGTTGACCGTGACCGGCTTTTTCGCCACCTCCAGCGCCAGCGACCGGCACAGGCCGACAACGCCATGTTTCGCCGCCGCATAGGGGGCGACGTAGGCATAGCCTTTCAGCCCCGCGGTCGAGGCCACGGCAATCAGCCGCCCCCAGCCGGGCAGTTGTGCCAGCCCTTCACGGAAGGTCAGGAAGACGCCGGTCAGGTTCACCGCCAGCATGGCGTTCCACTGGTCCAGCGTGGTGCGGCCCATGGGGGCGGAGTCCGCCGCCCCGGCATTGGCGATGATGATTTCACAAGGCCCGGCCTCTTGAAACATCCGCTTCACCGATGTCTCGTCGGTCACATCGCCCTGCACGGCGCGGATCGCGGGGTGGCGGGCGGCGGTGGCGGCCAGCGCCTCAAGCCGGCGGCCCGAGATCACCACCTCGGCCCCCCCTTCGGCAAAGGCCAGCGCCAGCGCAGCCCCTGCCCCGGAGCCGCCCCCCGTCACCAGCGCCCGTTTCCCCGCGAGGTCCGTCATACCCTGATCTGAGCCTCCTGCCGTTCGCGCAGGCGGAACATCAGGTCACGGCCACCCTTGTAGGGCTTCGGCCATTCGCTTTGCTGGTCCCCCTGCTCGACCGCAGCATGCAGCGTCCAGTAGGGATCGGCCAGATGCATCCGCGCAAGGCAGACAAGATCGGCGCGACCGGCCATGAGGATGCCGTTCACCTGATCCCAGTCGCTGATATTGCCGACGGTCATCGTCGGAATATGCGCCTCGTTGCGGATGCGGTCGCTGAACGGGGTCTGGAACATCCGGCCATAGACCGGCTTTTCCGCAGGGTCCGTCTGGCCCGAGGACACGTCGATGATATCGGCCCCCGCCGCACGGAACATGCGGGCGATTTCAACGGCCTCTTCGGGCGTCACGCCGCCGTCGATCCAGTCATGGGCGGAAACGCGAACCGACATCGGCTTTTGCGCGGGCCAGACCGCACGCATCGCGGCAAAGACCTCCAGCGGATAACGCATCCGGTTCTCCAGCGACCCGCCATATTCATCGCTGCGCTTGTTGGTGATCGGAGAGATGAAGGTCGCCAGCAGATAGCCATGGGCGGCATGCATCTCGACCATATCCGCCCCGGCGCGGTCGGCCATCTGAGTGGCGGCGACGAATTGCGCCTTCACCGCCTCAAGATCGGCCTTGTCCATCGCCTTGGGCGTCTGGCTGGCGGGCTTGTAGGGCACGGCGCTGGCGGCGATCAGCGGCCAGTTGCCGGATGCAAGCGGCGCGTCGATCCCGCCGCCCTCCCATGGCACGCAGGTTGATGCCTTGCGCCCGGCATGGCCGATCTGGATGCACAGCTTTGCCGTCGTCTCGGCATGGATGAAATCGGCCAGCCGTTTCCACGCCGCCTCATGTTCCGGCGCGTAAAGACCGGGGCAGCCAGGGGTGATGCGGCCTTCGGCCGAAACGCAGGTCATCTCGGTATAGATCAGCGCGGCCCCGCCCTTGGCGCGTTCGGCGTAATGCACGAAATGCCAGTCGGTCGGATTGCCATCAACGGCCTTGTATTGCGCCATTGGCGACAGCACGACGCGGTTCTTCAGCTGCATGTCCCGCAGCTTAAAGGGCGCGAACATCGGGCGGCGCCCCTTCTGCCCGCCGGCCTGCTGCTGGAACCAGTCTTCGGCCGAGGCCAGCCATTCGGGATCGCGCAGCCGCAGGTTTTCGTGGCTGATCCGCTGGCTGCGCGTCAGCAGCGAATAGGCGAACTGGGTCGGATCCAGCGGCAGATAGCGTTCGACCTGCTCGAACCATTCCAGCGAATTGCGCGCCGCCGATTGCAGCCGCAAAACCTCGACCCGGCGCTCTTCCTGATAGCGCTGGAACGCGGCCTGCATGTCGGGTTCGAAATGCAGGTATTCGGCCAGCGCGATGGCGGAATCAAAGGCAAGACGCGACCCGGAGCCGATCGAGAAATGCCCCGTCGCCGCCGCATCGCCCATCAGCACGACGTTTTCATGATACCATTTCTCACAGATCACCCGCGGGAACTGGATCCACACCGCCGAGCCGCGCAGGTGGGCGGCGTTGGACATCAGGTCATGCCCGCCCAGATGGCGTTCGAATATCTTGCGGCAGGTCTCGACGGTGTCTTCCTTCGACATCGCCTCGAATCCCCATTTGTCCCAGGTCTCGGGCAGGGTTTCGACGATGAAAGTCGCGGTGTTGTCGTCGAACTGGTAGACATGGGCCCAGACCCAGCCATGTTCGGTCTTCTCGAAGATGAAGGTGAAGGCGTCGTCGAATTTCTGATGGGTGCCCAGCCAGACGAACTTGCACTTGCGCACGTCGATATCGGGCTTGAACACGTCCTGATATTCGCTGCGCACCGTGCTGTTCAGCCCGTCGCAGCCGATCACAAGGTCATAATCCTTGCGGTATTCCTCGGCGGTCTTGAACACGGTCTCGAACTTCATCTCGACGCCCAGCTCACGCGCGCGGGCTTGCAGCAGGATCAGCATCTGCTTGCGGCCGATCCCGGCAAAGCCATGCCCGCCAGAAACTGTGCGCACCCCGTCATGCACGACGGCGATGTCGTCCCAGTAGGCGAAATGGCTGCGGATCGCATCCGTGCTGACCGGATCGTTCTTCTGCATCCGGCCCAGCGCGTCATCCGACAGCACCACGCCCCAGCCGAACGTATCGTTGGCCTTGTTGCGCTCCAGCACCGTTACCTGATGCGACGGATCGCGCAGTTTCATCGAAATGGCGAAGTAAAGGCCGGCCGGGCCGCCGCCAAGGCAAAGCACCTTCATTCCCGAATCCTCCCAGGGATCATCTGCGCGTCGAAGGAATGCTGACACGGCAGGCGATTCATTTCAAGCTTGAAACTTTATCCTTGAAATATTTTCCATGCCGGGTGAAATGTCTGGACAGCGGAACCGGCAGGCGCAGGATTGCGTCAAGACGGCAGGAGGATCGCAGATGGCAAAGCCGGTGATAGGGGTGGTGGGCCTGGGCACGATGGGCCTTGGCATCGCGCAGGTCTATGCCCAAGGCGGCCATGTGGTACGGGCGACCGATGCCTTTGCCCCCGCCCGCGCCAATGCGCAAGAGCGGCTGGCGGCAGCCCTGGCCCCGCGCGTGGCGGCCGGAAAACTTGATGCGACCGAGGCAAAGGCCATCGTGGCGCGGTTGCAGGTGGTGGACGCGCCCGAAGCGCTGGCCGGCTGCGCGCTGGTAATCGAGGCGGTGGCCGAGGATCTGGCGGTGAAGCAGGACCTGTTCGCCGCCGTCGAACGTGCGGTTGCAGGCGATTGCGTGCTGGCAACCAACACGTCCTCGCTGTCGGTCCGCGCGATCCGCGACCCGCTGGCCCGGCCGATGCAGGTGATCGGGCTGCATTTCTTCAACCCTGCCCCGGTGATGAAACTGGTCGAACTGGTGGTGCCGAAAGGGGCCGAAGCGGCCGGGGCGAAGGCCCGCGCCCTGACCGAAGCCGCCGGAAAGACCGTGGTGGACGCCCCCGACAGCCCCGGCTTCATCGTCAACCGCTGTGCCCGGCCCTTCTATGGCGAGGCGCTGGCCCTGCTGGAAGAAGGCCGCCCTGCCCCGGAAATCGACGCGGCCATGGTCGCCGCCGGGTTCCGCATGGGGCCTTTCGCCCTGATCGACCTGATCGGCGCCGACATCAACCTTGCCGCCACCCGCTCGCTGAATGACGCCATGGGAGGCAATCCGCGCTACCACGTCTTCGCCGCCCTTGCCGATGCAGTCGCCGCAGGCCGCCTTGGCCGCAAGTCCGGTGCGGGCTTCGTCACCCCGGCAGGTGCCCCCGCCGCCCCGCCAGCCGATGCCCCGGCCATCGCCGCCCGGATCGAGGCGATGCTGGTGAACGAAGCCTGCTGGCTGGCGCAGGAATCCGGCACCTCGCGCGATGGCATCGACACCGCGCTGAAGCTGGGCCTCAACTTCCCGCGCGGTCCGTTCGAGATGCTGGCCCGCCTTGGCGGCGCTGCGGCCGTCCTTGCCATCCTGAACGACCTTGCCGCCCGCGCGCCAGCCGTCCTTGCGGGCCGCTACGATGCCGCGCCCTATCTGGAGTCCCTTGCATGACCGAAGTCTTCCTCTGCCGCGGCAAGCGCAGCCCCGTCGGCCGCCACGGCGGCGCGCTGGCCCGCCTGCGCCCCGACGACATGGCCGCGCAGGTGATCGACGGGCTGATGGGCACGGATGACCTGCCGATCGACGAGGTGATCCTCGGCTGCGCCAATCAGGCGGGCGAGGACAACCGCAACGTCGCCCGCATGGCCGTGCTTCTGTCGCGACTGCCCGTCACCGTGCCAGGGCTGACCGTCAACCGCCTCTGCGCCAGCGGTCTGGATGCCGTGATCGCCGGGGCCCGCGCCATCGCCAGCGGGTCGGCCGATCTGGTCATCGCCGGCGGCGTCGAAAGCATGTCGCGCGCGCCCTTCGTGATGCCCAAGGCCGAAACCGCCTTCGACCGCCGGGCCGAGATCCATGACACCACCATCGGCTGGCGCTTCATCAACAAGCGCATTGCCGCCGAATACGGCATCGAATCGATGCCCGAGACCGCCGAGAACCTTGCCGCCGAACGGGATATTTTCCGCGAAGATCAGGACGCCTACGCCCTGCGCAGCCAGCAGCGATATGACGCCGCCTGGCACGCGGCCGACATCCTGCCCGTCACCATTCCAGGCCCGAAAGGCACCACGACCACGGTTGACACCGACGAACACCCCCGCGCCACCAGCCTGGACAAACTGGCCGCCTTGCCAGCGCCCTTCCGCAAGCCCGGCACCGTCACCGCCGGCAATGCGGCGGGCGTCAACGACGGGGCCTGCGCGCTTCTCCTCGCCTCGGAAACCGCGATGAAACGCCACGGCCTCACCCCCCTCGCCCGCCTTGGCGCCGCCGCCAGCGCCGGAGTGGAACCGCGTATCATGGGCATCGGCCCGGTCGCCGCAGTCGAAAGGCTGCAAGCCCGCACCGGCCTTGCCGCCGCCGGTTACGACGTGATCGAGCTGAACGAGGCCTTTGCCGCCCAGGTCCTGTCCTGCACCCGCGCCTGGGGCCTGGCCGACGACGATCCTCGCGTGAACGGCCAAAGCGGCGGCATCGCCATCGGCCACCCGCTTGGCATGTCGGGCGCGCGCATCACCTGGGCCGCCGCCCGCCGCCTGGCCGAAACCGGCGGCCAGACCGCGCTGGCCACCCTCTGCGTCGGCGTCGGCCATGGCGTCGCGCTGGCCCTGCATCGGATATGAAGCAGCCGGACAAAAGAGCCGGCAGCTCCGGCACATTCCGCTTTTCTCATCCATCTTCATCTTTGCGGAAATACCCTGCAGGGAGGTCTGGAGGGGTGCAAAACCCCTCCAGCCGCCGGTCAGAGGCGGCCCGACAGCGGTCCGGGAGACTGACGCCCTGATGGATTTTCGATAATCCTACTTGTAATCGACAAAGCCATGGCGCAATGTACGCAGGAACCAAGCTGCATCTGCGGGAGGGCATCATGGCACGCGAGAATCATCGGGAAGACGTGGCGGGCCGCGCCAATGTCGAGGACACGCCGGAACTGCTGGCCTATTACGACGATCTCGAACGTTTCAGCGCCGGCGCGCTCTGGACCGTCGCCAACAAGATCGAACCCTGGGCCCCGAAATCGCAATCGGTCCCCGTGGTCTGGCGCTACAAGGATCTGCGCGACCATGTGATCCGCTCGGTCGATCTGGTCACGCCGGAAAAGGCCGGCCGCCGGGTGATCTATCTCAACAACCCAGGCCGCAGCGATGTCGCCGCGGCCGTCGGCTGGATCTATGCCGGTCTTCAGGTGATGAACCCCGGAGAGGTGGCCGGTGCCCACCGCCACTCGGCCTCCGCGATCCGTTTCATCATGGAAGGTCGCGGCGCCTATACCGTGGTTGATGGCCACAAGATGACGCTGGGCGCCAATGATTTCGTGCTGACACCGAACGGCACCTGGCACGAACACGGCGTCTCGGCCGACGGCAGCCTCTGCCTCTGGCAGGACGGGCTAGACATTCCCTTTGTCAACGCGATGGAGGCGAATTTCTACGAAGTCCACCCCGACATGAATCAGGCCGTCGGCTATACCGTCGACGACATGACGAAAACCTGGGGCAATCCGGGCCTGACACCCTATGGCGAGTCGTGGAAAAAGGGCTACAGTCCGATGTTCAAATATGAATGGGCCCCCACCTACGACGCGCTGACGAAATATTCCGGCACCACGGCGGGCAGCCCGTTCGACGGGGTTATGATGGAATATGTCAACCCCGTCACCAACGGCCCCGTCATGCAGACCCTTGGCGCCAGCATGCAGATGCTGCGCCCCGGCGAGGCGACCAAGGCGCACCGCCACACCGGCAGCTACCTCTACCACGTCGCCAAGGGGCGCGGCCATTCCATCATCAACGGCAAGCGCTTCGACTGGTCCGAGCGCGACATCTTCTGCGTGCCCTCCTGGGCCTGGCACGAACATGTCAACGGATCGGACCGCGAGGATGCCTGCCTCTTCTGCCTGAACGACCTGCCGGTGATGCGCGCGCTCGGCCTCTACCGCGAAGAGGCCTTCGGCGACAACGGCGGCCATCAGCCCATCCTATAAGGAACAGCGAATGAAACTGGTGACTTACCGCGCCTCGGTCGAGGCAGAGGCCCGTCTGGGCGTGATCCATGGCGATCTGGTGGTGGATGTCGAAGCCCTGGGTGACAGCCATGGCGAAGACCTGCCCGACAGCATGCTGGGCCTGATCGACACCGGCCGCCCCGGACTGGACAGCCTGCAAGCCTGCCTGGACGAGGCCGACGGCAGCTTTGCCCCCGGCACCGCCACGGCACTGGCCAATGTGAAGCTGCTGGCCCCGATTCCGCGGCCCCGGAAGAACATCTTCGGCATCGGCCTGAACTATGTCGAACATGTCGCCGAAAGCGCGGCCTCGCTCGACACCTCGAAAGACCTGCCGAAACAGCCGGTGATCTTCTCGAAACCGCCCACCACGGTGATCGGCCCCGGCGACGGGATCGAGCATAACCGCAAGATCACCAACCAGCTGGACTGGGAGGTCGAACTCGCCGTCATCATCGGCACCACCGCCCGGCGCGTGCGCCGCGAAGACGCGCTGACCCATGTCTTCGGCTATTCGGTGATGATCGACATCTCGGCCCGCGACAACCGCCGCGCCGGGCAATGGATATTCTCCAAGGGCATGGACACCTATGCCCCCTTCGGCCCCTGCATCGTCACCGCGGACGAGATTCCCGATCCGCAGGTCCTCGATCTCTGGCTGACGGTGAACGGGGTGGAAAAGCAGCGCTCCAACACCCGCCACATGCTCTTCAAGGTCGACACCCTGATCGCCGACATCTCTTCAGGCATCACGCTGGAACCCGGTGACATCATCGCCTCGGGCACCCCCGAAGGCGTCGGCGCGGGCCGCACCCCGCAGGAATGGCTGCACCCCGGCGATGTGGTGGTGGCGACCGTCGAAGGCATCGGCACCATCCGCCACCCGGTCGTGAACGCCACGCCCGAGCCGTGATGCAGCCCCTCGGCCTGCCCATTTTCTGTCCTCAAATATCCCACGGGGGTGCGGGGGTGTGAAACCCCCGCTCCTCGGCCACCCAAAGGACCGCCGATGACCAGTCCAGCCCCCTTCACCGCCGCCGTCGTCCAGATCGCCTCGATCCCCGCCGACCCGCTGGCCACCGCCGAAAAGGCTGCCGCCAGGCTGCGCGAGGCCGCCGCACAGGGTGCGAAACTGGTGGTCTTCCCCGAGGCCCTGATCGGCGGCTATCCCAAGGGGGCCAGCTTCGGCGCCCCGATCGGCATGCGCAAACCCGAAGGCCGCGCCGCCTTTGCCCGCTATCACGCCGCCGCCATCGACCTTGACGGGCCGGAAGTGGCCCTGCTGGCCGAAGCCACCGCCGAGACCGGGGCCTTCGCCGTCATCGGCGTGATCGAACGCGACGGCGCCACGCTGTACTGCACCGCGCTTTATTTCGATGGCGCGAACGGCCTTGTCGGCAAGCACCGCAAGCTGATGCCCACGGCGGGCGAGCGGCTGATCTGGGGCTTCGGCGACGGCTCCACCCTGCCGGTGTTCAAGACCGACATGGGCACCATCGGCGCGGTGATCTGCTGGGAAAACTACATGCCCGCCCTGCGCATGCACATGTATCACCAGGGCGTCAGCCTCTACTGCGCCCCCACCGCCGACGACCGCGACACCTGGCTGCCCACCATGCAGCATATCGCGCTGGAGGGCCGCACCTTCGTGCTGACCGCCTGCCAGCACATCACCCGCGCCGCCTACCCCGCCGATCACGAAAGCCAGCTGGGCGACGACCCGGACCTCGTGATGATGCGCGGCGGCTCGGCCATCGTCTCGCCCCTGGGCCGTGTGCTGGCCGGGCCGGATTTCAGCGGCGAAACCATCCTTTACGCGACCATCGACCCGGCAGAGGTGATGCCGGCCAAGTTCGACTTCGATGTCACCGGCCATTACGCCCGGCCCGATGTGTTTCAGCTTGTGGTGGACACCCGTGCGAAACCCGCCGTCCGCTGCGAATAGCCGCGCTGCGGCCCTCGGGAACGACCCCACACACGGCCCAAGAAAAAGAAACATTGCAGATGCAACGAAATCGGCTACAGAATTCCGCATGACTGCTGTAAATGCTTTACTACAGAGTTAAGTTTTGACAGAGTTTCCGACATCCGCAGCCTGACCGGCGCGGGCACAACAGGGCAGTCCGGCGCAAAGACCGGCACCCGGGGACCGACAAGGAGAGGACAATGAACGAAATCAAGGCTGTCCCGACGAACCAGCTTCGTCGAAACTCGCTGGGGCTGATCGCGGTCACTTTCATGGTGATCTCGGCCGCGGCACCGCTGACCGGCGTGGCGGGTGCCATGCCGCTGGCCTTTCTTCTGGGCAACGGCACCGGCATTCCGCTGACCTTCATCCTTCTGACGCTGGTGATGCTGGCCTTTGCCGCCGGCTATGTCGCGATGAGCCGCCACGTCAAGAACGCCGGGGCCTTCTACGCCTATGCCGCACGCGGCATCGGCGGCCATGCCGGCGGGGCTGTCGCCATCACGGCGATGGTGTCCTACAACGCCATGCAATTCGGGCTGATCGGCCTCTTGGGCGGCATTTCGGCCGGCGTTCTCAGCCAGTTCGGCCTGACCTGGGACTGGTGGGTCTACAGCCTGATCGCCATCCTGCTGGTCGGCATCCTCGGCTATCGTCAGGTCGACCTGTCGGCCAAGGTGCTGATCGTGCTGGTGGCGCTGGAATATGTCATCGTCTTCATCGTCGATTTCGCCATCCTCGGCGCGGGCGGCCATGAAAGCACCGGCCTTGCGGTCAACATCTTCGATTTCAACGCGCTGACCACCGGCTCGCTGACCGCCGCGATCCTGTTCTGCTTCGGTTCCTTCATCGGGATCGAGGCGACCACGATCTATGGCGAGGAAGCCCGCGACCCGGAAAAGACCATCCCCCGTGCCACCTATCTGGCGGTGTTCATGATCGGTGTGTTCTTCGTCTTCACCACCTGGCTGATGATCGCCGGAACCGGCGCCAATCAGCTGCAAGAGGTGATCGGCGGCCTGACGCTGCCCGACGGCACCCCCGACCCGACCATCCACTTCTTCATGCTGGCCGAACAATACGCCAACCCGACCGTCGCCATGCTGGCGGGGCTGTTGCTGATCTCCAGCCTCTTTGCAGCCCTTTCGGCCTTTCACAACTATATCGCCCGCTACTCCTATGTGGCCGGGCGCGAGGGGCTTCTGCCCGCCGTCTTTGGCCAGACCCATATCGCGCATGAAAGCCCGCATGTCGGCTCGGTCGTGCAGACCGTGGGCGCGCTGATCATCCTGGCGGTCTTTGCCGGGCTGGGTCTGGACCCGATCCTGAACATGTTCACCTGGATCAGCCAGATCGGCACCCTGGGCGTCATTGCCATGATGTGCGTCACCTCGATCTCGGTCATCCTGTTCTTCCGCAAATCCGGCATCGCGGCCTCGCCCGTTTCGACCGTGCTGCTGCCGATCGTGGCGGCGGTGATCATGGCGGGGCTGTTCTTCTACATCTTCGCCAACTACGGCGATCTGACCGGCACCACCGGCGGTTCGCTCAGCTGGATCCTGCCCTCGCTGATCCCGCTGGCGGCGATCATCGGGCTGTTGCTGGCGGCGCGTCTGAAAGCGGCCGATCCGGCGAAATTCGCCAAGATGGGCGAAAACCAGCGCTGAGACGCGGATCGAACCCAAGAATGACCCCGGAGGGCAACCTCCGGGGTCTTGTCATGTCACCCGCCCCCTGCCCGGCCTTCGCCTCCGGCGGGGATATTTGCAGAAGGGAAAGCGGGGTGCGGAATACCCGACCTGCCTTCCCCTCGCGCCGGGGCAGGCTTATGTCAGACTGGGTCAGGCCGTAAGGGGTGCGCACCATGCGAGTCGAGATAGCCGGAACCGGACGCGCGTTGCCCGCCGCCATTGTGTCATCGGCCGAGATCGACCGCCGGCTCGGCCTGCCGCCGGGCCGGATCGAGGCGCTGACCGGCGTGGCCTCGCGCGCGGTCTGTGGCGGCGAAAGCCAGATCGACCTTGCCGCCGCCGCCGCCCGCGCGGCCATCGACGATGCCGGGATCGACGCGGCGCGCATCGGCCTGATCATCGGTGCCTCGGCGGTGCCCTATCAGCCGATCCCCGCCACAGCCCCGCTGGTCATGGCCCGGCTGGGGCTGGCCGAGGGCCAGGCCGCGGCCTTCGACGTGAACAGCACCTGCCTGTCGTTCCTGACCGGGCTGGAGGTCGCCGCACGGATGCTGGAGGGCGGGGCCGCGCTGGTCTTTTCCGCGGAACTGGCCTCGCGCGCCCTGCCCTGGGACAGCGCGCCCGAGATTGCCGGGCTGTTCGGCGACGGGGCCGCCGCCGCCGTCCTGCGCCCGGCGCCCCCCGGCAGCACCGCCCGCATCGTCGCCAGCCTGATGCGCAGTTATCCCGCCGCCTGGGGCGCCTGCGGTATCGGCGCGGGCGGCACGCGGTTCAGCCTTGCGGACGACAGCGACGCCTTCCACGCGAATGCGCTGTTCTCGATGGACGGGAAAGAACTGTTCCGCCTCGCCTCGCGCCATTTCGGCGGTTTTGTCACCGACCTTCTGGCCCACGCCGGATGGCGGCGGGACGAGGTGGATCTGGTCATCCCGCATCAGGCCAGCCCTGCCGCGCTGGAGCATATGATCCGCCAGACCGGCTTTGCCCCGGACAGGGTGATGCGGATCGCGGCGCATTATGGCAACCAGATCGCCGCTTCGATCCCCTTCACGCTGGACCTTGCCCGCCGCAATGGCCAGCTGCGCCCCGGCATGCGGGTGCTGTTCCTCGGCACCTCGGCGGGCGTCTCCTTCGGCGGCATGGCGGTGATGACCTGATGCCGGGCCGGGTGCTGATCACCGGGGCAAGCGGGTTTCTGGGCGGCCGTCTGGTGCGGATGCTGCACGCGGCGGGCCGTCCGGTGCTGGCGCAGGGCCGCGATGCCGCGCGGCTGGGCCGCCTGCCCGCCCCGCCACTGCCGTGGGACCTGACGCAGCCCCTGCCGCCCCCTGTGCCCGAACTGGCCGAGGTGGATACCATTCTCCACTGCGCCGCGCTGTCCGCCCCGTTCGGGCGCTGGCCCGCGTTCCGGGCCGCCAATGTCACCGGCACCGCCCATGTCCTTGCGCTGGCGCGGCGGCTGGGGGTGCGGCGCGTCGTGCATGTCTCGTCGCCCTCGGTGCTGTTCGCCCCGCGCGACCAGCTGGATATGGACGAGACCGCACCCCTGCCCGCCCCCTACACGCCCTATGCCCGCAGCAAGGCCATGGCCGAGGCGCTGCTGCTGGCCGCACCCGATCTGTCGCCCGTGATCCTGCGGCCGCGCGGACTCTATGGCGCGGGCGATACCGCCCTGCTGCCGCGTCTGTTGCAGGCGGCGCGGCGGGGTCCGCTGCCGCTGTTCCGCGACGGGGCGGCCCGGATCGACCTGACCCATGTCGACGATGCCGCCGCTGCCGTGCTGGCGGCGCTGGACGCCGGGCCGCAGGCGGCAGGCCAGATCCTCCACATCTCGGGCGGCGAGGTGCTGCCCGTCACGCAGATCGCCGAACGCGCCTGTGCCCGCGCCGGGGTGGCGCTGCGCTGGCGAAGGGTGCCGCTGGCACCCGCGCTCTGGGCCGTGGGCGGGATGGAGCGGCTGGCGCTGATGACCGGGGGCCGCGAACCCGCCGTCACCCGTTATGGGCTGGCGCTGTTCGCCTATGCGCAAAGCCTGAACATCGCCAAGGCGCGCGATCTGCTGGGCTGGTCGCCGCGCATCCGCTTTGCCGAAGGGGTGGAGCGCAGCTTTGCCGAGGCTGCGCCATGATCCGCCCCGTTTTCACCAACAGCGCCCATGTCGCGGCGCCCGAGGCGCTGATGCTGCGCGGCGGGCGCTGGCAGCGGCTGCCGTTGCAGGTGCGCTACGGGCTGATCCGGCATCCCTTGGGCCCGATGCTGATCGACACCGGCTATACCTGCCATGCGACGGCCTTGCCCGGCCGGTCCACCGCGCTGCGGCTCTACAACCGCCTGCTGCGGCCCCGGCTGATCGCGGAAAACCAGCCGGGGCCGTTCCTGGCCCGCCACGGCCTGCGCCCCGAAGACATCAGCCGCGTCATCGTTACCCATTTCCATGCCGATCACGTCTCGGGCCTGGCGCTGTTGCCGCAGGCCCGGATCATCGCCAGCGGGGCCGCCTTCCGGCGCCTGCAGGCCCGCAGCGCCTGGGCGAACCTGCGCCACGGCACCTTTGCCGAACTCCTGCCCGCCGATACCTCCGCGCGGCTGGATGCCATCGAAGACTGTCCGCCCGCAGCGCCCCCCCTGCCCGGCCATGATCTGTTCGGCGATGGCACGGTGATTGCCGTCGACCTGCCCGGCCATGCCGATGGCCATTTCGGCCTGTTCTTTCCCGGCGATCCGCCGCTTTTCTACGGCACCGATGCGCAATGGCTGATGGCGGCGCTGCAGCCGGGCCGCCGCCCCGGCCCGCCCGCCAGCCTGTTTGCCGAAGACCGGGCGGCCCTTGGCCCGTCCTCCGATCTTCTGCACCGGCTGCGCGCGGCGGGGGCCACTCTGATGCTCTGCCACGACCCCGCGCCCGCGTCCTTTGACGAAGGCGCCGCACCATGATCGGCCCGGCCGAGGCGCTGGCCGCCTTTCTGCGCACCCGCCGCCTGTCGCGCCCAGGCCTGTCGCGTGCCGGGTTCGAGGCAGCGCAAGGCCGCGCCCTGGCCCGCTGGCTGGCCCGCGACCTGCCGCAGGTCGCCGCCTATCCCGCCGCCCCGGCCCGGCTTCAGGATCTGCCCGTCACCGACAAGGCCCTGCTGATGGCCGCCTTCCACCGCTACAACCGCGCCGGGATCACCGCCGAACAGGGCTGGCAGGCGCTTGAATCAGGGCAGTCGCCGCCGGGCCTGACCATCGGCGCCTCTACCGGCACCAGCGGCAACCGGGGGCTGTTCGTGATCTCCGAAGCCGAACGGTTCCGCTGGCTGGGAACGATCCTGGCCAAGACGATTCCCGACCTGCTGATCCGGCCGCAGCGGGTGGCCGTGGTGCTGCCGCGCGACACCCGGCTTTATCACGCCGCCCGCCGCCTGCCCTGGCTGTCGTTGCGCTTTTTCGACGTGACCGAAGGCCCCGACCGCTGGCGCGCGGATCTGGAAACCTGGGCCCCGAGCGTGCTGATCGCCCCGCCGCGCCTGCTGCGCCATTTCGCCGAAGGCCGCTTTCGCCTGCGCCCCACCCGCCTGTTCGCCGCCGCCGAGACACTGGACCCGCCCGACCGTGCCCTGATCGAAGGCCATTTCGACCGCATGCTGCATCAGATCTACATGGCGACCGAGGGGCTTTTCGCCACCACCTGCCCGCTGGGCCATCTGCATCTGGCCGAAGAGTCGGTGTTTTTCGAATACGAGCCGACGGGCGGCGGCCTTGTCTCCCCCCTCGTCACCGCCTTCCGGCGCGAAACGCAGATCATGGCGCGCTACCGGATGAACGATCTTCTGCGGCTGGCCGATGCCCCCTGCGCCTGCGGATCGGCGCTGCGGCATGTGACCGGGATCGTCGGCCGGATGGACGATTGTTTTCATCTGTCCGGCCAGTTGCTGACCCCGGATATCCTGCGCGATGCCGTGCTTGCGGCCAGCCCCGCGATCACCGATTTCCGCCTGATCCAGACCGGGCCGGACGATCTGGACCTGATACTGCCGCCCGGCCTGCCCGATCCCGCCGCCGGGGCCGCCTGCACCGCGCTGACGGCCCTGCTGCGCGGCCGCGGCCTGTCGTCCCGGATCACCCTGATCCGCGCCCCCCTGCCGCTGGACCCGGCCCGCAAGCTGCGCCGCGTCGAATGCCGCCTGCCCCCGGCGGGCCGGGCATGACAGGACCTGACGCCAATGACCCGGACAAGGTGGCGGCCTTCGTCCGCCTTTTCGCCTGCCCGCAAGAGATGATCAGCAACCTGCACACGCGGGTTGAACCGTTCCATGCCGGCGGCATCGACTTTCCGCTGACGGTGAACGACGGCGCGCCGACCTGCTACATCTGCTGCCCTTCGGTCGGTTATATCGACTATGCGATTGAAGAGACGCGCAATTTCTCCGCCCATCCCGCCCTGCGCGCCACGGTTTCAGCGCTGATCCGGGCAGCGCGGCCGCTGCTGCGGGCCAGCGGGCTGGACCGGCAGGTGCAGGTCAACAACTGGCTTTTGTCCACCAACCCCGTGCCCGCGCTGACCCGCGCCACCGCGGCCGACATCCGCAACCGGCTGACCGCCCGCTTTCCCGGCCACGCCATCGTCCTGCGCTCGCTGAACCCGATGGCGGATGCCGCCACGATGCAGGCGCTGCGCGACGAAGGCTTTCGCCTGATCCCGGCGCGGCAGATCTACATCCTGGCCGAAACCCGGCTGACCAGTGACATGCGCCGCGACCGCGCGCTACTGGCGAAAACCGCCCTGCAAAGGGTGGGCAACGACGGCTTTTCCGACGTCGATTATTCCCGCTGTGCCGATCTTTACGCCCGGCTTTACCTGCGGAAATACACCCCGCTGAACCCCGCCTATACCGCCGCCGCCATCGCCGGGCTGCACCGCACCGGGCTGATGCAGCTGGCGGGCCTGCGCGATGCCAGCGGGCAACTGGTTGCCGTCACCGGCCTGTTCGAGAACGGCCGCACCCTGACGCAGCCGATCGTCGGCTATGACATCAGCCGCCCGCAACGCGAGGGGCTGTATCGCATGATGATGCAGATCGCCCGCGACCATGCCGCCGCGCGCGGCCTGTTCTTCAACGTCTCGGCCGGGGCGGCGGCGTTCAAGCGCCATCGCGGCGGGGTGCCGGTGATCGAATATACTGCCGTCCATCTGCGCCACCTGCCGCTGCGCCAGCGTATCGCGGCACGCGGGATCGAGGCGCTGCTGGCGCGGATCGGGGTGCCTTTGCTGGAAAGGTTCGAATTGTGACAGAAACAGCCAAGGATGTGTGGCAGGCCGTCGCCCTTTCGCGCGATATTGACAAGCGGCCCCGGCAGGTCTGGTGGAACGGCACCGCGCTGGCGCTGTTCCGCACCGCCGCTGGTCTGGCCGCCCTGCACGACCGCTGCCCCCATCGCCACGCCGCATTGTCGGGCGGCAGGATCGTCGGCGACAGCGTGGAATGCCCCTATCACGGCTGGCGCTTTGACGGCGCGGGCCAATGCATCGCCATTCCCGGCCATGTCGGCGATCTGCCGCGCTACCGGGTTCCCTGCCTGACCGCCATGGAAAAGGGCGGCGTGGTTTTCCTGACCGAAGGCCGTCCTGCATCCCCGCCTTACCTGCACGCGATGGAGGGGCAGCCGATGCGCTGCCACCTGGTCTCCAGCGCCACCCGGTCGACCCTGATCGACACGGCGGAGAACATCCTGGACGCCACCCATACCCATTTCACCCACAAGGGCCTGCTGCGCGGCCTTTCGGCGCGGCGCTTTGCCGTGAACGTCACGGTGACGGGCGGGCCGGGCTGGGTGCAGGCCGATTACACCGGCGAGGATCGCCAGCAGGGTCTGGTCTCGGCCCTGCTGGATGGCGCGCGGGTGCGCACCGTCGGCCGCTATCGCCATCCCGGCATTGCCGAGCTGGAATACTGGGGGCCGAAGGGGCTGGTTCTGGCCACCACCTTCCACCTGCGGCAAGCCACGGCAGAGCGGGTCGAAGGCGTTGGCGTCCTGATCGGGCCGCATCAGGGCGCCTGGGGCTGGCTGAAGATGCAGGTCTTCCGTCCCCTGTTCCGCATCGCGCTGGAACAGGACCGCCGCATCCTGGCACAGGCCTTCGACACCGCCGCCGCTGCGGGCAATCCCCGGCCGCTGATCGGGCCGCTGGACATCCTGCGCCCCGAGATCGAGGCGATTGCGGCGGGGCACCTGCCACAGGCCGCCACCGCCCCGCGACAGCTTCAGATCGAGCTGTGATCGCGGGCCAGCCCCTCGCCGTTCCATTCGATGTCGCGGGTCGACGCCTGTTGCAGGCTGATCCTGTCGCGCAGCGCCCGGCCCGCGATGGCGCGCAGGGCGGCGAATTGCGCCCGTTTCGGCCCTGGATCGCCCGGCCAGTCCAGCACCTCTTCCACCTCGCGCAGGGCTTTGCGGAACGGCGCAACCGACCCTGACCACAAGGCTTGCGGCAGGCCGTAGAGCCACAGCGCCAGCCGCACCCCCTGCGGCGCCGTCACATCCGGGCGGGCCTCACCATCCTGAAGAACACCCGCAAAGCCCTTGGGATCACGAAAGAAATGCAACCCGCTGGTGGCGCGCGGATTGCATTCCAGCGGCAGAACCCGCCCATCGGCCAGCCGCATCAGATCGAAGGACACCTGCCCCGTCCAGCCGGTCCCCGCAACGAAACATGCCACGAATTCGGCCGCCGCCGCATCCGTCACCGGGGCAAAGGCGACCGCCGCCCCCTTCCCGGCCCGGTAAAGCCCGCGATACAGCGCCAGCGCCTGCAACCGCCCGGCCTGCGCCACCGCATAGGCGCTGATCTCATCCCCCGCCAGTGCCCGCTGCGCCACCCAGGGCGCGGCGGCCGTTGGTACGATCCGCGCCAGCGCCCGCGCGCCCGGACGGATCAGCACCTGCGTGGCAAAGCGCGACCAGACCGGCTTGAACACCAGATCGGCCGCCTTTCCGCGCAGGGGCGCCAGATCCCCGACCGTGGTCAGAAGCCGCGTCTGCGGCACTTCCAGCCCCAGCCGCGCGCACAACAGGATGAAGCGGTATTTGTCATGCACCTCGGCCAACAGCGGCAGGCCGGGCGCAAACAGCGGCACCTCCGCCCCTTCGGCCTGCAGCCGCGACAGATGGAACACCTCTTCACAGGTCGGGATCACCAGATCGACAGCTTCGCGCGCCAGCAGCCCCCGCAAGGCCGCACCGAATTCGGCAAAGCGAAAGCGCGGCGGCGGCAGCAGGTGAAACCCGTCCTGCATGCGGCTGGCCGCCGCTATCGGGCTGGGCAGGCTGTCGGCCATCAGCACGCGATGGCCCGCGCCCGTCATCAGCCGGGCCAGATGCAGCGCCACCGGGGCGCGGGCGCCCGTGATCAGGATCGTCGCCATATTGCCGCCCCCCCGGCCCCAGATGGCGTCAAAGCGGACCTGCGTGCAAGCCGGCTCAGGCGGCGGCCAGCGCCGCGCGGGCGCGCAATTGCTGGCCCTCGCGCAGATGCGCGACAAGGAACAGCACAGCGATTCCGCCCGCGATCATCGCCGTATCCAGCAGAAAGGACGGCCCCGCCAGCGCCTTTGTCACCTGCGCCGCATAGGCCATCAGCGTGCCGGTGGCAAAGACCGGCAGCGAATGCCGCCCCAGCCGCGCCAGCCCCGCCCCGGCCGGCCCCGCCGCAAGCCGCTTCAGCACGGGCAGCGCCGACAGCACATAGGCCAGCGCGAGGATATGCAGCAGCCGCGGCAGGAACAGCATCCCCTTGTCGAACGACACCACGACCGACGGAAAGCCCAGATATTCATACAAGAGCCACAGCCCGTGCCCACCCGCATTGGCCACGGCGGGCACCTGCACCCAGATCGCCGCCAGCGCCAGAAACCCCCAGGCCAGCGCCAGCGCCCAACGGCGCAGCGGCAGAATCCGGTCGCCCCTCCGCAGCGCAAGCCCGGTCAGGATGCCGGCCACGAACAGCACCTGCCAGGCCAGCGGGTTGAAAAACCAGCCGTTTTCCTGTGGCCAGGTCGGGAATTTCAGCTTCAGCGCCCCGGTGGCGAACCACAACGCCAGCGACGCCAGCATCAGCGCCCGCGGCCTGCGCACCGCCAGCCACAACAGGCCGGGTGCCGCCAGCAGCAGCAGGATGTAAAGCGGCAGGATATCGGCATAGGCGAACTGGTGGCTCAGCAGCGCCAGCGCGGGAAGATGGGGCCAGGGCTGATCCAGCACCGGGGCGATGTTGCGCGCCTCGGCCATCTTCTCCACCGCCGGATTGCCGATGGTCAGCGCGAACAGCGCCAGAACCGCCAGACAGACCGGCACATGCACCTGCCACAGCACCAGCGCCCGCCGCCAGGGCCGCAGCCGCGCCGACCAGGGTGCCGGGGCCGCGAACACCGGCCCGAAGGCCAGCCCCGCCGCAATGCCCGACATCAGCACGAAGCCTTCGGCCGCATCGGAAAAGCCGAAATTGCGCGAGGTGACGTTTTCCCAGACCGTGCCCGGAATGTGGTTGATGAAGATCATCACCAGCGCCAGCCCGCGCAGAAAGTCGATCCTGTGATCGCGGGGTTTGCGGATCTCAGGCAACCTGCACCTCTGCATCGCTGTGCGCCCAGGCGGCCAGAACGGCATCGTGGCGCGACAGGACAGGCGGCATCGCCCCGTCCTCGGGCACCAGAAAGGCCGCAGGCCCGGCAGGGCGCGAGGTCCACCAGATCAAGAGCGGCGCAAGGACCATCGGCAGCGTCACCGGCATCAGCCAGATCAGCAACGCCGGGGCCAGCGCCCATGTCGCCGCCAGCCCGGCCAGCCCCCAGAGACTGATCCAGCGCCCCCCGGCCCAGGCCTCGGCCATCCGCAGCCCGCCATCGCCGCGGTTGTTGGCGGGCCAGCCGCCATCGCGGCCCGACAGCACCTGAACCACCGACCGGCTTTGAAAGGCCAGCAGCACCGGCGCGATCAGCGACGACAGCACCAGTTCCCACAGGACCGAGCCGAAAGCCGCCCCCGCCCCGCCGAAGCCGCGCGCCCGGCCGGTGGCCACGGCATCCAGCACCACCAGCAGCTTGGGCATCACCAGAAGGCCGAACACGCCGACGGCCAGCCCCACCGCCTTGGCGGTCTGGTCATAGGGAAACACCGGGAAGGGCCAGTTTTCCTGCGGAAAGTAATCCGGCGCGGTGGCGGTGAACACCGCCGCGATCGACGCCGCGATGAAGCCCAGCCAGATCAGCGGCGCGACATAGGCAAAGATGCCCTGAAAGAACACGAACCGGCTCCACAGCTTCAGCCCCGGCGCGGCCAGCAACTTTGAATGCTGCAAATTGCCCTGGCACCAGCGGCGGTCGCGCTTGGCGTGGTCGATGATGTTCTCGGGGCCTTCCTCGTAGGACCCTTGCAGATCGTCGTCCAGCCGCACCGTCCAGCCGCCGCGCGCCAGAAGGGCCGCCTCGACGTAATCATGGCTCAGGATATGGCCGCCGAACGGGGCCTTGCCCGGCAGTTCCGGCAGGCCGCAGCATTCCGCCCAGGCCCGCAGCCGCACGATGGCATTGTGCCCCCAGAACGGCCCGGTCTGCCCCTGCATCGCCGCCAGCCCGCGCGCGAAGACCGGCGAATGGAACCCGGCGGCGAATTGCATCGCCCGGCCGAACACCGACCGCGCCCGCACCACCTTTGGCAGGGTCTGCAACAGGCCAAGCCGCGGATCGGCCTCGATCCGGCGGATCATCTCGTGGATCGTCGCACCTTCCATCAGGCTGTCGGCATCCAGGATCACCGCGTAATCCCAGGCGGCACCCGAGGCCGTCACGAATTCCTCGATATTCCCGGCCTTGCGCCCGGTATTGCGCTCGCGGCGGCGGTAGAACATCCGCCCCTCGCCCTGCTGACGGGCCAGCAGGCGGGCGAACCACAGCCGCTCCTGCACGGCAATCCTGTCGTCGCGGGTGTCCGACAGGATGGCGAAATCCACCGGAATGGCGGCATCCGCCGCGCGCAGGGAATCGTCCATCGCCGCGATGCGGGCGAATGTGACCTGCGGGTCCTCGTTATAGACCGGCACGATCACCACCGTGCGGCCGCGCGGCCGCCCCGCAACCCGCGCCACCGGGGCAAGCTGGCGTGAGGTCAGGCCCAGCAGCGCCGTCGCCGCCCCCCAGGCCAGCCACCAGGTCGACAGGAAGATCAGCGCCGCACGCAGGATGTCGATCGGGCCGATGCCATCCGCCGCACCGTAGATATAGAACACCATGCCCGCCGCCGCCGCCGCCAGAAGGCTGGCCGCCACGGCCAGCGCGCGGGGCACGCCGCTGCGATCCCGCTGCATGACGCCCGCTTCAGCCATGGTCAGCCCGGCCGGTGCCGTCCGGGCCGCACAAAGGCCACCAGCGCGGCCATCCGGCAGCGCAACGCGCCCGGCGCGGCGGTCAGCACCTGTTTGGGCATGTGCAGGGGCGCCAGCGGCGGGGCCATGCTGTCGCCGGCCTCGGCCGTCCGGCCCGCAACGATCGGCATCTGCATGGTCATGCGTTCACCCATTGATAAAGCCAGGTCTCGGTCAGCTTGCGGCCATAACCTGCGACATGGGCGACGAATTCCACCGTGGCCCCGGACTGCGGCTTTACATCCAGCACCAGCCGCCAGCGGTTGGTTCCGTCGATCTTCGACAGGGTCTGCACCACCACTTCGCCGCCCGCGACGGTGACAACGGGTTCCAGTTCCGCCTCGGCGGGCAGCGCCGCCAGCAGGCCGCCCGCGAAATCCACCACGAACTTGCGGGTGCCGTCTGTGTTCTCGACCCCGGAAACCCCGCCCACACCGGCGCGGGTTTCCTGCACATAGGCCAGATCGCCGCTGCCATCGGCGGGCAGCGCACCCCAGGTCAGCCGATAGGCGAATTCCGCCATCTGGCCCGGCACGGGTTTCGCCTCGGGCACCCAGAAGGCAACGATATTGTCGTTCACTTCCAGATCGGTCGGGATTTCCACCAGCCGCACCGCGCCCTTGCCCCAGTCGCCGATCGGCTCAACCAGGGCCGAAGGGCGGCGTTCGTAATGCGCGGCGGCATCCTGATAGCTGTCGAAATCGCGGTCGCGCTGCATCAGGCCAAAGGCCTGCGGGCTGTCCTCGACCAGCCAGCTTTCGGTCAGCCGCACCGGATTGTTCAAGGGCCGCCAGATCCGGTCGCCGCCGCGGCGATGGATTGCCAGCCCGTCGCTGTCATGCACATTCGGGCGGAAGTCGTCGAAACTGGCGCGGTTCTTTTCCGAAAACAGGAACATCGAGGTCAGCGGCGCGATGCCGATCTGCTGCACCTCGGTGCGGAAGAACAGCCGCGCCGTCACCTCCATCACCGTATTCTCGCCGGGGCGGATCACGAAACGATAAGCCCCGGTGCAGCTTTCGCTTTCCAGGCTGGCGTGAACCACCACCTCCTGCGCAAAGGGCACCGGCCTTTCCAGCCAGAAGTGCGAAAAGCGGGGAAATTCCTCGGGCTGGCCAAGGCCGGTGTTGATCGCCAGCCCACGTGCCGACAGGCCATAGGCATTGCCCCGGCCCAGCGCCCGGAAGTAACTCGCGCCCAGGAAGGCCACCAACTCATCGAACATGTCGGCCCGGTTCAGGGGCGCGTTCAGCCGGAACCCGGCCACGCCCGGCAGCGGCTCGTGCAGCGGCACGCGGTCCTTCACCCGGTCGTAATAGAGGAAATCGTCGGTCGAGAATTCCATCGGCCGGGCAATGCCCCCCGACACCTCGAACATCGTCACCGGCTCGGCGAACAGCCAGCCCAGATGGAAGGCATGGACGTGAAAGCCCGCCTCCGGCCCCCCATCCTTGTCGGCCCAGCGCGCGCGCCGGGGATCGAACTGGATTGCCTGATAATCGTCATAGGTGAAGTCGGTGAAGAAGCCCTCGGCCCGCGCCGGGGCCTTGTGCGGCTCAAGCGCAAGCGCCCGCATCCTTGCGGTCAGAAGATCATGATCGAAGGGCTCGCCCGCCGGGCCGGCGGCGGGCTGGGCGGTCTCGGCCAGAACCGGACGGACCAGAGCCGTGCTGCACTGCAAAACCGCCGCCGCGCCGGTCAGGGCGAACAGGCTGCGGCGGGTGATCCGGCGGGCGGTATCCGGTAGGCCGGACATGAAGACTCCTGTTCCCCGATTCGGGAAAACTCAACAAAGCGGGCGGTTTATACTGCACTTCTCCAAAGACGGCCCCTTGCGACAGTTGCAACTCAGCCATGCAACGGACGCAAGACACACCCGCCAGCGGCGCACAATATGCTGCACCTGCGAGATGCGGCAGGATTTGCCCGGCGTCAATTCCCGGCCCGTGCCGCTGGCATCAAATCGCCGTGCCATGCGCAGGAATGCGCCGAAGACGCGGCGATTGACCGGCTTTTCAGCGCCCCAGGGCCAGCGCCTCGACCTGCGCCCACAGGGCATCGGGCATATCCAGCACATCCGCCGGGGCATAGGCTGCGCCCGGTAGCCGCGCCCCGGCCCCGGCGAAGACCTGGGCCAGCCCACCGATCCTGTCCGCAAAGCCAGGCGCAAACCGCGCCGGGTCCAGCGCCAGCACGAATTGCCCCAACCGGGGCGGCCCGCCTTCCACATTGCCCAGCCCGCTGGCCGCAACACTCAGGTGCGATCCCGCCAGCGCCGCCGCCAGCACCTCGACCAGCAGCGCCAGATTGGCCCCCTTCTGCCCGCCCGCGGGCAACAGCGCCCCCGCCAGCGCCGCCGTGGCATCCTGCGTCGGGCGGCCTTCGGCATCCTGCGCCCAAGCCTGCTCCAGCCCCTGCCCCGCCGCCTGCCGCATCAGGACCTCGGTCTTCGTCACCGCCGACAGGCTTTGATCCACCACGATGGGCAGGCCCGGCCCCGGCACCGCAAAGGCCAGCGGATTGGTGCCGAACACCCGACCCGCCGCCCCCGGCGGCGCGACCGAGGCCGGGGCATTCGACATCGCCAGCCCGATCAGCCCCTGCGCCGCCAAGGGCCGCACGAAATGCCCCAGCGCCAGCGCATTGCCGGAATTGGCGATGCTCATCGCCGCCACGCCCTGCGCCGCCACCGCCGCCAGCAGCGCGGGCAGCCCGGCCGCGAAGGCCGCATGGGCGAAGCCCGTCGCCGCATCGACCTGCACCACCGCCCCATCGGCCCGCACCACCGGCACCGCCTGCCCGTCGATCTTGCCCACCGCCAGCTGCGCGCAGAAATGCGGCAGGTAATAGAGGCCGCAGACGGCATTGCCCTCGGCCTCGGCCAGGCACATCGCCGCCGCCACCGGCCCGGCCTGCGCCCCGGACGCCCCCTTCGCCGTCAGCGCCGCCCGTGCCGCCGTCTCGGCCCTGTCCCGCGAAACCCGCATGTTTCCCCCGTTTCCCGCATCCTGCCCCGGCCCCGCCCGCCGCACCATGCGCCTTTCGGCATATTCCATGCGGCATGGCGCAAAGTCCGACCCCGCCTGCGGCGCGATACTCAACCCATCCCCAGCCAGAGGAGCCGCAGATGACCCGCTACATGCTGACCGACCGCCCTCTTCACCCCATGGCCGAACCGACCGCCGACCAGTTCCGCAAGGGCCGCCTGAACCGCCGCGAATTTTTTGCCTCGATGGCAGCCCTTGGCGTCAGCACCGCCGGAGCGCTGGCGCTTGGCGGCCTGCCCTCGATCGCCCGCGCCGAGGGCACGCCGGTCAGGGGCGGCATCCTGCGCATGGCGATGAACGTCAAGGCGTTCCGCGACCCGCGCATCTTCGACGGCCACCAGATCGCGCAGGTGGCGCGGCAGGTGAACGAATACCTTGTCCGCTGGACCAGCGATTTCACCTTTGAACCCTATCTCCTCAGCGGATGGGAGGCATCGGACGATGCAAAGACCCTGACGCTGACCCTGCGCCCCGGCGTGCAGTGGTCGAACGGCGACACCTTCAACGCCGATGACGTGATCCACAACATCACCCGCTGGTGCGATGCCAATATCGAAGGCAATTCCATGGCCTCGCGCATGGGGGTGCTGGTCGATCCGGCCACCAGGACCATCCTGTCGGACGCGCTGGAAAAGGTTGACGATGCCACCGTGCGCATCCACATGCCGCGCGCCGACATCACCCTTGTCGCCGGGCTGACCGATTACCCCGCGCTGATCATGCACCGCAGCTATGACGGCGTTGAGGACCCGATGCAGGCGCTGGCCATCTCGACCGGCCCTTGCGAGCTGGTCAGCTGGGAACCGGCCTCGGGCGCCGAGCTGCGCCGCAAACAGGCCCCCTGGTGGAAGGGGGAATTCTGGCTGGACGGGATAAGGTTCATCGACTACGGCCTTGACCCGTCGAACGCCGTCGCCGCGATGGAGGCGGGCGAGATCGACGCCACCGACGAAACCCCCGCCGACAGCCTGGCCCGGTTCGAGGCCGCCGGGGCCACCACATCGGAAATCGCCACCGGATCGACCATCGTCTGCCGCTTCAACGTGCAGCAGGCCCCCTATACCGATGTCCGCATCCGCCGCGCCGCCGCACTGGCGGTGGACAATTCGGTCGTGCTGGAACTGGGCGTCAACGGCGCAGGCACCCCGGCGGCAAACTGCCATGTCGGCCCGATGCACGAGGAATTCGCCGACATCGGCCCCGCGACGCATGATCCGGCGCAGGCCGTGGCCCTGATGGCCGAGGCGGGCGCGGTCGATCATGAATTCGAGCTGATCTCGATCGACGACGAATGGCAGGCCAACACCTGCGACGCCGTGGCGGGCCAGATGCGTGAGGCCGGGCTGAACGTCAAACGCACGATCATGCCGGGCACGACCTTCTGGAACAACTGGACGAAATATCCGTTCTCGGCGACCGAATGGAACGGCCGCCCGCTGGGCGTGCAGGTGCTGGCGCTGGCCTATCGCAGCGGCGAGGCCTGGAACGAAAGCGCCTTTTCGGATGCACGGTTCGACGACTTGCTGAACCGGGCCCTGGCCACCCCGGATGTTCAGGCCCGGCGCGCCCTGATGACCGACATCGAAACCATCCTGCGCGACGCCGGGGTGATCATCCAGCCTTACTGGCGGTCGGTCTATCGCTCCTACCGGCCCGGCGTGAACGGGCTGCGGATGCAGCAGGCGTTCGAGGCGCATCTGGACAACACCTGGCTTTCGGCGTGAACTTGTCCCGGTCCCTGCGCTGCGCCGCCGGGGCCGGGGCCTTTTCCCTTGGGGCATCATGAAGATCACATCCGTCCGCATCACCTCGCTGCGCCTGCCGCTGAAGACGCCCTATATCTGGTCGCAAGGCGTGGAACAGGCGTTCCACACCAACCTGATCGAGATGACCGCCGAAGACGGCAGCATCGGTTATGGCGAAACCACCACCGCCCCCGATGCCACCGCACAGGCCCGCGTGCTGGACAAGATCGGCCGCAGGCTGACGGGCACCTCGGTCTTCGACATCGCGGCAAGCTGGGCCGATGCCTATCGCGCGCTGTTCCTGACCTTCGGCGGCAACATGCCGCGCTATGCCAACCAGTTGCACAGCGGCATCGAGATGGCGGCGCTGGATTTGCAGGGCAAGATTCTGGGCCGCCCGGTCTGGGATCTGCTGGGCGGGCAGCGCCGCAAGGACGTGGGCTATTTCTACTTCCTGCAGGGCGAAACGCCCGAGGCCATCGCCGCCGATGCCGCCCATGCCGCCCGGATCGGCGAGCCGGTGATCTATCTCAAGGTCGGCGTCGGCACCGAGCATGACGCCAAAGTGGTGCCCATGGTCCGGCAGGCCATCGGCAAGGCCCGGCTGCGGCTGGATGCCAACGAAGGCTGGGACGTGGCCACCACCATCCGCCGCATGGCCGAATTCGCCCCCTATGACATCGAATATATCGAACAGCCCACGTCATCGCGGTCTATAGAAGCGCTGCGCCGCGTCACCGAACGCGCGCCCATCGCCATCGGGGCCGATCAGGCCGTCTTCACCCTGGACGAGGTCTATCGCACCTGTGCCACCGGGGCCGCCGACATGATCGCCGTCGGCCCGCGTGAAATCGGCGGCCTGCGCGGCACCATCAAGGCCGCTGCGGTGGCCGAGGCGGCGGGCCTGACGCTCTGCATCCATTCGTCGATGACCACCGGCATCACCACCTGCGCCGAACATCACGTCGGCCGCGCCATCCCCAATCTGGACGATGGCAACCAGATCATGTGGCAATTGCTGGCCGAAGACATCGTCGAAGACCCCGGCCTGACCCCGGTCAGGGGTCGCCTGTCCCTGCCCGCCCGGCCCGGCCTCGGCTTTACCCTGAACGCCGATGCCGTGGCCCGCGCGGCGGAACTGTTCCGCAAGCACGACTGGCAATGACCGCCGCCCCGGACTGGATCAACGGCGACCCCGCCGCCTTGCGCCGCTGGCGCGATGCGCGGCCCGAGGTTGCCGCCCCGGTCCTGCCCGATGGCGTGACGATCACCCCGCTTCCGGCCGAAGGCGCTTGCCCCGGCGGGCTGCTTTGCACCCCCGCCCGCGCCGGGGGCGTTCCGGCTGTCTATTTCCACGGCGGCGGCTTCATCGTCGGCTCGCCCGAGACCCACCGCATCGTCGCAGCCTGGATCGCGCATCTGTCCCGCGCGCCCGTGGTGTCGGTCCGCTACCGCCTGGCCCCGGAACACCCGCTGCCGACCCAAGGACAGGACGCGGTGGCCGCCATCCGCCGCCAGTTGGCCCACCACAGCCACCTGCGCCTGATGGGCGACAGCGCCGGGGCGATCGTCGCCCTCTGGGGTCATGCCGGGCTGACCCCGGCCGAACGCGCCCGGATCGACGATGCCGTCCTGTTCTACCCCGGCGGCCTGCCCTTTGCCCCGCATCCCGCCACCACGGATGAAACCGACGGCCTTGGCCCGCAGTCGCTTGCCTCCTATCAGCGCCACCTCGATCCGCAGGGTCTCGCGCCCGGCCATCCCGATTTCGACCCGCTGGCCCCCGGCTTTGCCCTGCCCGCCCGGATGACCGTGCTTGCCGCCGCACAGGACCCGGTCTGCAATCAGGCCGACCTTCTGGCCCGCCTGCCCGGCGCGCGGCTGGTCCTTGCGCCCGGTCAGGGCCACGGCTTCCTGTCCTCCCTTCCCGATCCCGCCGCCCTTGCCCCGCTGCGCGAGGCACTGGCCGCGCCATGATCCGTCCGCCGCCGCCCGGCCCGCATATCCCGCCCTCGGGTCCCGCCTCGCGCGACGCGCCGCCGCTGCGCCATGCCATCCTCGTCTTTCCCGGCTTTCCGCTGATGGCCTTCTCGGCGGTGATCGAGCCTTTGCGCGCCGCCAACCTGCTGTCGGGCCAGCGCCTTTACGACTGGACCGTCGTGGCCGAAGACCCCGGTCCCCTGCGCGCCTCGAACGGGCTGCGGATCGAACCCGACCATGGCGCCGCCACCGCCCCCGATGCCGACCGCATCCTCACCTGTTCGGGCGGCGATGCCGAGCAACTGGTGGCCGACCGCGCACTGTCCTGGATCAGGCGGCAGCTGCGCGGCGGAGCGGCCGTCGGCGCCGTGGCGGACGGGGCCTTCTTCCTGGCGCGCGCCGGGCTTCTGGACGGCCATGCCTGCACCCTGCACTGGACCAGCCAGCCCGCCTTCCGCGAAACCTTCCCCCGGATCGACATGCGGCAGGATCTGTTCGTGCTGGACCGCAACCGCTTTACCGCTTCGGGCGGCATCGGCGCGCTTGACATGATGCTGGCCCTGATCGCCGCCGATTTCGGGGCCGACCTGTCGGCCGCCGTCGCCGAATGGTTCGTCCACAGCCCGCTGCGGCAGGATGCCGACCGCCAGACCATGCCGCTGCGCATCCGCACCGGCATCCGCGATCCGCTGGTGCTGGCCGCCGTCGCCGAAATGGAGCGCGCGCTGGAAGACCCGCCCGAGGTGCGGGCCCTTGCCGCCGCCATCGGCGCTTCGGCCGACCGGCTGGAACGCAGGTTCCGGCGCGAAACCGGCCTGTCGCCCGCCGCCTATCTGCGCCGCCTGCGCCTGCGCCGCGCGGCCGATCTGTTGCTGCATTCGCAGGCCCGGATCGACACCGTGGCGCTGTCCTGCGGCTTTGCCAATCCTTCCAGCTTTGCCCGTGCCTTCCGGCTTGAATTCGGCTGCACGCCGCGCGACATGCGCGCCGAAGCCGACAGCCATGCCCGCAAATACCGCCTGACGGACCCCTGACATGCACCAGACCCTGACCCTGCCCCCCGGCCGCGCCGCCCTCCTCATGATCGACATGCAGGAAGAACACCGCATCGACAGCCGCTATCTGGTGCCCGATTACGACCGGGTTGCCGGCAATTGCGCCCGGCTGCTGGCCGCCGCCCGCGCCGCCGGAATGCCGGTGCTGCATTCCGTGTATCTTGTCGACACCGCCAGCCGCCCCTTTCACCCCCTCACCGCCGACGGCCGCTCGGCCTTCAGCGACGCCGCCAGCCCCGGATCGGACATCTCGCCCGAAGCCGCCCCCCACCCCGGCGAAGAGGTGATCGTCAAGGGCGATGCCAGCGTCTTCACCGCCCCCGCGCTGGCCGCTGCCATCGCCCGGCTGGGGCTTGACTGGCTGATCGTCGGCGGCTGCTGGTCCGAGGCCTGCGTGGCCGCCACCGTCAAGGACGGCGTCGAACGCGGCACAAGGATGCTGCTGGTCAAGGATGCCTGCGGTTCGGGCAGCGATGCGATGCATCAGACCGCCGTGCTGAACATGGCCAACCGGCTGTATGGCGGGGCCGTCGCCGACACCGCCCGCGCCGCCGCCCTGATCGCGGGCCGGCCCGCCCGCGTCTGGACCACCGCCCTGCCGGTGCCGATCAAGTTCACCTGGGCCAGCGCCGCCGCCGAATACGCCGCCCTTTAGCCCGCCGCTACAGGCCGTGGCGCGCATCCTGATTGACGTGCCTCAGGCGCTGCGCCATATCTGTCCTTCCAACGGAGGACCGATGCCCCGCCCCACCGTCAACGACATCGCCCGCGAGGCCGGGGTCAGCCTGGCCACCGTGGACCGCGTGCTGAACGACCGGCCCGGCGTCAAGGCGCGCACCGTTTCGGCGGTGCAGGAGGCGATTTCGCGGCTGGGCTATGTCCGCGACATTGCCGCCGCCAATCTGGCCCGGCAGCGCAGCTACCGCCTTGTTGCCGCCCTGCCCGACAGCGACAGCCAGTTCGTCGAGACCCTGGCCGCCGCCTTGCGCGATGCCGCCCGGACCGCCGCCATGGCCCGCACCGAATTGCAGATCCTGCGCTATCCGGCCGAGGATCCGCACCGGCTGGCCGCGCTGCTGGATGCCCTGCCGCCCGCCGAAACCTCGGGCGTGGCGCTGATGGCCCCCGAAACGCCCGTATTGCGCGATGCGGTCAAGTCATTGCGGGGAAAGGGGATTCCGGTCATTGCCATTGGCTCGGACCTGCCCAACACCGACCGCGATCATTTCGTCGGCATCGACAGCCGCGCGGCGGGGCGCACCGCCGGCGTGCTGATGGGCCGCTTTGTCGGGCGCGGGCCGGGGCAGATCGTGGTGCTGGCGCAATCCATGCAGCTGCGCGATGCCATCGAGCGGCGCCACGGCTTCGATGCCGTGATGCAGGCCGAATTCCCCGATCTCGAAGTATTGCCGACGCTGGAAACCCACGGCTCCGACGCCACCCTGCGCGCCGTCGTGACCGAACGCCTGCGCCATGCGCCCGGCCTGCGCGGCATGTATGTCATGGGCAGCGGTCATCGGGCGCTGGCCTCCACGCTGGCCGATCTGGGCCTGACCGGGCGCTTCGTCATCATCGGGCACGAATTGACACCCCACACCCGCCGCGCCCTGCTGGCCGGGCAGATTGATGCGGTCATCACCCAGAATCTGGGCCATCTTGCCCGTTCTGCCCTGCGGGTCCTGCGCGCCAAGGTCGATCACGCCCCGATTGACGCGGCCCAGGAACAGCTGCGGATCGAGATCCTGATCCGGGAAAATCTGACATCAGATCAATAACTTGCGGGCACCCATGATCCCCATCCGGTTTGCATCGGACAATTTTTGAGGTACGCACCTCAAAAATCAGTGGACAAGCCCCCCCGCCCTGCCGCATGGTCGCCGCAGCCAGAAGGCCCGGACGGAGTCATCCGCAAAGGGCACGCCGACGCATCGTCAAACCCTGGGAGGATTTCATGAACATCGCATCCCTGGCCGGTTCCTCGGCCATCGCTGCCGTCTTGCTGATCACGGCCAGCCATGCACGGGCGCAATCGACCGAACTCACGCTGTGCTGGGCCGCCTGGGACCCCGCCAACGCGCTGGTCGAACTCAGCAAGGACTTCGAGGCCCAGTCCGGCATCAAGATGAAATTCGAATTCGTGCCTTGGCCCAATTTCGCCGACCGCATGCTGAACGAGCTGAACTCGGGCGGCAAGCTCTGCGACCTGATGATCGGCGACAGCCAGTGGATCGGCGGCAGCGCCGAGAACGGCCATTACGTCAAGCTGAACGATTTCTTCGATGCCAACGGCATCTCGATGGATGCCTTCGTGCCCGCCACCGTCACCGGCTATTCCGAATGGCCGAAGAACAGCCCGAACTACTGGTCGCTTCCGGCTTTCGGCGACGTGGTCGGCTGGACCTACCGCAAGGACTGGTTCGAGCGCCCGGACATCCAGGCCGAGTTCAAGGAAAAATACGGCCGCGACCTGACGCCCCCCGCCACCATGGCCGAACTGAAGGAGGTGGGCGAATTCTTCCAGGGCCGCGAGATCGACGGCAAGACCGTCTACGGCCTGTCGATCTATACCGAACGCGGGTCGGAAGGCATCACCATGGGGGTGATGGACGTTCTCTACAGCTTCGGCTTCCTCTACGAGAACCCCGAAAAGCCCTATGACATGGAAGGTTTCGTCAATTCCCCCGGCGCCGTCGCCGGGCTGGAATTCTACAAGTCGCTCTATGATTGCTGCGTCGCCCCTGGCACATCGAACACCTATATGGGCGAAGGCATCGACGCCTACAAATCCGGCCAGGTCGCCATGCAGATGAACTTCGCCTTCACCTGGCCGGGGTTCGAGGTCGATCCCAACGTCGGCGGCGGCAGGACCGGCTATCTGGTCAATCCCGCAGGCCCCGATGGCCAGCAATTCGCCCAGCTGGGCGGCCAGGGGATTTCGGTCGTCGCCTATTCCGAAAAGCAGGATGCCGCGCTGGAATACATCAAATGGTTCGCCAAGCCTGAAACCCAGGCGAAATGGTGGTCGATGGGTGGCTTTTCCTGCCTGCGCGCCGTGGTCGAAGACCCCGGTTTCGCCACCAGCCAGCCCTATGCCCAGACCTTCCTGGACAGCATGGCCGTGGTCAAGGACTTCTGGGCCGAACCCTCCTACGCCATCCTGTTGCAGGATTCGCAGGCCCGGTTCCATGATTATGTCGTGGCCGGCAACGGCACCGCGAAAGAGGCGCGGGACGGGCTGATCGCCGACTGGACCGAAGCCTTCGAGGACGACGGCAAGCTCTGACCATCCCCGCAAACCCCGGCCCCCATTTGCGGGGCCGGGGTCCTGATCCCCCGCACCCCCGGCCGCGCGCGCCCCGAGGTTCCATGCCCAACCCCATCGACATCGCCGCCCGCGCGACCCCGCGCCCGATGGCCCGCCGCATCCGGGGCCTTTCGGACCGCGCGATTGCCTGGCTTTTCGTCGGCCCCACCATCCTTCTGCTGCTGGCGATCAACATCTTTCCGCTGATCTGGACGGTGCGCCTGTCCTTCACCAACTACGCCGCCAACCGCCCGAACCGCGATGTGGAATGGGTCGGCCTGCGCAACTACAGCCGCATCCTGACCGACGCCGACACCTGGGCCAACATGCAGACCACGGCGCATTTCCTGATCTGGACCATCACCTTTCAGGTGCTGATCGGCTTTGCCCTGGCCTGGGCCATCAACCGGAAATTCAGGGGCAACGATCTGATGACCACGCTGATCGTGCTGCCGATGATGCTGTCCCCGGCCGTGGTGGGCAATTTCTGGACCTTCCTCTACCAGCCGCAGATCGGCCTGGTGAACTATGCCGTTGAATGGGTCTCGGGCATTCCCGCCTCGTCCTTTTCCATGCTTGGCCCCGGAGGCTGGGCCCGCTGGGCCATCGTCATCGTCGACACCTGGATGTGGACGCCCTTCGTCATGCTGATCTGCCTTGCGGGCCTGCGCTCGATCCCCGACTATATCTACGAGGCGGCCGAGGTCGACCGCGCCTCGAAATGGCGGCAGTTCTGGACCATCACCCTGCCGATGGCGCTCCCGTTCCTGATGCTGGCGGTGCTGTTCCGCGGCATCGAGAATTTCAAGATGTTCGACATGGTCACGCTGCTGACCGGCGGCGGACCGGGCGACGAAACCCTGCTCACCTCGATCGACCTGAAACGCGAAGCCTTTGAAAAATGGCGCACCGGCTATGCCTCAGCCTATGCGATCATCCTGTTTGTCACCGTCTTCGGCCTCGCCTCGATCTACGTCAAGGCGCTGAACAAGGTGAAGGAGCGGTGATGACACGACCCGCCAACCGATACGGATTTGCGCTTTCCCGGCCTTTTTGGCAGGGGCCATCGCCCCTGCCATGCGGCACATCGGCCCCGCAGTGGACGGAGGCAAAAGGCCTCCGTCCAGTCCCCGCCCGCCCCCCGATCAATCATATGGCGGCGGGGGCTTCTCCCCCGCCGGGCGGGGGCCGGACGGTGTCTCATCTCGCACAAACGCCACCCTGCACAAAGCGCGTCGATAGGCGCGGGGAAAGGCAGTGCCTTTCCTATCCCGCGCCCCCCGCGTCAGGAGGCCGCCCATGACCGCCTATTCCATCACCGAACCCAGCAAAGCCTCCAAATGGGCCGCCGGGCTGCTGGTCGCGCTTTACACCGTGATCACCCTGCTGCCGCTGGTGTGGATCATCTCCACCGGCTTCAAATCCGGCCCGGATTCGATTTCCTACCCGCCAAAGGTGGTGTTCGAACCCACGCTGGAAGGCTACGTCAACCTCTTCACCACCCGCACCCGCATCGCCCAGGGCACGCCGCCCCCACCGCCCGAGACCTGGTATGACCAACTGGTCCGCGAACAGGGCATGGTCATCACCGGGCCATCAAGGTTTGGCGAGCGGTTCATGAATTCGGTGATCATCGGCTTCGGGTCGACCGCGCTGTCGATCATCCTCGGCACCCTGGCCGCCTATGCCTTCAGCCGCTTTCGCGTGCCGCTGAAGGACGACCTGCTGTTCTTCATCCTGTCGACCCGGATGATGCCGCCCATCGCCGTCGCCATCCCGATCTATCTGATGTATCGGGAACTGGGCCTTTCCGACACCCATCTGGGGATGATCCTGCTCTATACGGCAGTCAACATCAGCCTCGCCGTCTGGCTGCTGAAAGGCTTCATCGACGAGATCCCCCGCGAATACGAAGAGGCCGCGCTGATCGACGGCTACACCCGCTTTCAGGCCTTCCGAAAGGTCGTGCTGCCGCAGGCCGCCACCGGCATCGCCTCCACCGCGATCTTCTGCCTGATCTTCGCCTGGAACGAATATGCCTTTGCGGTGCTGCTGACCTCGGGCAATGCCCAGACCGCCCCGCCCTTCATCCCCACCATCATCGGCACCGGGGGGCAGGACTGGCCCGCCGTCGCCGCAGGCGCGACGCTGTTCCTCTTGCCCGTCATGGTCTTCACCATCCTGCTGCGCAAACATCTCTTGCGCGGCATCACCTTCGGCGCGGTGCGGAAATGAACGTATGTCCCTCAGCCATACGCAAGCCATACGCAAGCCATACGCGAGGCATACGCCGATGACCGCCTTTCTTTCCGGCCTTCTCCGCCTGCGCCGCGCCCCGTGGGAGATGCTTGCGACGATCCTGATCGCGCTTGGCGTCTTCATGCTGATGCAGCCATTCTTCCTCTGGGCCTTCACCTGGTCTTTCCTCGTCACGCTGGTCGGAACCGTCATGTTCATCGTCACCAGCCACTTCCCGGAGTAGGGTCTTGGCGCAGATCGTCATCCGCAACCTGCGGAAAGAATTTGGAGATTTTACCGCCGTTCAGGGCAGCAGCTTTACCGTCGAGGATGGCGAATTCTTCATGCTGCTTGGTCCCTCGGGTTGCGGCAAGACCACCACCCTGCGGATGATCGCCGGGCTGGAGCTGCCGACCAGCGGTGAGATTCTGATCAACGGCGAAGACGTGTCCCAGCGCCCCGCCAGCCAGCGCGACATCGCCATGGTCTTCCAGATGTTCGCCCTTTACCCCCATATGAACGTTCGCAAAAACATCTCGTATCCCCTTGTATCACAACGCGTTTCTCGATCAGAAATCCGCGATCGCGTGGCCGAGGTCGCCCGCATCCTGCGCATCACCCACCTGCTCGACAAACCCGTCGGCGGCCTCTCCGGCGGCGACCGCCAGCGCGTCGCCCTTGGCCGCGCCATCGTCCGCCGCCCCAAGGCCTTCATGATGGACGAACCACTTGGCGCACTGGACGCCGAATTCCGCGAGATCATGTCCGAAGAACTCCGCGCCCTGCATGACCGGATGGGCGCCACCACTGTCTATGTCACCCATGACCAGTTGGAGGCGATGCAGATGGGGGACAAGATTGTCGTGATGAATCATGGGGTTGTCGAACAGTTCGGCACGCCACAGCAGATCTACGACCACCCCGCCACGCTGTTCGTCGCCGATTTCATCGGCAGCCCGGCGATGAATTTCCTGTCGTTCGAAGGCAGCATCCAGCGCGGCACCTCGGCCATCTCCCTCTCGGGCCATACCGTGCAGACCCCTGAAATGCTTGAAGACTCCGCGCCCGGCAAGCTTGTCCTCGGGGTGCGGCCCGAACATGTCACCCTGTCGGATGCCGCCCCCTATCGCGGCCGCGTGCTGGCCAGCGAATACCTTGGCACCAGCCAGATCATCACGCTGGAAACCGCGCATGGCACCGTGAAGGCCCGCGCGCCCTCCTCGCAGCCCGCAAGGGCGGGGGACAGCGTGGGCCTGACCTTCGCTGCCCCGAAACTCGCCCTGTTCAACGCCGATACCGGCCGCGCCCTGCGCAGCGTCGCCAATGCGGGGGTGCATCATGGCTGAGGTTGTTCTGTCAGGAATATCAAAAGCCTATGGCAAGACGCAGGCGCTGGTCGACATCGGTCTGACCATCCCCGACGGGGCTTTTGTCGTGCTTCTCGGCCCCACCGGCGCGGGCAAGACCACCACCCTGCGGCTGATCGCGGGCCTTGACGCCCCCGATGGCGGAGACATCCGCATCGGTGGTGCCTCGGTCCTGGCCGACACGCCCGCGCAGCGCGATGTGGCGATGGTGTTCCAGCAATATTCGCTCTACCCTCACCTGACCGTGCGCGACAATCTGGCCTTCCCGCTGCGATCCCCGATGATCGCCCTGCCCGAACCCGAGATTGCCGCGCGGGTGGATGCCGTGGCCCGGACCCTGCGCATCGCGCACAAGCTGGACAACAAGGCCACCGCCCTGTCCGGGGGCGAGATGCAGCGGGTGTCCATCGGCCGGGCGCTGGTGCGGAACCCACGGATTTATCTGATGGATGAACCCCTTAGCAGTCTTGACGCCAAGCTGCGCGCCGATCTGCGGATAGAACTGAAGCGCATCCATGCCGAACTGGGCGCAACCTTCCTTTATGTCACCCACGACCAGATCGAAGCGATGACCATGGCCACCCATGTCGGCGTACTGGATCATGGGCGGCTGGTGCAGTTCGGCACCCCGCGCGAGATTTACGAAACCCCGGTCAGCACCTATGTCGCCACCCGGCTGGGCCAGCCCCGCATCGCGCTGTTGCCCGCCGATGCCTTCGGCCCCGCCCCGTCCGGCGCGGCGCAGATTGGCCTGCGGCCCGAACATATCGTGCAGGGCGAAGGCCAGCCCGCCACCGTCCGGCGGGTCGAGCATCTGGGCGACCAGACTCGCCTGCACCTGACCTTCGGCCCGCATGAGATCATCACCCTGGCCGATCCGCAAACCGCGCTGACCGCCGGAGACAGCATTCCGATCCGCCTACAAAGCCCGCTCTGGTTCGATGCCACCGGCGCCCGCATTCAGGAGTAACCCGATGAAACAATTCATCAACGCCAAGGAAAGCCTTGTGACCGAGGCCATCGACGGCCTGTTGCGCACCGCAGGCGGACGGCTGGCGCGGCTGGACGGCTATCCGCATGTCAAGGTGGTCGTCCGCACCGACTGGGACCGCAGCAAGGTGGCGCTGGTCTCGGGCGGCGGATCGGGGCATGAACCGTCGCACGCAGGCTTCGTCGGCCAGGGCATGCTGACGGCGGCGGTCTGCGGCGATGTCTTTGCCAGCCCCTCGGTCGATGCCGTATTGGCGGGCATCCTTGCCGTCACCGGCAAGGCGGGTTGCCTGTTGATCGTCAAGAATTATACCGGCGACCGGCTGAATTTCGGCCTTGCCGCCGAACGCGCCCGCGCCTTCGGGCTGAAGGTTGCCATGGTGATCGTCGATGACGACGTGGCCCTGCCGCATCTGCCGCAGGCGCGCGGGGTCGCGGGCACCCTTTTCGTCCACAAGATCGCGGGGGCGATGGCCGAAGCCGGGGCCGATCTCGATACCATCGCCACTGCGGCGCAAGGGGTGATCAGGGGCGCGATTTCCATCGGGATGAGTCTGGACACCTGCACCGTCCCCGGCAGCCCGAAAGAGAACCGCATCGGCCCCGGAAAGGCGGAACTCGGCCTTGGCATCCATGGTGAGGCCGGAGTGGAGCAGGTCGATTTTTCGGGCGCGCGGGCCGCCATGGCGATGGTGGTGGACCGGCTGGCCCCGGCGATGGGCAAGGGCGACCATGTGGCCTTGCTGAACAACCTCGGGGCAACCACGCCCCTGGAAATGTCCGTGCTGGCCGAGGAACTGGCCCGGTCGGCGCTTGGCCCGCGGATCAGATGGATGATCGGGCCGGCCCCTTTGATGACCTCGCTGGACATGCACGGCTTTTCGCTGTCGCTGCTGCCCGTCGATCAGGATCGCGTCGGCCTGCTGGCCGCCCCGGTGGCCCCGCATGCCTGGCCCGGCTGTCTGGCGATAGCCGAACCGGCGCTGCGCCCCCTGCCCGATGGATTGGTGCCGATCCAGCCGGTGCCCTCGGGCCATCCCGCGCGGCGGGCGCTGCTGGAACGCTGCTGCGATGCGCTGATTGCCGTGGAAAAGGACCTGAACGCGCTGGATGCGAAATCCGGCGATGGCGATACCGGCAGCACCCTTGCAGGTGCTGCGCGGGCGCTGAAATCGGCGCTGGACCGGCTGCCGCTGGCCGATCCGACCCAGCTTTACCGCGCCATCGGGATGGAACTGTCGCAGACCATGGGCGGGTCATCGGGCGTGCTGCTGGCGATCTTCTTTGCGGCGGCGGGCGATGCCTCGGCCTCTGGGCGCGACTGGATCGGCGCGCTGTCGGCGGGGCTGGCCCGCGTGATGCAGGTCGGCGGGGCCGAGCCTGGCCACCGCACCATGATCGACGCGCTGGCCCCGGCGCTGGCCGCGCTGCCGCAGGGGATCGGGGCCGCGGCGACTGCCGCGCGGGCCGGCGCGGATGCCACCGCGCAGATGGTGCGGGCCAAGGCCGGCCGGGCAAGTTACCTGTCCGAAGACAAGCTGAAGGGCTTCAACGACCCCGGTGCCGAAGGCGTGGCGCGGTTGTTCGAGACGCTGGCAAAGGGTTGACACCCGGCGGCACCGGGCCCGGAAGGGAACCGCGACGCGACACGGGCGTTGTCCATGAGACCCGCAGCCCGCCAAGGGCTGACAGACGGAGGCATGGACATGACCCTGAACCGCACGATCCCCGTGATCGCCCTGGCGTCGGCCCTGACCCTTGGCGCCGTGGCTCTGGCAAGCGTGGCCCCCGGACCGGGGCAAAGCCCGGTTCAGCCGGATACCGCAGTGCAGGACATCGCCATCCATCTTGCCGCCCAGCCGTCGAAACTGTCGCAACGCCCTGCCGCATCACTGTCGATCTACGATTCGTTGGGCCATCAGGACACCGCGCCCGACCAAAGCTATTGCGACGCGCATCAGGTGGTTGCCGACGGCTTGACCCATGATTTCGCCGAAACGCTGCGGGCCGAGAAGGTCAGCCGCGACGGGCTGCGGATCCAGCTTTGGACATCGGATCTGATGGGCACCTGGACGGCGCTGCATCATGGCGAGGACGGGATTTCCTGCATCGTGGCCTCGGGCGTCGACTGGGCAGCGGACATGCCGCCCGACGACCTGCTGCAACTGGCGATGCACGAGGTTGTCTACAGCTGGTGACGACCAGAGTCTGTCCGGCGCCGACAGAAGCGCCGGACAGACTCTGGCTTCTTCGTGGTCGCGCGTCTTTCGCCAAAACCGGAGTCCACTTTTGTCGGACACGCTCTAAGACGCGGCGGGACGGAAAAGGCTGGCCAGGGTTTCGGCCATCCCCTCGGTCCGGCCGCTGACAGGCTGGCGCGGCGCATCGGGTTCCCGGCCGGGTTGACCGGCCTCGGGCCAGCACGACAGCAGGACCGGCAGGTCGGAAAAGCGCCGCCGCAGCAACCGCAGATACTGGACCACCGCCGGATGCGGATCACGGTCCAGCGAAACCAGCACCACAGCCCCGGCACCGAAGTCGCGCAGCGCCGCAGCGGGAACCGAGCGGTGTGGCAAGACCAGCGTTTCGGCCCCTTCCGCCCGCACAGCCTGGGCCACCATTTCCGCCGCGGCATCCTCCAATTGGGTGCGCGCGCCAAGAACCACCACCCGCCGTCCCGTCCCCGGTGCGGTTTCGGGCGATGCGCCTTCGGCATCGGCCTTCAGCTCTGCCGCTTCCTCGATCACCGGATCCAGCCGTTCGGTCAGGTTCAGAACGATGCGGGCGATGCGATCGGCCTGCCTGTCGGACAACAGGCCCGCCTCATGATCGGCCTGCGCCATCGCCAGCGCCGGAAGCGCCTTGCGGTCGTAATACCCGGCAATTTCCGCCGAAACGCCGCTGCCGCCCGCCGCCAGGGCCGAAGCCTCGTCAAAGGCAAAGGCATGGCCGGTCAACAGCCGGTCATACAGACGCGCGGTATCTTCCAGCACCGGATTGTCACCCAGCATGATCGAGAACACCCGCAACCGCGGCACATGATGGCCGATCACCACCAGACAGACCGTCAGCGGCGTGGCGATGATCAGCCCCATCGGCCCCCAGAGCCAGGTCCAGAACATCGCCGAGACGATGACGGCAAGCGGGCTGATCCCGGTGCGGCGGCCGTAGAACCAGGGCTCGACGATGTTCGAGGTGATCATCTCCACCACGCCGAACAGGGCGGCGGTCCACAGGACCAGAGACCAGCCTGGGGCCACGGCAAAAGCCATCACCAGCGGCAGGATCGCCGAGATCGCCGTGCCGATATAGGGGATGAAGCGCATCACAAGGGTGACGATGCCGAAGAACAGCGCGTTCGGCACCCCGATCAGCCAAAGGCCCAGCCAGATCGGCACGGCATAGATGACGTTCACCAGCAGTTGCGCCAGCAGATAGCTGGACACCCGCGACCCGGCCTCGGCCAGAAGGCGCGAGGTGGCAGGGATGTTGCTGCCGCCGATCAGCAGCACCAGCCGGTCACGCAGCGCGGCGCGTTCCAGCAGGGCCAGCACCACCACGACGGCGATAAGACCGAAGATCGCCACCGGGGCCAGCGCGGGCAGGATCACCGCCGAGAGCCAGTCGGTCAGGCTTGTGGTCTCGACCAGTTCGACGCGCATGGTGCCCGAGGCTGCGGGATCGACCGCCCCGCCATCCGGGGCCAACCGGGCACTAATGTCGGCGACCATCTCCTGCAGGCGGGCGATGATGCGGCTGTCCTTGCCCATCTCAAGGATGGAATCGATCTTGGCCAGCACATTTCCCTGATATTGCGGCAGGTTGGCCCCGATCTGGCTAAGCTGATAGGCGAAAGCCAGCACAAAACCGCCACCCAGACCCGCCGCCGCGATGACGGTGGCAATCACCGCCGTACGGTCCGGCAGGCCGAAACGGCGCAGCGCATTGACCACCGGCGTCAGCACGAAGGCAAACAGCATCCCCAGCGCCAGCGGCAGGAACAGATCCTTGGCCAGATAGAGGATGGCGCAGACCACCGTGATGACCGCCAGCGTGGACAGAGAGACGACGGAATGACCGGATTGCCCACTTCCGTCGTTCCTGCCGGGCCACGCCGGGCTGAACATCATCTGCGGCCGCAAGCCCGGTTTCATGGGTTCCGTCTCGGGCACGGCATCCGGCGTGACGTCCTGATCGCGCATCTTTCCCTGCCTTCCAGCCATCCCTGGCGTCAGAGCCGCCCTCTGCCTGACATCCTGCCCGACTTTCGACAACCCCCCCGGCGCGACCGGGTTCCCGCATCGCATCGAATATCCCTGCCCTTCGGCGCAGATGCCTGCGGCAGGCGCAGGGGAACCGGCGGCGGTCTTGCGCGTTGCCACACAGTTTCTCTGCAAGGATCGCTCACCAAGGAGGTCAGGATGCCCGAAACGACACAAGACAGCCGGGTCTTCCACAGGCATCGCCCGGCCGTTCTGGTGAACGACGCCGCGCTGAAACTGCCCGAGGTCTGCGACCTGCAAGCCGGTGGCAATACCGTCATCGTGGCGGGCAGCCAGCTTGCAGCGATGACGCTGGCCGAACTGGCGCTGCCGGGCGCACAGATGATCTGGACCGATTTCCGGCAAAGCCGGTCGCTTGGGCAATTGCATCGGGAGATCACGGCGCGGGGCGGGCTGGATCAGCTGATCCTGGCGGCGGATGGGGGGCGGGCGGAAAGCACCTTTTCGGTGATGTGCGCCATTCTCAGCCTGCTACCCGCCTTGCGCCGCCGCCCGCAGGCCCGGATCATGCTGGCGCTGGATGACGGCCCGGCCGTTGCAGGTCTGGAGGAATTCCTGGCCCGGCTGGCCCCGCGCCTGTTGCGGCAGAACATCACCATCGACCTGCGGATCACCCAGTCGGCTGCTGGCTGACCCAGCCGTTTCCACAACTGCCAAAGGCCCGGATGCGCAAAGCCGTCCGGGCCTTAGTCTTTGCCTTTGTCTGTATCCCCTGCTCATGAAAAAGGGCTGCGACCGAAGTCGCAGCCTGAAGGTGAGGGACACGACGAAAACCGAAGAGCCAGACTACAGGTCCGGTCCTTCGGGGGCAGGAGGATCAGCCGCGCCGCATGACGCGACCGATCAGGGACAGAACGAACAGCACCAGGAAAACGAAGAACAGGATCTGCGCGATCCCGGCCGAGGTGCCGGCGATACCGCCAAAGCCCAGGACACCGGCGATCAGCGCGATGACGAGAAAGGTGACAGCCCAACCGAGCATGACGTGGCTCCTTTTCTGCTGACGGGCGCGAGAGGCACCCAGTTGCGATCTGCCTGTCAACGCTCCAGCGCGGCCAGGGTTCCCCGACAGATCAAATTTTCTGAAGGATCAGAAGGATGCGCGGGGAAAGAGAAGATCGACATGGGAACGGTCGCCGTCGATCCGCACCGTGACCCGGCCGCGCAACTGGCCTGCGAACTGCGTCAGCATCCGGCGTGGCAGCGCCGCCAGTCCGGTCGTGGTCTCGGGCAGGAATTCGGGCACCACCGGACCTTCGACCGCCAGACGGATATCGTCACCCGCCTCGGACAGTGACACGGCGATGCGCCGGTCCAGACCGCTGCCCGCGCCGAAATGGCAACCCACCGTCTCGGCCAGCGCCAGCGCCAGCGGCACGGCGGTTTCCACCGGCAGGCGGATCGGCGCGAACTCCTTGCGGGCCGTGCCCAATGCGATGCCGTGAATCTCTTTCAGCCGCCGGACCACGCCGCCCAGCACCTCGTCCATCGGCACATCGCGGCGGCCATCCAGCCCGTAAAGACTGGTATGGGTCGACGACAGCGCGATCACCCGGTTGATCAGCCCGTCCAGCACCCCGCGCAGATCCGGGTCGCGCGTTTCGCGACGATACATCCGCATCACCGAGGCGATGATCTGAAGACTGTTGCCACTGCGGTGATGCACCTCGCGCAGCAGTTTTTCCTTGTCGACCAGAAGGTTCTCCAGCTCGGCCTCGTCATGTTCCAGCGCACGGATCAGTTCGTCATAGACGGCGTGCAGTTTCTGGATTTCGGTCGGGGCCTCGGCGATATCGGGCACGGCAACCCGGCTGCGGGTCAGACTATAGGCCATCATCGACCGCGACAGCCCCCGGACATGCCGCACCACCAGCCGACCCGAGGCCAGCGCCGCGGCGATCAGCGCCGCCGCCCAGGTCAGGGCGGGCAGAAGATAGGGTGCCAGGGGGCTGGAGGCCCAGAAGCCGCCATCCGTGCGCTGCCAGACCGCCAGAACGAACAGATCCTGTGCCACGCCGACCACGGACACTATGCGCTGCGGCCCGTCGTCGGTCTCGACGAAGAACGGCTCACCCGCCAGCCGTGCCGCAATGTCCAGCGTCATGCCCAGCGGCAACAGGCTCTGCACCTCGCGCCCGTCGTCCGAAGTGACAAGCTGCGTGCCGTCGCCGCTGAAGGCGACAATGATCTGCGGCCGCCACTGGGCGTAATCGTCGGAATATTCGTCCGGCGTCACCGCGCGGTTCGGGATCGACACGGAAACCACGCCCTGCTGCTGGCCCCCGGCATCAAAGACCGGATGCGCCGCTCCGATCACCGCAACACCGGAAACCGGCCCGTGCGGATTGTAGACAAGCACGGGTTCGGGCTTTGATATCATGCGGGCAAACAACGGATTGTCCCCGAAATCAAAGGTCTGCCCGGTCGAGGCACAGCTCATCCGGCCCGACATCGGGATATAGGCCATCACCGTGGCCTCGGGGAGGCCCTGCTGCACCCGCTGCATCAGCGCAACGCAGTCGTCGTCCGCAGGTAGCCCGCCCGACAGATCGCGGGCCAGCACTGCGGCAGTGGTCTGCGCCTTGCGGATCAGATCGGTCTGCGACTGGGCCGCCGCAAGCGACGCGCCGCCGATGCCATCCAGGGTGGCCGCGTTCACCTGCTGGCGCGAAGCCTGGGTCTGCACCACGGACAGGATGCCCAGCGGCAGCAAGGCCATCACAAGCGTGGACCCCAGCCTGAAGCCCAGGCTGCTGGTGGAAAACAATTTTCTGCGTCGCCTGACGGTCACATCCCCCTCACCGGGCCGCCGCCGCGCCGCCCAGCACGACCGCCTGCGTGGCGCCGTCCGTGCCCGAGAACAGGCCCTCTCCCTCTTCCAGATGCATCAGTTCGGCCAGGCGCTTGCGTGCCCGGCTGGCGCGGCTTTTCACCGTGCCGACGGCGACACCCATCATCTCGGCCGCTTCCTCGCAGGAAAATCCCGAAGCGCCCACCAGGATCAGCACCTCGCGGTGTTCGGGGCTGAGCTGGTCGAAGGCACGCTGGAAATCCTTGAACGCCAGCCGCCCGTCATGCGCAGGCTTTTCCGAAAGGCCGGCAGCAAAGGTGCCGTCGCTGTCCTGCACTTCGCGCCGGGTCTTGCGCAAGCCGGAATAAAAGGTGTTGCGCAGGATGGTGAACAGCCAGGCATCCAGATTGGTGCGCGGGTCGAACTTGTCGATGTTGGACCAGGCTTTCAGGATGGTTTCCTGAACCAGATCGTCGGCCCGGCTGACATCGCGCGTCAGGCTGATGGCAAAGGCCCGCAGCCGCGGGATCGCCCCTGCCAGCCGGTCGCGCGGGTCCTCCGACAGATCGGACAGCGGATCGGGCCGGGTCCCGGCGGTCGCGGTCATGATCCGCCCCCGGCCGCGGTTCCGTCCTTGGCCTTCAGCTGCGCCAGCAGGTCGCGGAACCGATCGGGCAATTCCTCTTTCAGCGCGTCCGAATAGACGCGCTTCAGATTCTCGTCGATCTGCGCCCGCAGCGCCTGCCGCCGTGGCATGTCCTCTTCACGATCACTCGACATTTTTTGACATTCCTGCTCTCGGTCTTGGAACCAAACGCTGCCAAGCGAGTTTGGTTCCGGCAAGTATGAAAAAATTCTGGAGCAGCCCACATGATCGCACAGGACGCGAACGACCTTTCGGCCCGCATCGCCCGGCATCTGCCCTATCTGCGCCGCTATGCCCGCGCCCTGACCGGGAACCAGACCAGCGGCGACAGCTATGCCATCGCGGTGCTTGAGGCGGTGATCGCCGATCCTGGCCTTGTCGCCGGCCATTCCGATACCCGGCTGGCGCTGTTTGCCGTGTTCCATTCGATCTGGTCCAGCTCCGGCGCGCCGGTGGCCGAAGCCGAAAGCGGCATCTCGGCGCAGGCCCAGGCCCATCTGGCCCGGCTGACCCACAATTCGCGCGAAGCGCTGCTGCTGAATTCCATCGAAGGCTTCAGCCATGACCAGATCGGCATGATCATGGGGATCGAAACCGCAGAAGCAGCACATCTGATCGACGTTGCGCTGCGCGAGATGGAAAGCTCGATCCAAGGGGCCGTTCTGGTGATCGAGGACGAGGCGATCATCGCCATGGACATCGCGGATATCGTCGAAGGCATGGGTCATCGCGTCACCGGCAATGCCCGCACCCATGCCGAGGCGGTCAAGCTGGCAGGCGACGACCGGCCCGACCTGATCCTTGCCGATATCCAATTGGCCGACAATTCTTCGGGGGTCGAGGCGGTGAACGAGATCCTGACCAGGCTTGGCCCCGAGTTCAGCGAAGTGCCGGTGATCTTCATCACCGCCTTCCCCGAACGGCTGCTGACCGGCGAACGGCCCGAACCGGCCTTTCTGATCAACAAACCCTATACCGAAGAACAGGTGCGGTCTGCCGTCAGCCAGGCCATGTTCTTCGCCTCGACCAGCACGCTGGTCGGCTGAGGCCTCGTCTTCGCCGCCGGGGCGGGATCAACGCCCTGGCCGCCTTGCAACCGCCGCCCGCCGCCCCTTGCGCGTTTTCTGCGGCGCGGATTCCGGTTGCTGGGGCCGGACTGGAAAGCGCAGGCCGATGCGCAGTCCTTCGGGGACGAAGTCGCGCGTGATGATGCCCGACAATTCACCCTTCAGGCTGACCTCGATCAGACGCGAACCAAAGCCGCCTGACGGGCGATCGGGCGGCGGGGTGGCTTCTTCGGAGGGTGCAAACCGCTCCACCCAGTCGATCGCCACGACGGGGGCGTCGGGCGTGGCCTCAAGATGCCAGTCCACCTTCAGCCCACCGCCTGTCGCCGACAGGCCGCCGTATTTCACCGCATTCGTCACCAGTTCATGCGCCACCAGCGCAAAGGCATGGGCCTGGCGTTCATCCAGAACCACCGGGGGGCCTGTCGTCAGGTGATCCACCTCGGCCAGATCCAGACACTGCTGCAATTCGCCGCGCAGGATCGCCGCCAGATCGGCCTGCGCCACCGCCGTGCCCGCCAGAATCTCCTGCACCGCCGCCATGGATTGCAGGCGGGCATCGAAGGCTTCGGTAAACGCCTTGACGTCGCTGGCCCCGCGCGCGCTTTGCCGGGCAATCGACTGGATGCGGGCGATGTGGTTCTTGATCCGGTGCTTCATCTCTTGCAGCAACAGATCGCGATAGGCCACCTCGCGTTCGGCCGCGGCCGCCAGCGCGCGGGCCTGCGCTGCCTCTTCCTGCCGGGCGGCAATCGCCAGCGCCGCCGCCGCGGCAAAAAGGACCGAGATCAGCCCGACGACCAGACTGCCCAGATGCCGTTGCCAGCCGGTGCCGTCGGTCTGCCACAGATCGACACGCCATTGCCGGCCCAGAAGATCGACCTCGCGCGTCACCGCCATCGTCGCATCGGGGACCTGGCCCGCCTGATAGATCACCAGGTCGGGGGCCGCCTTGTCGGTGATCCTCAGACCGATCTGCGCCCGTTGCACATCATCCAGCGCCGCCGTGACAAAATCCTTGCCCCGGAACGGTGCGTAGATGAAACCTTCGGCGGCGGGTCCGGCCTCGGCCCCGGTCGGCGGTGCGCCATAGGCCAGATAGACCAGAAAGCCGATCTGACGATCCGGCCCGCTTTCCTGCACCAGTTCAACCGGGCCGCTCATCTGCGGCAGGCCGCTGGTCATGGCGCGGTCCATCGCCGCCCGGCGGACGGGATCGGCATACATGTCGAAGCCCAGCGCCGCGATGTTTCGACTGTCGGCCGGTTCCAACAGCACGATGACGGCGCGATGACTCTGATCGGTTTCCGGGCGGATCGCAGCCGACACGCCGTATTGCGTCATGATTTCGGTGATCAGCCCGGCATTTTCGGCAACGCCCGAAAGCCGGGCAAAGCCGATGCCCTGCACGCCGGCCAGATCGCCCGACAGGTTCAGCGCCCCCGCAAAGCGCAGGAACTCGTCGCGCGAGACCTTGCCCCGTGACGCCGCGAAAAGCCCCTTTGCCGCCCGCAGCACCACGACATGCTGATCAAGCCGCGCCGTCAGCATGTCCATGGTCAGATCGATCGACCGATGGAAACCCGCCTCGGCGCGGCGCTCTTCGGCACCATAGACTGTCAGAGTGATTGCGGCACCCAGAGACAGGCACACCACGAATGCGGCCTGGGGTGCCAACCGGACCAGGAACTGCTTCATCTGATGATCTTCTGCCAAATCCATCGTCAGCCGGTGCCCGGCGACCGAGAGCGTCTTTTGTCAGTTCCTGTGATCTGACGCCACTGTTTTTACATGCCGACGACGAAACGACAGGGCCGCAACCTATATGACCACCCGAAAACCGCAGCTATTCCGGCAGCTTCGCAGACATGCGCCCCAAGGCCAACGATCATCCGCCACCGTTCGGGGCAACCGCAGGGCGGGTCCGCGCAACGGAACAAGCCGCGCCCCGAAGGGCGCGGCCGCTGGTCTGCATGGCTTTCGCCAGGGGCTAGCAGCCCGCTTATTTCAGCCGCGACACCACGCTTTCGGCAAAGGCATCGACCAGCTTGCGATAGGTCTCGTCGGTGTCGGACGTGCTGAGCATCAGCACCTCGCCTTCGGCCAGCACCACATGCGCATTTTCCAGCGAAACGCTCAGCTCATAGGCGTCATAGTTGCTGTTGTCGGTCTGGTCGTTGATGTTGACCTGCCCGACCAGCACCGCATCGCCCAGGTTCAGACCACGCTCGAACGCATTGGCCAGCTCGACCTCGCGGATGTCGACCAGGATGTCGGCACCTTCGTCGGCCATCCGGTCGCTGACCCGGCTGCCGATCGCGGCCTCAAGGTCCTTTTCCAGATTACCCCAGTAGGCGGCGGCATCGGCATTGGCGATGGCGGTGACATCGGTGGTCACATCAACCTTGGCGATCTTGTCGACAGCGGCAAAGGCGGTGGTGCCCAGGGCGGTGGCGAACAGGGCGGCGGCAAGGGTCTTGGTGCGAAACATGGGAAGTCTCCATCTTGAATGGCGCCATTTCTGGCAGCGATGGCAGAACAACGCCAAGGCATCATCCCGGTTCCCGCTGCATATGTCGCCTTGCCGGGCCGAGGGGACAAGAACGCAATATTATCATATAAATTTCAAAGAGATATTCGAACTCTCCGGTATTTCTCTGGAACCCCGCCGCTACCGGTCGCGTTGGTCCGCCATATCCACCAACCCCGAAAGGAGCCCGTGATGAACTGGGATCAGGTTGAAGGCAAATGGAAGCAGCTGAAGGGTCAGGCCAAGGAGAAATGGGGCCATCTGACCGATGACGATCTGGATGTCGCCGCGGGCAAACGCGATCAGCTGGCGGGCAAGATCCAGGAGAAATACGGCATCGCCAAGGAAGAGGCCGAGAAACAGCTGGACGACTGGTCGCGCCGGCTTTGAGCCGCCGCTTCCACGCCGGATGCCGTGGTGCATCAGGGGGGGGCCGGGCCTTTGCCCGGCCCTTTCCCGATGGTCTGTGGCGATGCCCGCGATTCTAGCCTGGTCGTCCGGCAGGATATTCTTGCAGGCGCAGGGAACCGAAGCCGCGCCGCCGCGTTGATCCGGCAAGACCGACCGAATGGAGGCGTTCCATGTCCCAGCTTTCGATGTTCTCTCTGTCCGGCTTCAGCGGGCTTCTGATCCTGGCTTTGGATCTGTGGGCCATCATTTCGGTGATCAACTCGGGGGCCTCGACCGGAGCCAAGGTGGGCTGGTCGCTGCTGATCATCGTGCTGCCGGTCCTTGGCTTCCTGGTCTGGCTGATCGCCGGGCCGCGTGCCCGCGCGGCGCTGATGTAGGCGGCCATGTCCAGCCCCTCGGCCCAACAGGTGATCTGGTATCTTGCCCGGCTTGGCCTTGCGGGCCAGCAATCCCTGCGACTGCGGATCGCGCTTTTGCGGGCCGAGGCCCGCGAACGCGGACGTCATGCGCGGCTGGGGCTGGCGCTGGCCGTGATCGGGCTGGTGCTGGCCTGCGCGGCGGTGATGCTGGCGCTGTCCGCGCTGGTGATGCTGCTGATGGCCTACGGTTTTTCGCCCCCGGCCGCGCTTGGCCTGGTGGCGGGTGGGACGGCGGTCACGGCGCTGATCCTGCTTGTTCTGGGGCGCAGCGCCATCGCACGCGCCCTGCGCTGATCCTGCCCCATCCTTGCGGGCAGCCCTGATGTCCATCCACACTGCCGGGCCCAGTCCCTGCGATCAAAGGAGTGTTGTCATGTTCTTCCAATCCGAATCCCGCCGCCTGAAATCCGCCATCGCCGCGCAGGATGCCTCGCTCGGCCGGGCGCTGGTCGATCTGGCGCAGGGCCTGAACCTGGACATGGCCGGCAAGATGGGCATGAAGGCGATGGGTGTCGCCCGCGCGCATCCGGTGCCGGTGGCGCTGGCCGGGGCCGGTCTGGCCTGGCTGATCCTGCGGCCCAAGCCGGCGGTTGACCAGATCCAGGACCAGGTGGCGCAGAAGGCCGGTGCCGCGATCGACAGCGCTTCGGCCATGGGCGAGGACTGGATGGCCGCCGCGCGCGACGCCCGCGATACCGCGCGTGACCGGATGCTGGATCTGTATGAGCGCGGCCTTGCCACCGCCGAGGCCCGCGCCGCCGTGGCCGCCGATCAGGCCGAGGCGCTGTCTGCTGCGTTCCGCAGCGGTCTGTCGCATCTGGGGGACGAGGCCGCCGACATGGCTGCCGCCACCCGCCGCCGCGCCTATGAGGCGCTGGAACAGGGCGGCAGGATGGCTGCCAAAGGTTATGATCAGGGCCGCAAGGTGGCGCAGGAACACCCCGTGGCGACTGTCACGGGGCTGGCCGTCGGGGCCGGATTGCTGGCGCTGGCCTGGCGCGGCCGGGGTATCCTGAAGGTTCTGACGCCGGTGGCGCTGGCCGCCGCCGTGGCCGAAACGGTCCGCCAGATGCGCCGCACGCCGGTGGAAGAGGCCGCCGAAGAGGTTGCCGATGCCGTCAGGAAGACCTCCCGCCGCACCACCCGTGCTGCCACCAAGGCCGCCGAGGGGGCAAAGGATGCTGTTGTCAAAGGCACCGCTGCCGCCAGCCGCAAGACCAAGGCCGAAGCCGACAAGGCCGCGACGAAGACAACCGCTGCAGCGCGCAGGACCGCCAAGGCCGCCGATGGTGCGGTGCGCAAGGCGGCGCGTACGGTCAAGGCCACGGCCGCTTCGGCCGAAGATGAGATGAAGAACGGTGCCGCCACGACGCATTGAGCTTCTGGATGATCCCATGGTCTGCGGTGGCCTGACGGCGACCGCAGACCATGCGTCTTGCACCTGTCAGGCCCGCCCGATCCGCCCTGCCAGCCCCTGCGCCAGCTTGGTCGGTGCCGTGCCGAACCGCGCGCGGAACGCCTTGGAAAAATGCGAGACATTGGCAAAGCCGCAGGCGGTGGCGATTTCAAGCAGCGTCATGTCGGTGGTGGACAGCAGATTGCGGCCGCGATCCAGCCGCAGCCCGCGATAGAATTCGCCCGGTGCCTTGCCGGTGGCGTCGCGGAACAGCCGCTCCAGATGGCGGCGCGAATAGCCTGCGGCCTCGGCCAGATCCTCCATCGTCAGGGGATCGTCCAGATGCCGGTTCATCAGCGTGACCGTGGCGATCAGCACCGGGTTGCGCGATGACATCAAGGCCGACATCGAACTGCGCTGCGCCGGATCGACGCCCGGCATCACCGTGCGCAGGCACATCTCGGACACCATGGCCGCAAAGCCGCTGCCATGATCATCCGCGATGATCGACAGCATCATGTCGGTCGACGCCGCCCCGCCGCCGCAGGTCAGAAGCCGGCCATCGGATTCGAACCGGCGGCTGCTGGGGGGCAGACCGGGGAAGGTTTCGACAAAGGCGGGCTGGTTTTCCCAATGCAGGGTGAAGCGCCGCCCCGCCACCAGCCCCGCCTTGGCCAGAGCCACCGCCCCGGTGCAGATGCCGCCCACCGTGCCGCCAAAGCGGTGATGCCGCTGCACCGCCGCCACGACCGCAGGGGCCGCCGCAGCCATCGCCGGATTTCCGGCACAGACGAACAGCCGCGTGTCCTTGTCCAGCGCCAGCAGAGGGCCATCGGCCCCCGCCGCGATGCCCGAGGAACTGGCCACCGGCCCGCCGGTTTCCGACAGCACGCGCCAGCGGTAAAGCGGCTGCTGCGACAGCTGGTTGGCGATCCGCATCGGCTCTACGGCCGAAGCGAAGGCCAGAAGCGTGAAGCCGGGCACCAGAATGAAGGCATAAGACCGGGTCGGCCCCGGTGCGGCAACCGGAAAGAAGGCGGCCCCTTTCGGAACCAGAGGATCTTGATCGGTCATCGGCAGGCCCGGATTTCTGACGCCCCATGTCGGCCGCATCCCGGCCCGCCGTCAAGCCGCGAGACCGTCAGCTGCGGTCGCTTTTGTAGCTGTAGCGGTAGTTGTAGTAGTGATAGCGCCCGCCGTATTTGCTGCCTTCGGTGATCTTGTAGCCGTTCAGGATGGCACCGGTCAGCTTGGTCCCCGCCGTCTCGAAGGTGCGGCGGACGGCCTCGATCTCTCCCATCACGGTTTCCAGATGCCGCACGACCATGATCGTCGCGCCGACATAACGGCTGATCACCACCGGATCGGTGACGGCCAGAACCGGCGGGCTGTCGATGATGATCAGGTCGAACCGCGTGTTCAGCTCTTTCAGCAACGCCTCGAACTCCGACCGCATCAGAAGTTCCGACGGATTCGGCGGATAGCGGCCCGAGGTGATGACCGACAGCCCGTCGACCGTGGCCGCGATCAGCACCTCGTCCAGCGTCTTTTCGCGCGCCAGCAGCTCGGCCAGACCAGGGGTGCCCTTCTCCTTGCCCACGAACCGCCGCAGATAGCCCTTGCGCAGATCGGCATCGACCAGACAGACCTTCTGCCCCGCCTGTGCCGCGACCGCCGCCAGATTGACGGCGGTAAAGCTTTTGCCGGCACCGGGGGCTGCCGAGGTGAACAGGATCGTATTGGTGCTGGCGTCCAGCATCCCGAAATGCAGCGAGGTACGCAGAGAACGCAACGCCTCGACCACCAGATCATCCGGCCTGGTCTGCGCCATGATCGGCAGGTCCCCCTTGCGCTTGCGCAGGTTCGCTGCATCGGCCGAGAAATTGACCGTGGCAAAAACGGGCAGGCCGGTCTGCTCGATCTCCTGCGCGCCGCGGATACCGCGCCGCAGCGCCCGGCGCAGCAGCACGACGCCGATACCCAGCACCAGCCCGGCCATCAGGAACACCGCCATCGTGCGCCCGGTGCGCGGCGACACGCGGATACCGTCGGAATAGGCGGTGTCGATGATCCGCACCGACCCCACGGTCGAGGCCCGCACCACCCGCAGCGCCTGCGCCCGGTTCAGAAGCTGGACATAGATTTCCTGCGCCACTTCCAGATTTCGCGTCAGGTTGAAGATTTCCTTCTGCGTTTCCGGCAGGTTGGCGGTGGCTGCGCGGATGTCCTCAAGCTGCCGGTTCAGCGATGCACGGTTGTCCAGAAGCGCCTGATAGGCCGGATGATTGACGGTATAGCGCTTTTTCAGGTCTTCCTCCTGCAGCGCCAGCGCGTTCAGGTCGGCCTCGATCCGGGTGGCCTGTTCCAGAAGACTGCGGGTCTCGTAATCCACATCGACCGAATCCTGCGACTGGCGATAGGTGTTCAGCGCGTTCTGCGCATCGGTCACGGCCTGTTCCGAAATCGGCAGCTGTTCCTCGATGAACGCCAGGCTGTTCTGCGCTTCGGCGGCGCTGCGGGCGATGTTCTGCGCGACATAGGCGCGCGAGATGGCGTCCAGAATGTCTTCGGCCCGGCGGGGATCGGGATCGGTGTAGGTCACGCGCAGGATCGACGACCGCTTGGGGCTTTCGCTGACGCTGAAGGCCTGTTGCAGCAGATCGACCGTCTGGGCCAGCGTCCGCCGCCCGATGATGAATTCACGCCCTTCGGGACCGGAAAGCCGGTCCACCACCAGAGAGAGGCCGGGCGCGGGCAGGGAAAGCCGCTCGCGCAGCCGACCGTCGTGCGGCTGGCCGTCGGGCAGGGTCACGATATATGTCTCGGGCCCGGTGATCCGCAGCACGAACTCCTCGCCCAGCCAGTGATCCGGCAGTTCCAGTTCGCCAATGGCGATGGCCTCGTTGCCCCATTGATAGGGGCGCAAGATGTCCAGCCCGCTGTCGGGCAGCCCCAGCCTTGCCGGCAACTGCCCCAGCACCGGCAGGGGGCGCGGGACGGCATGGACCTGCAATCCCAGTTCCTGCACAACCTGCCCCATGACCATGCGCGATTTCATGATCTCGACTTCGGTATCCGCCGGGGAATTGGCCGACCCCACGCTGTCGCCCAGAAGATCCTGCATCCCTTCGGGCAGGCCAAGCGTGCCCGACCGCGCCTCAAGCTGCAAAAGGCCCTGCGCCTCGAACTGCGGCTCGGCCCGCAGCACCAGGAAGGCCCCAAGCACAAGGGCCAGCGCCGTCACCAGAGCAACCCACATCTTGCCCGCCCAGATCGCCGAGGCCAGTTCGAGAAGGTCGATCTCGTCATCGGGGCGCGCGGGATCGGGGCGGGAAAGGGGACGCATGTCACTGGCGCTCATCTGCATACCTGTCTTTTCTGGCCCGGATCATGCCGGGGTTCCCAGCCGGGCAATCCAGGCCGAAGCCGCCTCGGCGATCCGGTCGCGGGCCTGGCGGTGCTGGTCCAGCGGGCGGCGAAAGGGATCGGCAATCCCCTTGCCGCCGGTCCAGTGGTCCATCAGCATAACCCGACCCGACAGTTGCGGGAAACGGCGGGCGATTTCGGCCCGGTGGCCGGGTTCCATCACAAGGATCAGGTCATGCGTGCGGCCCATATCGTCGGTCAGTTGCCGCGCGACATGGCCATCCAGCGCAAGACCAATCTCGGCGGCGACCTTGGCGGCATCCCCATCCGCCGCCGCCCCCGTCACCGCCGACAACCCGGCCGACCCGATCATCAGCCCCGGCAATCCGCGCGCCAGCAGGCGTTCCCCCATCGGAGAGCGGCAGATATTGCCGACGCAGACGACAAGAACCGACCGGATCACCGCCCTACTCCGTTCCCAGCGTGTCCACGGCGCGAACCGTGGTCAGCGTGGGCAAGAGGCTGGAGATCAGCCTGTTCCAGCGGTGCAGCGGGGCGGTCGTCACATAGATCACATCCTGCGGCAGGATGACAAAGCGCGTCCCGATCAGAAAGGCCGTGGGGTTCGAGGCATCCAGCTGATAGACGGTGATCCCCATCGGCGTGTCGCGGAACACGAAGATGCCGCGCGCATCGGCGCGGTCCTCGTGCAGCCCGCCGACGCGGGTCAGCGCCTGGGTCAGAGTGACGTTCTCATGCGTCAGGTCGATCGTGGACGGCTTGACCACCTGGCCCAGCAGATAGGCTTCTTGCAGCGACTGCCGACCGACGCTGACCACATCGCCGTTTTGCAGCACCGGGTTGTTGGCCCCGACCCCCTGTTCCAGGAACGCCTGCATGTCGACGGTAAAGCTGCGCTCGCCGCGGCGCACGGTGACGGCGCGCGGATCGGCCTCGTCGGTCAGCCCGCCAGCCGCGCTGATCGCATCCAGCAGCGTCAGCGGAACATCGGTCAGCGGCTGGCGGCTGGGCTCCTTCACCTCGCCCGTCACCGAAACCGCCTGCGAACGGTAGCTGACCACCCGCACCTCGACCTGCGGATCGGGGATGAATTCGGTCAGCCGTTCGGTCAGGTCGCTGCGGATCTGGTCGGGCGTGCGCCCCCTGCCCTGCACCTGCCCGACATAGGGGTAAAAGAACGTGCCATCCGCCTGCACCCGCAGCCCCGATTCCTGCGGGGTGCGGCGGTCGCCCGCGGGCATGGTCAGTTCGGGATGGTCCCAGACCACGATGTCCAGCACATCGCCGACACCGACCTTGTAGTTCCACCCGCCCGAAGGCATCGTGCTGCGCGATCCGCCCAGGCTGCGCGGGGTGTTGAAGGCGTCGATGTTGTCTGCGGTCAGCTGGACGATGGCGACATTGGTCGACATCTCCTCGACCTCGGAGCGCACCGCCTCGCTGCGCACCGGGAAATCGGTTTTCGTCACATCGCAGGCGGCCAGCAGCAGCACCGGCAGAAGAAGAAGGACCAAAGACCGCATGAAAGCCCCTTGAACGACGCAGCCTGCCGAACCGTTCAAGAGAGCTGCACACCGCATCCCACTTTCTACAGAACCCATCTCCCCCGAGACGGTCGGCACCCGCCTTGGATAAGCCAAGGTTGTGGCGATTCCAACCTAAAGCCACAGCAGAGGCGGCGTTAACTTATCCACAGGCGCGGATCACAGTTGGCAACAGCTTTCCCGCCCTCGTCGGGTCTGGCGGGGGAAAGTCAGCCCCTCAAGCCATGCAGTGGGTGCTGTAGGTTGTTTCTGGACCACGAACGAAGGACAGAACGTCCGGCCCGCAGGCGCGCGCTTTGTCAGGACCTTGCAGGCGGCACAGCAGAGGTGATCCGACACTGGCCAAGGGTAATCGCAGATCAGAATTCTGCGACCGAATCGATGCGCCGCATCCCATCATCACGATGTTTCACAAATGGTTAATGCTGCCGATCCATCTGTCCGGGCAAAATGGCGCGCAGACCCCGACCAAAAGCATCGACTAGATATTGCGCAGGGAGCGGAAGATGTCATCTAGATGTACCCGAAATGCCGCGCCGCAGAAACTGTGGCGGATTTAAGGCAAAATATCGGTAGCGCCGTTCCAAGCCATGCGCTAGGCACAATGGATTGTTCCAGTATCGTTTGATGCAGTTCCTGTTACCTGGGGGTGAACAAGGATGCCCGTTTTCATGCCTGTCGCCATGGCGTTCGCAACATCGTTGTTGCTGGCATTTGTGATCGTGGCGACCCAGCGCCTGCACGGTCATTTCACACATGATGGCCAGACCGGGGTGCAGAAGCTGCACAAGGCCCCGACGCCCCGCATCGGTGGCGTGGCGCTTCTGGGCGGCACGGTCATGGGCGGCACCGCCCTGCCCGACGAGGCGCAGGACCTGTGGTGGCTGATCCTTCTGTCGGGGGCCCCCGCCTTCGTCTTCGGCCTGACCGAGGATCTGACCAAACGGGTCGGCGTGAAGACCCGCCTTCTGGCCACCATCATCGCCGGGCTGATCTTCTGCCTTGCCTCGGGCTATCACATCAACCGGCTGGGCATTCCGGGGCTGGATTTCATGTTCGGCCTCTGGCTGCCCGCCGTGCTGTTCACCGCCTTCGCCATCGGCGGCATTGCCAATGCCATCAACATCATCGACGGCGTGAACGGGCTGGCCTCGGGCACGTCGATCATCATCCTCAGCGGCTTTGCCATCCTGGCCTGGCAGGTCGGGGATGGTCCGATCCTGGGGGCCTGCCTTGTCGGCATAGGCGCCCTGGCCGGGTTCTTCCTGATGAATTTCCCGATGGGCAAGATCTTCCTTGGCGATGCGGGGGCCTATGCCACCGGCTTCGTGCTGGCGGTGGTGGCGGTGGCGCTGCCGATGCGCAACCCCGACCTGTCGCCGCTGATCGGCCTGCTGGCCCTGTCCTATCCGGTGATCGAAACCATGGTCTCGATCCACCGCCGCCTTGTGCGCAGCGGCACGCATCCCGGACAGGCTGACCGGCTGCATCTGCACAGCCTGATCTATCGGTCGCGCGCACTGCATCTGGCGCGGCTGTTCGGCGCACCGAACCTGCGCAATGCCGCCACGGGCCTGATCGTGATGACCCTGCCGCTGATCTCCTGCGTGCTGATGGTGGCCTTCGCCACCAATACGGCGCTGATCCTGGCGGCAATCGCGGTGATCCTGCTGGTCTATCTGCGGGTCTACCGGCGCGTCGCGCTGCTGAGGCGGACCGACACCGACGCTGAGCGCCGTGTCGGAACCGCCGGAACCTGAACCGGCCGCGACCCCCTTGCGCAGAGTTCCGGCAGACAGTCTTGATGGCCCTTCCCCCCGCCGAAGACGACACGGGCGCTGCGCGAGTGCTGTTCCGGGTCAGCACGCCAGGTCAGGATTGCAGACCGGCTTTGACGTTGGCCCATTTGGCGATCACAGCCGAAGCACGCTTCTCTATGGAAACCACCCGATGATCTGGAACCCAGTGAACAAGTGCCATATCGTGAACGAGAAGCCCATCCAGCGACGGATACCGATCGATGAAATACCCGACACCAGCAGTCCCGGCAAAGAACACATGACCTGCCCTTGCCCGCTTTGGCGCGACGAAGGCGCAGCGGCCTGATCAGACCTGACGCGTCGGCATGACTTACATTCCGATGCGTCGCAGGTTCCCAATGAATGTGTCTGCCACCGGCAAATCCGGCACGGATCGGACAGCAACGACAAGGAAGCCAGAAGTGGCTGACACAGAGAAGAAGATGCGCGTACTGATAACCGGCACTGCCGGCTTTATCGGATTTCACCTGGCACGGCTGCTGCTGGCCGAGGGTTTCCGCGTCCACGGCTATGACGGGATGACGGATTACTATGATGTCCGCCTGAAGGAACGCCGCCATGCCATGCTCTTGCAGAACGGCCAGTTTTCGGCGACCGAAGGTATGCTGGAGGATCATGCGCTGTTCGACCGCGTGGCCGATGACTTTGCCCCCGATGTGATCGTCCATCTCGCGGCACAGGCCGGGGTGCGCTACAGTCTGGAAAACCCGCGCGCCTATATCGACGCCAATATCGTCGGCACCTTCAATGTAATGGAGGCCGCACGCAGACTTGAGGTGAAGCATCTGCTGATGGCCTCGACCTCCTCGGTCTATGGCGCCAATGAGGAGATGCCCTTTGTCGAAACCGAGAAGGCCGACACCCAACTGACCATCTATGCCGCAACCAAGAAGGCCACGGAAAGCATGGGCCATTCCTATGCCCATCTGTGGAACCTGCCGGTGACGATGTTCCGCTTCTTCACCGTCTATGGCACCTGGGGGAGGCCGGATCTCGCGCTTTACAAATTCGTCGATGCGATCCTCGATGACCGCCCGATCGACATCTACAACCACGGCGACATGTATCGGGATTTCACCTACGTCGACGATCTGGTGCGCGGCATCCGCGGTCTGATCGACGCCGTGCCGGTGCGCCCGGCCTCGAAGACCGAGATTGCGCCGGGCGACAGCCTGTCGCCAGTGGCGCCGTTCCGCATCGTCAACATCGGCAATTCCGACAAGGTGCGGCTTCTGGATTTTGTCGACGCAATCGAGGATTGCCTCGGCAAGAAGGCGATCCGCAATTACATGGAGATGCAGAAAGGCGATGTTCCGGCGACCTGGGCCAATGCAGACCTGCTGCAACGCCTGACCGGCTATCGCCCGCAAACCGATTTCCGCGACGGGATCGCGCGGTTTGTCGAATGGTTCCGGGATTACTATCGAAAATGAAGCGGCGCACCTGTCCGGGGCGGGTCTTCGGGGGCGCGGCAGGGATTTGTGCGGCCTTTACGGCGCGGCGTATTGTCAAAGCGGCAAGATGGATATTGAACCGAAGAGACCAAGATGAACACCCAGGATCACGCCCCCATCGCCGTCATCGGCCTAGGCTATGTCGGCCTTCCCCTTGCGGTTGAATTCGGCAAGCAGCGCCCGGTCATCGGCTTCGACATCAACGCTGTCCGCATTGCGCAACTGCGCCAGGGCCATGACGTGACGCTGGAAACCTCGGCCGAGGAACTTGCAGAGGCAAGGCATCTTTCCTTCACCTCGGAGCGGGTCGATCTGGCGGCAGCGACGACCTATATCGTTACCGTGCCGACCCCGATCGACGCCCACAAGCGCCCGGACCTGACGCCGCTGATCAAGGCCTCCGAGACGCTGGGGGCGGTGCTGAAGAAGGGCGACATCGTCATCTATGAATCGACCGTCTATCCCGGTGCCACCGAAGAAGACTGCGTGCCGGTGCTGGAACGGGTCTCCGGCCTGAAATTCAACATTGATTTCTTTGCCGGTTACAGCCCCGAGCGCATCAACCCCGGCGACAAGGCGCATCGCCTGCCCAATATCCGCAAGGTGACTGCAGGCTCGACCCCGGAAATCGCCGATATTGTGGATGGGCTTTATGCCTCGATCATCACGGCGGGGACCTGGAAGGCGGAATCGATCAAGGTGGCCGAGGCCGCCAAGGTCATCGAGAACACGCAGCGCGACCTCAACATCGCTTTGGTCAATGAACTGGCGATCATCTTCAACCGCATGGGGATCGACACCGGGGCCGTCTTGCAGGCGGCGGGCACGAAATGGAACTTCCTGCCCTTCCGCCCCGGTCTGGTCGGCGGCCACTGCATCGGGGTCGATCCCTATTACCTGACGCACAAGGCTGAAACGCTTGGCTATCATCCGCAGGTGATCCTGGCCGGGCGGCGGATCAATGACGGGATGGGGGCCTATGCCGCCGGGCAGATGGTCAAGGCGATGCTGAAACGCCGGATCCAGGTCGATGGCGCGAAGGTTCTGGTCCTTGGCCTGACCTTCAAGGAGAACTGCCCCGATCTGCGCAACACCCGCGTCGTCGATGTGATTTCCGAATTGCATGATTACGGCATTGCGGTCGATGTCCACGATCCCTGGGCCGATGCGGCCGAGGCGCGGCATGAATACGGGCTGGATCTGCTCACATCCCCCGCCGCCGGGGCCTATGACGGAATCATTCTGGCCGTGGCGCATCGGGAATTTGCCGACCTCGGCGCGGCGGCCCTGCGCAGATATGGTCGGCCCGGACATGTGCTTTATGATCTGAAACACCTGTTCGATGCCTCACAAAGCGATATCCGGCTATGACGTCTCTCATGCACCGGTTCATCGCGCTGAACCAGCGCCTGTCCTGGGGGATCGACCGGCTGCTGTTGCCCGACAGGATGCGGCTGGACGGAAGCAAGGATTTCAAGGCGACGATCATACCGGATCTGCTGCGGCCTGGCTTGCGGGTGTATGATCTGGGCGGAGGATCGAATCCCTATCTCGATGAAGACACGCGGAACGCCATGGGTCTGTCTGTGGTCGGGCTGGACATCAGCGCGGCAGAGCTGGCGGCTGCGCCCCCAGGCGCCTATGACCGCACCATTGCCGCCGATCTGTGTACGTTCCGGGGGCTGGGGGATGCCGACCTGGTGATTTGCCAAGCGACCCTGGAACATGTGCCCGACACGGCCGGGGCGATCCGCGCCATTGCCGAAACGCTGGCCCCTGGCGGGATGGCGGCGCTGTTTCTACCTTCTCGCAATGCGATCTTTGCACGGCTGAATCTGCTGTTGCCCGAAGGTCTGAAGCGGCGTCTGCTGTTTGCGTTGTTTCCGCAAAAGGCGCTGGGGCATGACGGGTTCAAGGCCTATTATGACCGATGCCCCCCGGCCGATCTGGAAAAACTGGCCCGAGACAACGGGCTGGTGCTGGTCGAGCGGCGTCTCTACTGGGTCAGTTCCTATTTTTCCATCCTGACCCCGGTCTTTCTGCTGTGGCGCCTGTGGCAGGGCCTGTTTCGCCTTGTCGCAGGAGACCAGGCCGCCGAGACCTTTGCCCTGGTTCTGCGCAAGCCGACCGCTTCTGGCCCGACAGGGGGACGGTGATGTCCGTGCTGTTGGCCTGCATCGCCACAATCACGCTCACTCTTTCCTGCATACGCTTCGGATGGAATTCTCTGGTGTCGCTGGCCCTGCTTGGCACCTACATTTATACATCGCCCGGTTTCTTGAACATGATGATTCCGTTTCACCAAACTTTGGGGGCCCGCGGTGTATTTGGTGTGCTGTCCAATGATACTCTGATCGCACTTTGTCTGGTTTGGGCGACTCTTTTTTTAATGACGGCAGCAATGCCGGTGCCTCGCCGAAGAATCGCCCCCCAAACAACAGCACCGGACCCGCGCTGGAACGGCTATCTTGTATCTTGCATCATACTTGGCGTGCTTGGCTTTACGACAATTTCGATTATGGTGGGGCCGCTGTATTTTTTGCAAGATCGGAACTCGACTGAAGTAGAATCTAGCTTCATCTCACTTATCTGGCGCTGGATCTTGGTTTTCGGGGCTGTGATTTCTATTCGGTTGCATCGATGGATTTCCTTAACCCTATTCACCTCTGGGTTGATGATTCACTTCGTCGCAGGAGATCGCACAATACCAGCCATAACGGTTACGGCAATTCTTCTGATGACGGGCATGCTGGGGGTGAAACGAAAAGCCATACCGCCACCAAAGTATATTGTATTTGGATTTTTAGCGTTCTTTTTCCTTCTTATCGGAAAGCCAATATATCTGGCAGTCAAGCTCCAATCCTTAGATGGCATTGACGCCTATCTTAATCGAGACGCCTTTCTCGGCTCCGTAATGAGCTTTGAACCCCTACTCACAATCAACATTCTGGATTATTCCATAACCAACAACCTAACGATGCCCTTTGGTGACTTTCTACTTTCCACGTTTGGCAATATACTTATCATTCCAAGTGCATTTGGAGTTAATACCAACTACTTTAACACGTTTTTCACTTCCGAGATGCCCGCATCTCTCAGTTTTGGCATTGCAGGAAACTTTTATGCCCACGGGTATGTAGTTTTGGGATTTCCCGGCATCGTCATATTCGCATTCCTGTTTTTTTGTGTTATATTTTCTATTGAGCGCAAGATTGACACATCAACGGGCATGGCACAGCTGACACTTGTTATAATTGGCGCCACGATCGCCATCTATCTACAAAGGAACGGCGCCGACAATATCCTGTCTTTCATCCGTCAGATATTGATTGCAACCCTGCTGATCTGGATCACGGATCGGGTGATAAGACTTCTGATCATCCGTCGGCACCGCGTTTCGACATTTCGAACATGACCCTGCTTTCAATCGCCATCCCGACCTACAACCGTGCAGACTTGGTCGCCCGTCTTGTCGCCAGGTTGCTGGCCCTGCCCGGAGATTTCGAGATCTGCGTCCAGGATGACGGCTCCACCGATGATACCGCCGCGCGGCTGGCGGATCTGCGCGGCAGTGCCGGTGGGCGGCTCCGGGTCGGTTCAGGGCCGAACAGGGGGCGCGCAGCAGCGCTGGCTGCGGCTGTCGCAATGGCGCAAGGCCGGTTTATCATGCTCTTCGATGATGACGACAGCCTTTCCCCTTCCGGGCTGGCAGCGGTCCTGGCGGATTGTGCGACGGAACTGCCCGCAGGTTGCGCCGGCCACATCTACCATCTGGCCGATGGCGATACGGACAAGCGGCTGGGCAGCGCCTTTCCCGTCGGGCGTTCGAACCTGCTGGCGCTGCGGGCCGACCACGCTGTCGAGGGCGACAAGAAAGAGGTGGTTCTGGCCACCGTCCTGCGCGCAGCCATGCAGCCTGCCGAGACCGCCCGGCGGGTGCCGACGTCGCTCTACTGGGCGCGGATCGCGCTGAAGCATGATGTGATCTGCCACAATCTGGTGATCGGGACCAAGACCTATCATCCCGACGGCATGTCGGCCACGATCCGTCGGCTGAAGCAGGAAAATGCCGCGCCCCTGCTGCGCTTGAACCGGGTCAGGTTGTGGGCCTTTCTACGGGGGCGCTATCGTTCGGCGGGCTATGCGTTCCGCGCGCTTGCCGGGCTGGGATGGCATGGCATGCAGGCATTGCGGAACCGACCGATCAGACGCGCGGGGACCGGCCGATGACATGGCGCATGCTTACCCGGCTTGCAGAGGTCGTGGCGGGCCGGATCCTGCCCGGCCTGCTCAACCTCGGGGCCATCACACTGGTTTCTGCGCAGCTGCTGACCGAGGATTACGGCCGGTTCTCAATCACTCTGGCCACCGTCACCCTGGCGGGTTCATTGCTGTTCGGTCCGATCCTGCATGCGATTGTTCCCCTCCATGCGCGTTATGTCGCCGAAGGCAGCCAGCGCCGGCTGGAGCGCGGCCTGCTGGGATTGACGCTGATGCTGGCGCTGATTGTGCTGATGCCCGGCGCTCTGGCAGCGCTGGCGGGATGGACGGGGTGGCCGGAGCTGGCCCTGCTGCTGGGCTATGCGCTGTTCTCGACCTGGCAGCCGGTGCTGCGCGCCCGGTTGCAGTTCTGGCGGTATGGTGCCTCTGCCCTGGTTCAGGGCGGGTTGCTGGTGGGTATCCTTGTGGCATTGGACATGTCCGGGGACCCGCTTGGCACAACGCTTCGGGCCTATGCCGCCAGCTATCTGGCCGGGTTCCTGATCGCCTGGCTGCTGACCGGTGCCCCCCTGCCCGGCCTGCTGTCGACCGCGACAATCCGCAGCATATTCGGGCTGGGTGGATCGCTGACCATCTCGGCCTTGGCCGAGAGCGTTCTGCTGCTGGGGTTCCGATATGTGATCCTGTGGTTCGGCAGTGCCCAGTTCCTTGGCCGGTTCTCTTTTGCAGTCGACCTTGCGCAGCGCAGCGTTGGCGTCGTCGTCAACATCGTCAGCTTTGCGGTGGTGCCGCGCGCCTACAAGCTGGATGCCCAAGGCGCGCGCCACAGCTTTTACCGGCTGATGTGGCGGGCGGCCCTGCTGGCAGGAGCGGGAGCATCCCTGTCGCTGGTATTCCTCCTGCTTCTGTTCCTGTTTGATTTCCTGCCGGGAATCAATGCGCAAACCCTGTCTCTGACGGCCGTCTGTTCCGCCTCGGCCGCGATCGTCACCAATCGCATCAAGAAGATGGTGATGGACCCGTTCCTGATTTCCGTCGGCGCGCCCCTGGCGATCCCCCTGGGATATGTGATCGTTGGCATACCCAGCCTGTTGCTGGCCGTCGGGCTGATCTCGCTCGGTTCCGAACAAGGCCTTTTGATACTCTACCCGTCTGCCTATGCGCTCGTGGCACTGTTTGCATGGCTGTCCCTGAAAAAGCGGCGGAAGGAGGCACCATGACCATCGCACACGGGGCCGTTGGAAAAGGTGCGCAGAAACCGCTTGTCCTGCATCTTTCCAGTCTGGGTGATGGCGGCGCAGAGGGCGCACTGTTCCGGCTGGTCTCGCAGGATCGTGCCTTTCGGCACCATGTGGTTTCCCTGACCGGCCTGGAGCGCTATGGCCAGCCGCTGCGAGATCTCGGGATTCCGGTCACGACACTCGACCTGCCGCGTGGACGACTGCGGGTGCGTGCGCTGTGGCGGCTCTGGCGGCTGATCCGGGCCGAGCGCCCCTTTGTGGTACAGACATGGATGTATCACTCTGACCTGATCGGCGGCGTGATGGCCCGGCTGGCAGGCGTCAGCAATGTGGTCTGGAACCTGCGGCATTCCTCGCTTGACCCGGAAAGGAATGCGCGCAGCACGCTTCTGGTGGCAAGAATCTGTGCCCGCCTGTCGCGCCTGATCCCGCGCCGCATCATCTGCTGTGCCGAGAAGGCGCGCGAGGTCCATGCCGCCCTGGGCTATGATGCCGTGCGGATGGCGGTGATCCCGAACGGCTATGATCTGTCCGTGTTGCAGCCCGATCCTGCCGCCGGAGCAGCCCTTCGGCAGAGCCTGGGCATTGCCCCGGAGCAACCGCTGATCGGCTTTGTCGCGCGCTTCGATCCTCTGAAAGACCATGCCAACCTGCTGCAAGCCATGGCGCGGCTGAAAGTGGGGGGGCGGGCACCGCTTTGCTTGCTTATCGGCACCGGCATGACCGACGCCAATCAGGCCCTGGCCGCGCAGATCTCGGCCCTGGATCTGGCTGCGCATGTCCGGTTGCTGGGGCGGCGCAACGACATTCCCGCTGTGATGAATGCGCTTGACCTGCATGTGATGTCTTCGATCAGCGAAGCTTTTCCCAATGTGCTGGCCGAGGCCATGGCCTGCGGTACGCCCTGTGTGTCGACCGATGTCGGCGATGCGGCGGCCATCATCGGCGAGACCGGCCGTATCGTGCCGTCGCGCGATCCCGCCGCGCTGGCCGATGCCATCGCCGGGATGCTGGCGCTGCGTGAAACATCCGAATGGTCGGCACTGCGCGCGGCAGCCCGTCAGCATGTCATGGAAAACTTCTCGCTCGATCGTATGGTCGACAGCTATCACCGGGTCTGGTCCGATTCCGACACGCAACGAGGGCCGTGACATGTACCTTCGTGATCAGTCCCGAGGCCCGGAATGACGCTTCTTCTCATCAACACTGTCGGCCCGGATATGCCACCCCGCTATCCTGTGGGCGGACCCGATGATTTCTCGGACAGTCTGCCCGATGCATCGGCCCGCTGGCCGGAGGATTTCCGTCCGGTGCCCGACCAACACGATTGTTGACAGAGGTCACAATGAAAATCGCTGTCATTTCGAACGGCGCGCAGTCTCTTCTGAATTTCCGTGGCCCACTGATGACAGAGATGGTGCGGCGGGGCCATGCGGTGCTGGCCTTCGCCCCCGATCATGATGACGCCTCGCGGGCAGAACTCGTCCGGCTCGGGGTCGAACCTGCCGATTATGCCGTCAGCCGCGCGGGAACCAACCCCTTGCGCGAACTGGGCTCGATCTTCGAGCTGCGCCGGCTGCTTGCACGGCAAAGGGTGGATCTGTGTTTTGGCTATTTCATCAAGCCGGTGATCTACGGCACAATTGCCGCCTGGCTGGCCGGGGTGCCGCGCCGCTACGGGCTGATTGCAGGACTGGGCTTTGCATTTACCAATGGGAACGGTCAGGATCGAAAGCGGCGCCTGCTGCAGCATGTCATCACAGGATTGACCCGTTTCGCCGCCGCCAGGATCGACCGGCTCATGTTCCAGAACCGGGATGACCATGCCGAATTTCTTGAACGGGGCATCATCGCCCCAGACAAGGCCGCATTGATCGGCGGCACGGGCGTCGATCTTGCAGACTGGCCCGCGACCCCGATGCCCGATGGCCCTGTCACTTTCCTGCTTGCCGCCCGCCTGCTGCGCGACAAAGGTATTGCCGATTACATCGCCGCCATCCGCCTGCTGCGGCAAGATCACCCCGAGGCCCGCTTTCTGTTGCTGGGCGGGCTGGACGACAACCCCGCCGCCATTCCGCGGGCCGAGGTCGAGGGCTGGGTGGCCGAAGGGCTGGTCGAGTGGCCGGGCCATGTTGCCGTCCGGCCCTGGCTGGCACAGGCGCATGTTTTCGTGCTGCCCTCCCCCCTCTGTCAGGGTAGTTGTCACCGGTTCTGAAACTGGAAGTGTATGCTGAGGCGGGCGGGAGAGGATGAGGGGTTTGGCATATCCACCGGAACGGAAGGCGGCGGTACTGACGAGGATGCTGCC